>Ga0187784_10003570_pt1 | contig 12575 bp, 7 predicted proteins | sample 1015_SJ02_MP15_2_FD_132964 | JGI IMG/M metagenome (GOLD analysis project Ga0187784, IMG submission 132964) | Tropical peat soil microbial communities from peatlands in Department of Meta, Colombia - 1015_SJ02_MP15_20_MG | ecosystem: Environmental > Terrestrial > Soil > Wetlands > Peat | place... | reverse complement strand
CGGAGTCGGGATGCTGATCAAGTGGGCGATCGAGCGCGGGCGGGCCACGCGCCCGAACTTGAAGATCGGAATCTGCGGCGAGCACGGCGGAGATGCGGAGAGCGTCAAATTCTGCCATCAAGTTGGAATGAACTATGTGAGCGCGTCGCCGTTCCGCGTCCCGATTTCGCGGCTGGCAGCGGCGCAGGCCGTGATCGAAGAGAAGCAGAAACACGCCGCAAAAAAGGCGGCGCGAAAGTAAGCGGTCGCTCGATCCCTTGAAAACTTCGCGTTTGTTGCTGCGCCTCCGGAGCGAACTGCAGCGAATAGCTGATCCGCGCCGGGCGCCGGCGATGCAGGCGTACATGAAATCGGAGATGCCGTATCACGGCGTGCCGGCGCCTGTGCTGCGGAAAACCTGCAAAGCGCTCTTCGCCAGCGTTGACCTCCCCAATGAAAAAGTTTGGCGATCGCACGTGCTGGAGCTGTGGCGCGGGGCGAAGTACCGCGAGGAACGCTATGCGGCCATTGCGCTCAGCGGCGACAAACGCGCGGCACCGTTTCAAACTCACGCCGCGATGCCGCTTTACGAAGAGATCATCATGAGCGGCGCGTGGTGGGATTACGTCGATGAGGTCGCGTCGAGGCGCGTAGGGCCGATCCTGCGAGACCATCCGGTGCCGATGCGCAAGATGATGCTGACGTGGAGCGTCTCAAAGGACATGTGGAAGCGGCGCACTTCGATTCTGTGCCAGTTGGGGTCCAAGAAGGACACTGATCTGGAACTTCTGTACGCGTGCATCGAGCCCTCGCTCGATTCGGAGGAATTCTTTTTGCGGAAGGCGATCGGCTGGGCGCTGCGGCAGTACGCGTGGACCGATCCCGCCGAAGTGAAACGCTACGTGCGAAAGAACGAAACCAGACTGAGCGGACTCAGCAAGCGCGAAGCGCTCAAGAATATCTGAAGCCGAACCGCGCTAGGTGGGTTTCCCGCCGCCTACCGTCTCCTGTTATCATCACACTCCATGTGGTGTCTGACCAGAGGCGAATCGAAGAAGTGGTGCGAAGGCCGCGGCTTTCGTCTGGATGAGAATGGACACCCTATGATCGAGGATCGCGCCCACTCAGTGCGTGTCGATCTCTCCAGGATGCAGTGGTACAAGGTCACATGGTTCAGCGAGTTCATCGCATCATATCTTCCGCCATTCGATGAATGTCTGCTGTGGGTGTCGCTCTGGGGCGTGTGGCCTTCAAGTGAGAATTCTCATTTGTTTTATCGCTTGCGAGAAACCTGCGGGGAGCGCCGGCAGCTGTCGGATGCACCTGGTCACCTTTTTTTGAGGAGCGAGAGTGCAGATTTGGCCACGTTTATCGGCCTAGCGTTGTTGTTCGGCTGGGATTTCTATTTGTTGACGTCCCCTGCATACCATCTTGCCTTCGGAAGTCACGACGAATTCGTTCGGTTTTGTACCGATGATGGGGAGGCGGCCGAATCGGCGCGGCACTGTCTGGATCAAGACCCGCAGTTCCAGAAATCAAGCTAGCTTGGGATGCAGCCGCCGCGCCTGATTGCCCTAGTGCGAAACGTCGGCGAACGAGACCTTCACAGGCTCCTTGTCCTCGGCCGCGACCTGGAACATCTGGCGCGGATGAAGATTCATCATGCCGGCCAGGATTGCGTCCGGCATTTCCTGAATGCGGATATTGAAGGTGTTCACCGAGTCGTTGTAGAACTCGCGGCGATCGGCGATTTCGCTTTCGAGTTCCGTGACGCGCGACTGCAGATGCGTGAAGTTGCTGTTGGCTTTCAAGTCGGGATAGTTCTCGGCGACGGCAATCAGCCTGCCCAGCGCTGCCGACATCTCGGCACTGGCTTGGACCTTCTGATCGGGAGTTGAGGCTTGGCCGTACGCCGTCCGCGCCGCAGTGACGCGCTGCAGCGTCTCGGCTTCATACTTCATGTAGCCTTTGCAGACTTCGATGAGATTCGGCAGCTCGTCGTGCCGCTGCTTGAGGAGCACGTCGATATTGGCCCACGCTTTGTCAACGTTGTTCTTGACCGAGACCAGGCCGTTGTAGAGCGTGACGAGATAGGCCAGCGCTCCACCGATCACGAACAGCACGAGAAGCAACGAAATCCAGCTCATAGCGTCTCCTTGGTCTGATCTCCCAGGCTCCCCTTGCCGGGGACCTGAGAGCCCTTTCTAGCGTTACGTCCAGCCAAAACTGAGCGCGAGAAAATAGAGGCAGGCCAGCGTCAGTGCAGGTCCGCCCCATATGCACAAGGCGGATTTCCACGCGAGCGACTGCACGACTTCACGCTGGCTCCGCCACGAAACCATGAACGGGTCGTGGTTCGGACCCTTGCTGATGCAGACCGATGGATGCGGGTCGAATCCGCCGTCCTCGGCCGGACTATTTGCTGGCGAACCATCAGGTGCGGAGCCGGGATCAACAGTCGCGACGGGAGCTGACGCACGGATCGAACTAGTCTGCAGCGCGCGGGCTGGTGAAGGAGCCTGCGCTGGTGACGCGACACGGTGGCCTGCCGGAACATCGTCCATCGACACCGCCGACCAAGAAGAAGTTGGCGCAGGCTTCGGCGCTGCGGATGTCCGTGTCGTCGCTCGCGCGCCGATTGTTGGACGAGCGCCGGCCGAAAACGTCCCCGAGAATCCAGACAGTCCGCCCAGTGGTGCGAACATCCCGCCGCCCGACGACCCGAAGAGACTCAGGCGCGAATTGAGCGACGACCCCGACGCAACGTGCGGCACGGGCGCCCATGTGGCTGAGTCGGAGTTCTTGCCGAGAGTGCCGAAGACAAAGAGCGGGTAGTCAGGCTTGATGCAGTACTCCTCAAGGCGAATACTCTCCGAAAAGCTGATGCCATTGCGCACAAGAAATCTTGCGACGTTTTCCGGTAGCATCTCGCGGTTGCTTCTGAAAAAGGATGTGTCGAATTCATCTTTGAAATTGCAATGAATGTCGAGATCTGCGCCCTGCGGATTGATTAGAAGGCGGCCCGTCGGATCTTCGACGAAGAATGGGACGTAAACGCTTTCGTTCGCCACCTGTTTCCACTCGCGGTTCCGGCCGGACTCCCGCAGTTCCCATGCAGTCGCGCGGTAGTAGTAGCAGGCCTCGCCGGTGATTCCGGCGGGAATGGTCGTAGGTCCCTTGGCCATCCCGCTGATCTCGACCAGCCCCACGGAAGCACTGCGAATCTTGGAGGCGGGCGTATTCATGATTTGGCGCTTGAATCGGAGCATCAGGAATCCGCGCACAAAGAGAACCACGCCCAATACGGCTCCGATGGCAGCCCAGAACTCAAGTTTGGCCGTGTTGGTGGAAGTATCGACGGCCGCCGTCAGCGTAACCAAGGCAAGCAGCATCTGTGGCCTCTGCTCCTGACACAGGGAATTCCTAATAGTCTAGGGGAATACTGGGAGCGAAACGAATCGGGCCGCAGAGCGGGTGGTCAATTGCTCAACAGGCGTCCCAGCGAAAAATATCAGGTCGGGATTCTGAGGAAGAAATAGACGCCGAGAAAGCCAAAGATCGCGTCGGGGGCCCATCCAGCGATCAAGGGCGGCAGTTGGCCGACTGAGCCCATAGCTTCAAACAGCGCCGCAGCGGCCCAATAGGTGATTCCGATTCCGACTGCCAGTGCCAAGCCGCCGATCGCGCCTCGGGTGCCCACGAGGAAAGCAAACGGGGCGCTCAAAAATACGATCACAGCGGCAATCACCGGGAACGCGAATTTTCGATGCCACTGCACCGAAAGCCGCGCCGTATCGAAACCGGCCTGGCGCAGGCTTAAGATGTACTGGCCAAGCTGACGCCAATTCATCTGGTAATACTGGCGAACTTCGCGACGGAAGTAACCGGGCGCTTCCGTAAGTTCAGGAAGTGAGGTTGCTGTGAACGGTTCGTAGCGGACGACCTGGCCATCGGCGCCGAAGTCGCGGACCCAGCCGCCTGTCAGAATCCATGCGCTCACTGTTGGATCCCAAACAGCGCGCGTGGCGAAAATGCGGCGGCGCATCTGGAACGAGGCTGGATCGAGTTCGAAAACGCTCAGGCCGCCGAAAAGTTGGCGGTCGGGATCGAAAAGCTCGTAGTTGTAAATCTTGGTGTTTTCTCCAAAGATCCACTGATGAGCGGGTTGGATATAGGTTTGCGCGGGACGCCCCTTGATCTGGTTTCGGAGCGCGTCCTGCCGCTGGTTCGCGTACGGCAGGAACGTATCATCGAGCAAGAACATGCCGGCGGAAACCAGGCACCCCGCCATCAACAGCGGGAGTACGACACGATACAAGCTGACACCGCTGGCCTTCAGCGCCACCACCTCGTTGTTCTTCGCGAGCACGGCCAGGGTGACGAGGGTGGCGACGAGCGTCGCGAGCGGCGCAAGCTGGTAAACCATCAGCGGCACGAGAAAACGGAAGTAGTTCAGCACCGTCAATACGGGAATGTGGTTGCGCGCGATATCGCCAAGAAGATCGAACAGCGTGAACGCATCGAAAATCAGGACGAAGGCCGCGAGCAGGACAAGCAGGAAGTAGAAAAATTGTTTGAGCAGATAGACGTCGAAGAGCATGGGGAACGCCATCGTCCGGCCCATCCGCAGCGCTTGGCGAATACTGGCAGACCGCGCCGTGGCCGGGCGTGAGCCATTGGGGACGGCGGCAGCCGATCCGTTTGGAGCCATTCGCCGGCTTGCGCGCCACGATTCGACCCATTCCAGAATTCGGCTCGGCTTGCGAATGTTCTCGACGCGCCGGAGGGAAAAGAGCCCTATGGCCAGGCCGACAATGTTGGCGGCCCAGACTCCCGCCCACGGCGGGATTCGGCCCTGCGCCGCGAAATGGTCCCCTGAAACAAAGAGGAAGTAGTAGCCACCAATCAGAATGAGCGTGAGGATCAGCCCCGCAGCGCGGCCGCCACGACGAGGCCTGACTCCGATGGGCACGCCAAGTAGCGCAAAAACCAGGCACGCAGCGGGGAAGGCAATCCGTCGCTGAAACTCGACGCGGCTCTCCCGCCAACTCGGTCCGCGGGTGGCGAGGAGATCTCCGACTGGCTGCTCAGCGACGGGCAGTGCGCCTCCTCGCTGGGAGACGGCGACGCCCAAGACGTCCACCGGAATGTCGGTCTCGCCAAACGTCGTCACATTGTATTGATCTGGATACTGGGGATCGTATTCGTGTGTGCTGCCGCTACCGAGATGGAGTTCGATTTGTCCCTTCGATGGCCCGGTCAGGATGAGCGCGTCCTTGGCGGTCGTAATGGAGGATTGCTGAGACCGTCCGCCGGAATAGGGAGTGACCGGTCGGACGGTGTCTCCTATCGAAGCCAGAAAGACTCCTCGCCAGTGGATCGCTGCGGCCTCCACATCTTGCACGTATAATACGAAGCGCGGGAAACGCTCGTCGAAGACCCGCGGCTGAACCGAAAACGAAGCTTGCGACGAGAGCAACTGAGCCTCGAGGCGGCTCACGGTGCGGAGCGAGGCCGGGCTGAGCCAAAACGTCGTGAGCAGGGTCGCGATCGCCGCCGCCAGTGCGACGACTCCGATCGGAAGCAGGAGGCGACGCAGGCCGATCCCGGATGCGTGAAGCGCTACGATCTCGCTGTCCGCGGACAGACGCCCAAGGCCGATCAGTACGCCGACGAGAACCGCCATGGGAAGCGTGAATCCCAGCACCGGCGGAAGCGTGCAGAGAAACAGCAGAGCCACGGTCCAGATGCTACCCGAATGACGAACGATCAACTCCATCAGCCGGACCAGTTGAGGCACGAAGAAGACAAATGTGAAAACCGCGAGACCCAGCGCGGCGTGGGAGATCACTTCGCGGGCGATGTAACGGTCGAGCAGGCGCATGGGTGCGCGGCGCACATTCTAGCACCGGGGGCGGGAGATTGAGCCGAGTAAACCTGGTCATGCTGTGGCATATGCACCAGCCGCAATACCGCGATCCCGCGACGGGGCGTTACCTGCTGCCGTGGACGCGCTTGCACGCGCTCAAGGATTACTGGGGCATGGTGAAAATCCTGGAGGAGTTTCCCAGCGTCCACGCGACGTTCAATGTGGTTCCCCTGGTCGCCGCGCAAATCCAGGAGTATGCGAGCGGAAATTTTCAGGAGACGTGGTTCGACATCGCATTCACTCCCGCAGAGAAACTCGGACCTGACGCGAAGCGCGAAGCCATCGAACGGGCGTTCCAGGTCAACGAGAATTTTCTGAGGCGATGGCGCCGCTTTGGCGACCTTGCCTCGCAGGTGCGGTCAGGAGGCGCGGAGGCCTGCGTCGCGCACTGGAGCGCGCGCGACTGGCGCGATCTGCAGGTGCTTTCGCAATTGGCGTGGATGGACGAAGAGTACCTCACGAAAGATCCCGTCGTGAAAGCACTGTCCGATCGCGGACAGGATTTCACGGAGGAAGATAAGGCCGTGCTGCTCGAGAAGCAGCACGAGCTCCTGGCTGCAGTTTTGCCGGAGTACCGCCTGGCCTCGGCCAGAGGTCAGATCGAGATTTCGACGACACCTTACTACCACCCGATCTTGCCGCTCCTGTGCGATACCGACATCGCGCGCGTAGCGAACCCCCACAGCCCCGTTCCGCAGCCGGCGTTTCGTTATCCCGAAGACGCACGAGAACAACTCGCACGCGCGCGGCAGTATCACGAGTGGCTGTTCGGGAAGCCTCCCGCCGGATTGTGGCCCTCGGAGGGTTCCGTGTCCGACGAAGTGCTGGAGATCGCCGCCGAGCTCGGGTTTCGATGGTTCGCGACCGATGAAGGCGTGCTGGGGCGCACGAAGAACATCGGCTTTTGGCGCGACGCTTCCGGCTATCCCGAAAACGGGGCCGATCTTTATACTCCCTGGCGACTCAAGCGCGAGAAAGGAGAAATGTACGGGTTTTTCCGCGACCACTACCTGTCGGACTTGGTCGGATTCGTCTACAGCCGGATGAGCGCAGAATCGGCCGCAGAGGACCTGCACAAACGTATCCGCTCGATTGGCGATGCGGAGCCCGCGGGCAGAACAGCGACGGTGAGTTTGATCCTTGATGGTGAGAATGCTTGGGAGTATTACCCGGGAAACGGCCGAGATTTTCTGCGCTACTTCTACGACCGCATTCAACGCGATCCTGATGTGCGCGCGCTGACCGTGAGCGAGGCGGTGGCCGCCGCGACGGATGCGCCCGTCCTGCAGGGGATCTTCCCAGCGTCATGGATCAATGCGAACTTCGACGTCTGGATCGGTCACGCGGAGGATGTGCGCGCATGGGAATTGCTTCGTGACGCACGCGAAGCTTTTGAGCGCGCCAAGAAACGAGGTCTTCTCACGAAATCCGCCAAGCCGGGCGACTGGACGGTGCAGGGCGAGCGCGTCTACGAAGCGGTGCTTGCAGCTGAGGGAAGCGACTGGTGCTGGTGGTACGGCCCGGAGCACGCGTCCGCAAACGACGCCGAATTCGATGCGCTGTACCGGAAGCATCTGACGGAAATCTACAACGCGCTGGGGGAGCCGCCGCCAGCGGCGCTCGCGCATCCGATCAAGCGCGCACCGCAACGGGGACGCCGGGAGCTGCCCACGGCGTATCTGGACGTCCAAGTCGATGGTCGCGAGAGCAACTATTTCGAGTGGCTCGGCGCCGGACTTTATGCAACCGACCGCGCTGGCGGCGCGATGCACGGCCGGCGCTGCGTACTGAGCGAATTTTATTATGGGTTTGCTCCCGAGCGCTTCTGGCTCCGCGTGGATCCGGTCCCCGAAGCGATAGCCGAGATGCCCGAGTTCCAGCTGCGTGTGACGATCTGGGATTCGCGAGAGACGCGCGTCACCCTGCGCATACAAGATGGAAAGCTAGCCAAATCCGTTGTGGAGAATGGTGGCATCTGTCCGCTTCACCCGGAGACGCTGGTTTCGGCGGCCTACGACAAGATCCTGGAAATCGGTATCTCCAAGGAATTGTTTGACTTGCATGAACGAAACGGCTTACTGCTGAGCGTGGCCGTCTGGCAGGCGGGTTTGCCAGTAGATGTGCTGCCGCTGGAGGGCATGCTCGAAGTCCCGCTCGGAGAAGAGAACTTCGCCTGGCTCTCAGAGTAAGGTTTCCATCGAACAATTCGCCCTTCGGCAAGCCGCAACTGGATGACCGCAACAATACGGATAGACAGTCTCTGCGCGCAGCGGGATAGTCGTCGGGTCCCTCTAGGGGATTTCTGAGTTTCACCACTAATAGCAGTTGGCTCGGCACCAATTGAGCCGCCCAACCTGAAAACGAAAGACGCTTCTCGTTTTCGGAAGAGGGCCTAAATGAGCAGGAAGTGGTTCGTAGTGTCCCTTCTGGTGTTCGCTGGGGGCGCAAGTTTCGTTCCCGCAGGACGAGGCTCGACGCGACACCAACTGCCCGCGCGAGATGCCGCCATGGCTTCCAGCCGGGCTCACGCTTCCCAGCGGCTATCTTCCGAGCATCTTCCGCGGCGAACACTTACCGCAAGTCCAGAGCACAGCCGTGCGGTCCCCGCGCGTCCGGACCCAACTACGCGTCACGAAGCGCCCATATCGCTGCCGTTGACATTCGAGCCAAATGTCGGCCAGGCCGATTCTCGAATCCAGTTCGTGGGGCGCGGCAAGGGGCTGATAGTTTTGTTGGCGCCCCGCCAAATTGCCATACGAACTACTAGTAGAGGCACGCTTGGCATCCGCTTCCAAGGGCTGAACGGTGAAGAGGCGGGTCCGACCCAACACCTCGGAGCCGACCGGGCCGGCATGGTCTGGCACGGAGCACAGCGGCTACGCGGCGAGAGCAACTACTTGCTCGGAAATGATCCTCATCGCTGGCGGACAAACGTTCCTCACTTCTCACGCGTGGAAACTGGGAACGGGGTAGCCGGAGCAGAAGTGGCTGTTTACGGCAACGATCAGGGCCTCGAGTACGACCTGCGGCTTGCGCCGGGGACGGACGTGTCGGGGCTGCGACTCCGGCTCGCTGGGGCGCGAAACATCCGCCTGAACCGGGCCGGTGATCTCACGATGCGTGTGGGCAGCGACGAAATCACGATGAAGAGCCCCGCAGTCTATCAGGAGCTATCAGCCGAATCTCGCGCAAAACGGCGCAAGCATCATCGAGCTTCGGGAAAGGGAAAACCGAGAAAGAGGAGGCCGGCCAGAAAGCCCCGAACTCAGGCGATCAAGAGGAGAGTGAAAGCGGCCTACGTTCTTGAGGCTGATGGTTCAGTCGGCTTTCGCGTCGGACCGCACGATCCCCACGCGATGCTCGTAATTGATCCCTCCCTCTCGGTCACCTACGCGACGTTCCTCGGCGGCTCGGGCACCGACGCAGCCACAAGCATCGCGCTCGATTCAAGCGGCAAGATATATATCGGGGGCACAACAACGTCCGACACGACCTTTCCTGAAGGAACGGGCCAGCGAGTCGGGCCCGCGGATGGCCCCAGCGAGTTTTTCATAGCCAAGATTGACCCTACCGTGAGCGGTCCCGAGTCGCTCAAATACCTCACGTTCCTAGGCGGCAGCGGAACGCAGTCCGGCGGGCTGATCGCTGTCGATAGCTCGGGCGATGTTGCAATCACGGGGACAACGACGGCGACGGATTTCCCCGTGACCGATACGAGCCAGCCGACGAACGGCCTGACGAGCGGATACGGCAACGATGTCGTCGTGAGCGAAATCGACCCAACCGGCACAACATTGGTGTTTTCGACGCTGTTCGGCGGAAGCGGCGCCGAGTCTCAAAGCGGAAATGGCGGGATCGCGCTTGATCCCGCGGGCAATGTGTACATAGCGTCCGATGTGAGCACGACCCCCGTTGACAGCGGTTCGCCGGGCCTGCCCGTTACGACGGGGGCTTTTCAACCCTCGTGGGACGATGAGCCGAGCGACGGCTTCGTGGCGGTCTTCCAGCCGCCGTCTCAGTCCGGCGGCGCGGCAACGCTGAAATACTGCTCCTATTTGGGAACCAATTCCGTCGGTGCACCCGGCGTGGGCGGTATCGCCGTGGATCAATCGGGGAACGCTTACATAGCCGGCTTCACAGGCAATTCAGCCAACGGTTTCCCAAACAAAAATGCGTTTCAATCGACGTACGGTGGCGGCCCAACGGACGCGTTTCTAATGAAGGTGTCGCCTCAAGGCAGCGGTCCGCAGGATTTGGTCTACGCGACGCTGCTAGGAGGTTCGGGAACTGACGAAGCGCTCGCCGTGGCCGTCGATTCGGCAAGCACGCCCAGCGCGTATGTGACCGGCACGACGCAATCGCCGAATTTTCCGACGAACGGGTCGAAGGCGGCGTACCAGCCTACACTTCATCTCAACGCACAGTCGAATTCATTTCTGTCCGTGGTCGCACAGGATCCCATCAGCGGAATGACTTCGCTCTCGTATTCGACCTATCTGGGCGGCTCGGAAGTGGACGCAGGCCGCGGCATCGCAGTGAGCGCGCCAAACGCGGTCTACATCGCGGGAAGCACGACTTCCTTCGACTTTCCGTGGCGTGACAACCTTCAGCCGTTCAATGGAGCCGGCGACGCTTTCGTGGCGAAATTGGACCCAACCTCTGCAGGAACCCCTTCGCTCGTCTACGCAACGCCGCTCGGCGGCACTTCGCCCGCCGGAGGCACGGCCGGTGCGAGCGCCGCTGCCGTCGCCGCGGACGGAGCGGGGCACGCCTATGTCGCCGGTTCCACCACTTCGGGAGACTTCCCGACGGCGGTCACGACGGCTGGACCTGTCAATGGCTTTCAACAGAGCTGTTCGAGTTGCACGTCTGCCAGTCCTGCGAGCGATGCGTTCCTCGTGCAGATTTCGGAAGCTGCCACGCCGGCACCGAGTGTTGCGTTTACGTTCCCCCGTCTGGTGTTCCCCGCCGGGTCAACTGCGCCGCAGTTTGTGGGCGTTTTGGATGATGGAGAGGCGGGACTCGTAATCTCAAGTATTTCCGTCACTGGTCCCAACGCGGGCGATTTCTCGCTGAGCGGTCAAAGCGCCTGCATCGGACCGACGATCGCTCCCGGACCGACTGTTCAGTGTTCCTTCGAGGTTGCCTTCAACTCATCGACTGTCGGAACCGAGGTCGCCACTGTCGCCATTACCGACAACGCGCCCGGCAGCCCCCAACTGCTGGAAATGACCGCGGCAGGGGGCAACGGACCTGTTGCCGGAGTTTCACCAACCAGTGTGAGCTTCGGGAGCCAGCCGCAGAACACGACCAGCGCCAGTCAGACCGTGACCTTGACGAACACGGGTAACGAGAATCTGAACCTGGCGAGCTTCAACATTAGCGGCACGGATCTGGCTCAGTTCCAGCTCGAGGGCGGCGGCGCCAACGGCGCAAGCGGCTGCCAGAGCGGAGCTGCGCTAGCTCAGGGCGCAAGCTGCGTAGTGCAAATTGCCTTCGCGCCAGTGAGCCAAGGGTCATTTCATGCGGAACTGGATTTCGTCGATAACTCTGGCGACGTCACGAACGCCCAACAATCCGTTGCATTAAGCGGCTCCGGCGTGGCGCCCGGGCCGATCGCCAGTGTTGGACCGTCGGCGCTCAGTTTCGGAACGGAAGCTGTAGGATCATCGACCGGGTCTCAAAGCGTCACACTTACGAACAACGGCAGCGCCGCGCTGAATCTGACGAGCGTGACGTTGAGCGGTCCGAACGCGGCGGATTTCGCGATCGCGTCGAGTGGCACGAGCTGCCCGACCAGCGGAGGATCGCTCGCGATCGGAGCCGGTTGCACCGTGGCAGTTCAGTTCGCTCCGCAGACCGCCGGATCGAAGAACGCGAGCCTCAATTTCAACGACAACGCCGCCGGCAGTCCCCAACAGGTGTCCTTAAGTGGCGCGGCAACAGCCGCACCGTCCGTTACTCTGTCCCCGAGCAGCCTGACATTCGCATCGCAAAGCGAAGGCACTGCGAGCGCCGCACAAATCGTGACGGTTTCGAACTCAGGAGGGGCCGCGGCCGGGATCGGCCCCGTCACGATTACGGGTGCGAACGCGGTGGATTTTGTGCTGGCGAATCCGTGTGCACCTAGCCTCGGCGCAGGCGGGAACTGCCAGATCAGTATTTCGTTCAGCCCCGGCGTTGGTTCGGCGCCCGGCCCGCGCTCGGCAACATTAAACGTGGGCGGCGCGAGTCCATCGACGGTCGCACTCTCCGGGGTTGCGACCCAGGCCTCCGTTTCTGTACCGACTAGCGTGAGTTTTGGGAGCCAGCTGGCCGGCTCGGCGGGCGCGAGCGAACCGATTGCCGTTTCGAACTCGAGCAGCGGCGCATTTGCCGGCCCGCTGACAGTATCGTCCGTAACCAAAGCCGGTGCGAATTCCGCTGATTTCATCGTGACGGCGGATGGCTGCACTGGATCAACTACACCCCCCGGCGCAAGCTGCTCCGTTCAGGTAGCGTTCAAGCCAGTGCCAGCCTCCACGTGTGATTCCGGCAACGGAGCGAGAAGCGCCACCCTCGTTCTGAACGACAACGCACCCGGTAGCCCGCAAAATATCCCGCTGAGCGGCACGGCGATGGATTTTTGCCTCAACGCTGCTCCTGGACAAGGAATCAGCCAGCCGAT
>Ga0187784_10003569_pt1 | contig 12576 bp, 12 predicted proteins | sample 1015_SJ02_MP15_2_FD_132964 | JGI IMG/M metagenome (GOLD analysis project Ga0187784, IMG submission 132964) | Tropical peat soil microbial communities from peatlands in Department of Meta, Colombia - 1015_SJ02_MP15_20_MG | ecosystem: Environmental > Terrestrial > Soil > Wetlands > Peat | place... | reverse complement strand
GGGCAAAAGCACCCGATTAGCTTACCACGCCGAAATGGCTCAAACGCGCCGAAATCCGACCTTCATCCTTCAATGGGTGACTGCCCGGCATGGGCCCGTAGCAGCCACGCTAGGCTTTCGAAACACCGTCCCCCGCCCGAATGGGCGAGCTGGAAGGATGGCGTCCAATCCCAAGCCGCTGCAAATGAGGCTATGGGCCGTTCATTCGCCGCTGCACGTCCGATCAAGCACATAGCTCATCTTGATGCCGCGTGTCTCCGATCCGGCGGAAAAATTTGTGCCAACCATCGGAGCAAACACTCTTCCCTCGATGCTGAAAGCGACCGGAGCAACGACTTTCCACCCACCAATTCCATCACGCGCGAACGCAGAACACGGGACAAGTGTATTTTGGGCGAACGCCGGTACGATGCTCACCGACATGGCGAAGGCGGCGGCCAGACTGAGGCTGTGCACCAGATGGTTGATCTGTTTCATCACTGCCTTCCGGTAGATTAGTGCCGAGATGACGGGTCTCGGGGTCATCCGCGCAACCCGATGTCGACGTTGCTCTCAAGCCTCGGCTAGCGCTTCCAACGCTTCGCGATCACGGATTTCGATGCGGTGCATGCTCGGTATGGCTATCACCCCGTCGCGCTTAAAGGCGGTGAGCGTGCGAGACACAGTTTCGGTGGTCAGACCGAGATAATCGCCTATGTCTCTACGGGTCATTGGCAGATCGAGAAAACGCCCGAGGTCCCGACGCTCGGTCAGTTCCAGCAGGAAGCTGGCAATCCGCTCGGCCGCCGACATGCAGCCCAACAGCATCATCCGCTCCTGCGCACGCGACAGGTTGCGCAGTGTCAGGTTGCACAGGCGCATCGCAAGCTCGGGCCGCTTAGCGATGAGCCGCTCTGTCGCAGATTTCGGAAACCGCATGATGATAATGTCGTCGACTGCCTCTGCCGAACAAAACCGCTCGTCACCGTCATCAAGACCAAAGAACTCACCGGAGTGCAGGAACTCAGCAATATTGCGTCGGCCGTCGGCCAACAACTTGCAGAGGCGAACGGTGCCCGAGATCACTCTGAACCAACAATCGGGGTGATCTCCCTCAGCATAGATTTCCGCTTCGCGAGCGAAGCTGCGCCGAGCACCGATTTGTTCCAGGACGATGAGTTCGTCGAGATGACCTGATTTCGCAACGGCGGTCGCGGCGGTTGGTAAGCTATTGAAGCTTTCCACGAAGCCCCGATTGGCAAATCGCTTGAGCATGTGCCCCTCCATTCCGCTCGAGTGGATGGAGCGTCGCCGGAAATTCCGGATGTCGAAATCCGGAATGCCCCTAAGTATGACTACCTAGACCTGAAGCGGCGCCTTCGCCGAGTGCTTACCTACCTACGGCAAACAGGCTGACATGGAGCAGCCGCGCTAAACGTCGGACTTTTCGGGGTGTTCAAGCGATATCTCGCCTGCGAGAGCATCTCCGCAGCCGGATCAAACCGGCCTCGACCCGTGCGAAGGCCAGGCTTTTGCGCTCGTATCGGCCGAGGTCGATGCCAAAACTCGCGGCTGCCGCAGCGACCGCCGGCAAAGGAGCTGGGTCGGCCTTTGGCCAGTATGGCCGCAACTCCCGAAGGAAAATATTCATCGTGACGGGACCGACGCCGTAGAACGCGAGCAGGCGCTGTTCAAGCTCGCGCGCGTCGCGAGAGGCCTCGTGAAGGTACCGCACGCTGCCGTGATACTCGTCGACGAGCTTTTGGCAATCGCGCAGGATTTGGTCTGATTTGCTGAAATCGTACCGCACATAACCGCCCTCGCGCATGATCGGGTTGACCAGGAAATTCCACCCAGCTGCAAGGACTTGCTGCGGCGTTATCAGACGATGGCGACAGAAGGCCTCATAAGTGTGGCGCGCGATCTTCTCGCCGATATGCCCGCCGAACAACAGACTGGCGAGGAACCAGCAAAAATATTGCTCCTCGGCGCAGGCCGACAGATCGATACCGAGCTCCTCGGAAAAGAGCCGGCTGGTTTCGAGCTCGGCTTGACTGGGGACCAAGGGCCACGAAGGTGAAAGCACGACGGTACCCGCCTAGCTTTCGGTCGGCCCAATCGAGAACTCGGGCACCGCTTCAGGCTCGCGCGGATATTGCCGTGGCGCAGTCGAGAAGATCATGGCAGCGAGCACCATTGCACAGTGCGCTCCTTTGGTTCGCCCCTGCGGGACAGGTCTGGCTCCGATTTTAAGCCGGACGCTCTGCCCCTTTGAACGGTGATCACCTAAGTCACAGGTTGCGGCAATCCGCCGGCATCCAGAGAGAGCGCGGTTTGTTTTCAACGGTCTTCAGGGTCCGGTTTTTCTCGCTCCAGTATCTCACATACGCGAAGCACGGCGCCGCGAGGGCCGTGCTCGGTCTCGGTGGCGATCTGATCGTCGGCAGTCGCCCAGGTGAACGCCTCAAGCACTTCCGTAGCAGTCGCGCCTGTTCCTAGTATGTCGAGCAGTGCCGCTTCGTCGAGCGGGCCGACGATTTCCGCAATTTCTGATAGGGTCGCAGGCTGGGCTGACCTCGCCAATGATCCCTCCTTTAGTCGATCAACACGCGGATCGTTTGATCTCCGCAGACAGTTCCCGTCACCCGTCGCTCGTTCAGCATTCGAGGTCTTGGGGCCCGCTTGGGAGGGGCGGCTCCAGCTTTCCTTCATGCCGAATGCCAAGCGCCTCGTCATTCTCGATCTCGGTTTCAGCTTGCAACCAGTGGTCAAGGCTGCCGCCCGCCGGGTTGCCTTGCTGTTCCGGGGCATCAGCGCCGTTTCAGCGGTCGTCGGCGGAATGGCTCATCGCGCCGAAAGCGGACATAGCTGTCTGGGCAAATCGGACTTTCAAGCTTGAGAACTGCTGGCTGCGTGGCTCGTCTACCGAACAGGTCGGATTTCGCGTAATAAGATCAGAACGACGCCGGGCGGGCACTCATGGCCGCGAAACGCAAAGTACCTTCGGTGACCGAACAATCCGAGCTGGAGCTGCTGCGAACAGAGCTTGAGCGGCTTGCTGCTGAGCGCGATGAGGCGTTCGCCCAGCAGCAAGCGACTGCGGAGGTGCTTGGCGCCATCAACGCCAATCCGGGTGAACTCGCGCCGGTTTGGGCGGTAATGCTCGAAAAGGCGACGCGGCTTTGCGAGGCCCAGACAGCGCATCTCCTGCGCTTCGACGGCATTGCGTTCAGCCGCGCCGCGAGCCTCGGCATCGAGCCCGAGTTCGACAGGTTGCTACCGCTCAATACCCCGCTGCCGCACGCCATTACCCAAGATTCGGTGCCGTACCGACTGCTGCAATCGCAATCGACGATCCACGTCCACGATCTGCGCGACGACGAGTCCGTTCGCGCCGGCGCGCCCGCCGAGACCGCGGCCGTCGAACAGCACGGCGCGCGCACCGTGCTGTTCGTGCCGCTGCTGCGCGAGGGTGCCGTCGCGGGCTGTTTTGTGCTGCACCGGCTTGTCGTCCGCCCGTTCAGCGACAAGCAGATCGCGCTCGTCGAAAATTTTGCCGCGCAAGCCGTCACTGCGATGGAGAATGCGCGCCTTCTGGCCGCGACGCGCGAGGCGTTGGCGCAGCAGACCGCGACGGCCGAGGTTCTCCAGATCATCAATTCCTCGCCCGGCGATCTTGCGCCGGTGTTCAACGCGATGCTCGAAAAGGCGATCCGGCTATGCGATGCGGTGTCAGGGCACTTTAGAACCTATGATGGCAATGGCTTTCCGCTCGCCGCCGTGCGGGGCGAGCCGGAACATATCGAGGCGATGCGGCGGAGCGGTCCACTGGCCCCCGGACCGCATCATCCCGTCAGCCGCTTCCTGCGCGGCGAAGACCTCATTCATATGCCCAACGCAACAGAAAGCGAGGAGTATCGGGATGACGCTCGCTTCCGCAGCCTAGTCGATTTGGGCGTCCTTTCCCTGCTGTCGATCGCGCTGCGCAAGGACGGCCATCTACTCGGCTACATCAATGTTTATCGACATGTGGCCGAGCCGTTTACCGACAGGCAGATCGCGCTGCTGCAGAATTTTGCAGCACAGGCGGTCATCGCGATGGAGAACGCGCGGCTCCTGACGGAAACCCAGGAGGCGCTCGACCAACAGACTGCAACCGCAGAAGTCCTCCAGGTCATCAATTCCTCCCCCGGCGATCTCACGCCGGTGTTCGACGCAATGCTGGAGAAGGCGAACTACCTCTGCGAGACAGCGCTGGGGATTCTCTGGACATTTGACGGGACCAATTACCATCCCGGTGCAATTCGCGGACCGCAGGCCTTCATCGATGCGATGAAAGACAAGCCGCGGGTGCCGGGAATCGGGGGCACGCTCTACCTGCATGCCGCCGGCGAGACATTGGTTCACATCGAGGATATGGCGGCCGACGCCGAGCTATACGAAGCCAGCGCCACCCGGCGCGCTTTTGTGGACCTGGCCGGTGCGCGTTCCTCTCTTTCAGTCTCGCTGCGAAAGGACGGCGCCCTTCTCGGAGCATTGCAGGTTTATCGCCAGGAAGTACGTCCCTTCACAGACAAGCAGATTGCCCTGTTGCAGAATTTCGCGGCACAGGCGGTCATCGCGATGGAGAACGCGCGGCTTCTCACCGAGACACAACAGCGGACCGCCGAGCTTCAGGAATCGCTCGAATACCAGACCGCCACGAGCGACGTGCTGAAGGCTATCAGCCGTTCGGCGATTGATCTTGATGCAGTCCTCGGCACCGTCGTCTCGGCGGCTGTGCAGCTTTGCCGCGGCGAGTACGGCGTTATTTTTCGCAACGACGGTAGCGGCGAATACCGCTTTGCTGCCGGCTACGGCAATAGCCCGGAATACGAGGAGAGAGAACGCCAAGCGGTGATCCGCCCCGGTCGAGGCACGATCGTCGGGCGGGCTGCTCTCGAAGGCCGTGCAGTGCAGATCGCCGATGCGCTGAGCGATCCCGATTATGAGGATAAGGAAAGCACGCGCCTCGATGACGTGCATTCGATGCTCGGCGTGCCGCTTATGCGCGACGGCCAGGTGGTCGGTGCGTTTGGCCTGGCGCGTAGCCGGGTCGAACCGTTCAGCGAACGCGAGGTGGAGCTGGTCACGATTTTCGCTGACCAGGCGGTGATCGCTATAGAGAACGCGCGGCTGCTGGGCGAGCTGCGCCAGCGCCAGGCGGAGTTGCGGGTGACCTTCGACAACATGGCCGATGGCGTCGCGATGTTCGACCAGGAGCTCCGGCTGGCTGCCTGGAACAAGAATTTTCGGGACCTACTCGATCTGCCGGAAGAATTTTTTGCTGTCCCCCAGAGCTACGACGGCTTCATCCACTACCTCGGCGAACGGGGGGAGTATGGTGACCTCGATCCGAGGGCGGAGATCGCTCGGCTACATGCGGAGTTTGGTGACCACTTCCGATTTGAGCGTACCCGCCCAGACGGCACGGTGATCGAGGTCCGTCATAACCCAATGCCCGATGGTGGGTTTGTGCTGATCTACTCGGACATCACGGAGCGCAAGCGGTCCGAGGAGGAAATCCGAGAGGCTCGTGATGCCGCAGAGGCCGCTTATGCCGATCTCAAGGCGGCGCAGGCCAATCTGATCCAGGCCGAGAAGATGGCATCGCTCGGTCAGCTCACCGCCGGCATTGCCCACGAGATCAAGAACCCGCTCAACTTCATCAACAACTTTGCTTCGCTCTCAGTGGAGCTGCTCGACGAACTCAAGGCGACGACCGCTCCGGCTCTTGCCACGCTCGATGAAGATGAGCGAGCGGATGTCGACGACACGATGGAGCTGTTGACCGGCAACTTGGAGAAGATCGCCGAGCATGGCAAGCGGGCCGACAACATCGTCAAGAGCATGTTGGAGCACTCGCGTGGGGTCTCGGGCGAACGGCGCGACGTTGATCTCAACGGCATCATCGAGGAGGCGCTCAACCTCGCCTATCACGGTGCCCGCGCCCAAGACCAGTCATTCAACATCACCCTGGAGCGCGATTACGCACAGAGCCTCAAACCAATCGAGCTGGCACCGCAGGAGATGACGCGGGTCTTCCTCAATCTCTTTGGCAACGGGTTCTACGCCGCCCACAAGCGAGCGCGGGACGATGGCGATGATTTATACCGTCCGACCCTTACCGTGACGACCGGCGATACCGGCGATGCGGTCGAGGTGCGGGTGCGCGATAACGGCATTGGTATCCCACCCGAGATCAGGGACAAGCTATTCCAGCCCTTCTTCACCACCAAGCCAACTGGTGAAGGCACCGGGCTGGGCCTGTCGATCAGCTACGACATCGTGACGCAACAGCATGGCGGCACGATTACCGTGGAGAGCGAAGAAGGAGCCTACACGGAGTTCACCGTGCGCCTGCCGCGCCGCTAACCAACGAGCACATTCGGGAGCGGATTCATGAGCGTCAGCATCCTGGTGGTCGATGACGAGCCCGATGTGGCGTTGCTGTTCCGCCAGCAGTTCCGCCGCGAGATACGGGACGGCACCTACGTAATGCATATTGCCGACTCAGGCGAGATGGCGCTGGACCAGCTCAGCTGCGGGATCGAACCGACCCTGATCGTCATCCTCTCGGACATCAACATGCCAGGGATGGATGGCCTCACGCTCCTCGGCGAAATCAAGAAGCGTTTCCCTGACATGCCGGTGATGATGGTGACCGCCTACGGCGACGACGAGCGCCGCCAGCGAGCGACATCGCTAGGCGCCTTGGACTTCCTCGCCAAACCGGTCGACTTCGGCGCGCTAAAGGCACAGTTACGTCAGCTCCCGGGTGCCGCGGATTGAGGGGCTGTGTCCGTCAGGGAAGGTCTCTTTCGGGGCACGAAGAGCGGTGTGCGCTGCCAAGGCCGAGCGTCCGTTATCGCTTGGGTGAGGCGACGCTGGCTTGCCAGTCGGTTAGGGCGCCTGCGCAGAAGCGCGCTGCAGAGTGGTCAGAGTCTTTCCCACAGCCCGGTCTCTTCGTCGAGCCGGTTGATTTCCTCACCCCGAAAATCGCCGCGCGACACGATGCCGACCACCTTTCCGTCGTCGACGATCGGCAGGTGGCGGAAGCGGGCGTCCTGCATCAATCGCAACGCCTCGATTGCCTGATGGGTCGACGGCATGGTGTCAGGGTCTGCGGTCATTACCTCGACCAGTGTGGTCTCTCCTGCATTCCTGCCCTCGGCGAGCACGCGGCAGATCGCGTCGCGGCCCGTAAAAATTCCAATGAGTCGGCTGTCGTCATTCACAACTAGCACTGCGCCAACGCCGCGCTCGCGCATCTGTCGGGCTGCCTCTTGTATTGTCGCTCTTGAACCCAAAACGAGCGGGTTCTGGCTTCTGATTATATCGGCCATCTTTCGCATGTGGCTCTCACGGGCATGATGGCCACGATGTGCGGAAAACAGGATGATGACTTTGATCTCAATCAATCACTGACGCGATAGGCCTCTGCCGACGGCCACGGGCGCTTCAAAGGCCTTCGCCCGCCAAGTTGATCACCGGTGCCGATTGGCCAGCGGCGAAGGCGCCACATTTGAGAACTCTAGACAGCGGAGGTGCAAAGATGCGGATCGCGACGATCGGAGCCGGCAATGTCGGAACGGCGCTCGCGGCGGTTGGATCAAGGCGGGTCACGCGGTGACTTACGGGGTCCGAGACCCGTCGGATTGCGCGCCTCCTCGAACCCTTCGGCATGGTGTGGATCGATCAGGCGCTCAATCGCGGAATGGGCCGCGATTTCGCGTTCGCCGTGCTACGAAAAACGAAGTAACCCAAGGCGGCGCAGCGCGTCGGGCGAACCGATCAGGACCAGCAACCGCTGGAGGTTTTTGGTGATGAAAGCGATCGTATTGCGTCGGCCTGGCGGCCCCGAGGCGCTCGAATACACCGAGGTGCCACGTCCTGAGCCACGGCCCAACGAAGTTCTGGTCCGGGCCCACACGATTGGGGTCAGCAGGCCCGAAATACTCGTGCGCCGTGGAACTTACAATTGGATGCCGCCTCTGCCGGCAATTCCTGGGATAGAGATGAGCGGGACAATCGTCGAACGCGGCAGCGAAGTCGACGACCGCAATATTGGCGATCGTGTCTTCGTCAGCGCGCGCGATCTGCCGGCGCGCGCAGGCTGCTATGCTGAGTATATCGCTGTGCCAAGCGCCGCCGCGCACGTGCTTCCGGCCAACTGCGACCTCGAAGCGGCGGCGTGCCTCTCTAATTATCACGTTGCCTATCACGTGCTGCACACCGCCGCACGAGGGGTAGAGGCGAAGAGCGTTCTTGTCTACACGGCGGCGGGCGGCGTTGGTAGTGCGGCGGTGCAGCTGGCGCTCACCGCTGGAATGCAAGTAATCGGCATCGCCGGTTCGGAGGCAAAGCGAAGCGCAGTGCTCTCCATTGGTGCCGATTACGCGATCAACTATCGCACCGAGGACATCGCGGCCCGGGTCGATGAGGCGACCAGCGGGCGCGGTGTCGACCTGATCCTCGACCCGATCGGTGGCAAGGAGTTTGGCCGTAATTTCATGCTGCTCGCACCACTGGGCCTGGTAGTGTCCTATGGAAGGCTTGATGGGCCGCCAGACCCGAACTTTGTCGCAGCGATGCGTGAGCACCACATGGTGAGCCCGGCGGTACGCTTTTTCACGATCCATAGTTTTGACGGTCGCCCGGACATTCGGGCGCGGGCGACCCAGGCACTGTTTGATCATCTTGCCGCGGGTCACATCTCGCCCCTTATTCACGACCGACTGCCGCTCGCCGAGGCAGGCCGCGCTCAGACGATGCTCGAAAATGGAGAAGTGATCGGCAAACTCGTTCTGAAGCCATAAGCGGTCATCCCACCCCAAAACCAGCCGTCCGGGCTTGGATGACCGGAAAGGGGCAAAAGCACCCGATTAGCTGACCACGCCGAAATGGCTCAAACGCGCCGTGAGCTGACCATTAGGCGGCACCAAAAAAGCACATACCTTCGATCGCTCGGCGATCCTCAATGGGCAAAACCCGCAATTGGACATCGCCGCAGATCTCTGGCGTGGCTGAGCCGGCTACCTTACTTCGGCGCCTTCCGGCGCATCCTTGCGAGCGTAGACCGATATCGCCGTGCCGCCACCATCTGGGCCGGGAGGTTGGCACTCGAAATAGGCGTTGCCGTGGATGTGATGGCGGAGGCCACAAGACGATAACTCGCATATGTCTTTGCTACTATGCCAAATTTTCGGAGGAACGCGGACAATGGCGACTAAAGAAATGGCGGAGAGGGAGGGATTCGAACCCTCGGTCCCCCGTAAGAGGGACAACGGTTTTCGAGACCGCCCCGATCGACCGCTCCGGCACCTCTCCGTCTGAGCGGGGCCAGGGACTTACCACGGAGTAGTCGAGAACATCAACCGAGCCAAATTTTTTTAGGAAGGCCGGGGACCGCCTTGGCAGGAAAGCCAATGGCACGCAGCTTGCCGCCGGCCGTCGGGCCGACATTATCCCGTCCGGCCGCGGCCGACGATCTGGGTCGGGTTGACGAAGCGCAAGGCGACCAGGAGCCAGATCAGGGTCGTCGCCATGTAGATGACCGCCATCGCGTCGATCGATTGGCCAGACCGTATCCCCGCCGCGGAGACCGCGTAATAGAGCGCGACGACGAGGGTCTGGCTGGTCGGCCCCGAAGTGAAGAAGGTCAATTCGAACATCGCGATCGTGCGCACCAGCACGAGCAGCAGTGCCGCCAGGATGCCGGGCGCCAGGAGCGGCACCAGCACGGTCATAAAGAGCCGCCATGTCCCGGCGCCGAAAACCCGGGCTGCTGCCTCGATGCGCGGGTCGATCTGCTCGACGAAGGGGATCATCACCAGGATGACGAAGGGCACGGTCGGCACAAGGTTGGCGACGATCACGCCATAGAGCGATCCCGCGAGACCGATCCGGTAGAGCACCGTCGCGAGCGGGATGCCGAAGGTGATCGGCGGCACCAGCAGCGGCAACAGAAACAACAGCATCACCAGGCGTTTGCCGGGAAAGTCGCGCCGCGCCAACGCGTAGGCCGCCGGCACGCCGAACAGCGCCGACAGCGCGACAACCGCGGTGACCACCTCCAGGGTCACGATCAGGACCTGATCGAGCTGGAACTCGCCCCATGCCGCGACGTACCAACGCGTCGTGAAGCCGGCGGGAAGCCAGGTGTTGAACCAGCGCGTGCCGAACGAATTTACAACGACGCTGGCGATCACCGCGAAGAGGTTGAGGATGAAGAACCCGACCGTAGCCCATACGGTGACGGCCCACAGCCGGGCGCCGATCGGCTCGTCGCGGCTCATCGCCCTTAGCCTTTCGCCGCGGCGGCGGAGCCGCGGTAGAAGAGCCCCCGCGACGACAGCAAGCCCGCGACGATGGCGAGTTGCGTCAGCCCCATGATCATCGCGATCGCCGAGGCGAGCGAATAATCGTACTGCTCGAACGCCGCGGTGTAGGCGGCGATCGAGATCACGCGCGTCGTCCCCGCCGGATCGCCGAGCAGGACCGCTGATGGAAAAACCGAGAATGCCTGCACGAACGACAGGCAGAAATTGATCGCCAACCCCGGCGCCAGCAGCGGCAGGACGATATACCGGAAGCGGGCCCGCGGCGTCGCGCCGAGTGTCGAGGCGGCGCCTTCGAGCGACGGGTCGATCCCGGTCAACGAGGACAGCGTCAACAGAAACGTGAATGGAAAGATCGAGACGACCAGCGCCAATACGACGCCCCAGTAATTGTGCACGAGATGGACCGGGCTCTCCGAAAAGCCGCTGTCGAGCACGAGTCGGTTGAGCCAGCCGCGCGGGCCGAGATAGGTTAGGAGCCCGTCGGCGACCAACACCGTGCCGAGCGTAATCGGCAAGACGAGGATCGTCGTCAATACCCGCTGGTGCCGCATCAGCCGCACGCGCAGCGCGATCGGGATCGATAGCAGCACGTTGATGATCGTCACCGGAACGGCGAGCCGCAGCGTCTTCCAGATCGTGTCGTAATAGAACGGGTCGGCGAAGAACTTCTGGTAATTCGCCAGCCAGCCGCCCTCCTTGGGTGCGAAGGACAAAGCAAGTCCATAAAGGAACGGATAAATGAAGAGCGCCAGCACGAACAGGACCGACGGCACGATCAGCAGGGTGACGCCATCAATGCCGCGGCGCGAGAGCCTGAGGCGCAACGGCACGCGCTCGCTGGCGGCATAGGCGTCACTCACGCGGCGCCCGCGTAGATCAGTACGCGATTCCGGTCGGCGCCGAGAAGCAGCGCCTCGCCCGGCTCGACCCTGGCGTCCGAGCGGAAGAACAATTCGGTGCCGGCTGCGGTACGTGCAGCGCCGAAAAAGCCGCGACCGCGATATTCGACCGCGGCGACGGTCGCCGCGAGCGTCCCGTCGGCTCGGGGCACCAGATCGTCGGGCCTGATCGCGGCGAGCGCCGCCTCGCCCGGCAATGTTTCGATCACGGTTCCGATGAGTTCCGCGTCGCCGATCGCGATGCGCGCGGTTCCCGCGTCGCTCGACAGCACGCGCGTCGGCAGCAAGTTGCGATAGCCCATGAACTCGGCGACGTCGGCATGCGCCGGCCGGGCGTAAAGCTCGGCGGGCGGCCCGACCTGGCGCACCGTTCCGCCCCGCATGACGACGACGCGGTCGGCGAGCGAGACCGCCTCGTCCTGATCATGCGTGACGTAGATCGTCGTCGAGCCGACCTGGTCGTGGATGCGACGGATTTCCGCCCGCATCTCAAGACGGAGTTTCGCGTCAAGGTTCGACAGCGGCTCGTCCATCAGGACGAGCGGCGGCTCGATCACGATCGCCCGCGCGATCGCGACGCGCTGCTGCTGGCCGCCGGAGAGCTGCCCGGGCAATTTGTCGCCCTGGTCGCCGAGCCGCACCAGAGCCAGCGCCGCCTCGACCTTTTCGGCGATCTCGGCGCGTCCGCGCTTCTGCATCCTGAGGCCGAAGCCGACATTGCGCCGCACGCTCATATGCGGGAACAGCGCGTAGTTCTGGAACACCATGCCAAAGCCGCGCGCCTCGGGCTTTAATCGGTCGATCCGCGCGTTGTCGAGCCAGATGCCGCCGCCGGTCAACGGTAACAGCCCGGCGAGGCAATTGAGCGCCGTGGTCTTGCCGCAACCCGAAGGCCCGAGCAGGGCGATAAACTCTCCCCGCTCGACCTCGAGTGAAACCTCGCGCAAGGCGTGCAGCGCGCCGAATTCCCGGCTGACCCGGTCGAGCCGCAGCCGTCGGAAATCGCGCGAGACCGAGGCCATGTTGCGCTATTTCGACTTGGCGGCGCCGACTTCCTTGTCCCAGCGGCTGAAGGCGTAGACGAGCTTGTCGGGCAAGAGCGGCAGTTCCTGCGGATGGCTAGTGATGAGGTCGGCGTATTCGGGCCGGCCGAACTCCTTGATCACGTCCTGGCTGTCCGGCGGCGCCATCGAGAGCGGCACGTCCTTGACCGCCGGACCGGGATAGAAATAGCCGTTGTCGTAGGTCGTCGCCTGCGCAGGCGGCGTCAGGAGATAAGCGAGCAGATCGACCGCCACGGCGACCTTCTCCGGCGC
>Ga0187784_10003568_pt1 | contig 12577 bp, 10 predicted proteins | sample 1015_SJ02_MP15_2_FD_132964 | JGI IMG/M metagenome (GOLD analysis project Ga0187784, IMG submission 132964) | Tropical peat soil microbial communities from peatlands in Department of Meta, Colombia - 1015_SJ02_MP15_20_MG | ecosystem: Environmental > Terrestrial > Soil > Wetlands > Peat | place... | reverse complement strand
TCAATGTCTGCGGTTATGATTCCGAGCTCAGCATTTCCCACCCGCTGCGCCCCGAGATACGGGGGGAGGTTGCCAAGGCGGTCGAGGCGTCCGCCGAAGCGGCTGAGACTGAGAAACTGATGTGCCAGTTCTACCAGGAGCATCAGCAGCCGGATGCGCCGCGCACATTAGCGCAGTATGTTTCGTTGGCGCTTTTTCTGGGGAATCCACCCGATTTGGCGCTGAAGGAAAAAGAAGCGAACTTGCCTCCGGACGTTGGTTACGTGCTGGGTTTTGTGCCGCTGGTGCAAAAGTTCTATGGCGACGCCGGATTGCATGCGATCTGGCAGAAGCACCAGGCGGTGTATGCCGGCTTGAGCGAGCGCTACCATGACCCCTTGGCGAAGATGACGTTTGATACGGAAGTGTATTTGAAGCTTCCGTCCGCGGGATTTCTGGGAAGGACCTTCACGGTTTACCTGGAGCCCATGGGCGCTCCCGGACAGACCAATGCCCGCGAGTACGCAACCGACTACAGCGTGGTGCTGTCGCCGGCGCCGGCTTCCAAGTTGAAGATGGAACAGATTCGGCACACCTACCTGCACTTTCTGCTTGATCCGCTGGCGCTCAAGTACCCAATGGCGGTGGGGCGACTGCAGCCCCTGCTGGATGAAGTGAAGAATGCTCCGATGGAGGGTGGCTTCCATCATGATATTTCGCTGCTGGTGACGGAGTGTCTGATCCGCGCCATCGAGGCGCGCACGCTTCCCCGCAGCCCGAATCTGGAGGCGGAGCAGGCACAACTGGTGGAGCGGGCGCAAAAGCAGGGTTTCGTTCTGACTCCGTATTTTTACCAGTCGATGGTGCGATTCGAAAAGGATCCGGCTGGACTGCGCAACGCATATAGTGACTTGCTCAACGGGATCGATCTTCGTAAAGAGCAAAAGCGGGCCCAGGAAACGCAATTTGCCGCTGAGGCGGACCCGGAGTTGCTGCACTTGTCGCGCCCGGCGCCGGCCGCACTGCTGCAGAGGGCCGAGACGCGCTTGGCTGAGGGAGATGCGGACGCTGCCAGCAAGCTTGCCCAGCAGGTCCTGGATGAGAAAAGCGGGGACCCTGGCAAGGCCTTGTTTATCCTGGCCCGGGCTGCCACCATGAAACGGGACATGCAGGGTGCGCGCGGTTATTTTGAGAAGGCGCTAAGTGTGGCGCAAGAGCCCAAAGTTGTGGTCTGGTCGCATATTTATTTGGGCAGGATCTGCGATTTGCAGGAAGATCGCACCGCCGCCCTGGATCATTACCGGGCTGCACTCACGGCGGGGGCGAATCTGCCGGAGGCCAAGGCGGCGGCGCAGCGCGGCCTGGATCAGCCCTACGAGCCGCCCGCACATCCGCAAGAGTAGATAGCAAACCCGACAAACGGATAGAATTTGGCAGTAGGTGCATCGTTAAGAGAAACCTAAGGAGAAATCATGAAGCCTGCAGCCATTATCGTGGTACTGCTAGCGGTAATCATTTTCGCCGGAGCTCAAAGCTCTACGCCCGCCAATAAGAACCAGAACCCGGCCCCGCAAGGCGCGGCTGGCGCGCCGCCCCAGGGAAAACGTCCGCCACAGGCGAAGACCCAGGCGGAGTTCGACGCTTACAAAGCGGCGGTCGCCAATCAGAGCGATCCCGCGGCCCTAGAAAAAGCGACGGATGACTTCGCCGCCAAGTTTCCTAACAGTGAATTGACCCCCCTGCTCTACCGGGCGACCATGCGCGGATATCAGAACGCGAACAACGCAGACAAATTGGCCGAGGTGTCCGGGAAGGTTCTGAAGGCAGACCCGGACGATCCCGAAGCTCTGGTAAACACGGCTGAGGTGATCACCGAGCACACCCACGATACCGATCTCGATAAGGACCAACGTTACGACGAGGCCCGCAAAAACGCGCAGCGGGCCATCCAGACGGTGGAGACGGACATCCCGGCGGGAGTGGGGCCGGACCAAGTGGAGGCCTACAAGGGATTGCTGAAGTCGAACGCCTACTCGATTCTGGGGACTATTGACTTCAGCCAGGAAAAATACGCCGACGCGGAAAGCAATTTTCGGAAGTCCATTGACGCGTTTCCGCAGGCGGATCCCGTGGTCGTGCTGCGTCTGGCCCTGTCGCTCGACAAGCAGAACCGATATCCGGAAGCGCTGAAGGAAGCTAACCGCGCGGTGGATATGACTCAGGAAAGCACTGCGGCCGGGAAGCTGGCCCGGCAGGAGCGCGACCGCCTGGCGCAGTTGACAGGGGCGGCCAAGCCACCGGCTGCTACGCCGCCGGCCAGTACTCCGGCGCCAAAGAATTGAAGGGTTTGGTAATCGGGTAATTGAGTAACTTTAATTTGCGATTTGCAATCTGCAAAGCGCGCTAATTACTTCTGCGCGAGGCCTGCTGCCCGGGGAGTATCTGCTGACCCCATCAGGGGGCTATGGCGGTTACGACGTCCGAATCAAGGAGCGGGCCCACGGAAGCGCCGCGGTCGAGCGAGGGCGACTGAACCCACGCGGCCAGTAGTAGACTTACACATCGCAAAATACAAATTGCTCAATTGCCGAATTACCCGTTTGATCAGTCCTATGAAGTTTCCCGGTACAGCCGTCCTGGAAGAAGCCCTGGGCCACCATTTTCGTTGTCCGGAACTGCTCGACCAGGCGCTCACCCACAGTTCGCAGGCGCGGGAGTTGGAGTCGCTGCAGGCTGCGCGTGTGGGCGACAACGAACAGTTAGAGTTCCTTGGGGATGCGGTTCTGGGGTTGATCACCAGCGAGGAGTTGTTCCACCGCTTCCCGCACTTTCGCGAAGGCCAACTCTCCAAGCTGCGCGCCCACCTGGTCAGCGAAAAGCACCTGGTCCGGGTGGCGCGGCATTTGCAGCTTGGGCATTACCTCCACTTAGGACGCGGCGAGGAGAAAAGTGGCGGCCGCCACAAGTCGGCTTTGCTCGCCGACGGCTTGGAAGCCATTCTGGGGGCGATCTATTTGGACAGCGGGCTGCTGGAAGTGCGCCGCGTGGTGCTGCAGTACATCATTGACCCGGAACTGGAGGCGCTGGCGCGCGCCGGCAGCATGCTTCCGCAGACCGACTTCAAGTCGGCGCTGCAGGAAAAATTGCAGGCGGTGGGCCGTACACAGCCATCTTATGTATTGGTGCAGGAGCGGGGCCCCGATCATCGCAAGACGTTCACCGTGGAAGCCCGGTTGCTGAGTCCAGGTAACCAGGGAAAGGTCGAGTTTGTGGGCCGCGCGGAAGGCACCACCAAGAAGAACGCCGAACAGGAGGCGGCGCGGCAGTTGTTGCAGTACCTGGAAGCGCCGCCTGCGGAAGCTAGTGGGGCGGCCTCCAGCGAGCAGCGGGGTGGCCAGGCGGATGAATGCTGACGGCAAAACACGGCGTTCGGATGCCCTGGTTTCGGTGCAGTCCTTGCTTGCTACAGTGGTGATCGCAGTTTTTGTGGTCACATTTATCGTGCAGGCTTTCCAGATTCCTTCCGAGAGCATGGAGGACACGCTGCAAATTGGGGATTACCTGCTGGTGAACAAGCTCTGTTATGGCGGGAGCGGCGGATGGCTGGGTCATTTGCTGCCTTACCGGGGGGTGGCCCGCGGAGACATCGTTGTTTTTCACTACCCGGTTCATCCGCGCCAGCATTTTGTCAAACGGGTGGTCGGCGTGCCCGGCGACCGGCTGCGCCTGATCCATCGTCAGGTTTACATCAATGGCCAGCCCCTGCGCGAGCCCTACGTCCGCTACACTTCTCACGATGTGGATCGCTTCCGCGATGATTTTCCACGCATCGACATCCCGGTGTCTGGTCTGGAGGCCGAGTGGTGGCTGCAAATGAGAAAATTGGTTGAGGACGGTGAATTGATCATCCCGGAGAGCAGTTACTTCGTGATGGGAGACAACCGCGACGATAGCGAGGACAGCCGCTACTGGGGCTTTGTTCCGCGAGAGAACATCATTGGCCGCCCGTTGCTGATTTATTGGTCGGTGCGCAGCCTGGAGGAGGACCGCTATGTCTCCTCCAGCATTGGTGATAAACTCTATCGTTTCGCCTATGCCGCCACTCATTTGTTCCAGATCACCCGCTGGGACCGCACGTTTCGATTAGTGAACTAACGGTAAGCATCGCCCATTGACAGGACAAAAACCGCGTGGCCAGAAAAGAAAAACAAGCCGTTCAAGAAAAACAGAGCGAAACCACGGTTGAGTTTCTAGCTTCGCTCGCCGGCGTGCTGGTGACCGGCCTATTCATCATCACGTTTGTGGTGCAGGCCTTTGAAATTCCCTCCAGCTCCATGGAGAACACCCTGCTGATCGGCGATCACGTGTTCGTCAACCGGGTGCAGTTTGCTCCCCCGAGCCGATGGCTGGGGCCACTGCTGCCCTACCGGAGCCCGAAAGATGGGGATATTGTGGTCTTTCTTTCGCCGCATGACATTGGCTTGTACGTAGTCAAGCGCATCATGGGCGTGCCGGGAGACCACATTCATCTGCATGATAAGGTCGTGTACCGCAATGGCGTGGCGCTGGATGAACCTTACGTCAACCACGGCGCCGACCCTTCCATTAATTTGTATCGCGATAACTTCCCCGACTTTCCGCCTTCGGAGGCCAACAACGTCACGCCGGAATGGCAGGAAGCTATGAGCCAGTTTATTCATGGGGACGAGGTCGTGGTCCCGCCCGGAAGTTACTTTGCCATGGGCGATAACCGCGATGTGAGTTATGACAGCCGCTACTGGGGATTCATTCCGCAGGCCAACCTGATTGGCCGGCCCATGTTTATCTACTGGTCTTTTGAAACCCCTCCCTATCAGTACCTGGAAAAAGGGATTAGTGACCGGCTGGGGTTTCTGTTCCACATTGTCGTGCATTTTTTTGACGAGACCCGCTGGCGGCGCACGCTTCAGGTGGTGCGGTGAAATTTTGGCAGTCCAGGCGCGTCGCAGCGGTACTTTTCGTAGCGCTGCTGCTTGGCCTATTCCTTGTGCGTCCGGGAGTAAACCGGCTGCGGGCAGAGATTGTTCGATCCATCAGCTTTGCCTTGGCGCGTCCCGTCGAAGTGTCGTGGGTTAGGCTGCGGTTGTTTCCGCGGCTTGGCTTCGATCTGGAGAACTTCGTCGTCCACGACGACCCCGCGTTCAGCAACGAGCCCCTCCTCCGGGCGCAGGACGTGAACGCAGTCCTCCGCGTGCGCTCTTTGTTTCGCGGGCGCATTGAAATCGCGCGGCTGAGCCTTACCGAGCCCAGCCTCAACCTGGTGCGTGACCCGCTAGGGCGCTGGAACCTGGCTGAACTGCTGGAGCGCGCCTCGCGGACGGCGGTCGCCCCAACCAGCAAAGCAGGCTCGGAAAAGCGGCCCGGTTTCCCCTACATCGAAGGCGATAGCGGACGCATTAACCTGAAACTGGGAGCGGAAAAGACTCCCTATGCTTTGACGGACGCGGATTTTGCCCTCTGGCAGGATTCAGAAAACGCATGGGGCATGCGGCTGAAGGCCGCGCCGATGCGGACCGACTTGAACCTGACTGACACTGGAACCCTGCGTGTGGAGGGATCGTGGCTTCGGGCGGCCAGCCTGCGTGATACGCCCCTCCATTTCACCTTTCGCTGGCAACGCGGGCAGATGGGACAAGTGACCAAATTGATCTACGGCGTGGACAGAGGCTGGCGTGGCACAGTTACGATATCGGCCTTGCTCACTGGGACGGCGGGAGACTTAACCGTGCAGACCACCGGTTCCGTGGACGACTTCCGGCGTTACAACGTGCTGGGCGGCGGTGCGCTGGCCCTGGCCGGGGAATGCAGCGCCCACGTAAATTCCGCGGATCATATCATCTCCCGGCTGTTATGCGCCGCTCTGGTGGCAGACGGAGTCGTGAAGCTCCAAGGAAGCATCGCCAATTTCGATGAGAGGCCGGGTTATGACCTTGGATTCAGCGCGGATGTGCCCATGCAGTCCCTGGTTTCGCTCCTCCGCCATAGCCGCCCCGGGGTCCCGGACGATCTGACGGCCAGCGGGCGCCTGAATACCGTCCTGCAATTCGTGCGCCCGCCAAATGCGGGACCAGCTTTGGCGGAAGGCGGTGGTCAGGCTACGGATTTCCGGCTCTCTTCCAAAACGGCGGATGTGGATCTCCCCTTCGGGAATGTGCCCCTGACCGTTGGCGCGGCGGCTCCATCCTCCACCAATTCGCTGCCCAAGAAAACGCCGCCGAAGGACCCCAGCCCAAAGCTGGAAGAGGCCCGGCTGAATATCGGCCCAGTCGCCGTGGCGTTGGGGGAGACCCAAACCGCATACGTTCGTGGCACGCTCTGGCCGGGAGGATATGATGCCTCGCTGCAGGGCGACGCGGAGTTACCGAAATTGCTGCGAGCATTGCGTGTCGTGGGCATCCCCGCGCCCCAGGTTCGCACCGAGGGCACAGCCAAGATGGACCTGCAAATGGCGGGCGAGTGGTCAGGAACCCGGCCGCGCTCCTTCGGGAAGATGCAGATTGATTCGGTTCGCGCGCAGCCGCCAGGACTCAACCAAACAGTCAGCATCGGGGCAGCAGATTTGTCTTTCGCTCCTGACCGTCTGGACGTCCAGAACTTGTGTGCGTCCGCTGGGGGAGCATCCCTGCGGGGAATGCTCTCTCTCCCCCGGCACTGCGAAACCGGAAATTGCCCGGTGACCTTTGATCTGCGCGCTGACCGTATCGCGCTTGACGACTTGAACGCTTTGCTAAACCCCGCGCCCAAACAACCCTGGTACCAATTCCTGTCCTCCGGCTCGCCGGGCAACCCTTATCTTCTTTCGCTTTACGCCGCAGGAAGAATCAGCGCGAAGCAGTTTGTGGACCGTAAGTTTACCGCAACCCACGTTACCGCCAACGCAGAGCTGCGGAACGGAAAGCTGCGGCTTTCCGATGTGCGCGCGGAGGTATGGGGCGGGACGCATGTGGGCGAATGGGACGCGGACTTCACTGCCAAGCCGCCGCAATACACCGGCACCGGAACGCTGCAACACGTCGCGCTGGACCAGTTGGCCGAACTCATGAGCGATGGCTGGATCACCGGCTCCGCCAGCGCGACCTACGCGGTGGCCGCCTCTGGGTTGACGGCGGCTGAGCTTTTCTCTTCGGCTCGCGGGAATCTGCAGATAAACGCGCAGGATGGCCAGCTCCCCCACCTGGCGCTGCAAGGTGGCGAGCCTTTGCTGGTGCGCAAGCTGTCGGCACGCCTGGTTTTTCAGGAAGGCGCCTTCAAGATTCAAGAAGGCCAACTGCAAACTCCTGCTGCCGCCTACCAGGTCGCTGGCAGCGCGACCGCGAACCGCACCTTGAATTTGACGCTGACCCATCACGGCGCTCCGGCGTTCAACGTGACCGGGACGCTGGCAAGGCCACGCGTGAGGGCGATCTCCGCCGAAACACAAGCAGCCCTCCAACCGTAGCTTGGGAGCCTTCTGAAAACGAACAGACTTTACTGCCGAGGATTCCGCCCATCATCGTTCCGCCGTCCCAGCAGCATTCCCAGCGCGATCCACACGCCTAACGCCAGCCACTCATACCCGCTGAAATGGCCGGGAACCACCGGCAGGACTTTCATCAGGACCATCAACAGGCCAACCACCGCCCCGAACCCGGCAATGCAAACATCTGTAATCCCAGGCTTCATCCATAAATAAGCCGCGCAGGCCGCCAGCCATCCGACGGCAGCCGCCACGGAGCCTACTTCGGATACCGGCACCAGAATCGAGTCGCCCAGAAACATGCAGGCAGCCGTAGCGATACCGATGCACAGCACGGCAATCGGCGGAGTCTGATGGGTTGCGTGCACCTTGCTCAGCGCTGGGTTCACCAATCCGCGCCGTCCCATGGCAAACAACAAGCGGCTGGTGGCCACAAAATTCCCATTGAAACACTTGACCAAGGAGAGCAGCGCGGCGGCCAGGATCACTTTCACGATGAGCGCGGATCCAGTTGCTCGTTCGAAGGCGACGGCAGTCATGAACCGCTCGCCCAGCAAATCCTTCCACGGCGCCACGTAACCGACCGCCGCAATGATCGCAGCGTAGAAAACGATCCCGACCAGGATCGCGGCCCACATCGCGCGCGAGAATCCTCCCGCGCTAAGCTCCGGCCGGGCTTCTTCTGCGCCTTTTACCACGGCTTCGAATCCAGTCATGTAGTACGGCATGATCTGCAACACCAAAAGCACAGACACCCAGGGAACATGCGTAAACAGCGGGGGAAAATTGCTCACCGAGCCCTTGCTGGCGCCGAAGCCTACAAAGGCGGCGAAAAGCGCCAGCGTGCCGAACGCCGTCCAGTTCTGAAAAGTCGCGCTCAGCCGGATGCCGCGGTAGTTCAAGCCAGTCAGCAAAGCGGTCAGCGCCAAGCCAACGATCAGATGTGGAACATAAATGGGCCGACCCGCCACGCGGTAGATTTCCATCGAATCGAGCGCGGGAAACATGTATCCGGCGATCTTGCCCACTGCAACCGCTTCCCAGGGACACACGATAAAGTAGGACAGCACCATCATCCAGCCGGTGAAATAGCTGACCCATCTCGGAAAGACCTTGGCGGTGTAAGCAACTTCACCAGCCGCATCCGGAATGGCCGCCACCAGTTTGCCGTAAATGTGCCCTACGGGCAGCAGCAGCAAGCCGCCGATGGCAAAGCCGAGTACGCCACCCAGCACCCCGCCGCGGGAGAGCCAGTCGTCCATCACGACCAGCCATCCCACCCCCACCATGGTGCCCCAGCCCAGCGTGAAGTAATCGACCACCCGAAGTTTGCGCGCCAGTTGAGTCACGAGCAGTGGCCGGGATTATAAAGCATTTGGACGACTCAGTCCTTCGCCGCATGTTAGTATCGAGTTCAACAACGCATGACGCTGCAACATGTGGATATCCTGTTTCAGGTAGTCGCCTTTCTGTTCGCGATCAGCGTGCATGAGTCGGCCCACGCCTGGATGGCTAACCGGCAGGGCGATCCCACGGCGCGCATGTTGGGACGGGTTACGTTGAACCCGATCAAGCACATCGATCCGATCGGGACGGTTTTGCTGCCGCTGATCGCCGTGCTGACGCACCTGCCGGTCATCGGCTGGGCCAAGCCGACTCCGGTTGATCCTCGCAACTTCAAGAACCCAGTGCGGGATGACATTCTCACTTCGGTGGCCGGCCCGGTCAGCAACTTCATCGTAGCTACGGCTGCAACCATTTTGCTGGGCGCCATTGCCGCGCTTGTACCCGGCGGACGCTTGCTGGTACGGGGAACGATTGTGGGCTTCATGCAGGAAAGCGCGGCGCTCGCCCCAGTGGCCTTGCTTCTCTATCAGTTTCTGGTGATCAATGTTCTGCTGGCGGTGTTCAATCTGATCCCGGTACCGCCGCTGGATGGCAGCCACGTGCTGCGCCACCTGCTGCCGGACGGCGTGCGGCAGATTTATGACAGCGTGGGCATGTTCGCATTGATGGCGCTCGTCTTCTTCGGCGGCAGCCTGCTGATGGCGCTGATTCGCCCGGTGTTGGGCATTTATATTTCGATGTTGATGGGAATTTAATGACGGCTCAAACCAACTCGCGCAGGCGCGTGCTCAGCGGAATGCGGCCGACGGGCAAATTGCATCTCGGGAATTTTGTGGGCGCTCTGTCCAACTGGGTCAGGATGCAGGATCAGCATGAGTGTTTCTTTTGCGTGGTGGACTGGCACGCCTTGACTACCGATTATGCCGACACTTCCCAGGTGAAGGAAAACTCGGTCGAAGTTATGCTGGACTGGCTGGCCGCCGGGCTTGATCCCAAACGTTCGACGATGTTTCTTCAGTCGCATGTGCCGCAACACGCCGAGTTGCACTTGCTGCTTTCGATGATCACTCCTTTGGGCTGGCTGGAGCGCGTACCCACCTATAAGGAGCAGCGCGAGAACATTAAGGACAAGGATTTGGGCACCTACGGATTTCTGGGCTACCCCGTGCTGCAGGCGGCGGACATCCTCATTTACAAAGGCGACCTGGTTCCTGTAGGCGAAGATCAGGTGCCGCACGTCGAACTCACGCGCGAGATCGCGCGCCGCTTCAATCAGTTTTACATGCTGAACGGCAAGGAAGTGCTCCCCGAACCGCAGCCATTGCTCACGCCCGCGCCAAAGCTCCCCGGTACCGACGGCCGCAAAATGTCGAAGTCTTATGGCAACACCGTCTTGCTCACCGATCCTGAGCCGGTGGTCCGCCAGAAGCTAAAGACCATGGTCACTGACCCGGCGCGCATCCGCCGTACCGATAAGGGGGACCCGGACAAGTGCCCAGTGGGCGATCTGCACAAGATTTTCAGCAGCGCTGAGACCATGGCGAAAGTGTACGAAGGCTGCCGCTCGGCGGGGATCGGCTGCATCGAATGCAAAGGATGGGTGGCTGACGCGCTGGTCCAAGTACTGAATCCCATGCAAGAGCGCCGCCGGAAATATGAAGCAAATCCGCGGTTGGCATGGGATATTCTGGAAGACGGCTCGGCGAAAGCGCGGCACGTGGCCTCGGCCACCATGGAACAGGTGCGCGCCGCCATGAATATGTCGCTGGGGTACGAGGCGCCGCGCCAGCCACAAGCAGCGAAATAGCGCCAACCACAGGCAGCATGGGCGAGCCAGCAAAAATTGTTCCCGACATAGCGCCCCGAGCGGACGCGAGCGTGCCGTGTCCATCCGTACACGCCAGCCATAAGAAGGAAGAAAGTGACTTCCCCTTCGCGGTTACAGTGGGCGAAGTGTATGAAGGTCCGCTGGATTTGTTGCTCGCCCTGATTCGATCGCAGGATATCGACATCTACGACATTCCCATCGCCAAAATCACCGCCCAGTATTTGGCCTATGTCGAGAAACTTCGCGAGCTGGATGTGAACGTCGCCGCCGAGTTTATCTACATGGCGGCCGTGTTGATTCACATTAAGTCGAAAATGCTGCTGCCGCGTGATCCGGCAGCCGCTTCCGAACAGGAAGAAGATCCTCGCGCCGAGTTGGTCAACCGGCTGATCGAGCACGAAAAATTCCGCTCCGCCGCCCAGATGCTTTTGCAGAAGCAGCAAATCGAAGACGCGGTGCGGACCAATCCCGCGCTCAGAGAATTCACGGACGCGGAAGGTGCCGAGCCGGAGATTGCGGCCGACGTGATTGATCTGGTCCGCACGTTTCAGCAGATCCTCGAACGCGCACGGTCGCGGCCTTTGCTGGAGGTGGATGAAGACGCGGTGACGATCGCTCAGATGATCGATTACCTGCGGCGGCGTCTGGCTCTCGAAGATCGGCCCATTCGCTTGAAGCAGATGCTGGCCAACATCGAATCGCGCCAGGCTCTGATGTGCATGTTTCTGGCCCTGCTTGAATTGGTGCGCCTGCAAGCCGTGCAGTTGCGCCAGGACCGGCTGTTCGGCGAGATTCTTCTGCGCAAACACGTGGGATTTCAAGCCGTGATGAGCGAGCAAGCCGCGATCCGGGATGATTGGAGGTAGGGACCAACGACGGACGACCAACGACGGACATGAGCCTCAAAGCCCAACTCGAAGCCATCATCTACGCGGCGGAAACGCCGGTCACTCTCGATCAACTCATCGAACTGGTCAAAGACTCAGTCACCAGCGAAGGCGCGGCTGACAGCACCGAGGTCAAATCGCGCGTGCGCCTTGCCCTGGAAGAACTGGTCGCTGACTACTACGCTCCCGACCGCGGTATTGAAATCCGCCAGGTCGCCGGCGGCTACCGCATGTCCACCAAACCTGAACAGCATGACGTGGTGCGGGCGTTCGCCAAAAGTCTCAAGCCGCCGATCCGCTTGTCGCTGCCCGCGCTCGAGACGCTGGCGGTGATCGCTTACAAGCAGCCAGCTACGGTGCCGGAGATCAGCGAAATCCGCGGCGTCGATTCCGGCGGCGTCATCGCTACCTTGCTCGATCGCAAGCTGATTACGACTGCCGGACGCAAGGCGGTGATCGGTCGCCCGATCCTCTACAAAACGACCAAGGAATTTCTACTGCGTTTTGGCCTAAAGGACATCAGCGACCTACCCAGCATGGAAGAATTCGAGAAGCTGGTGGCGCAATCGTTCCAGAGTGACTTGTTGCCGCTGGAGGATGAAGCTTCGCCAGCGTCTCCGTTGGAACCGGCAGCTGCCGCAGAAGCCACGCTGTCCACTTCCGAAAGCGAAGAATCCCCGCGACAGGTAGAAAGCACCGCCAACGACGCCGGAAAGTAGCTTCGATGTAGACGCGAGCGTCTCCCCTCGTCTATGACGTCCGCAAGCCGCTGTGCGATATGATCCTTCCTGGAGGCATGCTGCAATGGACATCACCTACAGGGACCAGCGGGTCGCGTCGATAAGTTTGTCGACAACGACCAAAGTCACAGCCCAAAGGGGCTTTGGGCTAGTCCGGGTCGGCATACCACTCGATTTTCAGCTTGGGGCGAGCACTCCCGGCAGGCATTGGGTACTGCCAGAACTCAAAGCGGACGTTTTTGTGCAGCGGGCTGGTGGGTACTGGCTGTTGGGTTCTGGATTTCATACAGGTGTTCTTATA
>Ga0187784_10003567_pt1 | contig 12577 bp, 8 predicted proteins | sample 1015_SJ02_MP15_2_FD_132964 | JGI IMG/M metagenome (GOLD analysis project Ga0187784, IMG submission 132964) | Tropical peat soil microbial communities from peatlands in Department of Meta, Colombia - 1015_SJ02_MP15_20_MG | ecosystem: Environmental > Terrestrial > Soil > Wetlands > Peat | place... | reverse complement strand
GACGCCGGCTACCGAAACGGTGTCCACAGCCGCGTCGCTGCTGTCAGCTTCCGGCGCCGGCGGCACGCTGGTCGACATGCTGGCGTGAACTGAACCGACCGACGGATCCGCGTGTCCGGTCCGCTACTTTGCCTGGAACTGCAAAGCCAGATCGCCGGAGAACGTCATCGGTCCGACGTGATGAAGCCGGCTGTTGAGGTCCGCCCAAATCTCGCCGCCCATGTCGGTCCAGCGCTTGCAGAACGCGAAATCCTCGCTCAGATACGTGCCGTCCTCGGCGATCACGCATTCGAACAGGGCAAAGCGATTGTCGCTCGCGGTCGCGGCATCGATTGAATGATCGCGCTTGTAGCGAAGCTGCGGGTAATGCGCACACATCCGCTCGAGCGCCGCACGTCGCATCATGAAAAAGCCGGTGCCGGCGTAGCGAACTTTGATGAAACCCGAGCTGGCGACAACGGCATTCGGATCTTCGACTTCGAAGGCGTATTGCAGCGACGCCGCCGGATTCGGCCGCGCGCCCTCCAGCGCGCTCTTCATACGCTGCCAATCGATACGCTTGATCGGATAGATGGCCGCGCACATGTCGCCGCCGCATTCGATCAGCCGCAGAACCTGCTCGGGTTCGAAACCGATGTCGGCGTCGATAAACAACAGGTGCGTTGCTTTTGGGTCATCGAGAAACTGAGACACCAGGCTTGACCTTGCCCTGGTGATCAGCGCATCGCCGTCCTTCATCAGAATCTTGAGACTGAGATCGCGATAGCCGCGCAGCCGCGCCTGCAGCTTGAGCAGCGACAGCGCGCAGACCGCGGAAATCTGGCCGCCGAAGCATGGCACCGCGACCACGAGGCTTATGGGCCCGCTCACGGCGGGACGTGGCGCGGCAGACGCGGCTGCCGCAGCTGACGGTACTTCGGTAGGTGTATCGAGCATCAGATCAAGACCGTCTTGTTGAAAAGGTCACGACACTCAAAACATGGTTAATCAATAGCAAACAAAAAACAGTTAACGGCCGATTAAGCTTCCGCAGCTAGCTCCTCTAAAATACGCAGAAACGGTTGCGGCCGCGCCATGGCGCGAGCTGCGATATTAATCTGGATTAGCGCGGCGCGCCGCACGGTATCCGCACCGGTAAGGTCGCATTAAGCCCTGGAATAAGGGCTTTTACGCGTCTTTAAGCGAAATAAGGCAGTGTGCAGGCAGCCGATCGTGCTGATCGGACGACGCACTCGCCAGTACGGGCACGTACAGCAAGTGCAAGCCAGTACGGCCTGTAACCAGAAGGGTACACGACTATGTCTGATATCACCTTGTCCGCAGGTATTCGGCAAAACCTGCTGTCGCTGCAGCGGACATCTGCTGACTTGACCACGACCCAGGAAGCCCTGGCGACTGGCAAGTCGGTCAACTCCGCCGCCGACAATCCGAGCGCCTATTTCACCTCGCAGAACCTGACGAACTCTGCCAACTCGTTGAGCACCCTGCTCGACCAGATCGGCCAAGGCCTGCAGACGATCGATGCGGCCAACAACGGCCTCACCGGCATCACCAGCCTGCTCCAGCAGGCGCTGTCGACAGTCCAGCAGGCTCAGTCCGACAGCTGGACGACGGCTGCAAGCACCACCGGCACCGCCAGCCTCGGCGGCAGCGCCGCCACCACCGGTTCGACGGAACTCGCCTCCTACACTGGCGGTTCGGTGACGGGCACCGCCGTGATCGGTACGGGGGGAACGTTGACCACTGCCGACACCCTGTCGATCGCCGTAGGCAGCACGACCTATAGCGTGAGCCTCGCCTCGGGCGACACCATCAGCAGTGTTCTGACGGCGATCAACGACACTGCCGGCCTCTCCGGCGCCGTGAGTGCAAGCTCCAACGGCAGCGGCGACTTGGTCCTCACCGCGATTTCCGACACGCCGAGCTTCACCGTCGTAGGCGGTACGGCCGCCGTTTCGATAGCGACCGGAACCGTGACCAGCACCTTCAGCAACAGCGCGGCCACGACGCTCAGCGCTGGCGTCCTCTCGATCAACGTCGGCAGCAGCACCTACAACGTCTCATATGGTGCCAGCGCCACCCTGGCGACGATCGAGAGCGACATCAACGGTACGACCGGCCTCTCCGGCGTCGTGAGTGCCACTGACGACGGTCAGGGACACCTGATCCTCAAGTCGAACAGCAACTTCACGGTCGAATCCACCTCGGGCTCGACCGCACTCGGCGTCACCACCGGCGCAATAGCACTGAACGGCGCGGCCAACACCAACTCGGCCGGCACTTTGCTGCTGAGTGTTGGCTCGACGACCTATAGCGTCACCGTTGGAGCGTCCGCGACACTGGTCCAGATCGAATCGGATATCAACAACACGACCGGCCTCGGCAGCTCCGGCGCACTGGCCGCGACTGACGACGGCAACGGCCACCTGGTGCTCACTTCGAACTCGGCTCCGAACGGCTTCACTGTCGTGGCCAACGCCCTCTCCAACACGCTCGGCGTTACCACCTCGGCTACCGCCAATAACAGCCCCGACGGATCGAGCACCGCGCGGACCACGCTGCAGGGCAACTACAACGGTCTGTTGCAGCAGATCAATCAGCTGTCGTCCGACTCAGGCTATAATGGTGTGAACCTGCTCGGCGGCGACAACCTGATCATCGACTTCAACGCGACCGGCACGAGCTCGCTCACTATCACCGGCGTGAACTTCAACTCGCAAGGCCTGGGACTGTCTTCGGTCAGCACCAATTCGGGCTTCGGATCCTTCCAGGACAGCGGTACCCTCTCCGGCCTGATCACGTCGCTCAACACCGCGATCTCGAGCGTGCAAAGCCAGACCGAGACGTTCGGCACCAATTCGTCGACCATCTCGACCCGGCAGACGTTCACGACCAACATGATCAACACGCTGCAGACCGGCGCCAGCAACCTGGTGGCGGCTGACCAGAACCAGGAAAGCGCCAACCTGCTCACCGAGCAGACGCAGCAGCAGCTGGAAATCTCGGCGCTCTCGATCGCCAACCAGGCGAACCAGTCGGTGCTCAAGCTGTTCCCGTAAGACCCTTCTGGAACAGGCGTACCAAGGCGGCGGGGCGAAAGCCCCGCCGTTTTTATTTTATCGCGCTCAACAAAATCACGCATCCAACAATCAGCTGTGATTGTCCGCTTAGCCCGTCTTTAACCGGCATCCGCGAGCATGCAAAAGTCGCGGGGTTGTCAACGTGCCTCTGAAAATCGAACTCAAGCCAGGCGAGCGCATCATTCTCGGCGACTGCGTCGTCACCAACGACAATCGCCGCACACGCCTGACCATCGACGGCGCGGTGCCGATTCTGCGCGACAAGGACATCATGACGGCGCGCCGAGCCAATACACCGGCCAAGCGCATCTATCTTGCGATCCAGCGTATGTATACGGCGAAGCAGCCGCGCGAGGATTTCGCGACCTATCTACGGCTCATTCGCGAGATGCTGGCGGCCACGCCCGATGCTCAGCCGTTTATTGACAGCATCAATAATCGAATCTTAACAGGCGATCTGTACAAAGCCTTAAAGGAAGCCAGTAAGCTAATTGCGTACGAAAAGGACCGTCTGACTATGAACCACGCTGCTAAGGCCTATGCTAAAGTCGCAAAAGAAACGGCGCCGCCGCGCGAGCTGGAAGCAACGCTGTTGCTCAAGGCCGCTGCCAAGCTGCAAGCAGTGCACGATGCATGGCCGCAGAGGTCGCCCGAATTCAATGACGCTTTGTTGTACAATCGCAGACTCTGGACTGTATTCCTCGACTCGGTGAATAGGGACGACAATCGGCTGCCGAAGCCGGTGCGCAACAATCTGGTGCAACTTGGCCTGTTCGTCATGAACGAAACCTTCGCCGCCATGACCAAGCCGACGCTCAATCAGCTGAAGGCGATGATCAAGGTCAATCGCGGCATCGCGGCGGGCCTGCGCGGCCAGGCCTAAGCCCGCCGCTGGTTCCGGCCGCCGACAGATAAGGCGGCCAGCGGTCTCTTGCAGTTGACTCGGGTTTGTTGCGCGTACCCGTCGCCTAGGAGGTACGATGCCGCAACCAAGAGAGCTGATTGCCGGCGACACGCTTAAAGCCGCCGCACTCAAATACTCCGCCGAGATGCGACAACGCGTCGAGACCGAGCAGGGCGGCCTGCTCAGCATTTTCGACGGCTGGTTCACCCGCGTCGTCAGCCGCCTTTTGCAATTCGATCCGGCACACTCCTGGGAAGACAGTGTGCGCGAAAGCGCGGCGGGTCCGGCGCAGGCGCTCGACCTGCAATGGGACCTGTTCCGGCTGCGGCAGTTCCTCGACCGCTGGCAGCAGGGGCGGTTCGTCGAATATTCCGAGCGCGAGGCATCGTCCGCGTTCTATCAGCCGCGGTTCGGCACCGAATTCGGCGTCGACGTACAACTTACATGTCAGGGCGCGCCTTCGCTGATGCGCTGGTGCGGCACCGCACTGATGAAGAACGTATTCGATTTCGCCATGTACCCTGCGCTCATCACCGAGTTACGGCCTCACACCATATTCGAGATCGGCTCCGGCCTCGGCGCCAGCGCGGCCTGGTTCGCCGACACCATGACATCGTGCGGCATCGACGGCCGCGTCCATTCGGTCGATCTGCGCAAGGCCCGGATCGAGCATCCGCTGGTCAGCTTCTACCAGGGCGACTGCAGCGAACCTGCGGGGCTGTTCGATACCATGCTGCTGCGGTCCGCGCCGCATCCATGGCTCGTGGTGGAAGACGCGCATCACAACGTCGCCGCCGTACTCGACCACATGCACGCCCATCTCGCGCCGGGCGATTACCTCGTGGTCGAAGACAGCGACGTCAAGCGCGAGGCGCTGCGCGCGTTTCTCGGCGCGCATCCCGGCAATTATCTGGTCGATACCCGCTTTACCGACAATTTCGGCCGCAACGCCACCTGCGCCGCCGATTCGATTTTTATCCGCATAAAGCCGGGCGAAGTCGCACCGCCCGCAAGGACGCCGCGCTAAGCGGGACTGCACGATCAGCCATACCAAATAATACTAATGCTTGGTTCACGGACCAGGCGGAGTTTACGCCCGGCTTGGCGGATTTCTTTACGGCGGCCGCATACAAGTAGGCACCAGTCCGAACCCTAACGAGGTGAACCTGTGACCGACTCCGAGGGTATTGCCGCAAAAATCTCGCAGCTGCTAGATACCGCCACGCGCTGCGCATCAGCCGAGACCGAGGAGAATTTCAGCACCCTGGGCGATGAACTCGGGGAGCTCGAATCCTGCGCCGGCCAATCGCTTCGTTCTAACGCCGCGTACTCGTTTCTGATGACCAAGCTGCAGGGAGATGGCCAACTCTCGCCGGACGACCTGACGACGCTTCGGGCGCTGATCGTCGGCGACGCCGACGCATATCTCAAATACGACGATGACTTCGACCAGGCGAAGCAGGAACTCAATCGCGTCATCGACAAAATCCGACAACTGCAAGCCGGCGATATGGGCCCCGAGGCGCTGATGCAGTTGCGCGTGCTGTGCCGCGAAGCCACGAGTGCGCTGGTGCCAACCGTCCATTACCTCGAACAGAAGCAGCGCGTGCGCAATTTCCAGGAAAATACCAGCGTCGATCTGAGCGGCGATGCGCGCCGTGCCCTCGCGCAACTGATCGGCAGTTTGGCAAGCTGAACGAGCCGAAGCCGCGCTTTCGTTTGCGGCGCCGGTAACGGCGGCGCGCCTCTCCCCAAAATCAGCCACTCGACGGCGCTAGATAATTCACCAGGCTCAACTGGGCGAGTCGTGCCGTCACCGACATTGACGCCGACAGCGTGTTCTGCAGATTCAGGATCTGTTCGCCGATCTGGTCCTGATTGACGCCTTCGAAACCCTGCAGCATGTCCTGCAGTGTGCTTTGCGCCTGCGTATTAAGTGTAGTGGCGTTTTTCACCGTGGTCTGGGCATTGGCGATATCGGCTTCGATATCGCTGATCGACTGCGTGCCGGACTGGCCGTTGAGATTGGCAAGCACGCTCTGCGACAGGTCCTGGTAGCTCGCCTGCGCGTTCGGATTGCTGGCCGAGTAGGTGGTCGCGGCCAAAACCGCCACATTGGCGACGAGCGAAGTGATCGCCGGCTCAGTGGCACGCATCCCGTAAGCGATGGTCATCGATGGGCCGACCTGGGCGGTCGCGGTCTGCAACGCCGGCGTCGCACCATTCTCGCCGGTGTACCAGAACACGGTGTTGGCGGCGGTGCCGGCCACCAGCGCGGTCGCCGTATCGAACGGCGGGCCGGCGACCCGGAGCGGCGGGCTCACGTTGTCATCGACAGGTCCGGGAGCAAAGCCCAACAGGGTACCGATCGTTCCGCCGACCGTGATCGAGCTGTTGGGGTTGGTTAGCTCGATGCCGCCGCCATTATTAGAGGCGCTGATCGTGGCCTGAACGCTGGATGCCGGGCTGTTGACGGCGGCGATAAGAGAGGCAAGGTCGCTGAAGGTGCCGTTGGCGGCGCTGGCATTGCCGGCAACGTAGTAAAAGGTCGCCGAATGAGTGCCGTCGCCAATCGTCAGTTCACTGCCCGGGGTAATGTTCGCATTTGTGGCGGCGAAATCGGTCCCGGGACTGGCGATGTGGTTGACGCCGCCAGTGCTGAGGTTTTCCGTGAGGTTATCGCTAGTCAAAACGAGACCGCCGGCGTCGGGGCCAGTTGCTGGCAGAGTTGCGACAGCTTGCCCGTTGAAAGCGGTATTCAAAAGAGTCTGAAGTTGGCCGAGAGACGTGAACTGATCGCCGACAGGGGCGCCGGTGACATACGTAGCAGTAAAGGAAGTGCCGCCAAGCGTGAAAGTCAGGGTATCGCCATTCTGCAGTTGGCTAAACCCTGTGGCCGTCAGGGCAGCCGTGGATTGCGTCGAAGGTGTTCCGCTTGTGAGTGAGGCGTTCACATTATTCGTGCCGGTAACCTGCGTCTCGCCGCTGAAGAAATTATTGGCAGCGGCAATAGCGGAAGCAGCCGGCAGCGCGGTTTGCGCGAGATTCTGGACCGCAGTGGTCAGGGCAGTCTGAAGATTGGCCGCGGTAGCCGCCGGCGTTGGACCGATGGCGAACTGGTTTGCACTCGGCGTTGCCGACGCGGTTGCTTGCAGTGTGATAGTCTGGCTGGTGCCGTCGGGCAAGTTCAGGCTGAACGCGATCGAATCGCCCGGGTTGGGATTGGTGGCCCCGAGATTGACCGAGATCGTCGCCGGCGCGCCGGAAGGGCCGGTGACCGTCGCGCCGGTCAGGCTGGAATTCACAGCGCCGAGCTTGAAGCCGAACGGCGATCCCGCAACATCTTCGCCGATCGAGAAGCTCGAACCCGCTACCGGAGAAATCACGAGGCGGCCGAGCGGCGGCACATTGGAGCCTTGATCGGCCTGCAGACGTTCCGCGATCACCTGCTCAAGCCCTGCTTGCCCGCCACTGCCGTTGAGGATGTCGTTGGCCGAGGCGACAGAGGGCTGGTTGGTGGCGCTGCCGGAAAACATGTAATTGCTGCCAACCTGCGTGTTGAGCAGATCCAAAATCTGACTGAGATAACCGGCCGCGGCCTGCTGGGTCGTCGTTTGACCGCTGCCGTTGAGCGTGAACGCGCCCTGCTGCAAGATGGATTGCGACACGGCGCTGCCCGCCTGCGAAAGCTGCCCGAGCACCGACTGCGCGATCGACAGCGTCGTGCCGACGTTGGTGGCTGTGTTGCTGTAGCCGTTGACGGCGGAAAGCTGCGCGCCCAGTTCCAGCGCCACGCCGGCATTCGAGCCGAGCCCCGAATAGGTTTGCGCCGCTTCGCCGGTGCCGAGTTCTTGGCTCAGCGTGGTCAGCTGAGTGAACATATTGGTCTGGGCGGTCAGATTGGCCGCCGTGACGGAACCTGGTCCGGTAATGCTCATGCACCCGCCTGCAACAGCGTCGACATCATCTGTTGGATAACGCTCATCACCCGCGCGTTGGCGCTGTAGGCATTCTGCAGCGCGATGAGGTTCGACATCTCCGTGTCAATGCTGACTCCGGACTGATCGTTGAAGCGCTGCTGCAGTGCCGCCAAAACCGTGTCCTGGCCCTGCTGCAGATTGGTCGCCGCATTCGATGCCTGGCTCTGCTGGCTGACGATCTGGCTCATGTAGTCGATCAGATTCGCCGAATAGGGCGCCTGCACCGTCCCGATCCCGGTATCGGGCGAAAACGTCAGCGTGGCGTTGGTCAGCTGATTGAGCATGAAATTCGGCCGCGTCGGATCGCCAGCCGATGTATTGGACGCGTAGGCGACGAGACTTGACGGCGAAGTGATCAGCGCCGGATTGACCGCGATGGTGCCGGCAAGACCCGTCGTCTGCGAACCGGTCGACGTCAACACACCCGTGATCGGCTGGCCGCCGTCGGTGAACAGCGGCAACGGCGCGCTGCCGCCGGTCAGCGAGGTTGCGGTCGCGGTCGCCGACAGCGAAGTGACCGTGTTGCCGCTGGCGTTGGCGTTGAGCACCTGCAGCACAGTTCCCGATGGATTGGAAAACTGCAGATTGCCGCCAAACAAGCTATTGAGCTGCGACACGACCGAGCTCATGCCGCCGGAGAAGTTGATGCCGACGATCTGGTTGTTGGAATTCGGCGGCGATGTCTGCAGCGGCAGCGTGCCGCCCTGGCCGAGCGACACGATCGTGATGTTGTGCGTAACATTACCGGAATCGGTATAGCTGAGCTGCACCGAGTTGCCTGGCAGCACTGCCCCGACATCGACCTTGAATCCCGCCTGGCTGCCCGAGGTCACCGCGGCGCCGGCCGTTGCCTGGTTCGACAGCGCTTGCGACATCTGATTGGCCAGTTCGTCGAGCTGGTTTTGCGCCTGTGGCAGAATGTCGTCGCGCATCTGCACATAGGCGCCGAGCTGGCCCGATTGGATGGCGCCTTCGGCGATCAGATCGGTGGTGCTGCCGCTCGGGGAGGTCAGCGTGATGGTGCCGACCGAATCCTGGCTGGGATTGGTGCTGTACAGCGAGGTCGCGGACAGCGTTCCGGAGTTGCTGAAAGACAGCTGGGAGGCTTGCGGGCCGGCAACCATCTGCTGGCCGTTCGCGGTGAAGATCGAAATCTGGTTGTCTGGATTGCGGACGACGGTGACGTTCATCAGCTGCGAAAGCTGGGTAATGTCCTGGTCGCGCTGGTCCTCGAGCGAGGCCGTCGAACTGTCGTTGCTGGCGGCCTCGAGCTGCTGATTGATCTGGGCAATCTGCTGCAAAGCGGTATTGGCCGTCTGCACGCCGCTTGAGATGCCCTGCTCCGCCTGGGTGCGCAGTTGCTGGATGGTCGACGTCATCGAATTGAGATTCTGCGTCAGCGACTGCGCCGCGCCGATGACCGCGCTCTGCTCCGACGACGAGGCGGGATTACTCGCGAGCCCCTGCAATGCGGTAGTGAAATTGTTGTAGATCGCGTCGAACGATGTCGACGTTCCCGGCGTGCCGTAGATCTGCTGCAGCTGCTGATACAGCTGCGCGCTCGTATCGGCATAAGAGTCGCCGGAGGTTTCAGTCCATAACTGGCCCTGCAGCAGCGTGTTGAGATCGCGGTTGATGCCGTCGATCTCCACCCCAGCACCGGCCTGACCGCTGGTGGCGAGCGCGACCTGGTTGGCGGTCTCTTCGACGTATCCGGGCGTGTTGGCGTTCGCCACGTTGCCGGCGATCACCGACAGGCTTTGCTGCGTGGTGTTTACGCCCGCCAGAGCCGACGATAGCGCTTGGGAAAGGCCCATAGCTTCAGCCGTCCGTGCGGCCTATTCGCGTTGCGCCGCCGCCGTGCAACCTCACTGGATCACTTGCAGCAAGCTTTGGATCATCTGGTCGGCCGTCGACATGACACGGGCATTGGCAGAATAGGCCTGCTGTGCCACGATCAGATTGCTGAATTGCGTGGCGATGTCGACGTTCGACGCTTCCAGCGAACTGCCTTCGATCGACCCGGTTCCCGAGAAGATTGGATTACCCGATTCCGGCGTGGCCGCGAAGGCGTCACCGCTCAGCGCCTGCAGCGAATTGGCGCCGTTGAAATTCGCCAGCGTGATCTCGGCCAGCGGAACGGTCTGGCCGTTCGAGAACGAGCCGACCACCCGATTGTTGGTGTCGACCGATACCGATTGCAGCGAGCCGGCAGCGAAGCCGTTCTGCTGAATCTGGGTGACCTGCGCGGTGCCGGCAGTATTGGCGAACTGCGTGAGCCCGTTGGTGCCGAAATTAATCTCGACGTTCGGCAGCGTGTCGCCGTTTATGGACAGCGGCAGCGTCAGCGTGCTTGTGGTCGGCTGCACGAGCTGGCCGCTCGAGTTGAAGATAAAATTGGTGCCGACATTCTGCCACGCCGACTGCGCGCCGGTAGCATTGGAGTTTGTCTGATAGAACAGATTCCACATGCTTTGGCCGTTGGCATCCGTGACCTGCGCCCATCGGAATTGCACGTTGAGCGGGTTGCCGTCGCTGTCATAGGCGGTGACCGAGCCGCCATCGATCGATTGGCTGGTGAAGGTCGAGAGATCGCTGCCGATCACCGTCCCGTTGCCCGGCGCGACCGTTGTGGTTTGGATACCGAACTTGGAGGGCGAAGCACCTCCGCTTCCGCTCACGGCGAGCGTGGCGGTCGGGTCCTTGGCCACCAGTGAAATATCGCCGTTCTGGGTGTTCACAGTCCCGATCACGCCGCCCAGCCCTTGCACGGCGGTCTGCAACTGCGCCAGCGTCTCCACGTCGTTGGCGCCGGTGCCGATGACGATGTTCTGCGGCGACCCACCCCCGACGGAGACACTCAAGGTGCCGCTTAGACCCTGTGTTATAAGGTTGGTGGGATTGAACGAATGGTTGCTGGAGCCGAAGCCCAGAAGGGTCGCATCGGTGCCCGGAGTCGAATTATTGTCGGTGATTGAGACGACGGCCGTGTCGTTGTTACCGGTGAGTTTCAGATTGCCGTTGCTCAGCGTGGCCGTCACCGCCGCGCTGCCTCCGTTGATGGCGTTGATCAGATCGCCGATGGTCGATGAGCCGGTTACCGTGTAACTCGTCGTACTGGTTCCGTCGCTGACCATGATTTTGTCGCCGCTCGTAATTCCGAGGCCGCTGCCGCCCGAGAGCAGGGTCGCGTTGGTCAGGTTGGAGACCGTTCCGGTTCCGACCGCAGCCGCATCCGGCGAAATCGTGCCGCCGGTGCCGATAATCTCCGCTCCGGCGATCGGATCGTTGGCAAAATCAGCCGGCGCGATCTGGCCTGACGTCGGCGTGCTCGGCAGATTGACATTGTAGGTGATACCGGATGTGGCTTGAGCCGGAATGAAATTGTTGTTGAACTGCAGCACCTGGGGAACGCTGCCTTCCGGATTGCCGGTGCTGGCGTCGACAGGAATGCCCATCAGATAGTAGCCGGCGCTGTTGACCAGATAGCCGGAGCTGTTCATCTGAAAGTCGCCGGCGCGCGTGTAGTCGTCGACGCCGGAGAATTGCGGCTGGTTGTCGGTGAGCCCCGTCGGCTTCGACACGACGAAGAAGCCCGAGCCGTTGATGGCCATGTCGGTCGCCACCGATGTGCTCTGGATCGAGCCCTGCACGGTGTTGGTCGCGACTGAGTTGGCGATGACTCCACCCGAGGTCTGCTCGTTCAAGGCGGCTTGTGAGACCAAATCCTGGAACGCGGTATCGGTCTCCTTAAATCCCGTGGTCTCCGAATTGGCGATGTTGCCCGAGATATTCTGTAACGCAAACGACTGCGCTTGCAGACCGGCGACCGCGCTGGTCAACGCATCGAAGATACCCATGACTTGGTCTCCAACTCGATAAGCAACGGGACGCAACGGTGCCCCAATCCCGGGCCAGCCCGGAGCAATCCCCATGCCACGGACTTTTCTACGCGATTTCAATACCTTATCGCGGAGCGCCGGCGCCCTACCCGGCACGGATGTGCCGCCAACTGGGCAAAAATTGCCCCGCCGCCCCGCGCCGACACGCCTTGTGAGCGGCGGGTGCAGCGTGTTTTATGCAAGCGCAACTGATGGAAGGAACGCATGCGTTTTGAAGGCACCAGCGGCTACGTGGCGACCGACGATCTGAAGGTTGCGGTCAACGCCGCGATCGCGTTGGAGCGGCCGCTCCTGGTCAAGGGCGAGCCCGGCACCGGCAAGACCGTGCTCGCCATCGAGATCGCCAAGGCGCTGTCGGCGTCGCTGATCGAGTGGCACGTCAAATCGACCACCAAGGCGCAGCAGGGCCTTTACGAGTACGACGCGGTCACGCGGCTGCGCGACAGCCAACTGGGCGATACCCGTGTCAAGGACATCCGCAACTACATCAAGCGCGGCAGGCTGTGGGACGCGTTCGCCGCCGACGAACGGCCGGTGCTGTTGATCGACGAGATCGACAAGGCCGACATCGAATTCCCCAACGATCTGCTCCAGGAACTCGACCGCATGGAGTTCTTCGTCTACGAGACCGGGGAAACCGTGCACGCGCGGCGCCGGCCGATCGTGGTCATCACCTCCAACAATGAAAAGGAGTTGCCGGACGCGTTCCTG
>Ga0187784_10003566_pt1 | contig 12579 bp, 9 predicted proteins | sample 1015_SJ02_MP15_2_FD_132964 | JGI IMG/M metagenome (GOLD analysis project Ga0187784, IMG submission 132964) | Tropical peat soil microbial communities from peatlands in Department of Meta, Colombia - 1015_SJ02_MP15_20_MG | ecosystem: Environmental > Terrestrial > Soil > Wetlands > Peat | place... | reverse complement strand
TTTGCGGCCGCCGCCCATCCTCGGTACCGAGCAGTGTGGTTTCTGGGACACGGTCCCAAATTTTCACCTGGGGGAGGAAATATGATGTCTAGGGCGCGAACTTCCGGTTCAACACTCATCAAGAAGACGCGGAAAGTGACGCTTGCGTTTGCGGCAGTGCTGTTCTTCGCTATCGGCAGCGTACACGCAGTCTGGTCGCAAGCCGCTCCAGCCACAACATATACGTTTACCAGCTTCAATGCCAGCGGAACTATTGATGCGAGGGGCATCGACAATGCCGGTGACATTGTGGGCACGCACCTGGTTTCGAAAGTGTTCAACGGATACGAACGACTGGCGGACGGCACCTTCAATTCGTACTACGATTCCGGCGGCATAGGAACTTTAGGCGTGGGCATCAACAGCGGCGGCACAGCCATCGTTGGAGATGTTTGCGTTAAGGTGTCCGGCGAAGCAGGGGGTCGGCTCATCAACCGCGGCGGTGGCGGCTGTAACGACGGGTACGCGTTCGCGGGCTTCATCTACCAGAACGGCAACTTCACGCAGTACGAATTCCAGGGCTTGCCGAATACATACATTGACGGCATCAACGATAATGGCGTCTTTGTCGGAAGCTACAACGATTCCACAACAAAACAGTCTGTCGGCTTCATCAGCAACGGCAAGACAATCAGCTATGGTAGCAGCGGTACCTCGCTAAGTTCGATCAATGACAACGGCAACATCGTGGGATGGGCAGGGACGATCGGCATTCAGGCAACTTTGGCTGGCAAGGTTGTCAAGACATTCCAGTATCCGGGCGCGGTCAGCACGTCGGCGACCGGGATCAACATATCGAAGCAAGTTGTCGGTATGTTTGAGGATTCCAGCGGGGTATTCCACGGGTTTCTTTATAAAGGCGGAAAGTACACCGAGCTGCCCAACCCGCCCGGGGCGGCGAGCGACGTCACATACTGGGGAATCAACGATTCCGGGCAACTCTCCGGCAGCTACGTCGACAGCAGTAACCATATTTGGGGATTCCTCGCGACCCCGTAGTAAGCGCAACGCCCTGGTGGGCTAAGAGAATCGGCCCCTTTGCTTTTGGCAATCCAGAAGTGGACCGTGACAACGTCGGGCGGCCTGTGCGGCTGCTCGATAGGGAAAGAAAGGCAGGTGCGGCGGGACCTGCACGGGCTCATGCCCCAAGGGGAAGACCTGCGGAAAGCACGGGGGCACATGCACGTGCGGGTGACAAGCCACGCGGTGTGCAGCAGGCACCAGCGGCGACCGGAGTGGGTGGAATTGGGGTCCGGGATAGGTAGGGCTTCGGAGTTACGAGGTAATGGCAGTAAAGCGGGGCCGGCGCTGCTCTCGCACTCTGACCTGAGGATGCCAACAGCGCCAGATATCTTCAGATTCTTGGAGGATAAGGACAATGACATTTCAAAAAAAGGCAGTTTCTGCTTCGTCGTGTGGCAGCAACGTAGTCAGACTAGCGCTGGCGGTCGCGGTTCTTTGCTCCGTCGGCGCCGCCTGGGCGCAAACCGGGCGTCCGGCTACGAAGTACACCTTCACCAGCTTTTACCCCGGCGGCGTCGCGGACAAGTACGGCGCGGCCTACGGCATCGACAACGCCGGCGACGTCGTGGGCGACTACTATGCGAGTTCGGGATGGGACGGATACGAACGATTGGCGGACGGGACCTTCAATCCCGTTGACTACTCGGGCAATTCCACCGTGCCCGTTGGCATCAACAGCGGGGGAACGATCATCGTCGGCGCTGCCTGCGTTCCAGCATCCCGCGAAATGCTCTCCCTGCTCGACAACGCACGCAACCTTGGCTTCTGCACCAGCAAAGGCTACCAGATCGCCGGCTTCCTCTACCAAAATGGCAGCTTCACCCAATACGAGTTCCCGGGCAACCTGCCGACGGGGATCGATGGGATCAACGATAGCGGCGCCTATGTCGGGTTTTACTCCCAAAACAAGACGAATACAGGCTTCATAAGCAACGGCAACACGGTCAGCTATAACGGAGGGTACACCCACCTCAATTCCATCAACGATAACGGGGTCATCGTGGGAACGGGGGGATTGGCGGGTGCGGCGGGTGCCGTCGGCTTTGAGGCGAACACTAGCGGCCAGATTACCAGCACCTTGCAGTATCCGGGCAGCATTAGTACTTCCGCCAATGGGATCAACAACCAGGGCGTGGTCGTGGGCATGTATGTAGACTCCAGCGGCGTCGGCCATGGTTACATCTACAAGAAGGGAAAATACACAACACTTCCCGTGCCACCGGGCGCGGTCAAGAACAAGTTTCAGTATTGGGGCATCAATGACTCCGGCCAGCTCTCGGGAAGTTATACCGATAAGAACTACGAGGTGTGGGGCTTTGTCGCCACGCCCTAAGGATTGACGGGACGGTCCCACGTCGATACGGGCACAACGCTAATGCGGAGGGCCACTGCGAATCTGCGCGGAGGAGATTCTCTTAGACCGATTCAAACTCCCCCGCCAGATTCTTGCGCCAGGATTGGGCTGCCTCAACCAACGCCCGAAACAGCGCGCGGGAGGGTTCGTCTTCACCAAACATCCGCTCCGGGTGCCACTGTACGGCCAGCACGAAATGATCCGGCGCGGTTCCTTCCAGAGCTTCTATGATTCCGTCCGCAGGACAGCGCGCTACCACCCGCAAGCCGTCGCCCGCCACTTCGGCGGATTGATGATGGCTGGAATTGACCGGCATCGGTGTGTTTCCCGATGCTGCTGAGCTAACAATCGATGCCAGCTTCGAGCCAGGATCGACTTCGACGGTGTGCGCCACTGCGGCCTGGCGTCCCGCTGCATGATTGATTGCCGACTCGATGTGCTGCAGCAGCGTGCCGGTGCGGTACACGTTCAGAACCTGCAAACCATAACAGATCGCCAGAATCGGCTTGCGCATGTTGTAGGCATCCTGCAGCAGCAGTTCGTCGACGGTGTCGCGGCTTGGATCCGCCGCGGCGGTCCGCGGATGTCGCTCGGCGCCGTATTTGGCGGGATCCACATCGGCTTTGCTGCCGGGCAGTAGAACGGCGTCGCAGCGCTCAATCAGCTTCATGACTTCGGCCGGAGCCTGATTGAGGGGAATCTGCAGCGCCTCCGCGCCAGCCTTTTCGACCGCTGCCGCGTATTGTGGATAGGCCCTTTGGCCGTATTCGGGGTCAAGGGAATGAGGAAGCGGAATGGCAATGCGCGGCCGCATGAGTCGATTTTATATCTTCCAACCGTCCACGGCAGTGTGAGCGGCAGGAAACACAAGGTCTCTCCACTTCGCATTCCCGTCCGCAAGCGGAAGGAAATGCTCCGGTCAAGATGACAGCATGTCAGGAGAGGCAAGATCTTAGGACGTTAGCGGCCCTGCTCGCGCATCAGGACTACGTCGGAATCCGTGTGCCCGCGCACCAGGGCGAGTTTGCTGCCGTCCCAGGACCAATGAAAATCCCAGATGCGCTCCGCTTTGAACCAAGTGAGTTGTTTCCCCGGAGAGCCGTCGAGCGGCTGCAGCCACAGGTTGTCGATGCCATTCTGACGGAAGCCGTAAACCACCGACCTGCCGTCACGCGAGAAGCGAATGAGTCGGGTACTGGGCTCGCGCTGAAAGTCAAGCAGCTTGCGGGTCTCGCCATTCTCGGTTGAAACCAGCGCCAGCCGTTGTTTGTGCTCTCCCACGTGCTCAAAGCTGTCAAACGCTATGGTCGCGCCGTCGGGAGAAATGTCGAATTGCCCATCCACGGGTAGATCCGAGAGTTTTTGCGGAGTTCCGCCATCGATGGGTACTTTGGCCAACCGGGCATCGGCATTGAGGAAGTACACCCAGCGGGAATCCGGCGAGCAGACGGGGTAGTTGTCGAGCTTGCCATCAGTAAGTTGTTTCAGGTTGCCACCGGCAACGTCCGCGCGCCAGATGTTCACGCTGCCTCTGGTGCCCAACTGGGCAAGGTTAAACACCAGGTAACGGCGGTCTGGGCATTCCCAGGGATTCCCGTTGAGACTGTCCGGCGCAGTGTTAAACACAGACTTGGCGCCCGAGTCGGGGTTCACTGAATGAAGAACGTTGTCCTTGTCGGCGATCAAGCGTCCATCATGGGTCCAGGTGAGATTGGTACCGGCCGAAGCAGGGACGATCGAGTGGGCGTCCGACCCATCCGAGGCAGCCGGCATCACGTAAAGGTTCCAGCGGCCTTCGCTGAGCACGGTGGCCAGCAGATCGCCGCTGGCGGCAACACTCAAGTCCGAGTAGCTGTTGGTGTCGCGAGTGATCGGGCGCATCTGTCCTTCGGGATAAGCGACGAAAACAATCTGATGGCGGGTGAAGTTGGCTTCCTGGCTTTGGTCCAAAACCAACAACCCCTTGCCGTCCGGCATCCAGGTGGGCATCGCGAAAACATCATTCGACGCCAGGAACAGACGTTGTTGACCGCTGCGAGTATCGACTGCGGTGAGGCCGGTGAGCTTGTCGCCCGGCTGGAGGACGGAGCATACCAGGGTCTTCCCGTCAGGGGACCAAGCCGGACCGTACATAATCTGGCTGCTGGGGCCGCTGGCCAGGACCCTCTCCTCGCCAGTGTCCAGCGAACGCACGATCAAGCGGTACTTGCCGGGATCAGGATTGTCGGTTCGGATAAAGGCAACCTTCCGGCCATCCGGCGAAAAAGTGATGTTCGAATCCACGTCCTCGGCCAACCGCTCCGGCGGGCCGCCGAGCAACGGTTCGCGAAAAAGATATTTGAGGGCGGGAGCACCGGGTTCGCTGCGAACGAAGTAGAGGTAATTGCCGTCGGGAGAGAAGCGCAGGGCGGACTCGGTGAAAATTACGTCGGCCGGCGGTGACACTTGAGTATTGCTGTTGGTGGGAACATTGCGCAGCCACAGGCTGGCCAGGCCGTTTTCTCTCACCATGCTCAAAATGTACTTGCCGTCAGGCGAGATGGCTACCATAAGGGCATTGCCGGTGTCCGTCACTTTCGTGACTGCGATGTTTTGAAAGGGCTGGGTCTTGCGGCCGACAAACAGTGTGTAGGCGAGGTAGGCGGCCAGTAGCAACGCGACGGCTGGGATTCCAAACCGAAGGGCGACCTTCGAGCTGCCGCGTTCCGCTGCGGCGGCGATAGCGCCAACCTGCGCGGCCGAGGCGGAGCTTATAGCTGAAGACGGAATTGCCCCTCCCGAGGCGGTTGCGCTTTGGGGAACGTGCGCCGAGACGGAACCCGACTGGCTCGCCGGTTTGCGCCCCGATTCTGTGTCGCGTTTCAAGCGCTTGAGATCGCCGCGCAGATCGGCGGCCGACTGGTAGCGCAAGTCGCGGTCTTTCTCTAAAGCCTTTTCGAGGATTTCCTGCAGCTTGGCAGGCAACGCGGCATTTAACTGCTGCGCGGGAATCGGGTCGCGCTCCAGAATGGCGTGAAAAATCACCGCCGGCGTGTTGCCGGAGAAACACAGGCAGCCGGTGGCCATCTGGTAGATCACGCCGCCCAGGGAAAACAGATCGGTGCGCGCATCGAGTTCTTCGCCGCGCGCCTGTTCAGGAGACATGTACGCAATGGTGCCTACGGTTGCGCCGGGACTGGTCAGGTGCAACGGCCCGGGACTATCCACGGTTGCTCCGATGGTTTCCATGGCCATCTCTGGGCGCGTCAGCTTGGCCAAGCCAAAATCCAGAATCTTCACCTGCCCGCGTTGCGTAAGGAAGATGTTTGCCGGTTTGATGTCGCGATGGATGATGCCTTTGGCGTGAGCCGCATCCAACGCGTCGGCGAGCTGAATGGCGATGTCGAGCAACCGATCCAGCGGCAACGGGCCGGATGCCAGCTTCTGGTCAAGGCTTTGGCCCTCCAGAAGTTCCATAGCGATGAAAGACTGCTCCGCCGCCTTCTCGACAGCGTAGATGGTGCAAATGTTCGGATGGTTCAAGGCCGATGCGGTGCGGGCTTCCAGCAGAAAGCGCTCCAGGGCAGTCTGGTCACGAGAGAGCTCTGGCGGCAGGAATTTGAGCGCGACCCGGCGGCCCAGGGTGAGATCTTGCGCCTCGTAAACCACACCCATTCCCCCGCTGCCGAGTTGCCCGGTGATGCGGTAATGCAGGATGGTCTGGTTGATCATGTGTGCCGGGAAACAGCCGCAATTAATCTTAACAAACCACAGCGCGGATCGACCCCTTAACTGCTGGCTCGGACGATCCCGGCCAGGGCTTTCATCTGACGGTAGCGGCGGACTTCCATGATCGCCGCCGTAACCAGCACCACAGCTCCGATCCCCATCGCCAGTGGAAAAGCAAAATGCCGGTAAGCCGAGGTCAGGTTGGGATGCACTCCGCGCAGTGCGCCAGAAATTACCAAGCCAAGAATGCCAAGCAGCAGGCAGACGGCAAACGAAAGCAGTGTAAGGAGAAAGGTAATCACCACGATCCGCACCGGGACCCAGTACCAGCGCGGCTGATGAGGAGGAGCAATCGCTTGGGGCATCGCCTCGATTGTAGCCTTTGGGTTAGCGAGGCGGGAAGAACGGCCGTCGGGGATCGGCTGGAAACCAGAGGCCCAGCAAAATTGGCTGTCCATTTCACGCCCGGCAGGTTACAATAATTTGCCAATATTAAATCGATTCAATATCGACCGTTGTCTCTGCGCCGTTGGCTGAAGAAATTTCATAGTGGGAGGTCACTTCTTGAAACCGTTTCTCGCTTTTCTCGCTCTTTTGGTTTGGTGCCTTGTTCTTTCGACAACTTGCGCCGCGCAGACTATTCAGGTTGATATCACTCCGGCGCACTCCACCAACCGTTTCGTACCCAATCAAACCCTTGGAGCCGGTGTGGACCGCATCCCTGCCGAAGCTATCGATAGGGATCTCGTTCCCGCCGCTCTGGAAAAAGTACTGGCGGCAGGCTGGCAGCCCGTGACCTACCGGCAAAACACGGAGTTGGCGGTGGAAGCCTGGCACTGGAATCCGCAGGGGACGTGGAGCGACCCCAGCGGCAAAGGCTATTTCACGGGTTCGGCCACGCCCAAAGAGTTTATTCGCTACTCGTATGGCTACGCGCTGCCGCATCGCGGATTCACTCGCAACGATGGAACTGATAACGCCGGTTTCTCCCGCATGACCGATGGCGACGTGAACACGTACTGGAAGAGCAATCCTTATCTCAGCGAGCGCTTTACTGGGGAAAACGACGCGCTCCATCCGCAGTGGATTGTGCTGGATTTCTCCACTTCCCAACTTGTCGACAGCTTGCGAATTCAATGGACAGCGCCTTACGCCACTCATTATCTGGTTCAGTATTGGACGGGAGAAGATCCCATCCACTTGCCGACCCGTGGCGTGTGGCAGACATTTCCGCAGGGGACGGTTACGAACGGCAAGGGAGGATCGGAAACCATACAGTTTGTGCCGGCGCCTATGTCGGTGCGCTTCATCCGCATCCTGATGACGGAGTCATCGAACACCTGCGACTCACAGGGTCCGGCGGACCCAAGAAACTGCGTTGGCTATGCCATCAGCGAGATTTACGCGGGAACCACTACCGCTGACGGCGCTTTCCACGACATCATTCGCCATACACCTGATCAGGAGCAGACCACGACCTACTGCTCCTCGGTCGACCCCTGGCATGAGCCAGCCGACCTGCTGACGACCCGGCAGGCCCAGGTGGGATTCGACCTCTTTTACACCAGCGGGGTCACGCGCGGCCTACCCGCGATGATGCCGGTGGCCATGCTGTATGAGACGCCGGAAAATGCCGCGGCAGAGATCGCCTACCTCGAAGCCCGCAAGTATCCGATCTCCTACGTCGAGATGGGTGAGGAAGCCGATGGGCAATACATGCTGCCGGAAGATTACGGCACCCTTTACATCCAGTGGGCTACAGCACTGCACAAAGTGGATCCAAATCTGAAACTGGGCGGGCCGTCGTTCACCGGCGAGAACAAGGATATCGAGGTTTGGCCAGATGCCAACGGCAAAGTTTCCTGGCTGGGCCGATTCTTGGATTATCTGCGGCAGCATGGCAGGCTGAACGATCTGGCATTTTTTTCTTTCGAGCATTATCCGTATGACCCCTGCAAAACGCCGTGGGGCGTGTTGTATGACGAGCCCGATCTGGTCAGCCACATTATGCGCGCCTGGCGGGATGACGGCTTGCCCGCCAACATCCCCATGTTCATCACCGAATCCAATCTTTCTTCCGGGGCCAGCGAGACTTACATGGACCTGTTTTCCGGCATCTGGCTCGCCGATTACATCGGCTCGTTCCTGAATGCTGGGGGAAACGGGGTTTACTTTTTTCACTACCTGCCGCTGCTGATGGAGCATGGCTGCAACGACTCGCCGGGAACTTTCGGAATGTTCACGGTCGGTCCGGATTATCAGATTCAGCAGCCGCTGGCGCAGTTCTTCGTCTCGCAGCTGATCAACCTGGAGTGGGTCCAGCCCGGCTCCGGAGAGCACGAAGTTTTTTCGGCCAAAGGCGACGTCGACGACGGGGCCGGTCACGCCCTGCTGACCGCGTACGCGCTCAAGCGCCCCGATGGGCAGTGGTCTCTGATGATCGTCAATCGCGATCAGCAGAATTCACACCGCGTGCAAATTTCGTTCACCGATCAAGACACGGGCACCGCGAGTTCATTCAGCGGCCCGGTGGATATCGCGACTTTCGGCAGTGGCCAGTACCAGTGGCACCCGGCGCTGACGCGCTTCATGGCCCACAACGAACTCCCGGCGGTGTATCCGGTCGTGGCCTACACCCAGGGCAACGCCGACCCCGACGGTCCGGTGGCACGCAGCAAGCAGACGGTGGGGAAAGACACGCTCTATGATTTACCCGCAGCTTCGGTCGTGGTGATTCGCGGCAAGATTGGTGGGTGATAAAGCCCTAGTCTAGTTTCGCGGTAGCGAGATCATTCCGGTGCAAGATCAGCCGCGCTTGCCGCCGGGCACTAGCTTCAGGCGGTCGGCTTGCAAAATGCGCTTGATCTGGGCGCGGGCGTGCGTCGCCCAAGGGCCGCTCGAATCCAGTTTGACGTAGGCGCGCCAGTGCATCAGCGCCTTGCGCGGCTGACCCACCTTCTCGTAAGCCAGAGCGGCGTTGTAGTGCGCGTCGGCGTAGGTCGGCGCTAGTTGCAGAGCCGTGTTGTAGGAGTGGATTGCCTCCCCGACGCGTCCCGTTTCATCCAGAACGTTGCCCAAGTCAAAATGCGCCAGCGCGTATCGCGGATCGACGGCGATGGCGGCACGATAGTGTTTTTCTGCCAAGGCGAAATCCTGCCGGTTGTAATAAAGCGTGCCCAGGTTGATATGCGCGGCGGCGTGCTCGGGATCAAGCATCAAGACCGCCTCATACGCGACCATGGCCTGCGCGTGCGTGCTCGGGTCTTCTTCCAGCGCAATCCCCTCGGCGAACAACTCGGCCACATCCTTGTTAGGCGCCTGATGCTCACGAATAGGCACTGCTGCACCCGATACCACGTGCTCGTCCGGGGCGAAGTCGAACATGAACTGCCCGGCGATTGGTTCCAGGATTTTGCCGTCATGCCGAAAGGCGACGCGCTTGCCGGTGGTGAACGCGCCTGCTTCCAGCAAGGGGTTTTCCATACCGGCCGCCCGCTTCTGCATCGCCGCCAGCGACTCGCGTATCTCAGCGGGACGCACCCGCCGCGCGCACAGGTCGCGCACCTTCTTGATTTGCAGGAGACCGAAAAAAGAATAGGCGTCCGCAACAGCCACCAGCCCTGTCTTCTCCCAGGCCGACAACTGGCGCACCGTAATCCGGAGAATACGGAGCACGTCGCTCTTTGTGTATTGGTACACAGCCGTTGTGAATGATCCAGCGCAATTATGGGGAGGGCGGGATTGTGCATGCAAGTGGAAATGCGGGGCTAAGGGAACCTAAAACAGCAACTTGCATCATGAGCGGTGCAAGAAGCCGCGTTTGTGCCGCCGATGGATGGTGTACCTGGGTAATCATTCTGTCACAGGCTTTTAACCGCGCCGTAACCCGGTTGCAAAACTTTCCCGCTATTCAGTAAGCATGCCTAGGCCGGAATTTCTGGTTACCCCGGGCCCACTCCCGCCGTCGGCCCAAGTTCCCCATCCGTTTCCGTTTCAGAGATTGCTGCGGCGCTTCATGCCTATGGAGCGGGCGCGCGAGCTGTACCGCCGCGCCCAGCAGCCGGTCAACCGCTCGATTTTGGAAAATGTCCTGGCCGAAATGCGGATTGAGCTTGTGGTTCGTGAAAGCGACCTGGCTTGCATCCCGGTCAATGGAGCGGCCGTGGTTACTTCCAATCATCCGTTTGGGCTGCTCGATGGCACGGCACTGGGCGCGCTGCTCTTGCGCATTCGTCCGGACGTCAAGGTGCTCACCAATCTCATGCTTTCGGGAATTCCTGAGCTGCACGAGTACTGCATCTTTGTCGATCCTTACGGCGCAGCCGGGTCGGTCGCACGCAACCGCCGCAGCGTACGGCAGGCGCTGGAGTGGCTTTCTGGCGGTGGAATGCTGGCGATGTTTCCCTCCGGAGAAGTTTCTCACTTCCGCTTCCGGGATATGAGCATCGCCGACCCGGAGTGGAATTCCATGGCCGCGCGGCTGGTGCGCCTGACCGGAGCCGTTGCCATCCCGGTTTTCCTCCCAGGGAACAACAGTGCGACCTTTCAGGCGCTGGGAGTTCTGCATCCGCAACTGCGCACCCAGCGGTTGCTCAACGAATTCCTGCAGCAGACCGATCGCAGAGTGGAAGTCCGCATCGGAAGCAAAATCAGCGCCGAAGCTCTACGCAATGCGGGATCGGATCGCGAAGCCGTCAGCTACCTGCGCTGGCGAACTTACATTCTTGCGCAGCGCGATACGCGCTCGGCGAAGCGGATTCCCGCGGTGCTCGGAACGATGTTGCGGCGCAAGCCCCAGCAGCCGGTGGCAGATGAAGTGCCCACGGAAATCTTGCTGAATAATCTGCAGAACCTTGCTCCCGACGACTGCCTTCATCAGAACCGCGAATTTGTAGTCTATTGCGCCAAGGCCGCGCAGATTCCGGACATGATGCAGGAAATTGGCCGCCTTCGGGAGCTCACGTTCCGGGCTGTAGGCGAAGGCGTCGGACGCAGCGTCGATCTCGACCGCTTCGACGACTACTACCGTCACATTCTGCTCTGGAGCCGCCAGCCATCGGAGTTGGTGGGCGCCTATCGCATGGGCCTCACTTCCGAGATCTTGCCCAGCAGGGGCGTGTCTGGCTTGTACACCAGCACGCTCTTTCGCTACGACGTAAAGTTGTTCGATCGGCTCGGACCTGCGCTGGAGCTCGGTCGTTCTTTTGTGCGTTCGGAATACCAACGCCACTACGCTCCCCTGCTCACCCTGTGGAAGGGCATTGGGCGCTATCTGGTCTTGCACCCCGAACTGGCGGTGCTGTTCGGCGCCGTCAGCATCAGCAATCGTTACTGTCCGTGGTCGCGCGAACTGCTTTTCCGCTTCTTCCAGGAACGCTACGAAAGCTCCAGTTTGGCGCGCCTGGTTACGCCCCGCGCTCCTTTCCGTCCGCGCTGGTTGAGGCAAGGGCCGCAGTACGCGCCGCACAGCAGAATCCTGGACCTCGACCAACTGACCGATCCCATTGCCGACGTGGAATCGGACAGCAAAGGTGTTCCCATCCTTCTCAAGCATTACGCGAAGCTCGGCGGACGCATGCTGGCCTTCAATGTGGACAAAAACTTTTCCGATGTGCTCGACGGCCTCGTCCTGGTCGATCTGCGCCAGACCGCCCGGACGGTTCTGCAGCGTTACATGGGCGAAGATGGTATGCAAGCGTTTCTGGGTTATCATGGTTTGGTTCAGTCCGTGTCGTGACCATGCCCGTGCCCCGCCGCAAACCCGTCCAGGAACTCGAATCCACCCGTGAGATGACTGCCCTGGTCGAGCAGTCCTGCTTGGTGGCCAAGGACGCGGCCTTCAATCTGCGCGACTATCTGGAGAATGCGTCGAACATGGCATTCGTCGCGGTGAAGGACTGCGAAAAGGAACTGGACCGCGCGGAACGCAGAATCGACGAAGAAATCACCGGCGCTATTACGCAGGTGAGCGAAGTCGAAGCGCGCGAATTGCTCGCTTGCCTCAAATTTATCATTGACCTGGAGCGCATCGGCGATCTCACCTGGTCGGTCACCTTCCGTTTACAGCAGTTGCCGAGCAAGCTGCTGAAGGACGACCGGCATGATTTGATCGCCATGGCCGACGTGCTTGAGAAAATGCTGGAGGCGATTCACCGGGGATTTGTGAAGCGTGACCTGGAGTCAGCGAACTGGGTGCTGAAGAACGACACGCAAATCGACCACGTTTGCCACGCCGTTTTTCGCCGCCTGCTGGAAAGCCGCGACAGCGCCCGCGATTACAGCACCAGCGTTCTGTTGATGGCTCAGGCCTTCGAACGCGCCGGAGACCACGCCAAAAACCTGGGCGAGGAGTTATTTCATCTGGTGGAAGGCCGCAGCATGCGCCACGCCCCCAAGCGGCCCAAGGGCTAGGGGAACTTGCGGTGCGGGCGCCCTCGCCCGCGAACATAAGCCTC
>Ga0187784_10003564_pt1 | contig 12581 bp, 10 predicted proteins | sample 1015_SJ02_MP15_2_FD_132964 | JGI IMG/M metagenome (GOLD analysis project Ga0187784, IMG submission 132964) | Tropical peat soil microbial communities from peatlands in Department of Meta, Colombia - 1015_SJ02_MP15_20_MG | ecosystem: Environmental > Terrestrial > Soil > Wetlands > Peat | place... | reverse complement strand
GCGATCTTCCAGCAGGACCGGCTGCGGCACATTCTGGTGCGGCACGAGCAGGGCGCCGTGCACGCCGCGGAGGGCTATGCGCGCTCGACCGGCAAGGTCGGCTGCGTGCTGGTGACTTCCGGCCCGGGCGCCACCAATGCGGTGACCGGCCTCACCGATGCGCTGATGGATTCGATCCCGATTGTCTGCGTCACCGGCCAGGTGCCGACCCACCTGATCGGCAATGACGCGTTCCAGGAATGCGACACGGTCGGCATCACGCGGCCCTGCACCAAGCACAACTACCTCGTGAAGAGCGTCAACGATCTGCCGCGCGTGCTGCACGAGGCCTTTCACATCGCGGCGAGCGGGCGCCCGGGCCCGGTGGTGATCGACATCCCGAAGGACGTGCAGTTTGCGACCGGCACCTATCTCGGGCCGAAGGCGGTGGCGATGAAAAGCTACAAGCCGAAGCTCAAGGGCGATCTGGAAAAGATCAAGGTCGCGGTCGACATGCTGGCGAACGCCAAGAAGCCGATCATCTATTCGGGCGGCGGTATCATCAATTCCGGCCCCGAGGCGAGCCACCTGTTGCGCGAGTTCGCGCGGCTCACCGGCTTTCCGGTGACCTCGACCCTGATGGGGCTTGGCGCGTTCCCGGCCGCCAATCCGCAGTGGCTCGGCATGCTCGGCATGCACGGAACCTACGAGGCGAACTGGACGATGCATGATTGCGACGTGATGCTGTGCATCGGCGCGCGCTTCGATGATCGCATCACCGGCCGGGTCGACGCGTTCGCGCCGGCCTCGCGCAAGATCCATGTCGACATCGACGCCTCCTCGATCAACAAGAACGTCAAGGTCGATCTCGCGATCGTCGGCGACTGCGCCCACGTGCTCGAGGACATGATCCGCATCTGGCGCGCCGACGGCAGGCAGGTGAACAAGACCGCGCTCGCCGCCTGGTGGAAGCAGATCGACAAGTGGCGCGGCCGTAATTGTCTCGCCTATCGGCCCTCGAACGAGACGATCAAGCCGCAATATGCGATCGAGCGGCTCTATGCGGCGACCAAGGACCGCGACGTCTACATCACGACGGAGGTCGGCCAGCACCAGATGTGGGCGGCACAGTTCTTCAAGTTTGAGGAGCCGAACCGCTGGATGACGTCCGGCGGGCTCGGCACCATGGGCTACGGCCTGCCTGCGTCCGTCGGCGTGCAGCTCGCGCATCCGAAATCGCTGGTGATCGACATCGCGGGCGAAGCCTCCGTGCTGATGACCATGCAGGAGATGTCCACGGCGGCGCAGTATCGCCTGCCGATCAAGATCTTCATCCTCAATAACCAGTACATGGGCATGGTGCGGCAGTGGCAGGAGCTCTTGCACGGCGGGCGCTATTCGGAGAGCTACACGGCGGCGCTGCCGGACTTCGTGAAGCTTGCCGAAGCCTATCACGCGGTCGGCATCCGCTGCGACAAGCCGGGCGATCTCGATCACGCCATCAAGGAGATGATCGACGTCGACAAGCCGGTGATCTTCGATTGCATGGTCGACCAGGCGGAGAACTGCTTCCCGATGATCCCCTCCGGCAAGGCGCACAACGAGATGCTGCTCGGCGACGTCGCCGCCGACATCCAGAAGGCGATCGACGAGCGCGGCAAGGTGCTGGTGTGATGAGCAACGCGAGCGCGAGCCACTATCCGGCGCAGACCGTCAAGGAGAAGATCGAGCGCCACACGCTCGCGGTGCTGGTCGACAACGAGCCGGGAGTGCTCGCGCGCGTGATCGGCCTGTTCTCCGGGCGCGGCTACAACATCGACTCTCTCACGGTGTCGGAGACCGAGCACGAGAAGCATCTCTCGCGCATCACCATCGTCACCTCCGGGACGCCGATGGTGATCGAGCAGATCCGCCACCAGCTCGAGCGGCTCGTGCAGGTGCAGCGCGTCGTCGACTTGACCGAGACCGGGCCTTCGATCGAGCGCGAGCTCGCGATGGTCAAGGTGCGCGGCAAGGGCGACGCGCGGGTCGAGGCGCTGCGGCTCGCCGATGCGTTCCGCGCGCGCGTGATCGACGCCACGATCGAAAGCTTCATCTTCGAGATCACCGGCGCGACCACGAAGATCGACCAGTTCGTCGACCTGATGCTGCCTTTGGGGTTGGCGGAGGTGTCGCGCACCGGCGTGGTCGCGATCCGCCGCGGCCCGGAGGGGATGTAGCTGGGAAGCGCGGGGTTCACGCGAGGAAGCCGGCAATGCGTTTCGGTCTGCTCTGTTCGGCACAAGCCGACACCAGCGAACTCGGCCCGGAGACGGGCCAAGGCTTTCGGGACTATCTCGACTTCAACGCCGAGGCCGAGGCGCTCGGCTATCATTCGAGCTTCTCGGTCGAGCACCATTTCACCGGCTGGAACCAAGTCTCGGCGACGCTCACGCTGCTCACCTGCCTCGCGATGCGAACGACCACACTGCGGCTCGGCAGCGCGGTGATCGTGCTGCCCTGGCACCATCCGGTTCTGCTGGCCGAGCAGGCTGCGACGCTTGACCTGGTCTCCGGGGGGCGGCTCGATTTCGGAGTCGGCAAAGGTTATCGGCACAGCGAGTTCAAAGGCTTCGGCATTCCGCCGGAGGAGGCCGACGCGCGTTTCGAGGAGGCGCTCGCGGTCATCCGGCGGTCCTGGACCACGCGCGAGCGCTTTTCCCATCACGGCCGCTTCTGGCAGCTCGAGGACATCGTGGTCGAGCCGCCGGCCGCGCAGCATCCGCACCCGCCGATCTGGGTCGCGGCCGCAAGCGCGCCGTCGATCCGCCGCGCTGCCGGGCGCTCGTTCAATCTCATTCTCGATCAGTATGCGGCGCCCGAGATCATCGGCGCGCGCATTGCGCTCTATCGCGCCGAGGGTGAAGCGAGCGGGCGTCCGTTCGACCCGATGCGGGTGGCGGTCGCGCGCCAGCTCTATGTGGCGAAGGACCAGGCCGACAAGGAAACCGCCCTGGTGCGGCTCGCCAAGTATACGCAGCGCACCGTCGCGGTGTCGCGCGCGCCCGACGGCAAGGCGGGCTCGCACGTTCTCGCCTATGCGGACAAGGCCGGCGGAACGGAAGCCAATGCGCTCTACGGAACGGCGGACGAAATCTGCGCCAAGCTCCACGCTCTGCAGGAGGCTGGCGCCGAATATGTGCTGCTGACGATCTCCGGCGGGCGAGAGCAACTGCGACGTTTCGCGCGCGACATCATGCCTGAATTCTCAGGCACGCGGTCATCGGCGTCGCAGCTCGCGGCGGCCGCCAAATGAGGATTTGGGGCAGACCAGGCGCCGGGATGGGGGCTTGTCCCGGTGATCCATTGAACCTAAAGCTCGCTCATAAAACGCAACGGCCACAGCGCCTTAAGGAGTAGGGGTAAGACCACCATGCGCGTTTACTACGATCGCGACGCCGACCTGAACCTGATCAAGGGCAAGAAGGTCGCCATCATCGGCTACGGCAGCCAGGGACACGCGCATGCGCTGAACCTGCGCGATTCCGGCGTGAAGGAGGTCGCGGTCGCGCTGCGCAAGACCTCGGCCGGCGTGAAGAAGGCGGAAGCCGAGAAGCTCAAGGTGATGGAGGTCGCCGAGGCCGCGAAATGGGCCGACGTGATGATGATGCTCACCCCCGACGAGCTGCAGGCCGACATCTATCGCGATCACCTGCACGCCAACATGAAGAACGGCTCGGCGCTGATGTTCGCGCACGGCCTCAACGTGCACTTCAACCTGATCGAGCCGCGTCCCGACATCGACGTGCTGATGATCGCCCCGAAGGGGCCGGGCCACACCGTGCGCTCGGAATACCAGCGCGGCGGCGGCGTGCCGTGCCTGCTGGCGATCCACAAGGACGCCTCCGGCAATGCGCATGACCTCGGGCTCTCCTACGGCTCGGCGATCGGCGGCGGCCGCGCCGGCATCATCGAGACGAGCTTCAAGGAGGAGTGCGAGACCGACCTGTTCGGCGAGCAGACCGTGCTGTGCGGCGGGCTGGTCGAGCTGATCAAGGCCGGCTACGAGACCCTGGTCGAGGCCGGCTACGCGCCCGAGATGGCCTATTTCGAGTGCCTGCACGAGGTGAAGCTGATCGTCGACCTGATCTTCGAGGGCGGCATCGCGACCATGAACTACTCGATCTCGAACACCGCCGAATACGGCGAATATGTCTCCGGCCCGCGCATCATCACCAAGGAGACCAAGGCCGAGATGAAGCGCGTGCTCGACGACATCCAGTCCGGCAAGTTCACGCGCGACTGGATGCTGGAAAACCGCGTCAACCAGACCTCGTTCAAGGCGATGCGCGCGAAGCTCGCGCAGCATCCGATCGAGGAGGTGGGCGAGAAGCTGCGCGCCATGATGCCGTGGATCAAGGCGAAGGCGCTGGTGGACAAGAGCCGGAATTGATCTGAGATAGAGGGGACGCATGGCCGCAGCTTCGAGCGCCGCGCCGGCGGCTGGCGCGGCCGTGTCGTTGAGCGACGTCACGGTGTCGTTCCGTCTCGCCGGCGGCGGGAGCTACACGGCGGTGCAGCGCGCCACCCTTAAGGTCGCGGACGGCGAGTTCGTCGCGATCGTCGGCCCGACCGGCTGCGGCAAGTCGACGCTGCTCAATGTCGCGGCCGGGCTGCTCGCGCCTGCCGCCGGCAGCGCGACGATCTTCGGCAACGGCCTCGCCGGGCTGAACCGGCAGGCCGGCTATCTGTTCCAGGCCGAGTCGCTGTTCCCGTGGAAGACTGCGCTGGAAAACGTCGCGATCGGCATCGAGATCGCCGGGACGCCGCGAGGCGATGCGCGCAAGCGCGCGCAAGACTGGCTCGGCCGCGTCGGCCTCGGCGGTTTCGGTGACCGCTATCCGCACATGCTCTCGGGCGGGCAGCGCAAGCGCGTCGGGCTGGTGCAGGTGCTGATCCGCGACCCGAAGATCCTGCTGATGGACGAGCCATTCGGCCCGCTCGATGCGCAGACGCGCCAGATCATGGGCAATCTCTTGCTCGATCTGTGGAGCGCCGACCGCAAGGCGGTGCTGTTCGTCACGCACGACCTCGAGGAGGCGATCGCGCTCTCGGACCGCGTCGTCATCATGTCGGCCGGGCCGGCGGCACGCATCATCGGCGACTGGAAGGTGCCGCTCGCTCGTCCCAGAGACATCGGCGAGGTGAAGCTCGACCGCGCCTTCTATGAGCTGCACCGCGAGATCTGGGCCGCGCTCAAGGACGAGGTGATGAAGGGCTACGCGCAGACCGGGGGAGGGTGATGGTCTCTGGTTTCGAGATGGCCTTGCCGCATGCGCGGCGCCCTTACCCTCCCCCTTGTGGGGAGGGTCGGCCGCTGAGCGCAGCGAAGCGGGCGGGGTGGGGGTCGGAGTTTGACGAACCGCCCGCGCAACAAACTCCGACCCCCACCCCCAACCCCTCCCCACAAGGGGGAGGGGAGCGCGCCGAGCGTGGGGCAACTTCATGAGCCGAATCAATCTCCTCGCGCTGCAGGTGCTGGTCGCGGTCATCTGCGTCGCGCTCTGGCATGTGCTCTCGAGCTACGACATCGCAGGCATGCGCGTGCTGCCGCCGTTCTTCTTCTCGACGCCGGGTGACGTCGCTTCGCGCGTGGTGAAATGGTTCGTCGACGGCTCGATCTGGAAGCATCTGTGGATCACGCTGGTCGAGGCGATGCTGGCGTTCGTCGTGGGCTCGCTCGCCGGCGTGCTGATCGGCTTCTGGTTCGCCCGCAAGCCGGTCATCAATGCGATCTTCGATCCTTACGTGAAGATGCTGAACGCGCTGCCGCGCGTCGTGCTGGCGCCGATCTTTGCGCTCTGGTTCGGGCTCGGCATCGCCTCCAAGGTCGCGCTCGGCGTCACCCTCGTGTTCTTCATCGTGTTCTTCAACGTCTACCAGGGCGTCAAGGAAGTGAGCCCGACGGTGCTCGCCAACGCGCGCATGCTCGGCATGAGCGAGCGACAGCTGATGCGCCACGTCTATTGGCCCTCGGCGCTGTCGTGGATGTTCTCCTCGCTGCACACCTCGGTGGGCTTCGCCGTCGTCGGCGCAGTGGTCGGCGAATATCTCGGCTCGGCGGCCGGGCTCGGCTACATCATCCAGCAGGCCGAAGGGGTGTTCGACGTCGCCGGGGTGTTCGCCGGCATGTTCGTGCTCGCGGTGTTCGTGATCGTGATCGACATGATCGTCACCGCGATCGAGAAGCGCCTCCTGGTGTGGCGCCCGGTCGCCGCCACCGAGGCGCGGTAGCGTCGTTCCAACGCCGCTGCTAGGCTTCGTCCCAACGACATCACAGGGAGGAGTTCATGCGCGCCCTCGCGCTCGCAAGCGTTCTGCTAGCCGTAACGCCGGCCACGGCCGACTACATGGTCAAGGAGGTCGGCAGCTTTCACATCGGCGGTCACACCGTGACGCTGACCGGCCTGCCGTCGAAGGAGGTTGTGTTCAGCCCGGGCATGCCGGCGATCAAGGTCGATCCGAACGGCGAGTTCGAGGCCGAGCAGATGTACGTGCAGTACGTCAAGCTCGCGCAGCCGAAGGCGAAGGTGCCGATCCTGCTGTGGCATGGCGGCGGGCTTTCCGGCGTGACCTGGGAGACCAAGCCGGACGGCAAGCCCGGCTGGCAGCAATTCTTCCTGCAGGCCGGCTACGACACCTATGTGTCCGACGCAGTCGAGCGCGGGCGCGCCTCCTGGGCGCGCTATCCGGAAATCTTCAAGAGCGAGCCGATCTTCCGCACCAAGAAGGAAGCCTGGGAGCTGTTCCGCTTCGGCCCGAGCTACGAGGTCGGCGGCCAGCACGTCGCCTTCGAGGGCGAGCAATTCCCGGTCGAGGCGCTCGACCAGTTCATGATGCAGGGCGTGCCGCGCTGGGTCACCAACGATGCGCCGACACAGAAGGCCTACGATGAGCTCGTGCAGAAAGTGTGCCCATGCATCATCGTGGTGCACAGCCAGGGCGGCAATTTTGGCTTCACCGCCGCGCTGAACGCACCCGACAAGGTGAAGGCGCTGATCGCGGTTGAGCCGTCGGGCGCGCCGGATCCCGCAAAAGTCGACGCCGCCAAGGTGAAGGGCGTGCCGCTGCTGCTGGTGTGGGGCGACTTCCACGACAAGCATCCGGTATGGCCGAAGATCCGGCTCGGACCGGAGAAGTGGGCGGCCGCGATCAAGGCGGCGGGCGGCACGGTCGACACCTTCGACCTGCCCAAGATGGGCATCAAGGGCAACACCCACATGCTGATGATGGATCGCAACTCGGACGATATCGCCAAGCTGGTGCACGAGTGGATCGGCAAGCAAGGGCTGGTGAATTGACTTTCAACGCGTAGGGCGGGCAAAGGCGCGGTCAAGTGCGTCGACCTCTCCGCACGAACCACGCAGCGCCGTGCCCGCGCGTGGTGAGGCGCGCGGGCACGGCGCGCAGGCGCGCGCCTTTGCCCGCCCTACGCACTGCATGCTGCACCGCGCGCGGGACACAAATCAGTTCCGCCCCATCAAATACTCCGTGATGAAGTCGACCTGTGCCTCGAACATCTGCACGCCGTTCTGGATGTGACAGCCCTTCTGCAGCGCGGCCTGCAGCAGCGGGGTGATCACCGGCATCGTGATCACGTCGGCGACGAACTGCCTCGCCTCGAGCCTCGAGGCGTCGACGGGCAGCGGATCGGTCGGCTTCATGCCGGCGGGGGTCGCATTGACGATCAGGTCGAACCCCGCAGGGTCTGCCCGGTCGGCCGGCGTCACGGCGTGACCATGACGGCCAAGCCGCGCGATCAGCGCGTCGCGGCGCGCGGCGTCGAGATCCACAAGCGTGACGCTCGCGCCTTCCATCGCGAGCGCGAGCGCGATCGCCGAGCCGGCGCCACCGGCGCCGACCTGCAGCGCGCGCTTGCCCTTTGGATCGAAGTCATTGCGTTTGAGCGCCGCCACGAAGCCGCCGCCGTCGGTCATGTCGCCGGCCCAGCCGCCGTCCCTGGCGCGCCGCATCACGTTGCAGACCTCGAGCACCTTGGCGCGCGCGGTGGTGGTGTCGCAATGACCGTAGGCAAACGGCTTGTGCGGCACCGTGATGACGATGCCGTCGAGCGTCGGCAATCGCCGCGCCAGCGTGAAGAAGTCCGCCACGTCCGCCGGCCTCACCTGCAGCGGGATCATCACCGCGTCGTGGCCGCGCATCTCGAAGCCTTGCGTGATGCCGGCCGGCGATTTCACCTGCGCGATCGGGTCGCCGATCGTGACGTGGATGCGGGTCGCGCCGTTCAGGCCAGGCAGCATTGAGGGGTCCTTTAGTTCAGCGTCCCGCACGCGATGCAGCATGAAATGCTGCTTCGCAGATGCGGGACCGTTCCAAGCTCGGGGTTCGTAACGGTCCCGGTTCAGCAGCGCACCATTGGCTTTGCCGATTGCAGACGCGCGTGAACGCGCTGATGCTGCGTCGCGTCCGGGACACGCGTTCAATACAACGAATTGTGCTTCGTCAGGCTGTCCTTCAGGTCCTTCATCACGGCGGCCGGATCGTAGCCCGCCTTCGTCACGCTCGCCGCCCATTCGGCATAGAGCGGCTCGGCAGCCTTGCGCCATTCGCCGAGCTGCTCGGCGGTGAGAGGCGTGAGCTCCTGTCCCGGCTCGGCCTTGATCTTGTCGCGGCCGCTCGCCTCGAAATCGGCCCAGGGAATCGCGATCTTCTCGGCCCATTCGGAGGTGCAGTGATCGTCGATCACCTTCTTCTGCGCGGCCGAGAGCGCCTCGTATTTCGCCTTGTTGATGACCCAGACCTGCTCGGTCACGTAGAAGGCGCTGTCGACGTGATATTTCGTCACCTTGTCGATGCCGAACAGCACGATCGAGCCCCACGGGAACGCGATCGCCTCGGCGACGCCCTTCTCCAGCACGTCGCGCGCTTCCGGCGCGGAGGCCTGCACATTGGTGCCGCCGAGCAGCGAGACGAAGCGCGCGATCGTGGCGTTCGCGGGACGCACTTTCATGCCCTTCAGGTCCGAGGGCAGCACGATCTTCTTCCTGGTCGAGTGGAACGTGCCGGGATCGTGCGCGAAGGTGAGACAATAGTGGACGTCCGTCATCTCCTTGCCGGCATATCGGCGATACCAGGCGTCGAGCGCGGCGCTGCCGTCCTTGGCGTTGGCGAACAGGAACGGCAGCTCCATCGCGCCCATCACGGGGAAGCGGCCGGGCTCGTAGCCCGGATTGACGTAGGCGACGTCGGCGATGCCGTCGCGCGCCATGTTGTAATGATCGAACGCCTTGCCGAGCTGCTGGGCCGGAAAGATCTTCATCTTGATCGTGCCGCCCGAGGCCTTCTCGATGTCGGCAGCCCAGGCCTCGGCCGCCGGATGCATCGGATGCGACGGGGGCACCCAATGCGAGAAGCGCCATTCGACGACCTTGTCCTGCGCGAATGCGGGCCCCGCGCCAAGGAGCGACGCCGCGACCAGGGCGGTCCGAAGCTTTCTCATGCTGTTCCTCCCGAAAACGGCTTTTGTTATTCGGTATCACATTTCCGCCGCGCGCGTCTCATGGCACGCGTCATTCGGCGGCGGCTTTCTTGTCGCGCCGCTCCCAGAACGTGTAGGCGAGCGTGTGGTCCTGGGCGAAGCCGACCGCGTCGCGCGCCTGTTCGAGCAGGGCGGCGGACATGCGGCTGAGCGGGCTTTCGACGTCGATCGCGCGCGCGAGGTCGGCCGCGATCTTGACATCCTTGGCGAGCAGCCCAAGCGCAAAGCCGGAGGCAAACGCGCCGGATATGACCTGCTGCTTCACGACGTGCTCGGTGTTGAAGTTCTTGCCCGTCGAGACGTTCATGACGTCGATCATCACGGCCGGATCGAGCCCGAAGCGCTTGCCGATCAGCACCGCCTCGGCGACCGCGATGAAGCCAGTGCCGGCGACGAAATTGTTGAGCGCCTTCATGGCGTGACCGTTGCCCGGTCCGCCCACCTCGAACAGCCGCGTGCCCATTTTCTCCAGCACCGGCCTTGCGGCCGCGACCGCCGCCGCCTCGCCGCCGATCATGATCGCGAGCGTGCCGTCGGTCGCGCGCGGCACGCCGCCCGAGACCGGCGCGTCCACGAAGGCGAGCCCGCGCTTCGCGAGGTCGGCATGCGTGCGGCGCGTGCCGACCGGGTCGGCCGAGCTCATGTCGATCACGATCGCGCCCGGCGGCAGGCTGGCCGCAAGTGCGCCACCTTCGCTCTCGAGGAGGCAGGCGCGCACTTCCTTCCCCGTCGGCAGCATGGTGACGATCGCGTCGGCGCTCTTGCCGAGCGCGGCGAGCGAGGTCGCGGCCCGCGCGCCGGACTCTCGCGCGAACTGCTCAGCACGCGTCGCGTCGGCGTCATAGGCGACCACCTGATAGCCGCCCTTGACGAGATTGGCCGCCATCGGGCGGCCCATGTTGCCGATACCGATGAAGCCGATGGTCTTGATCGCCATGGAATGGGGTCCCGTTACAGCGCGGTCGCGTCGACGAGCGGCCGAATGTCCTTGACGGTCTCGATGTCCCACAGCTGCGTGGCCAGCTCGCGGGCGCGCGCAGTCGTCAGCACCGGCTCGACCAGCTCGATGAATTTCGCCTCGAGCCCGACGTCGTCGAGCGGCACGATGCGCGAGCCGAGCGCCTCGTCGGCCTGGCGCACGAACTTGCCCTTCGGCGTCGTCACGGTGACGCGCGCCGGGCGCAGCTTCGGATAGAGCCCGTCGATCTCGGGCGGTGCCGTGATGGTCAGCCGCTTGGCGAACTCGCCGAAGGCCGGATCGCGCCGCGTCTCCTCGTTGAAGTGGTGCACCTTGATGCCGCGGAAGCGTGCCGCGACGCCCATCAGGTAGGGGAAGGAGAGCTGCGCGCTTGCATAGTCGTCCCAGCCGGTATGCGCGTGCTCGGCGGCGATGCGGTAGGTCTCGACGTCGACGTGGCGAATGTCGTCGGCTGCGATGTTCTCGTCGTTGAGCAGGCCGTAGAGCGCTTCGACCGCTGGCTGGATGTGGCGGCAGCAGGCATAAGGCTTGATGTAGCAATCCGTGATGCCGAATGGCGCGTCGGGCGGCAACGTAATTGGCCGTGCCTTGTCGGAGCGGCCGAACGCGAAGGCCTGCATGAAGCCGTCGCGCGCCTCGACCACGTTCGGCGGGCCCTGCACGCCGAGCTCGGCGAGCAGCGCGGCCTGGATGCCTTCGCGCGAGGCATGGCCGGCGTGCAGCCGCTTGATGTCGGCGCCGCCATTGACGAAGGCGAACAGCCCGGCGCTGGCGCTCGCCGCGATGCCGAGCGCGTCCGCGATCTGCGGCGCCGTCAGGCGGCGCAGCTTGCCGACCGCGACCGCGGCGCCGAGCGGACCGACCACGCTGGTCGGATGGAAGCCGCGCTGGCGCAAATCGGGCGCGCAGGCGCGCGCGAGACAGATCGCGACCTCGTAGCCCGCCACCACCGCCTCGATGATCGCGGCCCCGCTCGCGCCAAGCTGATAGCCGACGCTGAGTGCCGCCGGCACGACCGTGCAGCCGCAATGCGCCGAGCCGACGCGATAGCCGTCATCGAGCTCGATGCCATGCGCCGCCGTGCCGCCCAGAAACGCCGCATCGAGCAGGTCGTGGCGCGTCGCGCGGCCAGGCACTGGGACTTGGCCGGCGCCGCTGCGCACCGAGGCGAGCATGCGCTCGGCGTTAGTCGCGACGTCGCCCGGTGCGCCGGCGATCATCACGCCGATGGTGTCGAGCAGGTGGCGGCGCGCGTAGTAACGCACCTCATCGGAGAGGTCGCCATGGCGCAGGCCGCTCGCGAACCGCACGATCGTGTCGGTCGCGCCCGCGGCCGGATGCAAGGTGATGGCTTCTGCGTGGGACATTTGGGCCTCCGTTCTTGATTGTGCCTCAGGCGGCGCTCGCCTTCTTGCCGGCGCGGATTTCCTCCAGCACCGGCAACAGATAGCCGATGAACTTCTCCGGGTTCTCGCTCATCGGGAAATGGCCGAGATCCTTCATGATCATCGCCTGCGCGCCGGTGCGGCGCGCGACCTCGAGCGTGCCCTCGGTGGTGCAGGAATAATCATACTCGCCGGTGAGCAGATAGAGCGGACAGCGGCGCACGTCGATGGCCTCGAGCTTGTCGGAGATGTCGCCGTCGATCATGTAGAAATAAAGGTCGCCTTTGAACACACCCGGGCCGCTCTGCATGTAGTGCCACAGCGTTTCCCAACGCCCTTCGTCCGGGGCGGTCGGCGCGACCAGCCCAGACACGATGCCGGCGCAGACCTCGCCGCCATGCACGTCGGCGCGATGCAGCCAGCTCGTGTCGTAGTAAGGGTCGACTTTAGGCGACGACTCGAGCCCGATGATGGCGCGGAATTGCTCTGGATGCTCGTGCGCGAGATGCAGCACGATCCGCCCGCCGATCGAGCAGCCCATCACGACGGGGCGCTCGAGCTCGAGCGCGGCCGAAACCTCGAGGATCATGCGCACATAGTCGCGCGAGGTGAGGCGGTATTCTTCGTTTTCCCATCCGACCGGCGGGGAGGACTTGCCGTGCCACGGCATGTCGAACACGATCACCCGGTAGTTCCTGGT
>Ga0187784_10003563_pt1 | contig 12581 bp, 10 predicted proteins | sample 1015_SJ02_MP15_2_FD_132964 | JGI IMG/M metagenome (GOLD analysis project Ga0187784, IMG submission 132964) | Tropical peat soil microbial communities from peatlands in Department of Meta, Colombia - 1015_SJ02_MP15_20_MG | ecosystem: Environmental > Terrestrial > Soil > Wetlands > Peat | place... | reverse complement strand
CCAGAGAAATCCTCCGGCGTCCTGCCGCGGAAAGCACTCGCTTGACTCGGTGAGAGTTGCCACCCGTGGTTGTGCCCGCACGCCGGGTTAGCTTCTCAAGCGCTGCAATTGCCTCCCCGAGCCTTTGGACTTGGTTTTGTGCTTCCCGGCGTTCCTCGCGGAGCCGGACAAGTGCTTTATCGATATTGCTCATTCAGGAGTACCCCCTCAGGTAACTACCGTCGGCCATTGTATTACTAAGGCAAGCTATGTTGCTAGATTTATTACCTGCAGGAACATGATTACTTCATCACCGTCCCAAAACGATGACCATGGGATAAGTATTCTCTTTCTGGGAATGCCGACTCGCGGCTTGATCGCCGCCACCGCTGCGGCCACGGATCCGAATGCAAGCTCGCCTTGCCAGCATGAGCTCATGGAGTACTTGATCCACGGAATCGCGCGGCGACTGTGACACGGATGGATTGAGTGCCATGCACCAAGGCAGCCACCGTTCGAGATCTTCCTAGGGGTCCCGTCCGGCATGGCGCGGGAACCCGCGCGCCAAAGTTTTTCGATGTCTAATCTCAGTTAACTCATTCGCAGCAAAAAAGTGGCTAGAATAGCAGAGTCCAACCCATTTGGAGGGTAGTGTGAAACCGAAGCATCCCTATGCTGCGCTCGCCTCTTACATCGCTTTTCTCGTTATTGCTCAGGGACTTTGGGGCCAACAACCCCCTCCCACGCATGTGGGGGTGCCTCAGGACTGGTCCGACGGCACCATTGCCTTTTCTCTGGACGGACTGGCTGAACATCCCGATGTGATTGAGCGCGAACCCCGCGTCCGGCATCAACTGATGCAGCGTTTTCCAGCCTTGGAACCCTACTTTTTCCGCGATGTGCTCGAAGGTGATCTGGATTCCTCGAACCATCCCGACCATCGGGACTGGAACGTGACTTTTGTTGCCGGACACGTTGCCAACAACATGTATCCGGCAAAATTCTCTTTTAACCCCGGCGCTCCGCCCAGCTGTACCAATGATTATGTCGTGTTCGGATTAAACGCCCAAGGCATCAGCGGCAAGCAAGCCAACCTGGTGGCGTTCAATAATCTCTATTCCGGGCCGGGCGGGTTGTGCGGCTCGGCGCCCACTGTGCTGTTCGCCTATAACATCACCACATTCAAAGGGGGCAAGGTTATCCTTTCTCCGGTAATCTCCGAAAACGGAACCAAAATTGCATTCGTCGAATCTGCCGGGTTGACCGCTGTGTTCCATGTCCTTACCTGGACAGCCGGCCAAGGCACCCTCAGTAATCCTGCCACGCCTACGGCGATGACCTCTCTGACCTTTTCCACGACCGCAACCAGTTCCACCTCGGCTCCCTGGATCGATTATACGAATGACATCGCATACGTAGGGGTCGACGGTGGATTGCTCTATAAGATCACCGGCGTCTTCCGCGGTACCCCAACGCTTTCCGGGGCGCCCTGGCCGATCACTGTCAGCGAGGGTCACCACCTCACGCCTCCGGTTCTTGATAGCACACGCGGCCTGCTCATGGTCGGAAGTCTGAACGGCAATCTCTACCAGATCAACGTCACAACCGGCGCTATGGCCGTGTTGGTCGTCGGCGGACATGGGAAAACCAGTCCCGGCATCACCGCTCCGCCGATCGTGGACGTCACTAACGGCGTTACCTACGTGGTGGACGCGGATGATGGCACCTCGGCGGTTCTCGTCGAAGTGGAAACTGCCACACTTACCCAGCTGGCCAAAGCACGCATTGGCCAGGGCGCTGCGGGCGGCACTGCTTTGACGATTGCCCAGCCCGCTCTGAGCAATGCGTACTATCAAAACCCATCGACAGGGCAGATCGAGCTTTGCGGTACCGGTACTTCCGACCGAACGCCATGGCTCTATGCCTTCGGTTTCACCGGCCACACATTGAATACAACGCCCGCTTATTCGCAGCAACTACTGACCACGGCGGGCATCACTTGCAGTAATTGGACTGAGTTTTATAATCCCAATATCAACGGCGGGACCGATTTCTTCTTCTTTGGCCTGACCTCGGACTGCAACGGCGCGGGCACGTTGGGTTGTGTCGTCGCCGCCACTGCCGAAGGCGTACCGCTCGTTACCGCGCCCGTTGACGGCGGCCCAAGCGGAATCGTGATCGACAATTACAGCACCGCCGGCCAAGCCTCGAGCATTTACCTTACGGCCGAGAGTGCAAGTGTAGCCTACAAATTCACCCAGGATGGCCTGCAGTAGGAGCCTCTTTTCCTTCCAAGTATTTGAGATTGAGCAGATTGACAAGCCGTACAATCGATTGCGGCAAACGGGGATATTCGCGCAGAGGATGCTCCTCGCCATCACTCTCTTGCTACGAGCTTTCCTTCCTCAGCGCTTATGCATCCAGCCACTTTAGCCTGCATCGACAGCAGATTTGGTTTTTTCGTTCCGATTGGAAACGGGATGGCCTCGATTTGGCAATACACCCTCACATTCACGCGTCCGGAACTCGAATGTTGCAATTGCGCGCGTCACGCAGATTCACGAGTGAACGGTCCAAAGGTTGCTCGTGGTCGCAGCTGTACCTTCTCGCAAATCATCACAAATTTGCTGTGATGGCGCACACTTAGCCCACTTACAATTTGAAATACACTTTTCCCAACTAGGTTAGCGCGAAACCAAATCGGGGCGGTTATTTCCCGACTTGGAAGGTAATACTCTGGCTAACCTGCGCGGTTTTCTCCGGGCCACGACAAGCTCTGAAGTTCGGTCGGGCGACGGCGAGCTGAACTGTGACAATTGGCGTTCAGTATGAATTTCACATCTCGTGTACGTCCCTCGGTGGACGGGCAACCCGTCGAAATGGAAGTGGCCATGACAGACGAGCCCTGTTCGGATCTTTGCTTCCGCAAGGCCTTCGAAGCTGCGGCGGTTGGGATTGCACTCTGCAATCTTGACGGGCAAATCCTGAAGACGAATCCCGCATTCGAGCGCATTGTGGGCGGTGATCATGGAAAACTAGCGCAAATAGATCAGGGTCTATTGGATCGTGGATCTCAGTTCAGCGAACTGATACGCGGTAAGCGCGAGTTTGTCGTCATTCAGAAGCACTACCACCGGCCGGACGGGACCGCCTTCTGGGGCAAATTCACTGTGTCAATAGTGCATTCGAACGACCGGAATCCTTCATTCCTGGTGGGGATATTGGAGGACAAAACCGAAGCGAGGCAGGTCGAAGAGCAGTTGCGACAGACAGAAACGATGGCTCTCATCGGGCGGCTCGCCGGAGGCGTCGCACACGATTTCAACAATCTTCTGACCGGCATTCTTTTGTACTGCGATCTGTTACGGCCAGAGTTGGCAGTGGAAGACCGGTTCCGTCATTACGTGGAAGAATTGCGCGCGGCGGCGGAACAGGGCGCCCACTTGACGCAACAATTACTCACCGTCGCACGCAAACAGGCGCCGAACGCGGGTTCACTGGAAGTGAATGCCGTAATCACGTCCACGGAGAAGTTATTGCGGCTACTGACGGGCGCGCAGATCGAACTGATGCTTGCGCTCGACCCTGACGCAAGGATGGTGCGGGCTGATGCCGTGCAACTGCGTCAGATCCTGCTGAACCTGGCGCTGAACGCCCGGGACGCAATAGTCCGGGCGAGAGTGGAGGGAGGCCGGATACGAATCAGCACAGAGCCCGCGGAACTTCGCAGGCAGCGGAATCTGCCCAGAGAAGAACTGCAGGAAGCCGTAGCCCTCGTCGTCGAGGACAACGGATGCGGCATGAACGCGGAGACGCGCGCACATTTATTCGAGTTTTTATTCACGACCAAGAAAACCGGCGAAGGAACGGGAATGGGGCTGGCCATGGTGCAGAGGATCGTTGGCGAACTAGGAGGTGCAATTGAGGTCGCGAGCGAACCGGGGCGCGGAACGCGGGTGGAAGTCCTGCTGCCGACGGCTGATCCACCTGCTAGGACCGACGACGGCCACGTTTCCCGTACTCAGAATCCGGAAACTTCAACTTGCAAGGGAGATTCACTATGTTGACAGGTTCAGCTGCGTCTGCATTGTTGCAGGACCACACGCCGCAACTTCTGGGAGCCAACTTCCTCAACCTGCTGATTCTCGACGGGGACCGCGCGGTGCGCGAAGCATCGCGGGAAGTGGCGCACTCGCTTGGCTTCACTGTCCATGCCGCCGAAACCGCCGAGCAGGCATACCGAATGCTTGGCAGCGCCGGCGTCGACACGGTGTTGCTTGAGCTGGGTCTGCCGGCCACGGACGGACTCGACGTCCTGCGCACCATCAAGCAGCGGCATCCCGAAACGGTTGTGATCGCGGTCACCAGTTGTGGCACCGTGCGCTCCGCGGTGCAGGCAATGAAAGACGGGGCCTTCGACTACATCACCAAGCCTTTCAGCATGGAAGAACTGCGGCGCCTGCTGGAGGGCGTCGCCCGGCATTTGCGAGGCAAGACGGAAAGCCGTTTGTGGCGGGAGAAGATCCGCTCCAGGCATGGGTTTGGCAACATTGTCGGGCATGCGCCCGAAATGGAAAAGCTTTACCGGATCATCGCCAAGGCCGGACAGAGCACGCATCCTGTGCTCATCCTTGGCGAAAGCGGCACCGGCAAAGAGATGGTGGCGAAAGCGATTCATACTTCCGGACCGCTGCGCAATAAACCGTTTATTCCCGTCGATTGCGGATCGCTCGTGCCCACGTTAATCGAAAGCGAATTGTTTGGACATGTGCGCGGCGCTTTCACGGGAGCAAACAATCCCAAGGATGGACTGCTTGCGATTGCCGAGGGCGGAACCGTGTTTCTGGACGAAATTGGAGAGTTGCCCACCGATCTGCAAGCCAAGCTGCTGCGCGCGATTCAAGAGAAGGAAATCCGCCCGGTGGGGAGCGTGAAACAGGTTCCCATCAACGTACGCATTCTGGGGGCGACGAACCGCGATCTGGAACAGGCTGTGGCCGAAGGAGCGTTTCGCAGGGACCTTTATTATCGATTGAACGTATTGACGCTGCGGATTCCACCCCTGCGCGAGCGACGGCAGGATATCCCGCTGCTGGTGGCGCATATCCTGGAGCGGATCGGTCGCGACTCAGGAATGGAGAAGATCATCTCGGACGAGGCGCTCAAGACATTGCTCGCCTATGATTGGCCGGGAAATGTCCGTGAGTTGGAAAACTCGTTGGAGCGGGCATGTGCCTTGTCCAGTTCCGGCCAGATCCAGATTGGCGATCTTCCCACGCATCTTGCGAGCGCACCGGCAAGTGTGGTCGATCCGCCCACCAATGGGATCGTACCCATGGCGGAATTGGAGAAGCGAACCATCCTCAACGCGCTGGCACAGGTCAATGGAGACAAAATGGTGGCGGCGCGTCTGCTCGGGATAGGTAAGACTACGTTGTATCGGAAGCTGAAGGAATACCAGTCTCAAGCTTGAACGAAGAAAGATCACGAGTGCTGGAACGGGAAATTTAACTTCTGCTCCAGCTCTTAAGTCATTTCCTTTCAGCGGACGTGCTTTGGTGATGCGCTTGCACGCGGTTCCGGCATGATTCTCCTTGTAAGTGCAATGAAACGGCGGGTCGAGTGCGCGGCCGCGCTCCTAGAGTCGATAGGTGAACCTGTCGTGACCGCAGAAACCCTGCAACGTGCCGTGGAACTGCTCCGGAATAACTCCTATACCGCGGCAATTTTTGATGATCACCTGGTTGAAAACGCGCCGCATGAATTCGAGGATGTGATCGAGCAACTGGGCGCAGCCATCGCGATTCAAGCAAATTTTGCGATCAGCGGAACGGAGCGCTTGGTGCGCGACGTTCGGATGGCGATGCACCGCCGCATGCACGACGAGGCAGCGGCGCGGCAAGCAGCGGCACGAACGCTGCATGGCGAGCTGAGCAGTACATTAACGACCTTGCTTCTGGACTGCGAATTGGCGCTCGTTATGTCCGGTCTGCCGGCGGCCGCGGCCGAACGCCTGGTGTCTGTCCACGACGCGGCACGGAAACTGCGCGCTCAACTGGAAGCGAATGAGAAGTTGATGTAAGAACAGAAGTTTTTTCAGTTTACAAATCTCTACCACATTCTTCGCAAATAGGACGTAGGATTTCGTTCGTCTGGAAAAGCTTGGGGCGTACTGCCAACGACTTCGGGCAAGGAACGGAGGCAGGTAATGGATGAGCGGACCAGCGTACTCTATGTCGACGATAATCCAAAGTCGTCCAGGCTGTTGAGCGCACTTCTTGAAGAATGCGGCTTTAGAGTCATCAACAGAGACGATCCCATCGAGGCTCTTGCGCTTTGTCGCAGAGCATCTTTCGACTTGGCGCTGCTGGATTATGAAATGCCGACTATGAACGGCGCGCAATTGGCGCGCGAGATCAAGGGCTTGGCACCGGAAGTTCCCGTAGTGCTCATTTCGGGACGTACGAGCATTCCGGCGACTGACTTGCAATTTGTGGATGCACATTTCGGATTTGGCACAGACATGGACGACCTGCTCTGGAGCATGCGTGTTTTGGCGCCGCCCAGAGTGGAGGGGGAAAGTGCCTGTGCCCTCAAGGAACAGTGGCTGTCGGCGCGGCGACATTCGTCCAAATCGTGAGCAGGCGAGTATCAACGAAGCACGCTGGGCGGACTCAACATAAATTCAGGTTCGCAACCTGCGTGGTTCTCAACCCGGGCGTAGGCCTAACTATCTGTAGGACGGGGATTTGTCACTCATCCCTCCTTTTTTCCCCTTTCTTCGACAACCCAACGCGCGCGCTACGTTCACAGTGGGGACTGGATCGCCAGGTTAAGTAACCTGAAGCAAAACCATTGCAAAACAAGAGAGAAATTGCGTGGTGGTGCAGGCAACTGCACTACCGCCAAAATTTGGCTTCCAAGGCTCACGTAACGGCTCTACACTGTGTGGAGATAGGCCGTGGTTGGGCCCTTTTGACCCGGGGGTTCTGTGCGTATTGTGGTAACGGCGGACACGTTCAGTGCGGTCTGGACCTACGCCCGTGAACTCGTGTCCGGGCTCGTTACGCAGGGCGCGCAAGTCGTGCTGGTCAGCTTTGGCGATATTCCCCTCCCCGAGCAGAGTGCCTGGATGCAAAGCTTGCACGGCTTGGAATACCACCCCACCGCTTTCCGCCTCGATTGGATGCAGGAGGGCGAGCAGGATTTCCATGCCGCCCAGGAATATCTCTGTCAGATCGTGCATGACACGCGGCCGGATATCCTCCACCTGAATCAGCTAAGCTTTGGGGCACTGCCGGTCACCACGCCGCGCGTGGTAACCGCACACGGCGATGTGATCACCTGGTGGCTGGCCATTCATGGTAAAGAGCCGGCCCGCTCAACCTGGCTCGACTGGTACCGCCAAACCATTATTGCCGGCATGCAGCGGGCAGAGGCCGTGGTGACGGCAAGCTGCTGGATGAGTGAGATGCTGCGCGTCGCTTATGGCAGCCATTTTGCCGGTCACGTGATTTCAGCGGGCCGCAATCCGATCTATTTCAATCCGTTTGTTGCCAAAGAGGAACTGGTGTTGGCCATCGGGCGGTTATGGGATTCTGGCAAGCAGGTTTCGTTGCTGACGCAACATTCACACAAGCTGCCGGTGTGCATCGTGGGTGCTGACAATCCAATTCCGGCGCCAACCCTGCCGATCCGCGCCGACGTGAAGGTCTCCACCGGTGTCCATGAGGTTTCCGTTAAGGGCGCCCAGACCGAGTCGCAGTTGCGGAACCTGTACAGCAAGTCAACGGTGTTTGCGGCGACTTCGCGTTATGACCCGACGGGCCTGGCGTCGATAGAAGCTGCTTTTTCGCGCTGCGCGCTCGTCGTGAATGACATTCCCGTATACCGCGAGCTTTGGGGCGATGCCGCCTTATACTTCGAACGCAACGACGGAGAGAGCCTCGCAGAAGTGCTGCATCAGCTTGATCAGGACCGCGAAATGGCGCGACTTTACGGCACGCGCGCCTACAATCGCGCGCGCGAGCGTTTCACGGCACGGAAGATGGTGGACGAACTTCTGCATCTCTATCGCCAGATTCGCGCGTTGAAGACTGCAGTCGCCTGATCTCGGCGGGGAGCGAGCTTCGTCCTCTTACTCATCGGCCGCACTCCCAACCCCGTGGCGATGCACAGATCGTCTCGCGAATTCATCCTCCCATAACATTGCAGTCACTTGCCCGCATTATCTCGTGTGTACTCTCCCTCACAATCCTCGTTGGGTGAGGAGCTTCGGCCGCGCGCCGGACAATTCTAAGCAGAATGGAGAACTGCATGTTGGAGATACACCATGCCACTGCCTGTGTCCGTAAGACCTTGTCGTCACTGCTGGCGCTAACGATCTGTCTGGGACCAACTGCCATGCCCGCTTTTGCCGCCGACAAACCGCAAACCAAAACCGTTCGCCATGCAACTGCCACCCCGATTCAGTACCTGGTGGTGATTTTCAACGAGAACGTTTCCTTCGACCACTACTTTGGAACCTATCCCAACGCGTTGAATCCGAAAGGTGAGCCCAAATTCGTAGCCAAGTCGAACACGCCAACGGTCAACGGCCTGAACTTCACTCTCATGAACTACAACCCGAATCTGAATTCGGCCAATGGCACGGGCGCGGCCAATCCCTTCCGCCTTGACCGCTCGCAGGCGTACACCAACGACCAGGATCACGCCTACACTCCGGAGCAACAGGCCTTTGATTCCGGATTGATGGATCTGTTCCCGCTGAACACGGGCACCGCCGGACCGCCGCCGTCCGGATCCGGTCCCTCACAAACCAATGGGTTGGTCATGGGCTACTTCGACGGCAACACGGTCACCGCGATGTGGAACTATGCCCAGTATTTTGCGCTCAACGACAACTCGCACGGCACGACCTTTGGTCCCTCGACGCCTGGCCTGATCAACTTAATCTCCGGGCAGACCAATGGCGTGGTGAACACCGTGAACGGCACCGGTGACGAAGTCAATGGCGGCCCGGACGGTTCCCTGACCATGATTGGCGATGCGGATCCGACGGGCGACGTTTGCTCTTCTCCCACCCGCGCCCAAGGCAACATGTCCAGTCTCACCATTGGCGACCTGCTCAATGCCGCGGGCGTCACCTGGGGAACATTCATGGGAGGGTTCAACCTGGACATCGTGAACTCGAACGGAACGACGGGCTGCGACCGTAGCACGACGTCGCAGGTCACGGGTGTAACCGAAAAAGATTACACTCCACACCACTCGCTGTCATCGTACTGGCCTTCGATCGCGAATCCGCAACACACGCGTCCGGCCGGACTGTCCGAAATCGGCAACAACGGACCGGCAAACCACGATTACGACATCCAGGATTTCTACGCGGCTGCGCAGGCGGGCTATCTGCCGGCCGTCAGCTTCCTGAAGGCGCCGTCGTATCAGGATGCTCACCCCGGCTATTCCGATCCGCTGGATGAGCAGAACTTCGTTGTGACCACCATCAATTTCCTCGAGGGCCTCCCAACCTGGAGCAACACTGCGGTCGTGATCGCCTACGACGATTCCGACGGGTGGTATGACCACGAAATGTCGCCGATCGTCAACACGTCGCAGGGTCCCGCCGACGCTTTGACTGGTTCGGGCACTTGCGGAACGGCTGCGCCCATACTGTCGGGCGTGAATGGAGCGCAAATCCGAATGCTCTAGGCCGCTGCGGCTACGGGCCGAGACTGCCAGTGCTGGTGATTTCACCGTGGGCAAAAGAGAATTTCGTTGACCACACCCTCACCGACCAGACATCCATCATCCACTTCATCGAAGACAACTGGCTGGGCGGCCAACGCATTGGCCAGGGATCCTTCGATGGCATCGCCAATTCCATCGCGCAGATGTTCGACTTCACGAAAATCCGCAGCAATGGCACTCTCATCCTGAACCCGGACACCGGAGAGAAATAGACGAGCTGTAAAATCCGAATCTGGTAAGCTCACGGGCATGCAAAGATTACTTTGCGTGCCCGTGTCATTTTTGTAGAGGAACAATTGCGACCGGCAACACTTTAGGAGGAAGTCTCTGCCATTCACTCGACGAGTATTCCTGCAGCGGAGCGGACTTGCCGCCATGGCGATGGCGGCAGGGGCGCGCGGCGCTTCTCAGAAACCTATTCCCCGCTTCCGCACCGAACTCAACGTGCGCTCGTTAACGCAGTTTGTCGATCCGCTGCCAATCCCGCAAATCGCCAAACCGGATGGTTATCGGCCCAGCCCGGTTAATCCTTCTGTCAAGCTTCCGTATTTCCGGCTGGCGATGCGGCAGTTCGAAAGTAAAGTCCACCGCGACCTCAAGCCCACTCGGCAATGGGGATACGGAGGGATGTCGCCGGGGCCGACGTTTGAAACTCGCAGCGGCCAGGGGATGCTGGTCGAATGGGCGAATGAGTTGCCGACCACGCATTTGCTGCCCATCGATCACACCGTTCACGGAGCCGAGGCAGACAAGCCGGACGTCAGAACGGTTGTCCATCTGCATGGCGGCAAAGTGCCGGCGTCGAGCGATGGCTATCCCGAAAGCTGGTATGCGACGGGGAAGTCGGCAATTTATCACTATCCAAATTCCCAAGACGCAGCCATGCTCTGGTATCACGACCACGCTCTCGGCATAAACCGGCTGAACATCTTTGCGGGGTTGTTTGGCGTTTTCATGGTACGCGACGACTTTGAAGATTCCCTCAATCTCCCTCGCGAAAAGTCTGAGATTCCCCTGGTGATTTGCGATCGCACTTATGATCTGGAATCACAGCTCAACTATCCGGTTTCAAGCGATCCGAAAAAGCCGTGGGTTCCGGAGGTCTTTGGCGACGCTGTCCTGATCAATGGAAAGTTGTTTCCCTACCTCGAAGTTGAGCCGCGCAAGTACCGGTTTCGCATTCTGAACGCCGCGAATGGCCGGTTCTTTCATCTGACGCTATCGAATAGCCAGCCGTTTCAGCAGATCGGCACAGATCAGGGTTTGCTCCCTGCGCCCGTTCCCGAACCTCGCGTATCGCTCGCTCCCGCCGAGCGCAGTGACGTGATCGTTGACTTCTCTGGTAGTCGCGGCGAAAAAACCACTCTCAAGAACGACAACATCGATATCATGCAATTTCGCGTAGCTTCGAGCGGGGCCCGCGATACGAGCCCGCTCCCCAAGGCGCTACGGCCTGTGCCCAGCATTTCTGAGTCAGAGGCGGTTAAGACTCGCGCTCTGAGCCTAGTTGAGGTCGATGACCTGATCCAGCGGCCCGTCACCATGCTGCTGAACAATACCCATTGGAATATGCCGGTGACAGAATCTCCCGTCCTTGGCTCAACCGAGATTTGGGAACTCATCAACACGACCGACGATGCCCACCCAATTCATTTGCATCTCGTGCGCTTCCAGATCCTGGACCGCAGAAGTTTCGATGTAGCCGCTTATTGGTCAACAAGAGGTGTGAAATATACGGGGCCCGTGGTTTCCCCCGAACCCCCCGAAGTAGGCTGGAAAGACACCGTGCGCGCCGACCCGGCGATGGTCACCCGGATAATTGTTCGTTTCGAGGGATTTCAGGGGCGCTACGTATGGCATTGCCACATCCTGGAACATGAAGACAACGAGATGATGCGGCCATTCGACGTTGTGGCGCGGTAGCGCGGGCTCCGACAGCCCGCAAACCGCACAACTTTGATCGCTCGCTCAGAGATTGATGATGGACCAGCGTCAATGCTCAAGGGGATGTCCGACCAGCGCCAGTAGTGTCCTCAACGCACTTTAGGACAATTCCGGCACCCAAGCGTCCCAGATGCTCGTGCGAGCTCATGTTATACTTTCCAAACGTCTTTTCTGCCGAGTTAGCAGACGGAGGACCGCATCGACAAACGTTTTATCCGCATGAATGAGCGAATCCGCGCCCGGGAAGTGCGCGTGATTGGCGATGAAGGCGAACAGATCGGCATCATGCCTCCGTTTGAGGCGCTCAAGCTGGCCCGCGAAAAAAACCTCGACCTGGTGGAAATTTCCCCAACTGCGCAACCTCCGGTGTGCCGCATCATGGATTATGGGAAATTCCTGTACCAGCAGGAAAAGCGGGAGCGCGAGGCGAAGAAGCACCAGAAGACGATCACGGTGAAAGAAGTAAAGTTTCGGATCAACGTGGACGACCACGATTACGAGACGAAAAAAAATCACGTGCTGCGCTTCCTGGACGAGGGAGATAAGGTCAAGGCGACGATCTTCTTCCGCGGGCGGGAAATGACACGGCAGAGCCTGGGACGGGAGATTCTGGAGCGGCTGATCAAGGACGTGGAGCACAAGGGAATGGTGGAGTTCCGGCCGCGGCAGGAAGGCAACACGCTGCACTTGATTTTGGCGCCGAAGAAAGAAGCGGGCGGGAAAGAAAAGTCGGCGAAGGCCGCGCCCAAGCCGATGCCGCCGGCGCAAGGGAGTATGCCTCCGGCGCAGGGCGGAGCACAGACAGCGTAGAAAACCAGTTGTCAGTCGTCAGTTATCAGCCATCAGTAAAATCTCATGGCGATCACTGTGATGCGTGCAGTTTTGTGCGCGCTAATGACTGACAACTG
>Ga0187784_10003562_pt1 | contig 12583 bp, 5 predicted proteins | sample 1015_SJ02_MP15_2_FD_132964 | JGI IMG/M metagenome (GOLD analysis project Ga0187784, IMG submission 132964) | Tropical peat soil microbial communities from peatlands in Department of Meta, Colombia - 1015_SJ02_MP15_20_MG | ecosystem: Environmental > Terrestrial > Soil > Wetlands > Peat | place... | reverse complement strand
TCAGGAACCCGGAACTGTTTTCGATACCAGAAGTAGTTTCGCTCTTGCTTGGAGATGCCGACACCGTCCTCACCCAACAAGTCCCACGTAGACCCCGGCACCTCGCCACCTTGTGTGAGGTTCGCGACGTTCTCGCGACTTTGAAACTGGTCCACGTGCGGGAAGGCCGGAGTGGCCTGGTGGGCGAGGCCCGGGACGGGAACGCGATGGCGGTACGCCGTCGGAACCTGATCCGGCGAAACGCTGTCATCAATTTCCCATTCGCCGTCCAGAGAAAGCGTCTGCCTGCCTTTTCTCGTATGGACCTCAGTCTGGGGGTTATCTGCCAATGCCCCCATTCCTGCTTGCCAGAACTGGCCTGCTCCAATTGCGGCAGCCGTGCTCTTAAGAAACTTACGTCGGCCCACAGGCTTGTGGTTTCTCATATACTTGACTCCCTTATACCAAGTTCTGCGTTGCAGGATTTCGAGACGACTCTGCAGCGCTGGGCGTACTAAAAGATGTAGCTTCGACAAACGAAATTAGCTTGCTCCTCACATGTCTTGGGCGGAGGAGCACCGTGTGTTGAGTAAGCTCGACGCCGACGGCATCCCGGCGGTGCGGCCACACGGATTGGCGCCGCCGGGGAAGTCGGATTCTCGTCCCATGAATGTTCACCGTCAGACAAAGGCACCAGGCTGGTCCACTCGGTCCAGTGTATTTCCAAACCAGGAAACGCTGACTGCCGCACTGTCTCCCGGACGCTTCGCACGATATCTGCAACATACGCGCCAAGCTTGTGCGACCGAGGACGTGCGGGCGGCGTTTGGTCTGAGAGTCCAGGGCTCAGCGACTTTTTGTACTTGTCCTTTGCTTTCATAGACATTCTCGCTTTGTTCCCCCGATTTTGCAGTCGAGAAGTTGAGGAGGCCGGAAGTCGAAGAGTCAGCCGACGCCTTCCGGCCTGCGGCCCGAAGACGAGACTCTCGGTCGGCTCTTGGTCCTTCCACTTCTCAACTCCTCAACTCCTTAACTTCTCGACTTTTTGAACTTGTCCTTTACTTTCATAGACATTCTCGCTTTGTTCCCTGGATTTTGCAGTCGATAAGTTGAGGAGGCTGGAAGTCGAAGAGTCAGCCGACGCCTTCCGGCTTGCGCCCCGAAGACGAGACTCTCGGTCGGCTCTTGGTCCTTCCACTTCTCAACTCCTCAACTCCTTAACTTCTCGACTTTTTGACCTCATCCTTTGCTTTCATAGACATTCTCGCTTTGTTCCCTCGATTTTGCATTCGAGAAGTTGAGGAGTCGAGACGGCAAGGAGCCGTGCGCCGCCGTCCGAACAGCGGCCTGACCCATGTGGTCGGCTTTTGGTCTCCCACTTCTGGGCTCTTTGACTCCTCGACTTTTCGACTGGAAGCTCGCGGGCGGGGACTACGGATGAAAGCAAAAGAGGACTTTCTGGCATGACCTAACCGGCAGGGCTTGACACCCTGCCCAACCCCACAAGACGACTCTAGCCTATCTCGTCCCGTTTGTCAACGGAAAAACGCGCAGAGACAAGGACTCCGTGTGATCGACGGAACTGCCATGCGCTGCTCCGCCTAAGGGGGGCGCCGGGGAAGAGCGGAAGGCTCTCTAGATTGGAGGAGGATGGCACTCGCTTTCGCAAGCCGCGCTTTGACGTTTGTGGTAACATCTCACATCGAACGACAAGCCAGAGCACGGGCAAGTCGGATTCTCTTTCCGCTTGTCGTCCGTTGTTTCCGATGCCCTCGATTACGGAAGCAGATACGTGCCGGAAGTTTGTCCTGCCACGGCTCTACCAGGCCGGCTGGGCTGACGACCAGATCAACGAGCAGCGGAGCTTCACCGACGGGCGGATTGTTGTGGTCGGGAGCAAGGTGACTCGCCGGCCCCAGAAGCGCGCCGATTATATACTCCGTTACACTCGCGATTTCCCCATCGCGGTTGTCGAAGCCAAAGCCTCCTATAAGAAACCTGGCGACGGGCTTCAGCAGGCCAAAGAATACGCGGACATCCTCGGGCTGAAATTTGCCTATTCAACCAACGGTCACGGAATTGTGGAACACGACTTCCAGACGGGACAGGAAAGCGACGCGGAGGCATTCCCGAGCCCCGAAGACCTATGGCGACGCCTGCGCACCCAGGAAGGCATGACTACCGCCGCTGGCACCCAACTCCTCACGCCGTACTACCACCTTTCCGGCAAATCGCCTCGCTACTATCAGGAAATCGCGATCAACCGCGTGGTGCAAGCCATCCTCCAGGGTAATCATCGGGTACTTCTCACCATGGCGACGGGAACCGGGAAGACCATCGTGGCCTTCCAGATCTGCTGGAAGCTCTGGAGTTCCCGCTGGAACAGAACCGGCGAATATCGTCGCCCCAGGATTCTCTACCTTGCTGACAGAAATGTCTTGGTGGACGACCCGATGGCCAAGATCTTTACTCCATTCGGCGATGCCCGCCACAAGATCGAAGGTGAGGCCGTGATGGGCCGCGAGATGTACTTCTCGACCTATCAGTCCATCGCCCAGGACGAGCGTCGGCCCGGGCTTTACAGGGAATTCCCTTCGGACTTCTTCGATTTGGTCGTTGTGGACGAGTGCCATCGAGGCAGCGCGAAGGACAAGAGCAATTGGCGCGAGATACTCACCTACTTCGAGTCGGCTTTTCAGCTTGGCATGACGGCTACTCCCCTCCGCCAAGACAACCGGGACACCTACCGTTACTTCGGGAATCCTGTTTATACCTACAGCCTTCGGCAGGGCATCGAAGATGGCTTCCTGGCACCCTACCGCGTGCACCGTATCGTCACCAGCGTGGACGCGGCGGGCTGGCGTCCCACCAAGGGTGAGATCGACCGCTACGGCCGCGAAATTCCGGACGGCGAATACAGCACCAAGGATTTCGAGCGGGTTGTGGCGCTCAAGATGCGTACCGAAGCCATCGCCCACAACATTACGGACTTTCTGAAAAGGACGGACCGCTACGGCAAGACCATCGTCTTTTGCGTGGACCAGGAGCACGCGGAAGAGATGCGCAAGGCGCTTAACAATTACAATCTCGATCTGGTTCGGAAAAACCACAGCTACGTCGTCCGCGTCACGGCGGAGGAGGGCAAGGTCGGGCGCGGGTTCCTCGACCGCTTCATGGAACTGGAGACCACCGTTCCGGCAATCGTAACCACTTCCCAGCTTCTAACCACCGGCGTGGATGTACCCACCTGCAAGAATGTGGTGATTGCGCGCGTCATTAATTCCATAACCGAGTTTAAGCAGATCATCGGGCGGGGGACAAGGGTTCGCGACGATTACGACAAATTCTATTTTAATATCCTCGACTACACAGGCAGTGCCACGCGGCTTTTCGCTGATCCCGACTTTGACGGCGAGCCTGCCTTGCTGACCGAAGAGGAGATGAACGAGTCGGGCGAAACCGTAACCGAGAACGAAGTTACGCAGGAGCAGGACGAGGGCGGAACCACTGTCGAGCCCCCGGCCGGGCTTCCCCCGGACGAGATCGTCGAGAAGGAGCCGCGCAAGTACTACGTAGATGGAGGCGTGGTCGAGATCGTCGCCGAGATGGTGCACGAGTTGGACGCGGAGGGCAAGCAACTGCCCGTAGTGAAGCTCACGGACTATGCTGCGGAAAAGATCCGGAGCATGTATACTTCAGCCGCCGAGTTGCGGTCCAAATGGTCGAATGCACAAGAACGCGCTGCCATCTTGGAATCCCTGGAACAGCACGGCATATCCCTGGACGACCTAGCCAAAGCACCCAGGCAGGCGGAGGCTGACCCGTTTGACTTGCTGTGCCACCTTGCCTACAGCGCGCCACTCCGTAGCCGTCGGGAGCGTGCGGAGCAATTGCGCAGGGATAAGAAAGACTTCTTTGCGCGCTACAGCGAACTGGCAAGGCAAGTTTTAAACGACATTTTGGACAAGTACGTCCAATACGGGCCGGGGCAATTCAAAATGCCGGATATTTTGAAGCTCCCTCCAATTTCAGACCGGGGAACGGTTCCTGAAATTGCGGCACTGTTCAATGGACCAGAATGTTTGCGGGGAGCCGTCAACGAAATGCAAGCGTTATTGTATTCGTAGGGGCGGTCCGTGTAGGGGCGCTTCGCGAAGCGCCCCTACGTCGCGAAGCGCCCGGCAATCGTTGTTCGTAGGGGCGGTTCGCGAACCGCCCCTACGGGGAATCGAAATGCCCTACGACCCGAAAATTCATCATCGCCGCTCCCATCGCCTGCCCGGCTATGATTATTCCCAGCCGGGAGAATATAGCGTCACCATTTGTACGGAGAACAAGGAGCATTTATTCGGCCAGGTCGTTGAGGGCGAGATGCGCCGAAATGAACTGGGCAATTACGTGGCATTATGTTGGGAATGGTTGGAGCAGCACTACTCTTACGTGGAATTAGACGAGTGGATTGTAATGCCCAATCACTTGCACGGAATCCTGCTTATCACCAACGGTAGGGGCGGTTCGCGAACCGCCCCTACCAAACGGAAACCCCTGGGGCGGTTGGTCGGCGCGTTCAAAACCGCATCTACTGATTGGTACAATCAGCAGCGTGGGACCCCAGGCGCGCCTTTGTGGCAAAGGGATTTCTACGATCACATCATCCGCAACGAGGATGAACTGAACAAAATCCGGGAATACATTCGGACGAACCCACCACGATGGGGCTCCGATCCCGAAGACATGTAGGGGCGGTTCGCGAACCGCCCCCCGCGAAAGTGGACGCGGCAACGGTAGGGGCGGTTCGCGAACCGCCCCTACGCGGAATCATCATGGCGCGAACCAAATCCAAATCTGAAACTCCCCAATCCACCGCCCAACAACTCGCCAGCCTGATCAAATCCTGCCGCGACATCATGCGGAAAGATAAGGGCCTGAGCGGCGACCTTGACCGCCTGCCCATGCTTACGTGGGTTATGTTCCTAAAGTTCCTGGACGACATGGAGCGAGTGCGAGAGGAGGAGGCGAAGCTCGAAGGCAAGAAGTTCCGTCGCGCCATCGATCCGCCCTACCGCTGGCGCGATTGGGCCGCGAATCCACAGGGGACTACCGGTCCCGAACTCCTTGCTTTCATCAATCAGGACGAAGCTACCCGGCCGGACGGTAAGCGTGGCGCGGGCTTGTTCGCCTACCTGCGCGGCCTGCAAACCTCGAATGGCGACCGCCGCGACGTAATCGCCAAAGTGTTTGAAGCCACAGTCAACCGCATGGTGAGCGGCTACCTTTTGCGCGACGTGCTCAACAAGGTCAATGAGATTCATTTTACCTCCCGGGACGAAATTCACACCCTCGGCTTGCTCTATGAGTCCATGCTCAAGGAAATGCGCGACGCGGCGGGCGATTCGGGTGAGTTCTACACGCCGCGCCCACTGGTGAAGTTCATTGTCTCGGTGGTTGATCCACAGCTTGGCGAAATCGTTTTAGACCCGGCGGCAGGTACGGGCGGCTTCTTGGTGGAAGCTTTCGAGCACTTGCGGAAACAAGCCAAAACCACGGAGGAATACGCGGCCCTGCAACGCGGGACGCTGTCGGGTATCGAGCCGAAGCCGCTGCCGTACCTCCTTTGCCAGATGAACCTGCTTCTGCACGGCCTGGAATACCCGGAGATTGAATCCCGCAACGCCCTGGACAGGCCGTTGCGGGAGATGGGCGATAAGGACCGCGTGGACGTGATTATGACGAACCCTCCTTTCGGCGGCGAAGAAGAGCGCGGCATCCTGGGTAATTTCCCGGAAGATAAGCAGACGGCGGAAACGGCGTTGCTGTTTCTGCAATTGATCATGCGCCGCTTGCGGCGTCCTGAGCGGGGTGGGAAGCCGGGCCGCTGCGGAATGGTAGTCCCTAACGGTGTGCTCTTCGGTGACGGCGTTTGCGCCCGCATCAAGGAAGAACTGTTGAAAGAATTCAATTTGCATACCATCGTCCGCCTGCCCAACGGCGTCTTTGCGCCCTACACCAGCATCCCAACAAACCTGCTTTTCTTCGATCATTCCGGGCCGACCAACGAAATTTGGTTTTACGAGCAGCCATTGCCCGAAGGGCGCAAGAATTACACCAAGACTCAGCCGTTGCAGTTCGAGGAATTCGCGGCGTGCCTAGCATGGTGGAAAAGGCGTGAAGCTAACGATCGCGCCTGGAGGGTTCAGGCGAGTGACGTGTTGAAGTACGACGAGGCGGGGAGCTTGGTCTCCGTCAATCTGGACATCAAGAATCCGAGTAGGGGCGGTTCGCGAACCGCCCCTACGCCTGAACAGTTGGTGGATGAGATTTTGAAAAAAGAACAGCACATCGCCGAATTGATGGCGGAGATTAAGCAGTTGTTGTGATGCCGGACCGCGATGCGCGACGATGTGGGGGCGGTTCGTGAACCACCCTGTCGCGAGGCGCTCACGATCTGCGCCGGTTGCGGGGGCGGTTTGCGGTGCTGCCTTGTCCGTTGGGTCGTAGGGGCGGTTCGCGAACCGCCCCTACGGGAAATGCCCGTGCCCAACCCTTGGCCAATGGTATCGCTGACAGAACTGCTCACGCCCGTGAGCCGACCGGAAACGGTCGATGCTGAAAAAACCTATCACATTCTTGGGGCACATTGGTACGCGCAAGGTCTCTACACCAAGGACGTAACACCTGGAGCTGGAGTCCGCGCCAACGCCCTGTATCGCGTTGAACAAGGCGACTTCGTTTACAACCGGCTCTTTGCATGGAAAGGATCGTTCGCAGTGGCAAACGCGGACAACCACGGTTGCTATGTCTCAAATGAGTTCCCCTGCTTCAGAGTTAATGCATCACGGCTGGACGCGCAGTTTTTGTGGCGGTACTTCAGCCGAAGTTCCATCTGGGACGAGGCCCTGTCGGGGAGCACTGGAGGGACGCCAACCAGCCGGAACCGCCTGAAGGAGGGCAAGCTCCTCGCCTTCAAAATCCCCCTCCCCACGCTCGACGAGCAACGCCGGATTGTGGCGCGCATCGAGCAACTCGCCGCCAAAATCGAGGAAGCCCGCGACCTGCGGGAGCAAACACCGGATGAGATTGATGTGCTTTGCGCAGCGGCTGGGGCTGCAATTCTCAAACGCAATGGCGACCGGCCCACACGTCGCATTGAGCAACTCTGCGAGGTGCGCGGAGGCATCCAGAAATCCAGCGCGAGATTACCCGGCGCTAATCCGCGGAGGTACATCACGGTCGCGCACGTTCAGCGGAATCGGATTGACACCGGCGACCCGCGGTTTTTTGAAGTTTCGGATGCCGAGCTCGAAAGATGGCGGTTAGTGCGAGGCGATGTCTTGGTTATCGAAGGCAATGGGAGCGCGGACCAAATTGGGAGAACTGCTCTGTTCCGAGGAGAGATCCCAGACTGCGTTCACCAGAACCACGTCATACGAGCGAGACCTGACCAGAGGATGCTACTCCCGGAATACCTTAACGCCTATTTGAACAGTGCAATCGGTCAAGTCCAGATGCTCGAGCGCAGCAGAACCACAAGCGGGCTATACAACCTGAGTGTTGGGCGCATAAGGAGCATTGAGGTTCCTCTTCCATCGCTCCCTGACCAGCGCCGCATCGTCGCCTATCTGGACAACCTTCAGGCCAAGGTGGACGCCCTCAAGCGTCTCCAGGCCCAGACCGCCGCCGAACTCGACGCCCTGTTGCCTTCCATCCTAGACAAGGCATTTCGCGGTGAACTCTAGGCGGCGGCCCGAATCCTCGAGTGCGACCGCCTGACTGAAATCTCACCTAACACCGCCGATCCGATGAAGCGGGAGATTCTCGACGCCGTCAAACGCTGGTATCAGTATGACTGGCTTGCCATCGAGAACAAGCACGTCGTCCCCGTGAAAGCGGGGACCCAGGTTCGGTGGATTCCCGCTTGCGCGGGAATGACGGGACGATTTGGGTGCCGAAACCGGTGGATTCCCGCTTGCGCGGGAATGACGAGATTTGGGGAATGACGAGGCTTTCGGGGCATCTCGGTTTTCCTTTGCCTCTTCGACAGCAATCCGCTGGTGAAGCGCAGGTTCTGCCCGCCCAAGGAGCCGCGCGAAGACTTTGTGGCACGGGCGAGACGCCCGTGCCACGTTTGGTTGCGGCTCCGCGGCGCTGTTTACTTTGCCTGTGACACCGAATTGGAACGGCCGTGAATGGAACGCGAAGCATCGAGTAACAGAACCCAGTCGCTGTCACCATCGCCGTTGTTTCCGGGGGGCGCAAACTGCCGCGTTCCCGCGTTAACGAAGGGGCCTCCCGGAATTGTGGTGTAAGTTCCATTGGTGGGGTCAAACCATCGGGCATGGGCAGGCGCTTTCAAAGTTGCCATATTGACAGTGATCGTCCGAGCGGTGGGCATATAGGCGACTACAAAAGAGCCGTCGGGCGTTCTGGAAACAGTGCAATAATCGCTTTGACTCACACGAGTTTGCAGGGTTCCGTAAGTTCCAAGCCCGTCCGTGACTACGGTATGATCCTGGTCCGGAACGAGGTCCTGCCAGGGCAGAGAAGTAAAGAAGTTTTTCCAGATCGCAATCTGCCTCACTCCGACCGTATCGAGATGGGACTCCCAGCCGGGAGCAAAAGTCCAGGTATAGCGATTGCCGTAAAACTGCCCTTTCCCGCCGCTCAGCATGGTCCAATACTCTTCGCGTCTGAGCACCCATGGCGTCCCAAAATCCGGCGGCTTGCCGACATCCTCCCAGTCGTAGTGCGCCTCGACCAAGTAGGTGGGGGCGACCGGCCTCTGATTGTAGCTGTGCAGCATCTGCATGTATGTCGGCGAGTATGTGTAGGTGCTGTTGAGAGAAATGATCGGCACCCAAGTGGGATCATCGAAAGAAGAGCTTGTATCGTAGTTGAGTTCGACCGTTTGAATGTGCCTTGGGTCAGCGGATTTAATTCCTTTTGCTACGGCCTGGGCCAGCGCGTCGTCGGCAGGGTTCTTCCAGTCATTGAAATCATTGCCGCTCAACCAGGCGACGTTCGGGAAGTGCTTGTAGCGGCGGCCGAGATACTGCCCATAGGCGTAAGCGGCGGTAAGGCCATTGTTGCGCAGCGTGGGAAGCCATCCGACGGTTTCGACGGGATCAAGAAATGCTAATATGCCGTGTTTTGCCGCAAGCATGACGATGTGGTCGAGACGGGTGAAGTAGGCTTCGTTAGGCTTCGTGAGATCATAATGTTGGGAGTCGGTCCCTCCGGAAACGAATCCGGTGAAAGGACGTATACCGTCATAGGTGCTGCCTTGAGGGTTGGCCGAATAGTCGCGGCCCGTGCACGACACGTCGATCCACCCGGCGGTATTGAACCCGTGCGCCTGCCGGTCGGCAAAGTAACTTTCAGCTTGCTCCTCGCTCAACCGGGACATCAAGCCTTGCGGACTATCACCGACGATCAAGAACGGAGTGTTGTTCTGGTCGACCAAATAGCGTCCGTCGGCGCTAACCTTGACGGGGTAGGCAGGAGAAGGAGCATCGGGGACTTTTGCCGGCGCGGCTTTCACCTGACCGTTCGCCCGGAAAGATCCCATCAACGTGAGCGCCATAACCAAGAAGCACAGTGTTGCGTGCAAATAGTTCCGCAGGATTAGCGTTTTCACCTCGTTCACCTCCTATTTCTAGTGGGTTCTGAAATCCACTTTTGTTTCTCTCCGCGGCGTAAGGAGTGGCACTTGAGCTGACGGCAGGCGGTTGCCAGTCGGGTCAGCTTGCCAGCCCATCGGCATGGAGTTGAATTCGGTCGCGTTCAGCTTCGGTAACAGTGTGCCGTCCACCTTTAGCCTGGCGGCGGTAGTTGTGCCGCGTGCCAGCAGGTGACTCGTTTCGGGGCATATTCGAGTACCCAATCAAAACGACACTGACATACCAGTTCTTCGCGTCATAATCTGGCACATGAGGTTCAGCGAAGTCAAGTGATAAATCAGATTTTGCACTCAGTGGATGAAATGCTGAGTAAACGAGCAAACGATCCGTAGCCGCTTCGAAAGCCTGTGCTCTCCGCCGCAGGCCAGTACAGAATTCGCTCCAGCAACGCGCATCGAATCAATTTTCATCGCTCCTCCAGCGGTTGAGGCGCGGCGAGCCCCGGGTGACGCAAGTACAGGTCGAGGACCTCGAGGACGTGCCTAGATGCGTGGGTATGCAGCGGGTATTTGAGTAGCAGCAAGGGTCGAACACGACTGAACGAAATGTCCGATCCTTGGGGAGCCTGCGGCAATCGCAAAAAATCTTAAAAAATCCCCTTGACAAGCCACTTTAACTGATGTATCAATTAAGACGCTTTTTCATCTTTGTTCGTCTCGGCTGGTTCCGCCGTCCCGCGGCAAGAGGTGGGGAAATGACACAGCACGATACATCGCCAAGCAGGCGACCCTCATGTGAGAGGTTACGGCGCGGATGCGCTCCTATATGAGGTGTTTAAATTCGGTTCAGATACAAAAGGAGGTGTTTATATGGTCAGGAAATATGTGGTCAAGAAATATGGCCTTCTTGCGGCGTTTATTGCCATTTGCCTAAGCGCTGGCACTGGGATTGCCCAAGTCAAGTCTAGTGCCATCACTGGTATCGTAACCGACGCAAGTGGAGCCCTCGTCCCGAACGCGACGGTGGTCGTCACGAACGAGCAGACCAACGTCGCTTTCCAGAGTAAGAGCAACGGCGCGGGTGAATACACCGTGCCCTATCTGGAAGCTGGCCGGTATTCGGTGACGGTTACAGAGGCGGGCTTCCAGACCTACCGCAAGACGGGCATCATTTTGGAAACCGCCAGCACCGTCCGCGTTGACGTGGCGCTGGTGACTGGCACCTTGACGACGACCGTCGAGGTCAAAGCCAACGTGGCTGCCCTTCAAACCGAAAACGCCGCGGTCCAAGAGGCGGTTAGTACGAACATCATCGACGCTGTTCCCAACATTAACAAAAACCCTCTGTACTATGCCTCGCTGGAGGCCGGGGTCGTGCCAGATTTCCAGTCGACCGTCAGCAGCACCCTGGGGGTAGGCTTCTCGGACCGCCGAGACCTGTCGGCCATTCGCATTAATGGCGCTGAGCTAGGTACCGATGACGTGCAACTGGATGGGGTTACGGTGCAGGGTTCGGGTTGGCATGAAATGACCGTCATGCCCGATCCGGACGCGCTCCAGGAAGTGCGGGTTACGACCAACAACTTCACCGCCGAGACCGGCGACGCTCAGGGCGTGATCGCGATGACCACCAAAAGCGGCACAAATCAGTTCCATGGGGACCTCAACTACTATTTGCGCAACGAGGCCCTAAACGCGAACGGGTTGACGAACAACATGATGGGTATTCCGAAACCCGTGTACCGCCTCAACCAGGGTGCCGGCTCGATTGGCGGCCCGGTGATTATCCCCCACTTGTACAACGGAAAAGACAAGATGTTCTTTTTTGCCGATTTCTTGCGGCTCGCACACTCCGCGCCGGATACTGTCCTGCTCACTGTACCGACCGACTTACAGCGCCAGGGGAACTTCAGTGCGACGATGGTTCAGGGCATCAGCGGAACGCCCGTGAATGTAAACCTTTACAATCCGTTCCTGGCGACGCCGCTAGCGGGCACCGGCGGCACGGTTGTCCAGAGGCCGATCTACCCGGGCGCTATTATCACCAATCCGAACCAGTACGGGTTGAAGTTACTGGCTGCCTATCCGGAGCCGAACAACCCTCCCACCGACCCCTTTGGGGACAATAACTACCTGTTCAAGGGCACCATCCCGGAATATCGCAACGCGCTGGTGGCCCGTTTGGACTCCAAGCTAAGCCAGAAGAACTACCTGTACGGCACGGGCGGGATCTCGTTTGGCTCCATCACGCAGCCCAACCAGTGGGGGCCGACGAATCCGTTCATCAGCATGAACTGGGGGGGAGACACCAAGGACAAAAATCCGTACGTGTCAATTGGTGACACCTACACCGTGAGCCCGACCATGGTCATCGATGTGCGCTATGGCCTCACCCATGTCAACACCATATCCTCGATACCCGACAACTCGGGTTTCAATTACTCAGCGTGGGGCATGCCGGCCAATGTGCAACCCTTGATTGCCGTGGGTGGCGTGTCGACGGAGGTCAATAACTTTAACGGCCCTATCTCCCCTCTGAACATGGACATGTGGGACCGCAAGCACGAACACCAACTCAACCACGACGTTACCGGCAGCATGACGAAGGTCGCAGGCAGATGGACCTTTAGGGCCGGTGCTGAATTCCGCGTTTATCTGAGCAATTGGCGGGACCTTGTCGATGCCACGCCGTATCTTGACCAGGGTCGTGTAGCCGGTGCGAGCACGGCATTGTATGCGAACTTGAATGGCAGCGGTTCCAGTCTGGTCACCAACCCGGCGGACGGGGGAATAGGCTTCGCCGATTTTCTCACCGGTGTGGGCGGCTATACGCTCGTGCCTGGCTGTGGGTTGATTCCCGCTTTAGCCGCCAAGTACGGGGCCCTCTATTCCCAGAACGACTGGAAAGCTACGAGGAAGCTGACCATCAATCTGGGGTTGCGCTGGGAAGTGCAGCCCGGCCCAACCGAACGTCACAATGACACGTCC
>Ga0187784_10003561_pt1 | contig 12585 bp, 11 predicted proteins | sample 1015_SJ02_MP15_2_FD_132964 | JGI IMG/M metagenome (GOLD analysis project Ga0187784, IMG submission 132964) | Tropical peat soil microbial communities from peatlands in Department of Meta, Colombia - 1015_SJ02_MP15_20_MG | ecosystem: Environmental > Terrestrial > Soil > Wetlands > Peat | place... | reverse complement strand
TGGTCAGGCCCTGCGACGTCTCGGTGCTCGTCGGCCCGGCCAGCATGGCGTCGATGACCGCGTCGAGCGGCGCCGGGGCGGCGACGTAACGCTGCACGGACTCGAGCTGGTTGTTCTGGCCCAAGAAGAACACCTTGACCGGGACGTAGGACGAGGGTTTCGGCTGTGTGGTGGTGGTCGTCGGCGGGTGGGGGTCCAACAGGTTGAACGGCACCTTGGAGCGCGCCAGGGCGCTCGGGGTGCCCTGCGTGGGGATGCCGCATCCGGCAGCGGCAACGGCGACGGCTGCGGCCACGACGAGCAGGGCCAGCGTGGCGAGGCGGCGCCGCGACCGCGCGGCCAACCGACCGACCGGGGACGTCGGCGTCATCCGCCTCGTCGGCGTCATCGGAGGACCTCCGTCTCGGGCGCGCCCGCGGGCTCGGGGTCGTCGTCCCGGGGGATCACCGGGAGGACGAGGACGAAGCGGGCGCCGCCCTCGGGCGAGACGTCGACGCGCACCGACCCGCTCATGACGCGCATGTGCTCGGTCACCAGGGCCAGGCCGAGCCCGGTGCCCCGGCCTGCGCCGCGCCGTCCTGACGCCGACCCGCGGTAGAAACGCTCGAAGACCCGGCTGCGCTCGGCAGGCTCGATACCCGGCCCGGCGTCGTCGACGGTGACCTCCACCAGGTGGCCAGGGCCCGGCCGCACGCTCACGTTGGTCGCACCGCCCCCGTAGTGGTCCGCGTTCTCGAGCAGGTTGACCATGACACGCTCGAAGCGGCGTTTGTCCACGCCGACACGCCACGCGGCGACCTCCGGATCGACTTGCACGGTGGGTGGTGTCGGATTGCTGTGGCGGTCCATGTGCGCGAACCCGGTCTCGACCGATCGCCGCACGAGCTCGGCCACGTTGACCTCCTCGAGGAAGACGTCGACCGAGCCGGCGTCGGCCCGCGAGATCTCGAGCAGCTCGCCCACCATCCGCTCGAAGCGGCGCAGGTCGTCGGAGAGCAACTGCAGCGCCCGCTGCGAGCGGGGGGGCATCTTGTCGCGGTCCGCCTCGAGCACCTCGACCGACGCGGCCAGGGTGGTGAGCGGCGAGCGCAGCTCGTGGCTCACGTCCGAGTTGAAGCGGCCCTCCCGCTCGATGCGCTCCTGGAGCTGGTCGACCATGGTGTTGAACGAGTTGGTCAGCCCTTGGAGATCGGGGTCGGCAGCGTCGGCGTCGAGGCGGGTCTCGAGGTGGCCGCCCGCGATGGCGCCGGCGGCCTGGGTCACGTCGGCCAGGGGCTGCAGCAGGCGTCGGCTGGCGAAGCGACCCAGCGCGACGCCCAAGAGGGTGGTGACCACGCCGGCGCCGAACAGGGTCAGGCCGAGCACGCTCAGGGTGTGGTCGAGGTCGGAGAGGTCGAACACGTCGAAGTAGGCGGCGTGCACGGATGGGATCGGGAGCCCGATGACGATCTCCGCCGTGCCCGACGGCGTGCGGAAGGTCTGCGTCTCGGGCGTGCCGGACAGGACGTCCTGGCGCAGGGTGTGGGGGAGGGTGGAGGCGTTGACCACGAGCGACGACGCGTACGCCTTGGACTGGCGGTAGAGGACCGAGTGGGCGTCGGTGCCCGCGTCGATCGAAACGAGCAGCGCCACGTACCCGGTGTTCCCCGCCTCGAGGGAGCTGCGCACCACCGCGGCGTTGGCGAAGGCCTGGTGTTGCGCCGCCGACTCGCGCCCGGCCAGCAGGAAGTGCCGGATGGTGAAGTACGACAGGCCTCCCATGAGAATGGAGAGCAGGAGCGCCCCGAGGCCGAAGACGGCGGTGATGCGGGCGCCGATGCCCAGCTTCACGTCAGAGCACCAGCTCTCAGGGCACCAGCTTGTAGCCCATGCCCCTGACGGTGAGGATGTGCTGGGGCACCGAGGGATCCGCTTCGACCTTGGTGCGCAAGCGGCGGATGTGGACGTCGACCAGGCGCCCGTCACCGAAGTAGTCGTACCCCCACACGCGGTCCAGCAGCTGCTCACGGCTGAGCACCTTGTTGGGGCTGGCGGCGAGCTCGCACAGCAGCCGGAACTCGGTCCGGGTGCAGTGGACCTCCTCGCCGTCGAGCCGGCGCAGCACGCCCTGCTCGGGGAGGAGCTGGAGGTCCCCGAAGGTGAGGGCACCGGGCTGCTCGTCGGCCGGCCGGGCCCGGCGCAGCAGGGCGCGGATGCGCGCGGCGAGCTCCTTGGCCACGAAGGGCTTGGTGACGTAGTCGTCCGCCCCCGCCTCGAGCCCCGCCACCACGTCGTGGGTGTCCGAACGGGCGGTCACGATGATGATGGGGACGGCGCTGCTGCGCCGCAGGGCGCGGGTGCACTCGAAACCGTCCATCCCCGGCAGCATGAGGTCGATGAGGGCGACGTCGGTCGGCGCCTCGGCGAACAGGTCGAGGCCCTCTTCGGCGCTGGCGGCATCCCGCACCTCGTAACCCTCGCCCTCCAGGGCGAGGCGCATCGAGGACCTGATGCGCTCGTCGTCCTCGACGACCAGGATGCGCCCGCTCATCTGCCTCCGGCTCAGCTGATCCAGATCTGGGTCGGCCAGATCGACCCCCCGATCATGCCGTAAGCCGGCTGGCCCTGCGGCGTGGTCGGGTTGTTGAAGTTCTGGACCGTCGGGTCGCCGATGACCGCCCAGACCGCCCGGTCGGTCCACAGGTAGGGCAGGTCGATGGCGAGCCGCTTGTTGACCGTCTGGTAAGCGGTGTTCCGGGCGTCCTGGTCGGTGCTCTCACGGCCGGCCAGGAGCGCCTGCTCGATCTGCGGGTCCGAGTTCCGGGCCATGTTGATGGACAGGGCGCCCGCGCTGACTGTGGTGGTGCTCCAGAAGATGTAGTTGAGGTCGGGGTCGACCGCACCGAACTGGCGCCAGCCCAGAGCCTGGTACTTGCCGGCCAGCGCGTTGTTGATCGTCTGGTTCTGCTGGACGATGTTCGTCTTGACCTGGAAGCCGACGGCCTCCCAGGCCTGCTCGAGGTACTGGGCGGCGCGGATGGCCGCCGGCGAGTTGGTCGAGCCGTAGGAGAACGAGATCGGCCCCCCGCTGGCCTTGGCCGCCTGCTGCACCAGCTTGGCCGCCTGGTGCGGGTTGTAGGACGGGTACGGCGTCGCCGTGTAGTACGGGGAGCCCGGGGTGAACAACCCGTTGCTCACAGGGAGGACGCCCTCGTCGATGACCTGGGCGTACTGCTTCCTGTTGATGGCCATGGCCGCAGCCAGGCGCACGTTGGAGTTGTTGAACGGCTCGGCCAGGCAGTTGAGCTGGACGCAGTTCATGTCCGGCTCGCCGGCAACGTGGGTGGAGTCATCGATGTACGAGTAGCTCTTGTTGCCCCGGAACTGGGTGATGATCTGCGGCGTGTCGGTGATCATCAGGTCGATGGTGCCCGACTTGAGCGCCTCGGACCGGGCCTGCTCGTCGGGGATCGGCTTGTAGGTGATCTCGGACAGGTAGGGGTAGCCCTTGCGCCAGTAGTTCGGGTTCGCCGTGGCGGTGAAATGGTCGTTGGGGATCCACTCCTTGAACACGAAGGGCCCGGTCCCCACCGGGTGCGTCGTCCCGTTGGGGTTGGCCAGCATGGACGGGGCCACCACGTAGCCGATCTGCCCGCCGATCTGGCCCGCCAGGTACAAGGGGAAGGGCACCCAGGGCGACTTGAAGGAGATGGTCACCGCGTTCGGGCCGGTCTGGGTGATCGATTCGAGCGTGGGGTCGATGACGACCCCCGTGAGCAGGGACTTGGAGTGCGCTTCGAAGTTGGTCAGCAGCGCCGCGCCGTTGCACGGGGTCCCGTCGTGGAAGACCAGGCCGTCGCGCAGCGTGACCGTCCAGGCGGTGTAGGACGAGTTCGGGACGACCGACTCGGCCAGGTAGGGGGCCCAACCCCCGCTGGCGGTGATGATGGTGAGGGGGTCGAAGACCGTGCGGGCGTACATGACGCCGACCTCGTCGAAGCGGGCCTGGGTGGGGTCGAAGCCCTGCTCCTCGGCGTCCACCCCGAAGACCAGCGAGCCGCCCTTCTTGGGCGTGTTCGTCGAGACCCCGTTGCGACCGGGGCCGTTGGTGAGGGCGCCGGCGACCCCGTCCCACCCCGAGCCCAGTGCTGAGGCGCCCGCCATGCCCGCCGCAGCTGCGGCCCCCCCGGCCAGCAGCGAACGGCGATCGAATCTGGCGACCATCGGTCCCTCCATTCCGCGAACCCAACGGACCCCCCGAAGGTTCTCGGGTGACGTTAGTTCCCGATCTCGGCTGCGTGTGGGCAGTACCGTGTCGTGACGTGGCCCCCGACTGGGATCTGGCCGGTTTCGCCGCCTGGCTCGGCGGCCGGTCGGCGGCGACCCGGACCGCCTACGTGGGCGACGTGTCCGCGTTCGCCGAGTGGGTCTCGCGCGCGGGCGTCGAGGGCCCCGAAGGGGTCGACCGCCTGCACCTGCGCCGCTACCTCGCCTCGCTCTCGACCCGGAAGATGGCCCGGGCCACCATCGCCCGGAAGGCAGCGTCGCTGCGCTGCTACTTCTCCTGGCTCCTCCGGCAGGGTCGCCTGGGCGCCGACCCGGCCCGAGCGCTGCGGGCCCCGTCGGGGGGCGGCCGGCTGCCCCGGGTGCTCTCGGGCGGCGAGCTCGACGCGCTGCTCGACATCGGCACCGAGGAGGGACCCGGCGGCACCGCCTGGGACCTCCAGGACCTCGCCGTGCTCGAGCTGCTCTACGCGGCCGGCCTGCGCGTCTCGGAGCTCTGCGGCCTGGACCGCGGCGACGTCGACCTGCAGGGACGCACCGTCACGGTCCTCGGGAAGGGCTCCAAGCAGCGGAGGGTGCCCATCCACGACATGGCCGTGGCCGCACTGCGCGGGTGGCTCGAGCGCGGGCGCGAGCACGTCGACGGCCCACCCGAGGCGGTGTTCGTCAACCGCCGGGGGGCACGGCTCGGCCCCCGCGACGTGCGCAGGATCCTGGACCGGCGGGCTGCCTCACCCACGCATCCGCACGCCCTCCGGCACACCTACGCCACGCACCTGCTCGACGGCGGGGCCGACCTGCGGGTGGTGCAGGAGCTGCTGGGCCACGCCAGCTTGGCCACCACCCAGGTGTACACCCACGTGAGCAAGGAGCGCCTGCGGGCCGTCTACGGCGAGACCCACCCCCGGGCCTGAGGCCCCGCTGGTGGCCCAGCGGCTAACATGGCCCGGCCCACCAGAGGGGTGGGAGAAGCACCGAGGAGAGCACCTGCGCGCGTTCCACGGTCGCCGCCTGCGGGCGGCGCGGCGCCAGGGGAGAACCAACCGATTGGAGGAACATCTCTATGGCCGTCGTCTCCATGCGACAGCTCCTGGAAGCCGGGGTCCACTTCGGCCACCAGACGCGTCGATGGAACCCGAAGATGAAGCGCTTCATCCTTGGTGAGCGCAACGGGATCTATCTCATTGACCTGCGCAAGACCCTGACCGGGATCGAGTCCGCCTATTCGTACGTCCGTGACCTGGTCGCCGGTGGCGGCACCGTCCTCTTCGTGGGGACGAAGAAGCAGACCCAGGGGCCGGTGGCCGAGTACGCCGAGGCCTGCGGCATGCCCTACGTGAACCAGCGCTGGCTGGGCGGAATGCTGACCAACTTCGCCACCGTGTCGGGCCGGGTGAAGCGCATGCAGGAGCTGCGAGCCATGCAGGCCGCCGGGGACTTCGACGGGATGCCCAAGCGGGAGGCGCTCCAGCACACCCGTGAGCTCGAGAAGCTGACCCGGAACCTGGGCGGCATCGCCGAGCTGGAACGGCTCCCCAACGCCGTCTTCGTGATCGACACCAAGAAGGAGCACATCGCCGTCACCGAGGCACGCAAGCTCGGGCTCCCGGTGGTGGCGGTGGTGGACACCAACTGCGACCCCGACGTGATCGACTACGTGATACCGGGCAACGACGACGCGATCCGCTCGGGCACCTTGATGTGCCGGGTCGTCGCGGACGCCGTCGTCGAGGGGCGCTTCATCGCCGAACACCGCCGCCAGACGGCCCCGGCCGCGTCCCCGGCTGGGGCGACCGAGGAAGGGGGAACGGGCGCCGCTGCGGCGCCACGGCCGCGGCGGCCCCGCCCGGCGTCCGAGCCGGTGGAGGTGGCCTGAGCGTGGCCGGCTACACCGCCAAGGACGTCGCCGCGCTGCGCCAGATGACGGGCGCCGGCATGCTCGACTGCAAGAACGCGCTCGAGGAGGCCGGGGGCGACCTCGACCAGGCCGCCCAGCGCCTCCGCGAGAAGGGTCTGGCCGGCGCGGCCAAGCGGAGTGACCGGGAGGCCTCCGAGGGCGCCGTGGCCGTGGTGCGCTCCGGTGACGCCGCCGCCGTGGTCGAGCTGCGTTGCGAGACCGACTTCGTGGCCAAGGCCGAGGACTTCGTCGCCTTGGCCGACGAGCTCGCCACCCTGGTGGCGGACAAGGGCGAGGACGCGGTGTCCGAGCTCGGCGACGAGGTCGACCGGCTGCGTGCCACGCTCAAGGAGAACATCTCGATAGGCCGGGTGCGCCGACTGGTGGCCCAGCCGGGTCAGGTGGTCGACACCTACCTGCACCAGCAGGCGGGGCGGGGCGTCAACGCCGTGGCCGTCGTGCTCGAGGGCGGCTCCGAGGAGCTGGCCCACGAGCTCGCCGTGCACATCGCCTTCGCCAAGCCGACGTACCTGAGCCGTGACGAGGTGCCCGAGGACGAGGTGGCCGCCGAGCGCGCCACGCTCGAGACGATCTCGCGCAACGAGGGGAAGCCCGAGGCGGCGCTGGAGAAGATCGTCGAGGGGCGCCTCACCGGCTGGTTCAAGGAGCGGGTGCTGCTCGACCAGGCCTACGTGCGCGACGAGAAGCAGTCGATCGCCCAGATGCTGGGCTCGGCTCGGCTGGTGTCGTTCGCGCAGGTCGTGGTCGGCGGCTGAGCGCTCGAGCCGTGGGAGAGCCGCGCCGCATCGTCCTCAAGATGTCGGGGGAGGCGCTTGCCTCCTCCGCCTCGGACGAGACCATCGATGCCGCCACCGTCGAGCGCATGGCCAAGGAGATGGCCCGTGCCATGGAAGGCGGCGGCCTCGAGCTGGCCGTCGTGGTCGGTGGCGGCAACATCTGGCGCGGCACGACGGGGGAGAGCGGCGGCATGGACCGCGCCACGTCCGACACCATGGGCATGCTGGGCACGGTGATCAACGCCCTGGCGCTCCAGGACGCGCTCGAGCAGCAGGGACAGCCGACGCGAGTGCTCACGGCGCTCTCGATGGCCGAGGTGGCCGAGCCGTACATCCGCCGCCGGGCGATCAGGCACCTCGAGAAGGGGCGGATCGTCATCTTCGCCGCCGGTATGGGCAACCCCTTCTTCACCACGGACACCCCGGCGGCACTCCGAGCGGCCGAGATCGGCGCCGAGATGATCTGCAAGGGCACCCACTCGGGCGTCGACGGCGTCTACAGCGCCGACCCGAAGCTCGACCCCGGGGCGACCCGCTACGACGAGATCTCCTTCATGGAGGTGATCAGCAGGGATCTCCGGGTGATGGACCTCACGGCCATCACCTTCTGCAAGGACAACAACCTGCCCATCCGGGTCTTCGACCTGATGATCCCCGGCAACATCGGTCGCGCCCTCAGTGGCGAGCGGATCGGTACGCTGGTCCGTTGATGGACGAGGACCTGGCCGGCCTGGTCGTGGAGGACACCAGGGAGAAGATGGGCAAGGCGATCGAGCACGTCCGCCACGAGATGGGCAACGTGCGCACCGGCCGTGCCTCCTCCGCGCTGGTCGAATCGCTGGTGGTCGACTACTACGGCACGCCGACCCCGCTGCGGCAGCTCGCCGGGTTCAGCGTGCCCGACGCCATGCTCTTGGTGATCTCGCCCTACGACAAGTCCTCGCTGGGCGCGATCGAGAAAGCCATCATGGCCTCGGACCTCGGCATCAACCCGACCAACGACGGCACCGTCATCCGCCTGGCGTTCCCGCCGCTCACCGAGGAGCGCCGGAAGGAGCTGGTGAAGGTGGTCCGGCACAAGGCCGAGGAGGGGCGGGTGGCCGTGCGGAACCACCGCCGAGCAGGCCGCCACGACCTCGAGGCCCTGCAGAAGGACGGGGAGATCTCGAGTGACGAGCTCGAGCGGGTGGAGAAGGAGCTCGAGAAGATCACGCACGAACAGGTCGCCCTGATCGACCAGCTGCTCGCGCACAAAGAGCAAGAGCTGCTGCAAGTCTGAGGAGCGACGACCCATGACCGACGTCACCGACGACCACGACGACCTCGGCAGCCACCTCGACGTCGACGGTCTCGGTGCCGGCGGGGGCTTCGGCCACGACCCGGCGGGCGCAGACGAGAGGGGCGCAGACGAGCCGGGCGAAGACGAGAGCGGTCCAGAGCCCGAGGGGGTCGAGGCGACCCGCGGGCTGAGCGACCTGTTCGACGCCGAGGAGGAAGAGGCCACGACCCAAGGTGCGAAGACCGAGGGCGAGGATCTGCCGACCTACCACTCGGGTCGGGTCCGCATCATCGGTGCCGAACCTGCCGGCGACGCCATCCGCGAGGTGACGGGGCCTGTGGTCGACGAGCATCCTGAGCTCCCGCACTGGAACGAGTCGCCCACCGGCCAGGTCCCCGCGGTGCTCGACCGCAGCAACGGCGTGGAGCAGGGCGTGGCTCCCCCGACCTGGCGTGAGGAGTCGAGCGACTGGGAGGCGCACGAGGAGATCTTCGAGCCGGCCATGCTCTCCGAGGACCTGCCGGCCGTCGGCGCCCTCGAGGAGAGCGAGACGGTCGACGTCGAGCGCGCCCCCTGGCACTTCGAGGCCGACGACACGCTGGTCATCCCGCCCGAGCCCGGGCTTGAGCCCGAGCCGGTCGGCGAGACCGCGGCAGAGGTGGCCGTGGTGCCGGTGTCCGAGCCCGAACCGCTGGCCCTGCTCGACGAGTCGGCACCTGTGGCTCCCGAGCCCGAGGAGCCGCCGTCGCGCCTGGCAGGGAGAAGGCGGTCCGCGCCGGGAGAGGTGCGGCGGGTCAGCGCGGGAGTGTCAGCGGATGCGGCCTCGCGGCTCACCCCGCCCCGGGCGACGAGCCACGCGAAGCCCACGCCGCGTTCCGCCAGGGCCGGCGGCGCACGGGCGGCCGGCCGGGCCCAGGCCGCCACCGCCGGCACCGGCCGCCGCGACATGCCGGTGGCCATCGGCACGGGCGTCCTGCTCGGCGTGGTGGCGCTCATCTGCTTCGCCCTGGGCAACCTGGCGACGATGGTGCTGGCCTCGGTGGTGGTGCTGCTGGCCAGCGCCGAGGCCTTTGCCGCGTTCCGGCGTGCCCACTACCACCCGGCCACCCTCCTCGGCCTGGTGGCGGTGCTCTCCTTGATGATCGAGACCTACAACAAGGGCGTGGCGGCCCTGCCGCTGGTGATCGTGCTGAGCGTCGTCGGGTCCTTCGTGTGGTACCTGGCCCGGGTGGAGCCCGCGGCCGAGCCCGTCTCGGGGATCACCTCGACGGTGTTCGTCTTCGTCTGGGTGGGCGTCTTCGGTTCGTTCGCCGCGCTTCTGCTCGACCCCAACGTGTTCCCCGACCGCCACGGCATCGCCTTCATCCTGGCCGCCGTGATCGTGACCGTCACCGACGACGTCGTGTCCCTCCTGGTCGGATCGGCTATCGGACGCCGGCCGCTGGCCCCCAGCATCAGCCCCAACAAGAGCTGGGAAGGTCTGATCGGGGGCGCGGTGGCGGCCGTCCTGGTCTCCGTCGTCGTCGTGCACTTCATCCACCCGTGGACGCTCGGCAAGGCGGCCATCTTCGGGGTGGTCGTGGCGGTCGTGGCCCCGCTGGGCGATCTGAGCCAGTCGCTGATCAAGCGCAACCTCGGCCTCAAGGACATGGGCCGGCTGTTGCCCGGGCACGGCGGCATCCTCGATCGGGTCGATGGCCTGCTCTTCGTCATCCCGGCCACGTACTTCGTGGTCAAGGCACTACACCTCGGCTGAGCTGATGCGCGCCGTCAGCCTGATGGGCTCCACGGGCTCGATCGGCACGCAGGCGCTCGACGTCATCCGTAGCGAGCCGGGGCGTTTCCGCGTCCACGCGCTGGCCGCTCAGCGCTCGGTCGGCCATCTGGTCGCGCAGGCCGCGGAGTTCCGTCCCGAGGTGGTCGTGATCGGTGACCCGTCGCTCGCCGGGCAGTTGCGTGCCGGGGTGCCCGCCGGGACCGAGGTCCTGGCGGGTGAGGAGGGCATGGTCGAGGCGGCCCGCACGGGTGACGTGGTGCTCAACGCGGTGGTCGGATTCGCCGGGCTCCCCGTCACCATGGCCGCGCTCGAGGCGGGCCGGCGCCTGGCCCTGGCCAACAAGGAGTCGCTCATCGCGGGGGCCCCGGTGGTCCAGAAGGCGCGGCGCACGCCGGGGGCGGAGATCGTCCCGGTCGATTCGGAGCACTGCGCCCTCCATCAGTGCCTGACCTCGGTGCGGGCCGCCACGGACGTCGCCCGGCTGCTGCTCACGGCCTCGGGCGGCCCGTTCCGGGGCTGGCCCCTCGAGCGGCTGAGCGACGTGACGGTCGAGAACGCGCTGGCCCATCCCACCTGGTCCATGGGTCCAAAGATCACCATCGACTCGTCGACCATGATGAACAAGGGACTCGAGGTGATCGAGGCGCACGAGCTCTTCGGGGTGGGCTACGACCGCATCGACATCGTGGTGCACCCGCAGTCGATCGTGCACTCGATGGTCGAGCTGCGGGACGGCTCGGTGCTGGCGCAGCTCTCCTCGCCGGACATGCGCCTGCCGATCGGGTACGCGCTGGGGTGGCCCGACCGCTCCGCCACCGCGTTCGGCTCCCTCGACTGGTCGCGCCCCCAGAGCCTCACCTTCGAGCCGCCCGACCGAGCGGTGTTCCGCTGCATCGACCTGGCCTACGAAGCCGGGCGTCGGGGCGGGAGCGCCCCGGCCTGGCTCAGCGCGGCGAACGAGGTCGCGGTGGAGGCCTTCCTCGCCGGCGCACTGCCCTGGAGCGGGATCGCCGAGGTGGTGGCCGAGGCCCTCGAGGCTTGGCGCGACGAGCCGATCGACCGGGTCGAGGGCGTGCTGGCGGCGGACGCCGAGGCCCGGGCCCGGGCTCGCCACGCCCTGCAGCGACGCCTGATCGGGAGAGACGACCGGTAGCGTTGGACCTGCGATGACGCTCACGGACCAGGAGGCACCGGCGGCCGGTCCGCCTGCCGGGGACGAACGGCCTGCCTCCAACAACCCGTTGCGGGTGGCGCAGCTGCTGGCCGCGCTCGCCATCGTGACGATCCTGTTCGTGGCGCTGGGCTGGGGCTACCTGCTCCTGTTCATCGCGATCCTGGTGGCGATCGTGATGCTGCACGAGCTCGGGCACTTCGTGACGGCCAAGCGGGCCGGGATGAAGGTCACGGAGTACTTCGTCGGCTTCGGGCCCCGTCTGTGGTCGGTGCGCCGAGGCGAGACCGAGTACGGCGTGAAGGCGATCCCCGCCGGCGGCTACGTGCGCATCGTGGGCTTCACCTCCACCGAGGAGGTGCCCGAGGAGGACGAGCCGCGGGCCTACCGCCAACAGCCGTTCCACCAGCGCATCATCGTGGCCTCCGCCGGCTCGGCCATGCACTTCCTCATCGCCTTCGTGTTGGCGCTCGTGCTGGTGCTGACGTACGGCAAGGCGACGAACAACTACACGATCGCCTCACTCGAGAAGTGGGCGGGGAAGGAGACGCCGGCGGCTGCTGCCGGCCTCAAGCCGGGGGACACCATCGTGTCCATCGACGGCAAGACCTTCACGAACCCCAATTCCATGACCGACGTCATCAAGCGGTCGGTGGGGACACCGCTGCGCCTCGGCGTCGAGCGCGACGGCCGGCTGATCGAGGTGACGGCCACCCCGGCCAACGGCAAGGGCATCACGGTGGACGGGCAGCAGCTCGAGAACCGGGGCTACCTCGGGGTCGAAATCACCCGGGCCACGACCCCGGTCGGGCTCCTGGCCAGCGTCGGCGAGTCCTTCACCACGATGTGGCAGGTCACCGACGAAGAGATGACCGGCATCGCGCAGACGTTCTCGCCCCACGGCGTGGAGTCCCTCTACCAGCAGGTGACGAACCCCAAGGCGGCGCAGTCGGTCGCCAACAATCCGGGGTCGGCGCCGCGTCCGGTCTCCATCGTGGGCATCGCCAACCTCGGCGCGCAGTCGGAGCGGGCGGGGCTGGCCGCCGTGCTCATGCTCCTGATCGCCATCAACATCGTCTTCGGCATCCTCAACATGCTGCCGATGATCCCCCTCGACGGCGGCCATGTGGCCATCGCCGTCTACGAGTGGGCCCGCACCAAGAAGGGAGAGCCCTACTACCGGGCCGACATCACCAAGCTGTTGCCGGTGGCCGCGCTCTTCATCGGGCTGCTGGCCCTGTTCGTCTTCGCCGGCATCTACCTGGACATCACCCACCCGCTCCAACTCCCGCACTGACGGCCGTGGAGCTCTCTTCCTCCTTCTTGTCCCCTCGACGGCCCACCCGGCGCATCATGCTCGGGGGCGTGCCCGTCGGCGACGGCGCACCCATCACGGTGCAG
>Ga0187784_10003560_pt1 | contig 12585 bp, 7 predicted proteins | sample 1015_SJ02_MP15_2_FD_132964 | JGI IMG/M metagenome (GOLD analysis project Ga0187784, IMG submission 132964) | Tropical peat soil microbial communities from peatlands in Department of Meta, Colombia - 1015_SJ02_MP15_20_MG | ecosystem: Environmental > Terrestrial > Soil > Wetlands > Peat | place... | reverse complement strand
TTGCGCTACGTCGTTCCTCGAATCTCAGCGCTTCGGTCCAGTGCTCGGCGCTGAGGAGGAAGAAAATTCGGTGATGCTGTATCCGGCCGTTCGCGCCTGCCGCTGGTTCTGCAGTTGCGACCAGCTCACAGAGCGATCTTCGTTGCTGTACTTCGACGGAGCGCTCGTCGCTCCTCCGCCGGCGTATGCCGGCACTAACAAACCGAGCGACAAGATTGCGAGCGCCGTGGCGCCGGTGACAAGACTTCTGTGCATGGTCTCCTCCATGAAAAGTTCGGGCAAAGGTCTCTTCTTCTCGGCTTTGCGAGAGTCGTATCAGCAAATATGATCCGCATTCTTAACATGTGCAAGAATCAAACAACGCTGACTACAAAATCAGCAGCAACGCATCGGATCAAAAAATAATCATTCGCGCGCGCGGAAGTATCGGCTCCATTCCACCTGACGCGACGAGGCGGCAAGTTGCGCCAAAACTGTGCAGCTTCATGCAAGAGCATTAAAAGCGAGCACGCGGGTACCGCTCAACCATTCCATTTATATTGCATTGCGAAAGGCTGGAGCCCAGCTACAGACGTCAAACCTTGGACGACGCAAATTGACAAGCCGCAGCGATTGGGCCGACCCTGAGCGGAAAGGTGATGCGCGATTGCGCATGCATGGGGGAGGTTACAGCATGGTGCTCGCCGACGCGTACCGCGCCGCACCAGCGCCGAAGGAGCACAAACTTGCCGACATGTCGGCGCGCGTTATTGCGGATCTCATCGCCAAACGCGAAATCTCGGCAGCCGAGGCCGTAGAGCATTTCATCAGGCGGCTCAACGCCATCGACGGCGCCCTTAACGCCGTCACTGCCGCGCTTTATGAAAGCGCGCGACAAACCGCTGCGAGTGTCGACCGGGCGCTGGCGCGCGGCGAGGGATTGGGACCGCTCGCCGGCGTGCCGGTGACGATCAAGGAGTGCTTCGATCTGGCCGGCACGGCATCGACATTCGGATTGCCGTCGCGCCGCGGCCTGCTCGAAAGCAAGGACGACCCCTATGTGGCGGCCCTTCGCGGCGCCGGGGCCATTCCGATCGCCAAGACCAACGTGCCGCAACTCATGATCTATACCGAAGCCGACAATCCGCTCTACGGTCGAACCAATAACCCCTGGGATTTGCAACGGTCCTGCGGCGGCAGCAGCGGTGGGGAAGCGGCCGTCATCGCCGCGGGCGCCTCGCCGCTCGGGCTCGGCAACGACATCGGCGGCTCCTTGCGCGTTCCGGCGGCCTTTTGCGGTATTACCTCGATTCGGCCGACGGCCGGCCGCACGCCCGATCATTGTGCCCACGGCCTGCCGATTGGACAGCGGGGAATCGTCAGCCAGGCGGGACCGATGGCGCGATATGTGGACGACCTGATCCTGGCATTGCGCGTGCTCGACCGTGCCCGCAATCCCTTTGTCGATCCCGGACCGGAACTGGGCGATCCGGCGTCGGTCGATCTCGGCCGCCTGCGCTTTGTCACCTTCACCGACGACGGCGAATTTTCTGTTGCGCCGGCGGTGCGGCGCGCCGTCGCCGAAGCCGCACAGATCCTGATCACGGCCGGAGCGAAACCGACTACTTGGCAACCGCCGTCCTGGCGCCGCGTGAGCGACCTCTTCGTTGCCTGCCTCTCGGCCGACCGCGCCGAAGCCATCAAACGGCTCTTGCGCGGCAACAAGGTCGATCCGCGCATCAGCCCGCTGTTGTTGACGGCGCGCATGCCGCGCTGGCTGCGGGGCGCCTTCAGTTTCGTGCTCGAATCGCTCGGTCAGTCGCACTCCGCTGCGTTGATGCGACGCTTCGCGTCCGGCAGCGCCGACGAATATTGGCGGACGATCGAGACGATCGCGATGTTCCGCTCCGACTTGTTGCGCTCGCTTGAGGAGGCCGACGGCGGTCCGATCGACCTTATTCTTTGCCCTGCCTACGCGGTGCCGGCGCAACGGCACGGCGCCGCCAAGCTGATGCCTCTCCCCGGCGCTTACGCCACGCTCGCCAACGTCAGCGGCTTTCCCGCCGGCGTCGTCCCGGTTACGCGCGTGCGGCCCGGAGAGGAAAGCGACCGTCCGGCGAGCCGTGATCTCGTCGAGCGGGTCGCTGGCGCAACCGAGCGTGACAGCGCGGGCTTGCCGATCGCCGTGCAGGTGATCGCGCGGCCTTGGCGCGATCACGTCGCGCTCGCCGCCATGGCGCAGATCGAAGCCGTGGCGAGAAAACAGCCCGATTATCCAACACGGCCGCCGCTATGAACGATATCGCTGCCGAGACTGCTGAGCAGGCTGCTCGGCGGATTGCTGGCCAGACCGCTGCCAAGCCTGCAGGGACTCCCGCAGCGATGCGCGCCCTTTTCGAGGCGCAACGCACAGCCTTCCTGCGCGCCGGAGCGCCGACGCTGCAAGAGCGTCGCGCCGACCTGACCAAGCTCGGCGACGCGATCAGCCGCAACGCCGGCCGCCTCGCCGCGGTGATTTCGGCGGATTTCGGCAATCGCTCGCGCTACGAAACCGAGTTCGCCGAGATATTTCCGGCACAATCGGCCATTCGCCACACGCTGCGCCATCTGCGCGATTGGATGCGGCCGAAGCGCGTTTCGGTCGGCATCGAGTTGATGCCGGCCGGCGCCCGCATCCTCTATCAGCCGCTCGGCGTGGTCGGCATCATCAGTCCCTGGAACTATGCGTTCCAGCTCGCGATCATGCCGGTCGTTGCCGCGCTTTCCGCCGGCAACCGCGTGATGCTGAAGCCCTCCGAGCTTACGCCGCGCACGGCGGAATTCCTTGCCGAGCTTCTGGGCGGCCTCTTTGCGGTCGACAAGGTCGCGACCGTCCTCGGCGGTGCAGACGTCGGCCGGGCTTTTGCGCGGCTGCCGTTCGATCACTTGTTCTATACCGGCTCGACCGCCGTCGGGCGGCTGGTGATGCAGGCCGCCGCCGAGAATCTGACGCCGGTCACGCTTGAGCTCGGCGGTAAATCGCCCTGCATCCTGGGCGACGATGCCGCGCTGCCGAGCGCGGTCGAGAGCATCGTTTACGGCAAGCTCCTCAATGCCGGGCAGACATGCGTCGCGCCCGATTACGTTCTGTTGCCCGAGCGAAACCTCGATGGGTTCATTACCTTGGCGACGGATACGGTGCGAAAATTTTATCCCACGCTCGCCGACAATCCGGATTACGCCTCGATCATCAACGAACGGCATTACCGGCGCGTCGCGCGCTATGTGGCGGAGGCCAAAGCCGCCGGCACGCGCGTCGTCGAGATCAATCCGGCGCATGAGCCACTGTCGGCGCAGGCGCGCAAATTGCCGCCGATGCTCGTCATCGAGCCGGCCGAGAACCTCGCGATCATGCGCGAGGAGATTTTCGGGCCGGTACTGCCGATCAAAACCTATCGCCGGCTCGATGAGGCCATCGACTACGTCAACAACCATCCGCGCCCGCTCGCGCTCTATTATTTCGGCGTCGATCCGGGAAAGCGCGACGAGGTTTTGCGCAAGACAATCTCCGGCGGCGCCGCCGTCAATGCGACGCTCTTTCAGTTCGCGGTGGAGAACCTGCCGTTCGGCGGCGTCGGCGCCTCCGGGATCGGCGCCTATCACGGCGAGTTCGGCTTCCAGACATTCTCGCATCGCAAAGGCGTTTTCCTGCAAAGCCGCCTTGCCGCGACGCGCTTGCTCTATCCGCCGTTCGACCGCATCTCCGACCTGATGGTGCGCTTTCTCCGGCGCGGGTAGGATCGACCGCTCACAAGGCTTCAACGACCTCGCGCAGTAGCGTTTGCACGCGTTGCGCTTCCTTCAAGCGCGGATTGTCGATCGCGGCCATCGAAGCGATCGGATCGATCGCGGCGACATTGATCTGGGTCAATTCGTCTGCTCGCTCCGCGGCAGACGCGCGCGGCAGTCCCGCAATCGCCGATGAGGGCGTAGTCCTCGATGCGAGGCATCGGGTTCAGGGCAACGTCAGGGCGGGAAGGCCTTTAGTTTGAGAATCCGATACGCCGATCATCGTACAGCACACGCGGCTCGATTCCCGTCGCGCCGAAGTGAGCCTGCTTTCGACGACGGCCTATGCGGACGCATAGGGCGATTGCCCGAACCGCGCTGTTTTTTTGACGCAAAGACATCGTGCAAAAGCCGCTGCGCGACGTGACGCAGAGTTAAACTCGCTCCCGCGGCGCATCGTGAACGAAACAGCGGACGAAACGAGACAATGGAACTAATCGCCTCCGCGCGGGTTTTACAGGACGGAACCGGAGGGCAATCCCGTGACTGTGATCGTCGTTTCCAACCGCGTCGCGCGGGCGAAGTCCGATGAGCCGATCGCCGGAGGATTGGCGGCGGCGCTCATTCCCATGGTCCGAGATTCCGGTGCGATTTGGGTCGGATCAAGTGGCCAGACCACCGATCCGGCACAAACAAAAGATTCTTTCGCCCGCATCGAAACGCTCGGCACCGGAGCCCTGGCGACTGTCGACATGCCGGCGCGGCATTATCGCGGCTATTACGAGGGATTTTCCAATTCGGCGCTGTGGCCGGCGTTGCATTCGCGGTCCGATCTCATCCAGGTGACGGCGAACGATTATGCGTCGTACCGTGAAGTCAATGCCTTTATGGCGGGCGCAGTTTTGCGTTTTGCCGGTGCGGACGCGGTTTTCTGGGTCCAGGACTACCATTTTCTGACGCTGGGCGCCGAAATGCGCCGCCTCCAGGTCGGTTGCCCGATCGGCTTCTTTTTGCACACGCCATGGGCTGACCGCCGCACCATGGCGGCGGTGCCGCATCATGCCGATCTCGTCCAGGCGATGCTTTCCTACGACCTCATCGGATTCCAGACCGACGAAGATCGGCAGAATTTCGAAGATTATCTTCAGTTCGAATTCGGACTCCCGGTGTTTGACGGAGCGGTCACCTCGACCCGGGGAATGACCCGGCTCGCCACGTTTCCCATCGGCATCGATGTCGACGACTTCGCCGCGCGAGCGGCCAAGGCTTCCGCGCGGCCCGAAGTCGGTCGTCTGCGCGCAAGTCTCCAAGGCGCCAAACTCGTGCTCGGCGTCGATCGCCTCGATTATTCGAAGGGTCTCGCCAACCGCATGCGCGCCTTCGACTGCATGCTGGAGGTCGCACCGCAATTAAAACGCGCCGTGTCCCTCCTGCAGGTCGCCGTCCCGACGCGAGGCAACATCCGCGCCTATCTCGAGCTTAAAGCCGAGCTTGCCTCGTTGGTCGGCGAAGTGAACAGCCGCCACGGCGAGGTCGACTGGATTCCCATTCGCTATCTCAACAAAAGCTTCTCGCAGCTCACGCTGGCCGGCTTCTATCGCGCCGCGCATGTCGGCCTGGTCACGCCGCTGCATGACGGCATGAATTTGGTCGCCAAGGAATATGTGGCCGCACAGAACCCGTTTGATCCGGGTGTGCTGGTGCTGTCCTCGTTCGCCGGCGCGGCAAAGGAGCTTGATGCGGCGCTTGCGGTAAACCCTCACGACATCGATGGCATGGCAGGGCAGATTGCAACGGCGCTGGCGATGAGCCTGGAGGAGCGCCGCGAGCGCTGGAACTGCATGCTGGCCAAGCTCAAAGCGTCTTCGCTGCAGAATTGGTTCGCCGAGTTCTTGAGCACGCTCACCGACACCCGTCGCACGTCGGCACGGCTGGCGGCGCCGCGGCCGGAGTTGTCGCCGGTTGTGCTCGACTTCGCCAGCCGCAGCGCGCGACGGCACTAAGCGCAGTCGCTTCAGGTTGAATCGATTGTCGCTCCAAATTTTTGGTGGAGCATGATCTTTTCGGAAAACCGGTTTCCGTTTTTCCGGATCATGGCCTGACGCCCGCCAAACGCCGCCAATGCGCTTTCGCTTACACCCGGCCGCGCACCTTGCTGGTCTTGTTGCGGGTCTTGGCGCGGACGGAATGAATTTTCTCGCGTCCAGCCTCGCGGGCTGCCTGCTGCAAAGCGCGCCGAATTTCGTCGCGCTTGTCGTGGATGGACGCAATAGCAAGCCCGGTCGCCACCCCGAGCCCCACCAGAACCGCCTCCGATAACTGAAGGCTTGCCTCGATCGTCTCCGGTACCGCATCGGTCGCGCCAAGGCCGTAGAGATGGCGGGCATGGTCGGCATCACGTGCCCGCGACACGATGAGAATGTCGGGCCGCGCCGCCCGCACATGCGCGACGATTTCGTCGATGACCTTCACCGAGTGGATGGTGATGATGAGACCGACGGCCGTGGCAAGACCGCATGTTTCGAGAAATCGCGGATCGGCGGCATCGCCATAATAGACGTCATGGCCTGCGCGGCGGTCGTGGGTCACGGTCAATGCATCGGAGTCGATCGCGACGAAGGGAATGCCGTGCTGCCGCAACAACGAGCAAACAACCTTGCCGACGCGGCCGTAGCCGACGACGATCGCATGCTTGTCGCCCTCCGCCGGACGCACCGTCAGCTCGGGATCGATACCGCGCGCCGCGGTGAGCCGCGCGGCGAGCCCTCGCGCAGCGATGGACAGAAACGGCGTCAACGCCATGGTGACCGACGTGACGGCGAAGGTGAAGCTCGCCAGACGCGGTTCGATCAAGCCGGCGGCCGCCGCCATGCCGATGCTGACGAAGGCGAACTCCCCGCCGGGGCCGAGCAGCAGGCCGGTTTCGGTCGCGACCGGCCACGACAGGCGAAACAGCTTGCCGAGGCCGATCAGCAACAGCGATTTCAGGGCAATCAGGCCCGCCACGCTGCCGAACAGCAACAGCGGCTCGCGCAGCAACTCGCGGAAATCGATGTTCATCCCGACGGTGAAAAAGAAGATGCCGAGCAGAAGCCCCTTGAACGGCGCGACGGTCGCTTCGACCGCCTTGCGATATTCGGTTTCCGCAAGCAAGAGGCCGGCGACGAAAGCGCCGAGCGCCATGGACAGCCCGGCCTGGCCGGCGATCACGCCGGCGGCGACGACGACGAAGAGCACCGCAGCGATGAAGAGCTCGCTGGAGCGCGTGGTCGCCACCAGCCGAAACAACGGACGCAACAGCACGCGGCCGAAAGTGACGATGACGACGAGGGCGGCCGCGGCCTGCAATACGGCGGTCGCGAGGCTTGCGAATACCGATCCGCCGGACCGCGCCGCCAGAATCGAGACGAACAGCAAAATGGGAATGACGGCGAGATCCTGCGCGAGCAAGACGGAGAAGCTGGCGCGGCCGACGCTCGTGGTGAGACGCTCCTGGCTGGAAAGAAGCTCGAGCACGATCGCCGTCGAGGACAGCGAGAGGCTTGCCCCGAGCACGATCGCTTCCGAGGGGTTGCTTCCCAGCGCCAGCGCCGCGCCTGCGATCAAGGCGCTGGTCAGGAGTACCTGGGAGCCGCCGAATCCGATGACCAGGCGGCGCATGGTCGATAGACGGGGGAAGGACAGTTCGAGACCGATCAGGAAGAGCAAGAAAACGATGCCCAGCTCGGCGATGCCGGCGACGTTCTGCGCATCACTGATGGTGAACCAGGAAAGGATCGGGACTGCATGACTGATCGAGCCGAGCCCCAACGGCCCGAGAACGGCGCCGGCGCCCAAATAGCCGAGCACGGGGTTCAATCCCCAGCGCCGCACCATCGGCACGACGACGCCCGCAGTGCCGAGGACGACAAGGGCGTCGCTATAGCCGGCTATGTTGACGTTTGCGGCCACGAGTTTCCTACTTTTGCAAAGCACTCGGCTGTTGTTGTAACCACTTCATACGACGGCCGCGAGCAAGGCGTGCCGGAAAAAAATGAGCCGGCCGCGCCGGGCCGCTCCTCGACCGAAAGAAACAAAATGTCGCTTGAATTTTAACGTCTTGCGCCCCGATAATACCGCCGCGCCAGGCCAGGAAAGCTTAATTGATGACCAATTCTGCCGCGAGCGGCGGCCGATCCACCGGCACCGTGTCGTGGATCACAGCTGCCGCGATCGTCGTTGCCGACATGGTGGGGGTCGGCGTCTTCACCAGCCTCGGATTTCAGGTCAACGACGTAACGTCGGGCTTTTCGCTGTTGCTGCTTTGGGTCGTCGGCGGAATCGTCGCGATTTGCGGGGCGTTCTGCTATGCGGAGCTCGCCGCGATGCTGCCGCGCTCCAGCGGCGAATACAACTTCCTGCGACAGATCTACCATCCGGCATTCGGATTCGTGGCCGGCTGGCTGTCGGCGACCGTCGGCTTCGCCGCGCCGATCGCGCTCGCCGCCATGGCGTTCGGCGTCTACTTCAAATCCATCGCGCCGAATACGCCGCCGCTCCCGCTCGGATTTGCCATAACCTGGCTCGCCGCCCTCGCGCATCTGCGCGGCGTCAAATTCGGCAGCGCCTATCACAATGCCTGGACGGCGCTCAAGCTCGTCCTCATCGTCGTGTTCATCGCGGCGGGTTTTGCGTTCGGCGACGTGCAGCCGATTTCATTTGCGCCGAGCGCCGTCGATCTCAGGTACATCAGCGGCGCGCCGTTCGCCATCAGCTTGGTATTCGTGATGTACTCCTACTCCGGCTGGAACGCGGCGACCTACATCGTCGGCGAGTTGCATCAGCCCACCCGCTACCTGCCGCGCGCGTTGTTCGCGGGAACCGCGATCGTGATCGTGCTCTATGTCGGCCTCAACGCCGTCTTTCTGATCACGACGCCGATGCGGGAATTGGCCGGCCAGATCGATGTCGCCATCGTCGCCGGCAGGCACGTGTTCGGCGACGTCGGCGGGCGCGTCGTCGGCGCGTTGATCTGCCTCGGGCTTGTCTCCTCGGTCAGCGCCATGACCTGGATCGGCCCGCGCGTGACCATGACGATGGGCGAAGACATGGCGCTGCTGCGCGTCTTTTCCCGCAAATCGCGGCGGGACGTGCCGGCCGTCGCCATCGTCTTTCAGCTCCTGGTCGCAAACCTGCTGTTGCTGACGCAAAGCTTCGAAGCGGTGCTGGACTTCATTCAGTTCAGCCTCGCCTTCTGCTCGTTTTTCACGGTGCTCGGCGTCATCAAGATGCGCATCACCCACCCGCATCTGGCGCGGCCATACCGCGCTTGGGGCTATCCGGTGACGCCGGTTATTTTTCTCAGCGTGACGCTGTTCATGATGTATTATCTTGTCATCAACCGGCCGCTGCAGTCGCTCGCCGGCTTCGCCATGATGTCGGCCGGCCTTGTCATCTATTATACGTCCCGCCTGTTATCGAATGTTTCTTCCTCAGACGCTTCGCACACGGTGGCCTAAACAAGATGCCATTGCGCAACCCTAAATTCGTGACCGTCGCCGTTTTAGCGGCCGCATTCGCCGCGATGATGGCGCCCGCACGCGCCGCCGAGACGGCGACGCCCAACGACACCGCGCGGTTCCTGGCCGGGCTTCCGCCGGCGGCCGATTCTGCGCTTGCGCCGCTTGCCAAAGATCCGCTCTGGCAGCAGCACGCGCGTTATTTCGATTCTATTTTCGCGCGCGAAGAGAGCGCTTCGCTGTCCAGGATTCGCGCCTTTTCCCGGGAGCGGCTGACCGACAAGCAGGCGACGATGCTGTACATGTTCAGCGGTCCGGACTTTCTTTACGCGACTTCGTTTTTTCCCGGTGCCTCAACCTACGTGTTGAGCGGCCTCGAGCCAGTCGGCGACGTTCCGCAACTGACCGGCCTGCCGCGTCCAGCCATTGACGCCACGCTGCGCAATCTTGAGACTTCGCTCGGTTCGCTGCTCAGCTTCAGCTTCTTCATTACCAGAAATATGAAGACGCAATTGCACGAGGGGCCGGTCTACGGAACCCTACCGATCCTCTACGTGTTTCTGGCGCGCACCGGCAAGACCATTCACGAAGCGAGCTTCGTGAGCCTCGACAATGAAGGAAACTTCCAGGGTGCGGATGAGTCGGTCGCTGCGGACGGCAAGACCGGGAAAGCCGCCAGGCGTGCAGCACCCAGCGCGGCGCCGGGCGTCAAGATCGTCTTTTCCGACGGCAACGGCCCGCGGCAGACGCTCTATTACTTCAGCACCAATCTTGCCGACGGCTCCGTCGAGCGGAGCGGCTTTCTGGCGTTCTGCGCCAAGCTCGGCGCCGCCGACAGCTTCCTCAAGAGCGCGTCCTATCTCCTGCACACCGGCGGTTTCACCAAAGTGCGCGCGTTCCTGCTCGACCACAACGCGACCATCCTGCAGGACGACAGCGGTATTCCGCTCGCCTATTTCGATCCGAAAAAATGGCGACTGCAGCCGTTCGGGCGCTACGTCGGCCCGCTCGCCCTGTTCGGGCGCCCCTATCAGGAGGGAATGGGCGAACTGTTCCGCAACGCGATCCCGATCGACTTCGGTATCGGGTATCGATGGCGCAAGAACGAATCGAACCTGCTGCTCGCGCAAAAGATCGCCGCCGCGACGAGCGACAACGAATTAGCGCCTCATTTACCAACGGATCGATACCTTGCGCGGACCGAACCCCGGCCGCCGAAGAAAAAGAAAGCTGCGGTTGGATCAGCGCAGCAGTCGCGTCGAAAGCACGCGAAAAGTGAGCCGTCGGAGTCGTTCGGCTGCCGGATCGCGGGAGTTTTCCCGTTTTGTTCGACTCCGCCGCCAAATCCTGGCCAGTAAGGCGTCAAAATGGGGACATAGTCCTCACCGACATTTGCACGCTCGTCGGGGCGGGGGAACAGTGCCAAATAGGGTCCGAGGACCAACGCCACAGGCATTTCGCAGACCGGCCGCCGCTGCGGCCGCGTTGGCGCACGCGCGCCAAATCAATCCGGATGCAAATGCGCGGCGCCGACTCGAACAGTCCGGCGCGCGCATCATGGCGCCGCGCCAATTCGAAGCCCGCCGCATTCAGATGCAGTTCGCCGGCAAGCCGGCGCGACGGACGAGCGCCCTCAGAGATAAGCTCGAGCGCAACCTGCTGCAGATTTCCGCGGCTCTGTTCTTCGTGGGATCGGTCGGCTGGTGCTGGCTGATTGTCAACGAATTCCGGTCGTCGGTTTTGGTTGCTCCGGCAGGAGCCGCTTTCGCGGTAACAGCCAAGGCCGATGCCGGCGTCGGAAAATCGGATTCGTTCGCGAGCTCGGCTTACATGCGCAGCGACTATCCGCAAGCGGCGGCCGTGCCGGAGGCGGATCCGCGCGGCGGCGAGAGCGCCGCCAGCATCGTAGCCCGCGAGTGGAGCCGCTTTGAAACGCCGCGCGTGGCCGATCGCGACCGCGCGCCGATAAAACAAGCGGCGAAAGTCGCGACCGTGAGGCCGCCGGTGCGGTTGGCCTCGCTCGAAAGCGCCCCGCCGGTCGCTCCCTTTCCCCGGCGCGACCTGGCCAACACCGGCGCGCTGACCAATCTGGTCGATTTCGAAACCGCGCCGTTCCCGTATCACGGCCTGATCCCCGGATCGAACCGGCCGTTTTTGAACGCCGGCAGCGAGAACCGTCCCGGACACGTCAATTTCCGCGGCCACGTTTTCTGGGAAGCCGACACCTTCAGCGACGACCGCGTGCTGTTGCATATCCCACCCGGATTCGATCCCCAGCGTCCCGCGGTCATGGTGGTGTTCTTCCACGGCCACGGCGCCAATCTCGCCCGCGACGTGCGCGATCGACAGCAGGTGCCGGCGCAAATCACGGCGGCGGGAGCGAACGCAGTGTTGGTGGCGCCGCAATTTGCCTTCAATGCCGCCGATTCGAGCGCCGGCAAGTTCTGGGAGCCGAACGGCTTCAAGCGCTTCCTCGACGAAGCCGCAGTGAAGCTGGCAAGGCTGTACGGCGACCCGCGCAGCGCCGGCACCTTCGCCAAAATGCCGATCGTGATCGTCGCCTACAGCGGCGGCTTCGGACCGACATTGTCAGTGCTCGATCGGGGCGGCGTGCGCTCGCGCGTGCGCGGCGTCGTCCTTCTCGACGCGCTCTACGCCGGGATCGACAAATTCGCCGACTGGATCGCCGGCAATCGATCGACCTTTTTCGTCAGCTCCTATACGCCGCACACGGCGCACCGCAATGCCGATCTCGAACGCCTGCTCAGCGCACGGGCGGTGCCGTACGGCAGCGAGCTGCGACGCAATCATCTGCCGGGCATGGTCGCGTTCCTGTCCGCCGGCGACGTATCACACCGCGATTTCGTGACTCACGCCTGGGCCGATGATCCGGTCGAGGATATTTTGACGAGGATGGACGACATCGCCCCGAAGATGCAGACGGCCGGCGCCGCAGCACCGATCTACACCGGCGCCGTTGCCGCGATGCGCAACTAACACGCACCTCGACGCGACAAGGCCAAGGGCTCAAACGGGATCGGTTGCGCGCCGGTTGAAGACGCGCTCGGGTCCGCGACAGATCGCGTCAAGCACGGCACGCAACCTGCAAGTTTCTGAGCGACCCGAGAGATAGGTGACAGATTGTACCGGATACATGGGTAACACTTTTCGCCTTTGGGCGGGAGGTGTTGATGCCGTGGAGGGAGTGTTCGGTGGTGGAGGAGCGTCTACGCTTTGTCGCCCGGCTTGCACTATGATCTCGGTTATATCGACTTGGAGCAGAGGACCTTGCAGACCATCGACAATCCGTTCGGCACGAGATTGTCACCCATGTCTTAGG
>Ga0187784_10003559_pt1 | contig 12587 bp, 15 predicted proteins | sample 1015_SJ02_MP15_2_FD_132964 | JGI IMG/M metagenome (GOLD analysis project Ga0187784, IMG submission 132964) | Tropical peat soil microbial communities from peatlands in Department of Meta, Colombia - 1015_SJ02_MP15_20_MG | ecosystem: Environmental > Terrestrial > Soil > Wetlands > Peat | place... | reverse complement strand
TTCGATCCGTTCTCCGAGGAGTTCTTCGACAACCCGTTCGAGATATACCGACGGATGCGCGAGGACGCGCCGCTGTATTACGACGAGAAAGAGGACTTCTATGCGCTGACCCGCCACGAGGACGTCTCGGCGGCATTCAAAGACTTCGAGTCCTACTCCTCGGCGCGCGGCTGCGACCTGGCGATGGTTCGCAAGGGCATATCCCTCGAGCAGAAGTCGATCATCTTTATGGATCCGCCGGAGCACCGGCACATGCGCAGCCTGCTCAACAAGGCGTTCACCCCGAGGGCCATTCAGTCGCAGCGGGAAACGGTCATAGAGACGATCGACAAGTACCTGGGCGCCGCCGATCCCGACAGCTTCGACGTGGTGCAGGACTTCTCCGGGCCGTTCCCGGTGGAGGTCATCACGCGGATGGCCGGGGTCCCGGAGGAATACCGCCAGCAGGTGCGTTACTGGATCGACACCAGCTTGCACCACGAACCGGGCCAGATCGAGATCACCGAGGCCGGGATACAGGCCAACATCGACACCGCGATGTACTACTTCGGCCTCGTGCAGCAGCGGCGCGAGAACCCGCAGGAGGACATGATCAGCAGGCTGATCGCGGCCGAGATCCCCGGCGAAGATGGTCAGCCCCGCAAGCTGGATGATATCGAAATCACCGGTTTTGCAACACTTTTGGGTGGAGCGGGTGCCGAAACCGTAACCAAGCTGCTCGGCAATGCTGCGGTGATCTTCGCCCGCCACCCCGAGCAATGGCAGAAGCTTCTGGAAGATCGCAGCAAGATTCCGGGGGCTGTCGAAGAGTTGCTGCGCTACGAAGGGCCGGTCCAATACAACGTCCGCTACAGCCTCAAGGAGGCGCACGTCAGTGGCGGCGTGATTCCCCCCGGAAAACCGGTGTTCCTCATCGGGGCCGCCGCAAACCGCGATCCCGATGCCTTCACCGACGCCGACACATTCGACATCGAGCGCGACCAGACCGAGGCCCAGCACCTCGGCCTCGGGTACGGGATTCACAGTTGCCTGGGCGCAGCATTGGCGCGCATGGAAAGCACCATCGCGCTGGACAGGCTACTGGACTTCATGCCGCGCTATGAAGTGAACTGGGATGGCCTGCAGCGTGTCCACATGCAAAACGTCGCGGGCTGGCACAACGTACCGGTCAAGGTGCTTCGGTAAGGGGGCTGCGATGAGAATCGAAGTCGATTGGGGGCTCTGCGAAAGCAATGGGGTGTGCATGGGCATCAATCCGGAGATCTTCCACCTCGGCGACGACGACATGCTGACCGTCCTGCAGCCAGAAGTCACACCGGAGAACGAGTCAGACGTGCGTGAAGCTGTCCGGCAATGTCCCCGGCAGGCGATCTCGATCGTGGACTAGCGATCAGCCACTTGTCGAGCATGGCCTCCACAGCCGCGATGTGCGGTTTGTCCGCCTGAGCCCGACACGTTGAGTCGGCCTGGGGACGTCGACTACGAGCGCCTGCTCGAGCATGGCGACGCCGAAGACGTCAGCGACGTGATGGCCGGCCGGTGATGAGTCTCTGTGCGGGCATTGGTCTCGCTAGCTGGTTCACAACTAGATCAGTCATCGCATGACTCCGTCGGTGATCTGCCCGCCAAGCTAGCTTAAGTGAGTTAAGCTAGGGCGCCAGACGGTGCCCAGTCCGGACGCAGGGGCCACCGACAGCCGCGCCGGGCAGGTGCGTCAGCCTCCAGAGAGGGTTAGCGCGCATGACGGAGACATTCGTGATCTTCACTGCAGACGGGGCTTTGGCTCGCCAACCATTCGCGGTGGGATCTTCGGCAGACGTCGAGGACGGCCCCGCGGCTGTGCGCCTGTTGGGACGCGACTTGGTCTTATGGCGCAGCCCCAGCGGAAATGTCGTCGCCGCGCCCGACCAGTGCACGCACAGCAGAGGAATATTGAGCCATGGCGAGGTCAAAGACGGCTGTCTGGTGTGCCCCAAGCATGGTTGGACGTTCGGCGACACAGGTCGATGTGTGGCCAAGCCGTCCAACATGCCGATTACCGAGAAAGCGCATCTCAGGACCTATCCCTGCACTGAACGATATGGGGTGATTTGGGTATCTCTCGCCGAGCTGGCTGCCCCGATCATTGATGTGCCCTGGGATGGCGACGAGCATTACCGCAGGATTCACACCGGCGTGTCGGTATGGCGCTCCAACCCGATACGGATCATCGACAAGCTTTTGGGTTGGGCCGATTCACCGCTGGTCGACATCACGTCCGATGTGCCTTTTTGCGTCCGAGGCACTCTGAAGTCTGAGGGCGGAGTCGAGCATCATCGCTTGTTATCGTGCACCCCGGTTGATGGCCGTACCTCGGTTGTGACATCGGTGATATGGACCAGCAGTGATGATGACGACAAAGAGATCACGGCGATAGCGATGGCTGACTTAGCCGAACTGAAATCGGTAGCCGAAGGAGGCGGAATGTCGCTGCCGATCGTCGAGGTCTCCGACGAGGAGGACACCGTCGTCGCCGACTGGAAACGGCGACTTGTCGCCTTAGTATCGCCCTAGGCCGGATCGCATTGGCGCTCTACGCACGACAGCGCGGAATGGGCCTAGGCCCGGTCAACCGCTACTGACTACGCCGAACCTAACGACGGGTTGATGCCTGATGTCACCAATTGCAGGAACGGACGGTACAGGTCTTCGTCGTCGACAAGGCTGTTGAGGGTGACGCCCCCGTTCGTCGCGAGAATCACGCGGGCCAAGTCAGCTGCCGGCAGGCGCAGTGTGGCGCACATTCGTACGGCACTGCTGGTGATGTAGTCGCTCAACCATTGGACCGTCTCGAGCCGCTGTGCGGCAACGCGCTTCCGCGCTTCGGGATTGCGCAGCAAGAACAGCGTGAACTCGTACTCCAGTATTGCGGTCCGTTTGGCATCAGTGTTGCTGAGTTCACGCCAGCGAGCTGCGAGATCGTCGAGATTGAGGTCGTCAAATCGTTGAAGTGATGACATGAGGTCGGCGAAGCCGTCGAGGAACCGCTGCCGATAGCGTTCGATGACTGCTAGGAGCAGTTCCTCCTTGCTGCCGAAATGGCTATAGATCGCGCCCCGGGTGTAGCCGACGGCATCTGCGATGTCGACCAGGGAAGCGCTGCCGAGACCCTTACGGGCGACCAGTTCCTCGGCCGCGTCCAGCAACAGGTTGCGGGTGTGCTGCAGACGTCGTTCCCTGGTCCAACGTTCCGTCATGGCGCATTCCTCTCGAACGCTATACCCGATCCTCAACCCGCCGAATGGTCACGAATCGCGGCGATAACTTTTCATTCTTCGGCCAACATCGCATCGGTGCGCTGCTAGATCGAGCCCTTAATAAAATTCAAATACACCCTTGCATTCACTATGCATACTCGTATGATAGTGGTGCGGATCACACTCACTACGGGCCGAGTGCGACATCGCGCTCAAGCGGTCCGACGTCACACACGAGCAAGCCGAAACTGCTCGGTGCCCCGCCTGGATGTTCAGGACCTCACCTGTTCGGCTCGCTCGCCAATCGCGCATCGGAACGATGGACGAGGAGGTACCTATGACATCGGTCATGAGGCCTGGGGAATGGGTCGATACGGGGACGGGCCTCAAGGACATCGAGCCGGGCACCTACAACATGCGCATCCCAACAGACCGCTACACAGCCGGCGAGTTCCAGGAACGCGAGCGGGAAGCGATCTGGATGCGGGTGTGGCAGGTGGCGGGCCGCGCCGATGAGCTGCCGAATGCCGGCGACTGGAAGGTCTACCAGATCTTCGACCAGTCCTACATCATCGTGCGCGGCAAGGACGGCCAACTCCGTGGGTTCGTGAATGCTTGCCGGCACCGCGGGAACATGTTGTGCAAGGGCACCGGAAACGCTAAGCGCGGATTTCTGTGCCAATACCACCTATGGTCATATGACCTTGAGGGAAGACTGCGGGGCATTCTGCGCGAAGAATTTGCCGGCGAGATTGATAAGGACGAAAACTCGCTGGTGCAGGTGCCGGTCGATACGTTTGCGGGTTTCATTTTCATCAACCCCGACCCGAACGCTGTGCCGCTGGCCGACTTCATCGGCGATGAGGTCACCGAACTACTGGCGCCTTACCATCTCGACGACATGGTCACGGTGATGAACGTCCGTGAGGCGTTGGACTGCAACTGGAAAGTCGTCATGGACGCCTTCGAGGAGGGCTACCACATCAACGGCATCCATCCGCAGCTTCTCCGCGTAATCGACATCGATCCAGCCACCCAGCGGTACCGATTCTTTACCGATCACTGCGTCGGGGTGGCTCGCTTCGAAGTGCGAGGCGCCAGCGCGGAAAAGCAAGTCGAGGGAATCATGGAACTTCCCGAGACGTTCCCCGGAACGGCTGCGGTCTTGCCGCGTTTCGAGGAGCTCGTCAACAGCTATCGCTTGGCCGACGGATCACTCGCGCTCCCCGACGGTGTCAATCCTCGCACGCTGCTGCAGCAGGCCACCCGAGACACCTTGACCAGCATGGGATTAGACGTCAGCGGGCTCACCGACGATCAGATGAGCGACAACCAGGCGTGGGTGCTGTTCCCGAATTTCGTGATGACGATTCGCGCCGGCGAATGCCACGTCATCATGGCCGTGCCGCACCCCGATGGCGACCCCAACCGATGCATCTGGCACGTTAGCAGCCACATGTACCTGCCACCGGAACACCGCAACGCGTTCAAGGTCGACCTGACCGAAGTCTATGAGCCTGGCAGCTACAAGTATTTTGAGGCGCTTCAGCAAGACTATGAGCAAATGCCGCGTCAGCAGTTGGGTCTGCGCAATAAGCAGCTCGACCACATGTCATTGGTGAATGAGGATGTCGTCGTTGCCCATTTCCACTCCGCTGTGGACAGGTACCTGGCCAACGGCGCCACGTCATAGGAGGTGACCGCCGTGAAGGACGAGCAGTCGCCATCGGCTTGGCACCTGCTTCCAACGGCGCCATATGAATATGTCGAAGTTCTCGGGCGGTACCGCAAAAGGCAGTCGTGAGAACGTGATTGATGCGAGGAAAGGGCGGTTCATGGTCCTGCAGGACGTTGAAGATGTGATCGGCGGCTATTCTGGTCGGTCACGCACAGTTCTCGAATATAGCGTGGTTATCAAACGCCTCGTAGACGAGGCGAAAAAGCCCGGCTTCTCAGTGGAGGGCTGGGCACCCCTGACGGATCTGGTCGCCGTCGACGAGTTCGAGCGCGTGGGCCCCTTCAAGGAGGTCATGAACTGGGATGAGTACGTGACATTCCTGGCGAATTGGGCGGCTTCGTCGGAGTGGGACTGCTCGTTTCGGCGTGTTACCGAGGTGTCAGACTTGGTGTTCCTCGAGCTCGAAGAGCGCAACAAGTTGGGTGACTTCAGCAACGTCGTCAACTCCTTGTCCGTGTACGAGTTCAACAACAGCGGCAAGATCCGGCACATCGCTCTCTACCTACAAATGGAGCTGCCTCAAGGCGATATGCTGAAAAGCATTGAGAAAGTTAAGAACTCGGGTTGAACAGACTTTGTGTCATAGGGACCAAAAGGGCGAAATCAGTTTGGGACACAGGTGTTTCATGTGACATCGACGCGGTCCGAGGGTCGGTCGTCAGCAAAGTTCGCCAATCCCCTCGCGGCCCGGGTGAATAGTGTTATGGTCGTGACTGCAGAATGCCACTGCCGGGTCGCTGTGATTGGACGTTGATGCATTCAATTCGAATGGTCACCACCGCAACACTGTTGGCCTCCGCCGCCATAGGCGGCGTGGGCACGGCGTCGTCAGCCAATGCATCCAAGGATGACGTCGCCATCAATGGCACATACCGCGCCACTTCCCTGGGGGACTGGGCCAAGACTCGAGATTCCTATCACAACGAGGCAACGGTTACCAGCACATGGACGATCAGTTCCTCGTGCACCACGGCTGAGCGCTGCGACGGCACGGTGACGAGTGACCAGGGGTGGAGCGCACCGATGACCATGACTGACGGCAAAATCTGGTTCGTCAAGCATGATGTGCCGAACTGGGAAACGTGCCCCGACGGCACCAGCTACACCGGGCACCAGACGTTCTATTTCTATGCCGTGGACTCGAATGGTATACCGCATATCGGGTCACCGACGCTGGCCGGTAAGGACAAGACAATCGCCGCAAGCGGCGCCTGCGGGGTAAACAAGTGGCTTGATATCGAAATACCGTTCAGGCTAGACAAGATCGGTTGATCAAGCGCCCCCATAAGCGGTGATGCCCTATTCCCACGCGAGCAGGTGGGGCGTAGACCCACGTCAACCTCGGACGTCCACTGTCATACCGACACGAGTCGGGCAAGGTTACCGCCCATGATCTTCGCCTTATCCTCTTGGGACAGGTGGCCGAGCCCGTCGGCGAAATGCGTTGGCTCGGCTAAGCCTTCAGGATGTGGATAGTCGGAGCCGAACAGCACCCGCTCGACCCCGACTAGATCGATGAGATCGGCTATGCCGTCCTCATAGAACGGGCTGACGTGGATGCGGTTCTTGATCTCCTCCACTGGATCGCCGAGAAAACCTTCCGGTGCCTTCTTGTAAGTGTCAGCCAGGCGATCCAAGAGCGGGGCCAGCCAATTCGACCCATTCTCGATGACCGCGAGCTTCAACTGCGGGTTGCGGAACAACCCGCCATGGCACGCCCATGACGCCACCGCATCCTCCACCGGCCGCCACGCATTGACCATACGCAGCGTATTGGTCTGGAACGGAAGCGTTTCCCCGCCCGAGCCGTCCCACTCCGCGGTGTAGCGGGCGTAGCCGCTGTCCGACGAATGCATCGCCACCAGCACGTCATGTTCGACGCAACGCCTCCAGAACGGGTCGAACTCGGGCAGTGCGAACGACCGGGGGCCGCCATACCCGGGAACCGGGGCGGGCCGAACCAAGATCGCCCGCGCGCCACGCTTTACCACCCAGTCCAGCTCCTCGAGCGCCTTCTCGACAATCGGCAAGCTGATCACCGGCACGGTGAAGATGCGGCCTTTGTGGTTGAAGCCCCATACCTCGTCGAGCCACTGGTTCAGCGCATGCACGACGGCATGGATGAGCAGCGGATCATCGCGCATGCGTTCTTCGACGAGGCTGGCGAGCGTGGGGAACATCAGCGTGCGATCGACACCCTGCTCGTCCATCAGCGCCAAGCGCGGCCCCGGCTCGCGGAACGCGGGAATGGCGCGCATTGGCTCGCCGAAGATCTCCCGGCGGCTCTTGCCCTCTGGGTTGCCAACGCGGAAGTACTCCTCCATCGCGCCCGGACGGGCGACCACCTCGAAGGTGGGGTTGGGGATGTACTCGCTGATCTGGCCGCGAACCGCGATCTTGGTCCGGCCATTGACCTGAACGTATTGGATCGCGTGCTTGTATTCCTTGGGCAGGTACTTGGTCAGCGACTCCTCGGTCTCGTAAAGGTGATTGTCCGCATCGAACAACGGGTACGGCAACTTACCGGTGCTCATTGAGATCCTCCATCCGTAATCCATGGCAATGAATTTCTTGAGTAATGCAATGCCTCACCCCCATAAGGCGCTTCTGAATCTGGCCATTCGTGCCAATGCAAAGTCGTCGACACAGAGCACCTTGAGGAGGCGGGTCTCGTTATGCCTCTTGTCGTATTCGCCAATGCGGCCGGCTGATTCTGGCGCTACCCACGACACGAGTGAATCGACCATCTCGCTCCTGCGCTTACTGGATCGGTTCATCGCCCAGCACGGTAGTGCGCAGCATCTCTCGCGACGAGTTCGCTTCGTAAGGTGTCGCGCGATGCAGCACGCCTCGGTTGTCCCAGATTACGGTGTCCCCTACCGACCAATGGTGACTGTAAATCCTGTCGGGCCGCGTTGCGCGATCGAGCAGATCGGCCAGCAGCGCCCGGCCCTCATCCAAGTCCACGCCCACGACGAAGTCGGCGGAAGCGCCGAGCACCAACGACTTTCGCCCACTGCGATGAGTCCACACCAGCGGGTGGTCACGTGCTGGGCGGATTCGCCACCGCGCTAGTTCTTCCAGGCTGGGATCGGGCATGAACCGCCGTTGCGACGCCTCCAGCGAGTGAACGACCCGCAGTGAGCCCAAGAGCTCCTTCTCACCCGCGCTCAATGCGTCGTAAGCGCCGTATGTACTTGCGAATTCTGTGTCACCGCCACGCTCGGCGATATGCGCCGCACTCAAAATCGTCGCCTTCTGCGGATATTCATCGTTCATCGGGATGCAGCCATCGATGTGCCAGTTGAAGGTGCCGCGCAGATACGCTGCCGAGGAGTTCTTCGAGCTGTCCAGGGTGATGGGATAGATACCCGACACCGGATGGTGACCGTCAGACGAACAGTCGACCTCACCGAGCCGCCGGCAGAACTGCACCTGTACTTCGGGATCGAGGTAAAGACCGCGAAAGACCAAGACTCCGTTATCCTCCAGCGCGTCGAGCACCGCTTGAGCGTGCAGGTCATCGGAGGCTAGCCGGTCAGGCTCGACGCCGATTACTTCGGCGCCGACGGACTCCGTGAGCTTATTGATAGTAAGCAGACTCATCGCCTGTCCCTTCCCTTCCTGCCAGCCGCGCCAGTCCGCCGACGCGGTCCATAACGGCGTCGGCGGAGTTGGTGGGTTTGGGCTGAGCGAACATCTCAACCGCCATCGCAAGTCCCCACCCGGGCCAGTTCCTCGATGCGACCGACATTTAGCCAGGTCCGCTTGAAGATCGCGTCAGGCCCGAACGGAATGGGACCGATTCCCAACTCGGGGTAGTGCTCGGTCCAGCTTCCTTCCGCCGGCTTAGGCCATCGACCCACAGGAAACTCCCTGTGTCGATGACGATCCAGAAAACGTTGTGGTGCAGCGACCGTCACATCACAGCCCCACCGTTGACGCCAAGCACCTGACCGGTAATGAAACCGGCCTCCTCCGAGCACAAGAACCCCACCGCCGCCGCGACGTCGTCGGCGCTGCCAAGATGCCCCAGCGGAATATTGCTCGCCAATTTGTCATTCGACGAGACGGTGCCGTCGGCTTGGGATTGGCGCTGCATCGGCGTGTCGATGCCCGACGGGGGAATATTGTTGACAGTGATTCCCAGCGACGCATACTCGCGAGCCAGCGACTTGGTCAGCGTGATCACCGCTCCTTTCGAGGCCGCGTAGTGTGCCATACGTGGTGAGCCACGTTGAGCGCTCGATGACGAAATCATCACGATCCGTCCCCATTTGGCGGCTACCATGTCCGGCAGCGCCACTTGGCAGCAATGGAACGTACCCGTCAGGTTGACGTCGATCATCCGCGACCAGGCCTCGGGCGTGATGTCCGTGAATGGTGAGAATTCCACGATTCCCGCGCTGGTCACCAAAATGCTTACCGGCCCGAGCTCGCTGCGCACTTTAGCGAAGGCCTCCTCCACCGCCGGCCGGTCGGTGACGTCAGCGGCCACCCCGAGCGCTATCACCCCCTGGGACCGCAGATCGTCACAAACACGTTGCACCGCAGGGCCATTGACATCGAGCACCACGACTTTGCAGCCACGGCGGCCCAACTCGTGGCATGTCGCCTCACCCATACCCGACGCGCCGCCGGTCACCACCGCGACTCGAGTCATCCGCCGCTTTCCTCGCTACTTGCAGTCGAGCACGTCACTTTGCGCAGCTCCCAGGATTCGCAGTGCTCGTCGAACACCCGGCCGCCGGCATGCTTGACGACTTCGACCACGCTCGGGGCGACGACGGTGATCCGACATCTCAAATCTGGCTCCCCGGCGCTCACCGGGAAAAGCTCGGTCATTGTCCGCCGACTGAGCGTGCTCGCACGCTCATTACTGCTTGTTCCGATCCTTCATGGAGGACAGGCCGGCCAGAGCCGGCATGCCCCCGGTGATATGCATCGCTCTTGAGTGACCGAGGTGGTGCATGTCGAAGCAAGCGTCGATCGCCTCGGTGAAGCCTTGGATGTCAAGCGTGCGGTTTACTGCACGCTTGGCCATGCGCAGGGCGAACCCGTCGACCTCCGCGATGCGGCTTGCCAGCTCCAGGGTTTGCGGCATCAGCTCCTCGAGCGGCACAACCTTGTTGACCATTCCCAGCTGCTCGGCCTGTTGCGCGGTAACGGATCCTCCTGTGAAGAGCAGCTCCTTGGCTTTGCGGGCGCCGAGCTCCCACGGGTGGGCATGGAACTCGACCCCGCACAGACCCATCGCCAACACCGGATCGGAGAATTCGGCGTTGTCCGCGGCAACGATCAAGTCGCAGGGCCAGCACAGCATGAGCCCGCCGGCGATGCACTTACCTTGTACTGCTGCAATCGAAGGCTTGGGTACGTCGCGCCACCGCTTGGCGTAGTGCAGGTAGTGGCGGGTCTCCCAGTCGTAGAGCGCGTCGGGAAGCGGGATGTCGCGGGCGACGGTGCTGCCGCCTTTGCCCGACATGTCGTGGCCGGCGGAGAAGTGCTTCCCGTTGGACCGCAGGACGATGACCTTGACCTCACGGTTCTCCTCGGCTGCGCTCCAGGCCTCGTCCAACTCCATCAGGACCTTCTGGGTCTGGGCGTTGGCGGCTTCCGGCCGGTTCAGGGTGATTACGCCGACTTGGTCATCGACCTCGAATTGCACGTGCTCGAAGTTCATCGCACCTCCATCAGGCCTCGACGTCGAAACCCCGGGCTGCAACCATAGGGGCCTTGCTGTCTCCGTCGGGTGAACGAAGCCTATCAACAACCTAAGTTTCTTAAGTTCCGCTTCAGCTTAAATTTATTATTAAAACGTAGTTGGCATCGGGATCACACGAAGGCGACAGCTCCACCGTTGACCATCAGCGTCTGGCCAGTGATATAAGACGCGTCGGGTGATGCCAGAAACACGCAAGCTCCGACCTGATCGGCTGGCACCCCGGCCCGGCCGAGTGGAATCTGAGCACGCAGTTCCGGCGGCATGAGCGACGGGTCTGGCAGCGTTGCCCCAGGAGCGACGCAGTTCACCCTGATCCCCATCCGCCCCAACTCGAACGCCAGCACCTTGGTGAGGTGCGAGATCGCCGCCTTCGAGGCGTGGTAATGGGCGCCCTGACCCCGAGTCACCGTGAGGCCGGCCTGAGATCCGATGTTGACGATCGCGCCTCCACCGGCTGCGGCCATCGGGTCGACTACTGCCTTGGTGCACAGGAAAACTCCGCGCAGGTTGACCGCCAGCACGCGGTCCCACTCGTCGACAGAGATCTCCATGAACCGACGGCGGAACCAGATGCCGGCGTTGTTCACCAGCACGTCGACTCGCCCGTGTGCGGCGATGATGCGGGAGAAAAGGCCGGTGACATCGTCAGCGCAGGAGACATCGACACATTGGTAGTCGATGCGTGGATCACCGCCGACCGGCAGCTCGACATCGGCTGCAACCACCGCGGCGCCTTCGTCAGCAAACCGGGCGGCGATCGCCGCACCGATTCCCCGCCCTGCGCCTGTGACGACGACGACTCGGTCACTTGTCATCGTTCTTCATCGCCGGCCGGACGCGCCACCCCGGCCGGACCGGCAACGTCAGACGGCAACCCAGCCGCCGTCGACATTGAGAATCTGGGCGGTGATGAAGTCGGCGTCCGACGAGGCGAGAAACACCATCGCGCCGAGCAGGTCGTGCGGAGTCTGCTCCCGCTGTAGACACTTGAGCTGCAGCATCCTGTCTGCGACCGGCAGACCCGAGTTCTCGAAGAGGTGTGTCGTTCCCTCACTCATGGTGACACCCGGTGTGATCGTGTTGACCGTGATGCCGTGTGCTCCGACTTCGCGAGCCAAGGCCCGGGTGAAGCCGATCACCGCCGCCTTCGACGTGACGTAGTGCAGCAGCCCCGGGGTGCCGGCGAGCGCAGTCCCTGACGAGATGTTGATGATCTTGCCTCCGCGTTGCTCGATCATCGCCGGTACCACTGCCTTGCAGCACAAGAACATGCCTCGGACGTTGACCGCCATCACGCGGTTCCACTCCTCAACGTCGATGTCCAGCCACCCCTTGACCTTCAAGCCCCCGTAGAGGGCGGCGTTATTCACCAGGAAGTCGATCCGGCCGAACCGTTCGAGCGCTGCCGCGGCCATCTTCTCGGTCGACTCCTGACTGCTGACGTCGACCGTCACCCCGAGCGCCTCGCCACCGGCGGCCTCAATCTCAGCCACCACCGGCGCTGGGTCGACGATGTCGGCGACCACAACCTTCGCGCCCTCGGTCGCGGCACCGAGTGCGTACTCACGCCCGATGCTCTGCGCCGAGCCGGTGATGATGCCCACTCGCTCCTCGAGTCGTCCCATGGCTTGCAGTCTCCTTCGATGTGTTCGGTTGGTGTGGACAGCGCTCGCTGGGCGCACAGGTCCGGCGATCAGCCGAGCGGGATGTAGACGTTCTTCGGGCGCAAGAAGTCTTCGAGGCCGTAACGACCGCCCATGCGCCCGAACCCACTCTGCTTCACTCCGCCGAACGGGGCACCAGCGGGCACACCGGTGAACGCATTGACATATACCGAACCGGCCTCGAGGGCAGCGGCGACGCGGTGAGCGCGCCGAAGGTCATTGGT
>Ga0187784_10003558_pt1 | contig 12593 bp, 8 predicted proteins | sample 1015_SJ02_MP15_2_FD_132964 | JGI IMG/M metagenome (GOLD analysis project Ga0187784, IMG submission 132964) | Tropical peat soil microbial communities from peatlands in Department of Meta, Colombia - 1015_SJ02_MP15_20_MG | ecosystem: Environmental > Terrestrial > Soil > Wetlands > Peat | place... | reverse complement strand
TTGAAAACCGCCCGGTCGACATCCGCTTCGTGACGCGCGAGGAAGCTGGGAGGCTCGGCTTGCGCAAACTGCCTCCCGTGGAACGCAATCAGCTCCGCATCATCGACATCCACGATTTCGACCTCACTGCCTGCGGCGGTACGCATGTCCGCCAAACGGGACAGATTGGATGCATCCTGCTTCGCAAGTCAGAAAAAGTGCGCCAAGGATACCGCGTCGAATTCGTCGCCGGTCAGCGCGCCGTGGCCACGGCGCGCCGTGACTTCACGACGCTCACCGAGGCTTCCGCGCTTTTTTCGGCACACATCTATAACGTTCCGCAGCAGGTCCGTAAGTCGCTTGAGGAAATCCGCTCGCTTCGTAAACAAGGCGAAGAGTCGCTCGACGAACTCATCGCGGCCCAGGCTACCTCTCTTCTCGCCGAGAGTCCGGAGTCCGGCGGCCGCAAACTGGTGATGCGCACGTTCGCCGGTCGCGACATGAACTCGCTAAAACTGCTGGCGCAGAAGTTGACGCGCCAGTCCGCGAACGTCATTGCTCTGCTCGCCACCACATCCCCCCAACCATCATTAGTCTTTGCGCAGTCGGCAGGCCAGCCGTCGGACATGGCAGCCGCCATGAAACAAGTCATGGCCCAAATCGGCGGTCGCGGCGGTGGCACTAAAGATATGGCGCAGGGCGGTCTACCCAACTCCAACAAAGTCGAAGCTGCCCTTGCTCACGCGAAATCAATCCTGCCTGAGTTTTCTAAGAGTTGAAGCGAGACTTGCTTCCCGTAATCCGGAGTTGAAAGGCTGACGTCCCAGCGGCTAACCAGGCAGCGACGACCAACGACCGATTTTCCATTCTCCATCTAATTTTCATGTTGCTTGGCTGTATTCCTCCCCGTTGTGGTTTCGCATGGAACAGAGCGGCAGCCCCGAACTCAAGCCGCCTTGTTTCACCAGGTCCACCCCGGGTCTCCCCTGATTACCAGGATGGACCCTGTTTTTTGTGCCGCGCTGTTTTTCTTGGATCCCTGGCGTACAATTTTCTGGCAACTACTCCTTGTCTCTGGGGAGGCTCCCGTGTACCGATTCGCACTCGTTTTTCCTGCAATTCTCTTTCTGGCTTTTTCAACTTCCGGTCAGCAACCGAAACCCGATTCCTCTGCGGCGCAGAAAGCGCCTTCTTACTCCGCCATTCCGGTAGAGGCAGCGAAGACACCCAACCCGGTCAAGCCGACGCCGGAGTCCCTGGCTCGCGCCAAGAAGTGGTGGACGCTCGACTGCGAGATGTGCCACAACAAGAACGGCGACGGCAAAGGCGAAACAGCCAGGGATATGAAATTGACGATGGTCGACTTCACTGATCCGGCTACTCTCAAAGACCGCACCGACGGGGAGCTCTACTGGATCATCAAAAACGGCCACAACGACATGCCCGCCGAAGGGCCGCGCATCACGACCGAGCAGGGCTGGGACTTGGTGAACTACGTCCGGTCATTCGCAAAGAAGAAGGAAGGCGATGCGAAACAGGAATCCGAGGCCAAGCCGCAATAGGCAATCTTTTCCAGGTTTCAAAGACATTGCGTCTGGAAACTCCAAATGCCTCCGCCTCAAAGCGCGAAACCCGCTTCTACCCCGGTTCCTGATATAGCCCGAGCAGGTTGCCGGCCGGATCGCGGAAGTGTGCGGTGATCTCTGGTGCGTCCACGCCAATAGGATGCACGATCTCGCCGCCATTCTCCACCACGAGCTTCATCGTCGCTTCGATACTGTCAACCATGATGTACACAAACAGCCCGGCTGGTTCTGGTCGTCGCTTCAGCACCCACTCTCCGCTCACTTCGCCCACACCGTCATCGAATGCCGTGCTGCCATCGTTGCGGTTTCGGACGTTCCAGCCAAACACCCGTTTATAAAATTCCGCGGACTGCGCAATGTCGTCGGTCGGAATCTGTAGGTAGCAGATTTTTCCATTGGCACGTGTCGGGGGCATGAACTTTAACTCTATCTCATTTCCAAGCGACCGGCTTCTGATTGTGGAGGCCGCGCGATTTGCTCAGCGACTCTCCGCCAATTCGGGAGCCGAGAGCACCGCCGCGCGCAGGGGGAAGAACCTGTTAATGAGGCAATCGTGGAGATCCGGATCGAGATCGGCGCAGCAATCTTTGATGACAGCCAAGCGGAAATCGGCGTCCGACGCCTCGAGTAGCGTTGAGAGCACGACTCCGCTGGTAGCGATGCCGAACAGAACCAGTGTGTCGATGTCATTTGCCCGCAGGATCATCCCTAGATCCGTACCCGCAAACGCACTCACGCGATGCTTGGTAATTACGATCTCGCCCTCTTTCGGGGCAATCGCCGCAGGGATCCCTCCAAGCGCGCCCTGAAACAGTTTCTGATGCTGCTCTGACGACTTAATTGCGCCGAATAGCGTATTTCGGGAACTAACCTCAGGAAGCCCGGGACGAAATCCCACCTGCACGTGGATCACCCTGATGCCCGCAGAGCGAGCATGGCCTAACGTGCTCGCCGCACGAGCCAGAAACGCTTCTTTATCTCCTTTGGTGTAAATCGAGACAATGCCTTCCTGGCAGTCCATGCTAAGAAGCGCCGTGTGGGCGGGATATATAGGGAAGGTGGCAGGCACACAAACTCCCTTCTGCAGGGGACTCCTCGGCCCACCATACTAATCGATTCTTATACCGCCCGGCGGAAGCGTCCTTCGGTTTGCCCCTCCGGCAGCAGACCGACAATTCCCCGTAAGCCTTCCCAGGCAGCCTGGCTCAGAGAAGGATCGCCGCTGACCAGTTCGCGGATCATGTCCCAAGCTGCCATATTCAGCGCGCCTTCCGGCGGCAAGCCCATCGCCAGTGATACGGCGCACTGCGGACAAAAGCAGATCCGGTTCGCCGACGATTTCTGCCGCGGACGCACTCCCACCGTCTGCGCAAACATGTAAACTGCAACCGACTTGTCGCCCGCCTCAATCTCCCTTCGGCACCGCAAACATAGAATTGGTTGCAAGAATCCCCCCTGAGATCGTCTCTGTTGTCCACTTTCACCGAGTGAGTCGAGAGGCCACAAGTATTTACACAGATTCCCGAATTGCGGAAATGTTTTGCGGTGCTCCATTCTTTCGCCGTTCTGTGTGCGTAAGGACGGGATATTTCCCAAGTCGCTGGCCACTCTTTACGCTTGTTGCAAAGCGCGGGATTTCCCGATCTTGCTTGTGTGGGAAGGGAGGTCCGCGTCCGTCCCGCCGCGGCGACGCGAGGCGTGCCTCTCCGACCGGTGACCCAGCGAGCTTCGGAACGGTACGAGTTCACTCGTGCCGTAAAGCAGTCGACCAGGAAAGGCGCTTCAGTGCCGCGTCCCCCCAATCAGCCCTGCCACTCCCCAAACCACCAGCAACGGAAGCAAACTCCCGACTCCCCGAAGACCGATCAACTGACCCAGGTTGAACGCGCCATATTGCGGGCTCGAGCCGGCCTCACTGACGGTCAGCATCGATACACGATTCATCGCCATCTGCCCCGAACGAAAGGCCGGCCAGGAAGAGTGAACAAGCGGACAGCTATCCTGCATCGCTAACTGCGACGTCGTCGAAACCACGATCAACGTTACTCCAACGCTAACCACCGCCAACGCCATCAGAATTTTCCGCCACCCCGGAGTTGCTCGCTCCCACGCCATCGGCAGTCCGATGCACAACAGCGGGAAACTTGCTCCGGCATAACGAGGCCCGAAGGAAAGCCCCGACTTCCACCAGTAAAACGAAGCATTGAATAGGAAATAATAAACAACAATCGCAGCCGCGACGAAAGTGGCTGCGCGATACGTTCGCTTTTTCCACAACAACCAGAATCCCGCAGCAGCAGCCAGCATCACAGGAGATGCAATGAACAGCCCGCGCGAGCATCCGAACAGAAGCTTGAGCAGACGGTCCGGGTGAGGATAAGTGAGACCAAGATATCCGCGCTGCTGCATGAAGGTGAACTGCTTCGAATCCAGATATTTGTAGCCAGGAGTGAACGAGCCGAAAACCGCATACAGGTAGATCGTCAGCACGATGAGACAGATCGTCGCCCCTACACCAACTCCGAGGGCAACTCGCCATCGAGCGGAACTCCCGCGCGGCCATGCCTGCCAGAGAGCCAGAAACGCCAGCAGCGCAGAGGCTGGCGCGGCGGGATATTCGGTGACCGTCGCCCATCCCGCTGCCAGTCCTACCGTCAGTGCCCAAAGCAAATCTCCGCTCGCATTCTGCGTTTCACGCAGCTTAAGCGCGGCAGCGAAAGCGAAGAGGAGGCACGCGCCCGCCAAAGCATGCGCCCAGAACAGGCTCGCATAGGCCCACAGCGGAGTTCCCACCCCCATTACGACCGCCCCGAATGCGGATCCAGGGGCACCGTCGCCAAACCGCAAGCCCAGAAAAAAGAGGCATACTCCGGCCAGCGCCGCTGGTAACGCAGAAGCCCCCACGCCCACGACATACGACAGCACCACCGCCCCGCGGGGCGATTCCGGATCAACGCCCACAATGCGCATGGCCGGCCTGGCGGCTAGGGCAAAGGGCAGAGAAAAGAAAACCAACCCCGGCGCCTTGTCGCAATAGTAATGTCCGGCAACGTACGCCCGGTCCTCGGTGTTCTGATAGTAGGCGTCGATTCGCAGAGTGTGCCGCTCGACGATCGCGCGCACCAGATCGAAGCGCGAGTTCTGATTCCACCCGCCGCCCTCATAGAAGTAGATGAACGAAAAGAAAAGAACCGCCCCCAACAACGAAGCGGCTTTCCAATGGGATAAATGTTCGGAAGGTCGGCTCATGCCCTAAGCGGTACATCCTAAATCAGAAACAAAGGACTTACACGTGTTGCCACCAGATGCGACGGGACCGGGCGAGAGGCAGTGGCAAAGGAAAATTCTTTCTCTCGAAGGCATCCCTCGACACGGGCGCATGAGATCATCACGCTCTGATTGGTTATATGACTCTTCTGTGGAACGGGATCGACCGTTGTTGCGCCGGGTACGTCAGGCGAGCCGCCGCTGATCTTACAGCCAAAAAGATGACGGCGTCGAAGGATCTTTGGTTCGAAAACCAGCAGTTGGAAGCTGAGACGAAGGTAGGCGTGGGGTAACGGGGGCCTAAATCTGCCTACTTGTGACCAAAATCGGCGTCAGGAAGTCGCTGAAATCAATGGATTTTAGACGCCGATGAACAATCTGTTGGTTCCAGGTTCGAATCCTGGTGGGCCCACCGCACGGAAACTTGTCGCAGCAGTCCAGTTTCGCTACGCGAGGGATCTCGGGCTGCCGCTGCTTTCACCCATGTACATCACGGCTGCGTAAATTCAATCAATCTAAAGACAGAACGGCCTTCGTCCGCCAGACCAGTGGGTGCGCTCTCCATCGAACTTGTTACTTTGGTGAGCAGTGGGGCTGTCCGCAGTGTTGACAGTGTTCTGTGTGGAACGTAGAGTCTGGCGAAAAGGCTTTTCCCATCGCACGAAACTGGGGCTGGAGGCGAGAATGCGTTTGAAACTGTTCTGCGCGTGTGTTTTGGTGTGCGGAAGCAGTATCGGCAGCCTGGCGCAGGATCCCACCAAGGTTGAACCGAGGCACTACAAGCTGGACTTTGAAAACGACCGCGTGCAGGTGCTCTCGGTGCACTATGCGCCGCACGAGCACTCGGTGCTGCATGAGCATCCGGGTGGAGTAGTCGTCATCTTGACAGAAGCGCACTTGCGTTTCACGGACGAAAACGGGAAGACGCGGGAAGTCTTCTCGAAACCGGGAGAAGCGCGCTGGTATCCGCCGTTCAGGCACAGAGTGGAGAATCTGGGCGATACGCCGTACGACGCCGTGTACATCGGGCTGAAGTCGAAGGCGACGGCGTCCAACGCGCAGCCTTTAACCGAAGAAGAAGCCAAGAAGATTGCTGCGGAGTACCTGTTAGCGGCGGGGCAGCAATAGGGCCAGATCCTCGGATTCCACCGGTGACCGCGATACGGCGTCACTACAGCCGGCGGCATGCCGGCGCCACGGTATGACACGGCTCTCGAACTTCACTGGTAAATCCGCTTAGGGCGGGACTGAATATTGGAAAGGTGAGCGCGAATATGGCGCTTCCGTGGGCTTCCGCAAACTAGCAACAGAATTATGTTGGACAAATCTGGGAGTCTAGCAGGGACGCGCCTTCGCCCCCCGTTTTTGTTGAATTCAGAATATGCTCTCAGCGATACAAAGCTAGCTTTTAGCAAACAGTCGGAAACGCTAGGCCCATTTTTTGTGCCCACCACCAAACTCCACCACAGGTGACAGATAGTTCGGCCAAATAGATAACTGCGACGCAAGCTCCCGTTGTTTAATCCCTCGTGCGGTCCTTATCGGTTTGATTGCGTTGCCTAGAGTCAAAATTGATTGCCTGCCTTACCAGCGAGATCGGCGAGGTTGGCGATTGCATTCCATGCCGAAAATAGCTGACTGCGGTCCGGCGGATTCGTGCGCCCGTGCCCAATCTCCCTTGGCGTCCCACCGCAATCCGGCGAGAGCCTGTATGAGTCCGGCAAGCGGCTCGGAGTCTGGTAATGATCGGCGGAATTCGTCCAAGGTCATGGCGTCGTATTCGCGCTTGAGCAGCTAGCTAACCAGATTGGGCTTTGTATCCTGTACCGAATAATACCGCTTCCATCTCTTTCTGACTCTTGGATAAGCATATCGGGGTTCGAATCCTTGGGGGGCAGCCAAACTTTCTCATTTACCTCTCGCTGCAAGAATTCCCGTCCCAATCAGAGTGGCATCCGCCGTTAGCCTTCCGCCACCCCAACGAATGCCGGGAGAAACCATGAGTGATTAAGGTTTCTCCCGGGCGCAGGGTTGAAACCGTCTTTCAGAACACAAAGCGCAGCGCGAACTGCATAAAGCGCGGCGTTGTGATGGTTGAGGTGTAGGCTCCGAACTGGGTATCGGAATAACCAAGCGAAGGCTGCGCGGTGCGGACGTCATAGCGCACCGAGTTGAGCGCATTGAATGCCTGCCAGGTGAACTCCAGGCGACGGTTTTCTCCCAGAGGGAAACTCTTGGAGACGCCCGTATCAATGTCGAACATGCCCTGGCCTATGACGTTGTTGCGGACACCGGATTCGCCCGGCCACTCTGGGCGGAAGGCCGCAATCGCAGCATCCGGGTTCGAGAACATGGCCGGCCCGACATCAGTGCCATTCACGACCAGATGCTTGGGATTTGTCACCTTGGGAAGCGGACCGTTGGGTTCGGCGTCGCCTTCGATGTTCCAGTCGGTGGCCCAGTCCGGTCCGTTATCGACGGTGATGGGGAAGCCGCTTGTCCAGCGGAGGACGCCGGAAACATTCCATCCAGCGATTAGTTCATTCAGCAGAGGACCGGCGTTTCCTGCCAGCATATGACCTTTTCCGAACGGCAAGCGATAAACAAGGTTGCCATTGATCTGGTGCCGGTTATTGAAATCGGAGAGCCCGCGCAACGCCATCGGATCCCACGCGTTGATGACGATGCCGCCGCCGTTCAAATCGCTCCCAGTTCCGCCTGTCCCCTCATAAGGGCCGATTCGTTGTGCCGCCGACTCCTCATCGAGAGATTTCCCAAACGTGTAATTGAACTGGCCCTGCAAGTTTGCCCCCATATGGGCGTTGTAAGTCACCTGCAGCGCGTTGTAGCTGGAAGTGCCGATAGTGCGCCAGGCGTATAGCGACGAGAATTGATCGTGATAGAAGTTATACGGCCCGTTTTTGCTGTTGGGAGTGGTCATGCCCGTGATCGAACCAGGAAGATCCATCAGATACAGGGCGAAGGTTTCGTTGTGGAGGTAACAGCTCCAAAGCTCGTAGACGTTTTGCGTAGCGGTAGGGTTGGCCGGCAGATTGCCGTTCGCGCAAGTGGTGGCATCGTTGACGAGCTGAGTCTGCGTGCCCGTTCCAGCCCATGCGGGGAAGAAATTCTCGAAGAACGGGACGGGCTGGATGGCATTGACAGCGGTGCCGGCGGCAACCTGCTTAGAGAGCATGGTTGCAGCCTGGAAGTATGTCATCCCGCTAGAGGGATCGGTGGGATTGGCGGGCTGGGCCAAATCCACTTGCATCGGCAGGCGCCTGCCGACGCTTCCTACATACGCTATTTGCAGCGATGATCGCGATGAGATCTGCCTCGCGAGCGCGAAGTTGAAGACGTGCGCGTACGGCGTCTTCAGACTTTGATCCAGTCCCCAGTTGATAGCGAATTCAGTATTGCTGGGTGTAAATGGAACACCCGGCGGGGTGGGACCAAACAGGCAACTGGGCCCGCTCAAACTGGCGCAGGGCGCGGGAAGGCAGGATGGTCCGGAGGTCCCGGGAGTAAGGCAGGTAAAGCGCGGAGCCCCCTGAGCCGTTATGACTCCGGCGGGATTTCCGAGATCGGTGGTTAAACCGAGGGAGCCGTGCTGATCGAAGCTGTTCACGATAGGAATTCCGAAGTGGTCATACACGATGCTGTAGCCGCCGCGGACCGTGAACTGGTCTCTCTTACCGAGAATCTTCGAAGCCAGACCGTCTCCGGTATCGGGGGACCACGCCACCGCGACGCGCGGTGAAAAGTCTTTGTGGTCCCAGTTCCACAGGCCCGGACCGTGATTCGCGGGTCCGCCCCAGATGAATGAAATCTCTCCGGCATCGATGGCGGGCTGACCCTTCGACATTAACTGAGCCGTGTCATTAAACCACTGGCCAAGATTCTGATTAGTGCAGCCACCACTGGCGGCTTCGACGCAGGGCGCGACCTGCAAGCCGTTCGTTTCATAAGGTGGAGCTTCGAGAACCCACCTGAGGCCATATGTAAGCGTCAAGTTGGGCTTGAGCCGCCAGGCGTCCTGTCCATAAAACTCGTAGTTGTTGATGGCGTAGCGGCGTTTGATGATCGTGCCCTGCGAAAGGAGCGCGCCGCTGCGGTTGAAATTGTAATAACCATCGCCTTCGGCAAAAATGCCCAACAGGATTGCCACAGCCTGATCATAATTCGGGGCGAAATTCGGATCGACCACGGGATAGGGCTGGCCGGTTGCCGGATTGGTATTGTTGGGTGGATTCAGCGGGCTCGGGTTGCCGGGCCCGGAGATTCCGCCGGTATTGAGGTAGACCGGATTGGTCTGGACATCGGAGTACGACTCGTCGGTGCTGCCGCGATCATCGCGGATGATAAAGAAATCCGCGCCAAACTGGAACGTATGATTCTTCTGCGTCCAATTCAAACTATCGGTGAACTGGTTGATAGGAACGAAGAAAGTCGTCGAGCGGGTGAAGGGTACGAGGTTGTCGAGCCCGCTCAACAAAACCGCTTGATAATTCGAGGTGCCTAACTGTTGGCCGCCTTGACGAACGAAGCCCCAGTGGAAATTGTTGATGAGCCGGGGATTGATGAGCGAAGTGAGACCGACGGTGATGCCCCGGCTGTCGTCGACGGTGGTAGTCGACGCGGGCTGTCCAGGAAACTGCTCCAGCCCGGGCTCGTTAAAATTTTGCATCGAGGCGCGGGCAAAAAGGGTTTCCGAGCCGCTGCTGTTGATGTGGTAGTCGACGCGGGCAATGTACGTATTGAATTGCGAGTCGGCGTTGGAAGCGAAACGATAGCCGAGTGTGTTCACGCCGTCGCCGGTGTTGGTGGCATTGGACGGCAGGTACTGATTCAGAAGGGCCAAGATCGCAGGATTGTTGCCGATTCCATTGGGATCGATTCCCTGGATCTGCGCCGGCGTCATGGCAAAGTAGCCGGGTTGAACGTTGACGGTGTTGCCGTTAGCCGTGACGCTTCCCCCAGGACAGGCGGGGTTAGAGGCCCCGCCAGCGCATGCATACTGCAAAAAGCCCTGCCGCATGGCTGCGCTCGGGACCGTACGCAAGACACTGGTGCCCTGCGCGTCGCGACGCCCTTCGTAATTCGTAAAGAAGAAAAGACGGTCCTTCCGGACGGGTCCGCCAAATGTCACGCCGAACACGTTGCGCAACAGCTTCGGCTGAACGTTGGCTAGGCCATCTTCCAGCTGAGACTCCTTGATGAAGGGGTCGTTGGCGCTGAATATGGTGTTGCGGTCGTACTCGTATGCTGAGCCATGAAACGTATTGGTCCCGCTTTTCGTCACGAGGGCCACCTGGGCGCCGCTGGCATAGCCGGAGTCGGCGTTGGAGTTGGCCGTCGTAACGCGAAATTCTTCCACTGAATCCGGTGGCACGTTGAGAACGCTGTTGAAGGCGTATCCGTTGTTTTCGTCGTTGACTCCGATGCCGTCGAGCGTGACGTTGGATTGATCGCTGCGCAAACCGTTCACTGCGCCGCTGCGAGTGTCGAGATTCTGCTGGGCTTGCGATTGAATGCCAAGGTACGTCACGCCCGGCTGGAGGCTCAGCAAATTCACAACGTTGCGGTCGGCAATCGGTAATTCCTGAATCTGATCCTGCTCGACTGCGTTGCCGAGCGACGCATCACTCCGATTGATCAGCGGTGCTTCACCTTCGACAGTGACCGATGTTGTCTCCGTCCCAACCTGCAGCTGAATGTGCAAAGTCGAGGGCAGTTTGACCAACAGCGTGACCTTCGAGACGATGAATGGCGCGAATCCCTTGGCATTGGCTTCCAGCTTGTAATCGCCCGGAGGCACGTCGAGAAACTGGTACAGTCCAGAGTCGTTGCTGCTGGTAGTACGCCGGAGGCCAGTCGCGCTCTCGATCAAGACAATCTTGGCGCCCGCCACGCTCGCGCCGGAGGGATCGGTTACGTTGCCGTTCAGCTGGCTGGTGGATTGCGCTATTGCGAACGGAACTAACATCGCCAGAGCAGCGATCGTCCAAATCGCACTTCGTTGTAGAGTTCGAACTTCCTGCCTGCACCACCGCTCAACCCACCTGCTGCTCGACTGCCGATCCATTCTCATATGGTCCATCCCCGTCATTGAAGTGTCTCCTAGGAAGAAAACAAGCGGCGAAAACATTGCAAAAGGCATAATCCCATGGCGATTTCCCACGCTTGTTTGCTCGGCGTCCGCTGTGATTGTTCGGTGTCCAATGAGATCGAACCCTTCCCGCCCAGAGTGGCGCGAATTATATCTGATCCGATCATGGACCTTCATGCAGAAAATGCGAGGCCGATGTTCTGAATTCTTGATCGCTGCAGTAGCTCCGGGGAGCCCGCTTCCAGTACCATCTTCCGCAGGCCGATCAGGGGGGAAGCGTGCAGTCTTGGAAAAGCAAGCCGTACACATGCGAGTTCACCACCATTCTTCAATCACCGGCCTGATTCTGCTCTTCTTTGCTGAAGGCGCAAAGCACTGGCCGTAACGCCGTCGGGTGGCGCTCTAAGTCTGGTGACACCCCCGACAAGGAACCGTCATTTCTTGTCGCCTACATGCCTTTTGACTTCGGGGCGCAATCTGTGGAAAGTGACAAGCGAGAACCCAGCTTGGCATTCCTAAACCGACTGGCAGCGAAGCTTCGACTCCCGATCGCAATGCTGTTCGTGTTTCAAGACCAGCCAATTCCGGGTGTTCAGTCGAACGATGTCGACAAGCTGAAGGAGTGTTTCAATCTCGCAAGCGAACGCCTAACAACCCGTCCAACGCTCCTCGGCCTTTCCTCAAATCTGCTGCGAACGAACTTGGGATTAAGCTGTGCGGACGGCACGATTTCCGCCACAGCCTGACAACTGAGCTTCGACGGAATGGCACACACCCGAAAGTAATCGGGCCAGAATCCGATCGGGCACCGAATCGACGACGCCGAAATCATCGGCGTGATCAAGGATTCGATGTATGGCAACTCTAGAGAACAGCTTCGCCCCGTTTTGTACCGGCCGTTATTCCAAAGCCAGGGAGGCACCGATCCGGGCCGGTGGGTTGGAGTGGGCTTCGTATCCTTCGAACTACGCTATCGATCAGACGCGAGCCTCGTAGACGAGGTGCGTCAGGCGATCGGATCAGTGGACCGCAACCTGCCGATTTTCGCTGTTAAGACTCTGCGAGCCCAAACGGAGGACTCGTTCCTGCGCGAACGCCTGCTCGCTGCAATTTCTAGCTTCTTTGGGGGGCTTGCGTTGTTGCTTGCCGGCTTGGGCCTATACGGGCTGATGGCGTATGCCGTAGCTCGCCGAACCGCGGAAATCGGAGTCCGCATGGCTCTGGGAGCCCATCAAGGAGGAATTATTTGGCTGATCGCGCGCGAAACGGTGTGGCTGGTATTGGCCGGCGCTGGGGCAGGAATTCCGTTAGCCGTCTGGCTCGCACGCTATGCGAAGACGCTCCTGTTTGGAATGGCCGGGCCCGATCCGGAGATCCTCGCATATTCAGTTGCCGTTCTAATCGGTGTCGCGATGCTCGCTGGGTTTTTGCCGGCGCGGCGGGCAACCAAAGTGGATCCAATGGTCGCGCTGCGATACGAATAACTGATGGTCCCGTCGCTCACGGCGAGTGACGGGCTACCCTGACATTGAGTCTGGCACTCACCAGATCCCTTTTTCCAGAAACATCCCAGAGGCAGACTGGCGAACTAATTGATTCTTCAGCGACGATTGTGGGTTTCCTGCGCCTTCCAGAAAGACTTGGTTTTGGAA
>Ga0187784_10003557_pt1 | contig 12595 bp, 13 predicted proteins | sample 1015_SJ02_MP15_2_FD_132964 | JGI IMG/M metagenome (GOLD analysis project Ga0187784, IMG submission 132964) | Tropical peat soil microbial communities from peatlands in Department of Meta, Colombia - 1015_SJ02_MP15_20_MG | ecosystem: Environmental > Terrestrial > Soil > Wetlands > Peat | place... | reverse complement strand
TTGCGCCTTCCCAGGGCCGTTGCACCGACGCCTTGCGGCCGGCATGCGCCAACTGGATGGCGATCTTGGCGTTGCCGATGTGGTGGCAGTGATAAACGATGCGCTCGAGCGCCGCCTCGCAGTCGTCGGAATAAAGACCGAGACAGCCGTGGGTGATGCGGCCGCGCCGCTCGACATGCGTCGCCTCGATAACCAGCATCGCCGCGCCGGAATTCGCCAGCGTGCCGAGGTGGGTCATGTGCCAGTCGTTGCCGACCCCGTCATTGGCGCTGTACTGGCACATCGGCGACACGACGACGCGGTTCGATAGCGCCAGATCGGCAAGTTTTATGGGCGAGAACAAAGCGCTCGGCATCGGGGGTCACATTTGGCTCGGGGTGGAGAAATCAGGACGGCGGCGAGATCGGCCGGTTCGCTGCCGGCGGTTGCGATCTGTGGATAACGCGCCAAGCCGCCGCGAGTCTAGGGTCCTGGCGGCGGGATGCGCCGGCGGGAATTTCACTCCGCCGCGTAGCGTCTACCGAGCATCGCGGGCCACCGGGCGGGCTTTCTGATCCGGCGCACCGGCACCGCGTCGTCGGCGCCGGCATCGACTGGCGGCAGGCCCGCAATCTTCGCCCATTGATTGCGCACGCGTAAGACTTGCCGCATCTCGTCGAGAAACTCGCCTTCGCTGTAATAGTGGCGCCAGCGCCCGGTATCGCAAAGTTCGATGAAATGCTGCTGCCGACGCTCCAGCAATGCGAGCCATCTGCGCGCGATACTGTCGTACCGACCTTCCCGCGGTGCCGACATGATAAAGCCAGAAGCGCAAAGTCAAAAGCGCCTTTGGAATCGGCGCTGAAGTAATATCCCGTAGGCGTCGATGATTCGGCAATGAAAATGCGCGCTGCCCTGCGCGCTCGTGAATCATTGACTTTCAGTTTGTGGATAACAGCGTGCAAAATGATTCGGGCTCAACGCCGTCGCGCTAAAGCGGCACGCGCAGAAAACCGGCAAGCTCGCCGACGATGCCGCGCCGGAATACCAAGACGCAGGCGACGAAAACCGCGCCCTGGATCACCAGCACCCATTGTCCGAGCGGCGCCAGGTAATTCTCCATTGCCACGATGGCCAGCGCCCCGACCACCGGTCCGAACACCGTGCCCAGCCCGCCAACCAGCGTCATCAACACCACCTCGCCCGACATGTTCCAATGCACGTCGGTCAGCGAGGCAAGCTGGAACACCAGCGCCTTGAGCGATCCGGCGAGCCCGGCGAGCGCCGCCGACAGCACGAAGGCGACGAGCTTGTAGCGGTCGGTGCTGTAGCCGAGCGATATGGTGCGCAACTCGTTCTCGCGGATCGCCTTGAGCACTTCGCCGAACGGCGAATTGATGATGCGATAAATCAGAACAAAAGCAGCGAGCACCACGACGGCGACGAACGCATACATCGTCATGTCGTTGGACAGATCGAAATAGCCCAACAGCCGGCCGCGCGGCACCGCCTGGATGCCGTCCTCGCCGCCCGTCATTTTCACGCGCAGCGCGACGAGATACATCATCTGCGCCAAAGCCAGCGTGATCATGGCGAAATAGATGCCTTGGCGGCGGATGGCGACGCTGCCGGCGACGACACCCAGCAGCGCGGCCATGGCGGTGCCGGTGACGATGGCGAATTCCGGCGGCCAGCCCCAGGCCTTCGCGGCATAAGCCGAGAAATAGCCGGCCCAACCGAAATACAGCGCGTGGCCGAACGACACCAGCCCGACATAGCCGATCAAGAGATTGAAGGCGCAGGCGAACAGCGCAAAGCACAACACCGCCATGAGAAAGACCGGATAGACCACAAAAGGCGCCACGATCAGTACCGCGACCAAGATCGCAAACGCGACGGTCAGGCTGCGGCCGGTCCTGCGGGCTAAGCGTCCCGAAGCGTCGGCGAGACTTGTCATCACGCGGCCCGCCCAAACAGTCCGGCCGGGCGCAGTAAGAGAACGACGATCATGATGGCGAAGATCACCGTGTTCGACGCTTCCGGAAAGAATACTTTGGTCAGGCCCTCGACGACGCCGAGCACGAAGCCGGTCACTATGGCGCCGAGAATCGAGCCCATGCCGCCGATGACGACGACTGCGAAGACGACGATGATGAGGTCGGATCCCATTTGCGGCGAGACATTGTAGATCGGCGCCGCCATCACGCCGGCGAGCGCCGCAAGGCCGACGCCGAAGCCGTAAGTCAGCGTCACCATGCGCGGCACGTTGATGCCGAAGGCGCGCACCAGCGTCGGGTTCTCGGTGGCCGCGCGCAGGTAGGAGCCGAGCCGCGTCCGCTCGATCGCGAACCAGGTTGCCAGGCAGATCGCCAACGAAAATACGATGACCCAGGCGCGGTAGTTGGGCAGAAACATGAAGCCGAGATTGTGGCCGCCTTGCAAGGAGTCCGGCACCGCGTAAGGCTGGCCGGAGGAGCCGTAGATGTTGCGAAACACGCCCTCGATCACGAGCGCCAGACCGAAGGTTAGAATCAGGCCGTAAAGCGGATCGAGGTTGCGCAGGTGTTGCAGAAACAGCCGTTCGATCACAATGCCTACGGCGCCGACGATGATGGGCGTGACGACGAGCGCCGCCCAGTAATTGAGACCGAAAGATTGCAACAGCAGATAGGCGACGAACGCCCCCATCATGTAGAGCGCGCCGTGCGCGAAATTAATCATGTTGAGCATGCCGAAAATCACGGCGAGTCCCAGGCTCAACAGCGCGTAGAACGAGCCGTTGATCAGGCCGAGCAGTAACTGCCCGAACAGCGCTTGCGACGGAATGCCGAAAATTTCAAACATCCGCACCCCAAAAAACGCCTCCCCCGTCAGGGGGAGGCCGCAACGAACGGCTCGAGGTCATGGCGCCCCCCAAGCCAATGGCGCATCGTCGCCAGCGGTCCCCCGACGGGTCGCGAGCAACCCCGACGTCTCAGTTGGTGACCAGCGGGCAGTTGTCGTCCTTCATCGGCCGGAACGCCTGATCCGCAGGCGTGGTCGCCTTGAGGATGTAGTCGTCACCCGGGTATTTCGATTCCTCCGGCGATTTCACCTGGAACAGATAAGCCGGGTGGATCTTGCGGCCGTCGGCGCGGATCACACCTTTGCCGAACAGCGGATCGTCGGTCGGCATTTCCTTCATTTTGGCGACCACGGCCTTGCCGTCGGACGCACCTTTGAGCGCGGCCACCGCTTTCAGGTAATGCAAGATCGCCGCATAGACGCCGGCGTGGTTCATGTTGGGGAATTTTCCCGGCCGCTCGACCTGCCAGCGCTTGGTCCAGGCGCGGGTCCCGTCGTTCAGATCCCAATAGAAGCTTTCGGTGAGAACCAGCCCTTGGGCGACCTTCAGGCCGAGCGCATTGACGTCGGGGATGAAGAACAACAGCGCGGCAAAGTGCTGGCCGCCTGCGGTGATGCCGAATTCGGCGCCCTGCTTAAGGGAATTGATGGTGTCGCCGCCGGCATTGGCGAGCCCGATGATCTTTGCCTTCGAGGCTTGCGCCTGCAACAGGAACGACGAGAAGTCCTGATTGTTCAGCGGATGCGCGACGCTGCCGAGCACCTTGCCGCCGTTGGCCAGCACAACGGCCGTGGCGTCGCGTTCGAGCGCATGGCCGAAGGCATAATCGGCGGTGAGGAAGAACCAGCTATCGCCGCCGGTCTTGACCAGCGCGCCGGCAGTCGAATGGGCCAGCATCCAGGTGTCATAGGTCCAATGCACGGTGTTGGGCGAGCATTTTGGTCCGGTGAGATCGGAGATCGCCGCGCCGGACACCAGAAACACCTTGTTCTTGTCCCGCGTCACCTCGCTCACCGCCAGCGCCACGCCCGAATTCGGCACGTCGACAATGACGTCGACGCCGTCGACGTCGAACCACTGCCGCGCGATGTTGGAACCGACGTCGGGCTTGTTCTGGTGATCGGCAACGACGACGTCGACCTTCACGCCGTGCGCCGCGGGGTTGAAGTCCTGTACCGCCAGTTTGGCGGCGGCGACCGAACCGGGACCGGTGTCGTCGGCATAGAGGCTCGACATGTCGGTTAAGACGCCGATCTTGACCGGGATGTCCTGGGCCCGCGCCGCCGTGCCGGCAAGCGCAAGCGCTGCAACTGCGATCGCCAGGCTGTTTGCGAACTTCATTGCCACCTCCCTGTTGTGCGAGCTTTGGCTCCGATGGCCTATAGTAAACTCTTTTCGGCCGCGCCGCATATGGATCGAGCGGCGCAGCGAAAACTGCGCCGCTCGACGCCAAGACTTTATTGGTTGCCGGCGACCAGCGGGCAATTGTCGTCCTTTAGTGGCCGGAACGCTTGGTCCGCGGGGATGGTGGCGCGCAGCCTGTAATCGTCGCCCGGATATTTCGATTCCTCGGGCGACTTTACTTCGAACAGATAGGCCGGGTGAATTTTGCGGCCGTCGACGCGGATGGTGCCTTTGCCGAACAGCGGATCGTCGGTCGGCATTTCCTTCATCTTGGCGACCACAACCTTGCCGTCGGCCGCGCTTTTGAGGGCGGCAACTGCCTTCAGATAATGCGTCACCGCCGAATAGACGCCGGCCTGCACCATGGACGGGAATTTGCCGGGCCGCTCCGCCTGCCAACGCTTGGTCCAGGCGCGGTTGGCGTCATTCATGTCCCAATACCAGGTCTCGGTCAGCACCAGCCCGTGCGCGACATTAAGGCCGAGCGCATTGACGTCGGTGATGAAGACCAGCAGCCCGGCGAACTGTTGACCGCCCTTGGTGATGCCGAATTCCGCGCCCTGCTTGATCGAGTTGATGGTGTCGCCGCCGGCATTGGCGAGTCCGATAATCTTTGCTTTCGACGCCTGCGCTTGCAGCAAGAACGACGAGAAGTCCGCGGTGTTCAACGGCGCATTGACGCTGCCGAGCACCTTGCCGCCGTTGGCAAGCACTACGGCCGTCGTATCGCGTTCCAGCGCATGGCCGAACGCGTAGTCGGCCGTGAGAAAGAACCAGGTGTCGCCGCCGGTCTTGACCAGCGCTCTACCGGTGCCGTTGGCGAGCATCCAGGTGTCGTAGGTCCAGTGCACGGTGTTCGGCGAGCATTTCGGCCCGGTCAGATCCGAGCTGGCCGCGCCGGAAACCAGAAAGACCTTGTTCTTCTCGCGGGCGACGTCGTTGACCGCGAGCGCCACGCTGGAGGTGAGAACGTCGACGATGGCATCGACGTGATCGACATCGAACCATTGGCGGGCGATGTTGGCGCCGACATCCGGCTTGTTCTGATGGTCGGCGCTGACGAGGTCGACCGTCAGGCCATGAGCTGCCGGATTGAAGTCCGCAATCGCCAGCTTTGCGGCGACCACCGAGCCGGGGCCGCCGATGTCGGAATAGAGGCTCGACATGTCGGTCAAGACGCCGATCTTGACGTTGACTGTCTGGGCCTGCGCCGCCGTGCCCAGCAATCCCAGCGCGGCAATTGCCAGCGCCAAATTTATGCGTTTCATCATCAACCTCCCTCTGTGCGGGCGCTCGGCCCCGGTAACGATATCAGACTCCGAGATAGTCGTGCAGCTTGTCCATATTGGCATTCAATTCGCGCGTGGAGAATTGGTCAACGATACGGCCATGCTCCATGACGTAATGGCGGTCGGCCACGGCCGCGGCGAAATGGAAATTTTGCTCGACCAACAGGATCGTAAACCCCTGCGCCTTCAGCGTTGCGATGGTATGCCGGATTTGCTGGATGATGACCGGCGCCAAGCCCTCGGTCGGCTCGTCGAGCAGCAAAAGCCGCGCGCCGGTGCGCAGGATCCGGGCGATCGCCAGCATCTGCTGCTCGCCGCCGGACAATTTGGTGCCCTGGCTGTTGAGCCGTTCCTGCAAATTGGGGAATAACGTAAAGATACGGTTGAGCTCGAGCCCGCCCGGGCGCACCTGCGGCGGCAACAGCAGATTTTCCCGCACGTCGAGCGTGGCGAAGATGCCGCGCTCCTCGGGACAGAACGCGATCCCGCTCCGCGCGATCGTGTCCGAGGACAGGCCGATCAATTCGCGCCCTTCGAAGCGCACCGATCCGCTTCTCTGCTCGACAATGCCCATGATCGATTTCAGCGTGGTGGTCTTGCCGACGCCGTTGCGGCCGAGCAACGTCACCACCTCGCCCGGCTGCACGTCGAAGGTGACGCCATGCAGCACGTGCGACTCGCCATAGCGGGCCTCGAGCCCCTGCACCGCCAGCATGGCGCGCGCCCCCGTGGAAGTCGTTTCAAGCATGTCCGGTCCCGAGATAGGCTTCGCGCACGGCCGGATCGGTCGACACGGTCTGGTAGTCGCCTTCGGCCAGCACCTGGCCGCGGGTGAGCACCGTGATGCGGTCGCACAGATCGGCGACCACGCTGAGATTGTGTTCGACCATGAGCACGGTGCGCGTTGCCGCGACCGACTTGATCAGCGCGCTGATGCGCTTGATGTCATCGTGGCCCATGCCGGAGGTGGGCTCGTCAAGCAACAGCATGGCCGGATCGAGCGCCAGCGTGGTGGCGATCTCGAGCGCGCGCTTGTGGCCGTAAGGCAGTTCGACCGCGAGCGTCTCGGCATGCGGGCCGAGCCCGACGTCGGCGATCAGCGCAAGCGCGCGGTCGTCGAGCGCATGCAGCACGCGCTTGCTGCGCCAGAAATCGAACGAGCCGCCGCGCCGGCGCTGCAGCGCGATGCGCACGTTTTCCAGCACCGTGAGATGCGGAAACACGGCAGAAATCTGAAACGAACGGACCAGTCCGAGCCGCGCTACTTCAGCCGGCCTGAGCGCGGTGATGTCGCGGCCGTCGAAGACGATGCGCCCGTAGCTCGGGCTGAGGAATTTACTCAACAGATTGAAGCAAGTGGTCTTGCCGGCGCCATTCGGACCGATCATGGCGTGAATGCTGCCGCGCGCGACCCGCAGATTGACCGAGCGTACCGCGACGAAGCCGGCAAAGTCCTTGGTCAGTTCTTCGGTTACGAGAACCGCGTCCTCACGCACAACATTCCCCCACTGCGCCATTCTTGGCGATCTTGGTTGCCGGCGTAAAGGGGAGATAACGGCGCGGTGGATGGACGCGATCAATGGGCGCGCTGGCGGCCGGTGCAGCCCGATCTGACGCGCAGAATCGCAAGACGGAAGACCCGCCCGGTGGGGACGGAACCGGGCGGGCCTGAAATCGGCACTGGCGTCGGGGAGAAGCCCGCCGATGGCAGCTCTAGCGCGCCGCCGCTTATTGGTCGCGCCGGCGCCCGCGCAGGTTCAGCCGAAAAGTTAACCCTGGGGCGATTGGCGTGCCCCGCCAGCGGCCGCGCCGAAACCATCCGCGCGGGTTCTGCGGCATAGCCCTCGCAGCGGACCGTAAGGCTATTGGCTCGGCGCGGCCGGTTCCGCCGGCTCGGCGGATTCCACGATCGGCTCGTGGCGCATGCGCGCGATGACGCGACCGAGTTCCTCTTGGGCAAGTTTGGTCATCGCGATGCGCACCCGATAAAGCCCGCCGGGCGTCGGACCATCGACCAAAGCGGCCTGATAGTTCTGCAGAAAATTGGTGATTTCGGCGGCGCTAGCCTGCCGCGCGAAGCGCACCATCGCAAACGTGCCAAAGCGGTGTTCGGGCACAGACGCGATCTGCTCGCCACCCGGCTTGGTAAAGACATCGACGATCAATACGGCCTGCACGGCGATGGCGAGCGCGGCCAGCGAAGCGGCAACCGCCAAAGTACGCGGCGAGAGATTGGCGAGGAAGCCGGTGAGCCAGGTCGCCGCAGCGCGCGGCCCGCGCCGTCGTGCGGCCTCGGCCTCGGCATCGATCGCCGCCATCAGCCGGTCGGCAACCCGAGAGCTCGGCGCACCGATCGTTTCGTTGAGGTGAATGGTCTCGGCGAGCTCTTCGCGGACGAGCTCGACATGCCGTTGCAGATCCGGCTGTCGGCGAAGCGCCTCCTCGACACGCAGGCGGTCGCGGCGGCGCAGCGTGCCGGCTGCATACCACGGCAGCAAAGTCTCGATCTCGGGAGGATCGACAGCCGGGCGTGGTTCGCGCGCAGTGTCCATCATGGCCAACCTCGATCGATTCCCGCCTGCTTGCAAAGTTCTCCGAGTTTTTTGCGCGCGTAGAACATTCGCGTCTTCACCGTGTTCTCGGGAATGCCGACGATGCGGGCAACCTCTTCCACCGATTTCTCGTGGTAGTACACGAGATCGATGATCTCCCGATGCCCGGGAGAAAGCGCGGCGAGGCACTTTCGCAGTTTCTCGCCTTTATCCAGCTTGGCAAGGGCAAGCTCCGGATCATCGGCCGTTTCCTCGATCGCTTCCGCCGTTTCGTCTTCCAGTCCGTCCTCGCGCCGCCTGCGCAACAGCGACAGCGCCTTGAACCGCGCAATCGCAATGAGCCAAGTCGATACCGCGCTCCTGCCCTCAAACCGGCTCGCTTGACGCCACACGTCCAGGAACACGTCGCCGATAACGTCCTCGGCGGCCATCTCGTCGCGCAACAGCCGCAGCACGTAGCGATAGACCCGCACGTGGTGCCGCGCGAACAGCACCTGCATCGCCAGCCGATCCCCGCGTGCGATGCGCCCTATCAGCGCTTCGTCGGCCGGTGCTTGCATCGCCATCGGGTCGGCTCACGGGTTTGTCGCCGCGCGGAGCGGCCAGGTTCACGTGCTCGTGAAGGATTTTGCAGCAGGTCGCTAGCGCGGTTAATAAAAAATACCGACGCTATCTCAATGCCTTAGGCCTTCACCTTTCTACCGCGCCCAGTGCTCTTTGGGGCGACTTTCCCCCGAACCGCAGTTGCGCGCAAGCGCACGCCGCCTCGCCTCGCTTGTCGAGGGCGCTAGCGGCGGGATCCCGGATGCGCCTCCGCCAGGGGTTTTTCTTCGAGCAGGATGACCGCGACAAAGGAAATCGCGAGCGTGACGGCGATGGTAAGAAAGACCGTCGTGAAAGCCGGCAGCGACGCGGTACCGAGGAAGGCGTGGCCGAGCGTGCCCGCGCCGCCGACCGGCGCGTTCGCCAGCACGATGGCGCCGAACACCGCGACCAACATCGTGCTTATCAGCGTGCGGGCAAAGTTCATGGTGCCGACCGCGGCGCCGAGATCATGAATCGAGACCGTATTCTGCAGCGCCACCTGGGTCAGCGGCGCCGTCGGTCCGAAGCCCAAGCCGATCAGGAAGAGAATGATCTCGAATTTCAGCGGGCTCAGGTTGCCGGTCGAGAGCGCCAGCGCGACGACGGCCCCGACGCCGACCGTCAGAAAGCACAGCGGCAGGATTTTATAATGACGCACCCGCGCCAGCACCTGGCTGGAAAACCCGGCGCTGGCATTGAGCGTCACCATCAGGATCATCAGGCTCATCCCCGCGAAAGTCGGCGACCATCCCAGCACGCTTTGCAGATAGATCGGCAAAAACACATTGAGTCCGACAATTGAACCCCAGCCAAAGGAATGCGCGGCGATGGTGAGACGCGCCGCAGGATCGGCGAAGATGGCGATTGGAATGAGCGGCTCGACCGCGGTAAGAAGCCGCGCGACGAATACGGCACCCAGGACCAAAGCGCAGCCGAGCAGGCCGAGCACCGGCCACGACAGCCAGGGGTAATGCACGCCGCCGAGGTTGAGTGCCAGCATGAAAGACGAGCTCGCCGCCATCACCAGAACGGCGCCAAGGATGTCGAGCCGGTGCGGCCGCCCGTGCCGCGGCAGCCGGCGCAAGATGGTCAGCGCCAGCACGATGCCGAGCATGCAGAGCGGGATATTCCACAAGAAGATGATCCACCAATACAGATGATCGCAGATCCAGCCGCCGAGCGCCGGCCCGCAACCGCCGGCCGTCGTGAACGCGATCGAGAAATAGGTGTAATACTTGGCGCGTTCCTTCGGCGAAGCGATATCGCCGAGCACCATTTGCGCGCTCGAGGTCATGCCGCCCGCGCCGAAGCCTTGCACGATGCGGCCGCAGATCAGCATCAGCATGCTGGTCGCCGATGCCGAGATCAATGCGCCGCCCATATAGATGCTCAGCGCGATCAACAGCGAAGCCCGCCGGCCGTGGATATCGGCAAATTTGCCGTACAGCGGCGTCAGCGCGGTAAAGCCGATCAAGTAGGACGTGATCAGCCAGGGCAGTTCGTTGACCTCGCCGAAGACGCGGCCGAGCGTCGGTAACGCGCTGGCCAGAATCGATTGATCGACCGAGCCGAGGAATACCGGCAGCATCATGCCGATGGCGATGAACCGCTTTTCCCGGTGCGTCAGCGGCGCCGGAGCGGCCGCAGCGCTGGCGAGCCGTCCGGAACTATCGGACGCAGCGCCCGCCTCCTCCCGTAAATGCGCGGCGCTTTCGCTGCGCTCGTCGTTCATGAAGCAGAACTACGCTGCAATGCAGCGTTCCCGGCTGAAACACAGCCATAGCGGCAAAGCGCGAAGATGTCATTTGCGCAATGGCCCTTGCCGCCCGGCGCCGACGCAGGGCTGCGGTGCCTGCTAAAATCCGCAGTATCCGATAAAGTGGCTGCTGCCAGCCAACTTATCTCGGGGGCAGACTCGGTTCGCTCGGGAGAATCGTCATGAGGGCTTTGCCGACCGCCTTCGTCGCCTGCCTGCTCGCCGCGCCGTGCCTGGCGCAGGAGCCGGTCGGCTGCGACAAGTTCAAATGGCCGCTCGATCAGGAGCGCGCCATGCTCGGCGCCGCGGCGATGCCCGCGGTCGCTTCCGGCGCGAACCTGGCGAAGCCGCCTCCGCTTGCGGTCGCGCTGACGCTCGTTGCTTTCGGCCAAGCCAATCTGCCGCTCGAGCCGGAACGCGCGCCCAAGCCGCAAACCTCGGCCGGCTTCGTTGCGGTCGGCGCCCCGGCGCGTCCCGGCGTCTACAAAGTTTCGTTATCGGACGCCGGCTGGGTCGATGTGGTGCAAGCCGGCAGGCGCGTGAAATCGGCCGCATTCAGCGGCGTCACCGGCTGCGCCGGTATCCGCAAAAGCGTGAAGTTTAATCTTGCGGCGGCGCCGTTCACCGTTGAAATCAGCGGCGCGGCAGCCAATTCGATCCGGCTAGCGATCACCGCCGAGTAAGCGGCAAGCCGCGGCTATTGCCGCAGCGTATTGACAACCTTGAAGCTTGCCTCGGTCTTGGCCCGGACGTCGTCGAGCGTGACGCCAAGCGCCAGCTCGATCAGCGTGAATCCGCCGCCGTGCCGGTCGAGCGTGAAGACGCCGAGGTCGGTGATCACCATGTCAACCACGCCGGCGCCGGTGAGCGGCAGCGTGCAGCGCTTCTTCAGCTTGGAGTCGCCCTTGGCCGAATGCTCCATGACCACGACGACCTTCTTCACCCCGCCGACCAGGTCCATGGCGCCGCCCATGCCCTTGACCATCTTGCCGGGGATCATCCAGTTGGCGAGGTCGCCGTTTTCCGCGACCTCCATCGCGCCGAGAATGGCGATGTCGATGTGGCCGCCGCGGATCATGGCGAACGAATCCGCCGAATTGAAATAGCTCGTGGTGGGCAGCTCGGTGACGGTCTGCTTGCCGGCATTGATCAGGTCGGCGTCTTCCTCGCCCTCGAACGGGAACGGGCCGGTGCCGAGCATGCCGTTCTCCGATTGCAGCTGCACGCTCATGCCTTCGGGAATGTAATTCGACACCAGGGTGGGAATGCCGATGCCGAGATTGACGTAGAAGCCGTCGCGCAGCTCTTTGGCGGCGCGCTCGGCCATCTGGTCGCGGGTCCAAGGCATTAGACTTCTTCTCCTGTTCCGGCCGGCGCGTCGGCTATGGTCCGCTTACGGACCGTGCGTTGCTCGATGTGTTTGACCGCGTCCGGCACGTGGACCATGCGCTGCACGTAAATGCCGGGGGTGACGATGTGGTCGGGATCGATATCGCCGGGACGCACCAGATGCTCGACCTCGGCCACGGTCACCTTGCCCGCGGTCGCCATCGGCGGATTGAAGTTGCGCGCCGTCTTGCGATAGGCGAGGTTACCTTCGGTGTCGCCGCGATAGGCATGGATGATCGACAGATCGGCAACGAGGCCCCGCTCCATCACGAAGCGCTGGCCATCGAATTCGCGCACGTCCTTGCCGTCGGCGATCTGGGTGCCGTATCCGGTCTTGGTGAAGAAGGCGGGAATGCCGGCGCCGCCGGCGCGGATGCGCTCGGCCAGCGTGCCTTGCGGATTGAACTCGATCTCCAGCTCGCCGGCGAGAAATTGCTGCATGAAGGTTTTGTTCTCCCCGACATAGGAGGAGATCATCTTCTTGATCTGCCGGGTATCGAGCAGGATGCCGAGGCCCCTGCCGTCGGTACCGCAATTGTTGGAGACGACGGTCAGATTCTTGACCCCGGAATCGCGGATCGCGAGGATCAGCGTTTCCGGGATGCCGCACAGGCCGAAGCCGCCGGCCATGATGGTCATGCCGTCCTTCAGCAGGCCGGCCAGCGCGGATCGCGCATCCGCATAGACCTTGTTCATGACCGCTCCATTTCTTCCGCCCCTGCGCGCCTACGCATAATCGGGCGGGCGGAAAGGTCAACCGGCCGAAAAAATTGTCGTCAGACTATCTGCCGGCAGG
>Ga0187784_10003555_pt1 | contig 12598 bp, 9 predicted proteins | sample 1015_SJ02_MP15_2_FD_132964 | JGI IMG/M metagenome (GOLD analysis project Ga0187784, IMG submission 132964) | Tropical peat soil microbial communities from peatlands in Department of Meta, Colombia - 1015_SJ02_MP15_20_MG | ecosystem: Environmental > Terrestrial > Soil > Wetlands > Peat | place... | reverse complement strand
CTTCCTCACTCTCGCGCGTGGGTGTACCGTATAGCTCACGGCAGCCCGAAGGAATAGCATCGTAATTCAGTCTACGAGCAGGCCTGATTCCGCGGGTCACACAAACCTGCCGAAAGGACACGACGGACGCAAAAGAGATTGAGCCCAACGAACAGCAAAATGACGGGTCTGATCAACCCGGTACGATCTTGAAACCACTTATTGAAGAAATGCGTGGCAGGAGAACGAAACTTATCAGATCTATCGCGTAGAGCGATTGATTGGATCGCGTTGTTCGCATGATGGGAGTGGTGCCACCTCCTTTCGGCCCACACGTCACCGAAGAAGGCACACCTTGTACAACGTCAATTCATTCATGGGGAACGAACGGACGTGCGGCACGTCCCACTGTGTACCGCTTTCGTTGTTCAATACATGGGATTTCCCGCCTGGGATGAGCGGCTGTGCCATTTCCAGGCCTTAGACGCGCGATGGCTGGATCTTAGAGGGGCTTGTGCGGTCCAGTTCCCAGTAGTCTCAAACACGCCGTAGGCAGGTTGACTAAAATGCTTGAAGGTTATGGCTTTGCGTCAGTCACGACAAACCCAGCTACGTAGTCGTAGGTTCTAGTTCTTTTGGCGACCGTTCCCCCATTCCTTTGACTTCCCTCCCCAGTGCTCGTGTTGAACTCGACGGTGACCAGCGTGTCCTTCGTGGCTTGCTGGACGAGGCCGCAGTGGTCCGGGGTCCCACGCTTATTCCAATCATACAGGACAATCCAGCCTGGCTTGGGCAGGTCGGCCGACTCCGGATTACGGGTCAACCACTTTCGCTTACCGGCAGCTATGTGATACATGTCCACACACGAGACGGTCGGGTAGAAGTAATAGTGCTCAACATCAGGCATTAGCCGGCGGAGTCGCTCCACCGTCATTGAACTACGGGCGTCGTTGTACAGACTGCTTGAATACGTCAGAAGCGCACAGTAACTCAGGCCAGCCGCGCAAAATGGAACGTAACCTTTGTCGGTTGTAAGTGGGAGATCAAATACCTCAAGGAATTTGGTGATTTGCTCTGGAGTCGTCTTGCGGCTGCAGCCGATAAACTGACGCGCAGTCGCGATCATCGAAGTTGGTAACTTCGCGTCCCATGACTCGAAGGTTGCTTTCCCAGACCTTGTAACGATACTGCGTATGGCCGAGGGGCTGAACGTAACATACTCGTTCACGCTATCTGGATCGCCCCGCTGATCTTCAGTCACAGAGTCAGCTTCTGAATTGGAATTGATTTCCGCGATACTCTTTGCCAACAATCGGCTAGTAGCCACGAGCATCGAAGCACCACACCACTTTAGGAGATCTCGTCGCTTCTTCATCTTTGCCCACTCCGTCAGAATCCGTGGGTAGTTCTCTAGGAAATTTGCGCGCTACTGGATCCGATTGTGCTCGTTTTGAGCGATCCAGTACTCAACATACTGCTTCTGATCGTATTTCATGGCCTGTTCCAATTCTGCCCGTGCGCGCGCGAGTGATTTGTCCGCAATGAATTTCATGCCACCATAGAAATGAGCGAAGAACTCCGAGCATTGTTGCTGCTTCGGGTCGCGGCTCGCGTTATTTTCGTTGTAAGACAATAAAGCAGAAGCGTCAACATGAGAGCGTGAGAAGAAGCTGGCCACCTGTTCGAAATAAGGAGATTGTACCGTGATCGGGGACGATCGAGTGCTCTGGCGAGCAATGGACCTCACAATACCGGTGACCACTCGCGTGAGCTCCACCGGGAGGGAGCGCTTCTCAGCGTACGAACCCATGTATTGCTTCAACCACAGGTTGGAATAGGCCCTGGATCGAGAATGTCTGCTTGCCAGGTAACCCAGCATAACGACGTGTCCCCACTCATCGTCGGTAAGGGGGTCACCCCGGTCGGTAGTCTGATTTAGCAGGTTATCCGCAACGCTTGCGCTCTTGTCGTACTCGCGGGAGGCCAGATACAGCCCAGCCAACTGCGCCAGGACCAAGGGCTGGCCTGGATAAAGCGAATTTGCCTTTTCGCAGTCCTTCAACGCACCCGGGATGTCTCCCCTTCGCATTTTCACAACCGAGCCCAGGAATAACCAACCGGAACGTGCGAGGGCATCGGAACTCGCAGAGTTTCTGGCCGCGAGGCCGGCACTCACAAGTTGGTCTGCGGACGCGAGATCACCCTCGTACAGGAAAATTCTTGCTCTACCTTGCTCAGCCTCGAAATCACCGGGTTGCAGTGCGATCAGCGTGTCGTAAAGTACCGCAGCGCGAGATGTTTCATTTAGATCAACAGATCGCAGCGCTTGGACGTCATCTCGGATGCCTTCGACGATGACGCGCGCCTCGCTGGCCAGATTGGCGCTCTGCCTCGGACTAAAATAGAACGGTGTGGAGAGTGACCCCTTTATGAGTGGCGCTTGATTATTGTAGCTTTTCAAGAGGGTCTTGTTTCGAGCAGAATCAAAAGCATCGAAGAGCGATATGCTACGGTAGGAGTCCGCGCTAGCTGCTGCAATTCGGTTTTCTATGGCTTCCACGAGGGAGCTGGTAAAAAGACCCCGTGGCGGACTCCCAGATTCAAACGCCGGACTGTTCGTATTGCTCGCCACCAGAAACACGCGATCCGCCCGGTCCGTACCAGCAGCCACCCGCCACTCGGGATCCGGCGACAAGTAATCCCTAAGCGTCCTACTGAAGAACAGCCGACCACTGGGGCCATTCTGACCAACGGCCCCCGAGAGTCCGTCGTAGGAAGTGTCGAAAACAACGATGGCGCTATTCCACAAATCGAGGCTCTGGTCTATGTCGACAGTCGAGATGCACGATCGTGGCGAGCCGGGATCGAAATCAGCAGCTAGAATGCAGCGGGCAGTGGGCTTCCCCAGATTGTCCAAAAGTGTGGTCCCGTATCCCGAAAAGTACAGGAAAAGCATCTCGTCCCCTTCGACTTGCGCCATCGGATAACGAACGCGCGTGATCGTGGGCTTTGCAACCGCTCGCCGAATTGCGTCCGCCGTGGCCCCAGACCCCTTGAGAACTGCTAGGTCGGCAGGATTAAGTTCCGTGTAGTTCAACAGGAGATTCCTTATGGATTCGACATCCGCTTCGACACCTTTCAGTTGGGGGAGACCCGGGACTTGATCTGCTCCGATAAGGACGGCGTGTAGAGGGCGTGTGGTTCTTTTGGAAACAACAGACTGCGCCGACGCTATGTAATTCTCCCGCCTGACTTCAATCACTATGTTATTTTCGCCGACCGAAACAGGAATACGGCGCAAGATCTCAAGGCGCTCGCCCATTTTGCGGCTCGTGGCGATTCCGCGCTGTATAACAACGCCGTTATTCCGCAATTCATAGTGGACTGAATCCGCTTGCTCGTCCGCAACCACAAATCCGATTGTGAAAAAATCTGAGGACGTTATCGAAGTCGGCGCTGTGGGTCGAACTATCTCAGCATGGATACTATCAGATTGTGATTGGACGGCTGGCGGCTGGGACGGTACACTGAACACTGTCCGCCCGGAGGTGACGACCTTCGAGCCCATACCGACTCGCAATTCGATGACGTGTCTGCCCTGAGTGAGATACACTAACTCAATGATTTTGTTAATTTGCTGATCGTGCGATTCGTTCATATAATTGTGACGTACTACGACTCCGTCGACCACCGCCTCTGCCCAGGAACACGCTATCCCCGGTGGGAGCGGGGCTTCTACGCTTGCAAGAATCGTAAGAGGATCGGGGTATGGATACGGAGTCACCGAAAGCCTGAGTTCTGGGGGCGGCGGGTTGAGTTGCGAGATGCAAAAGCTCGGGAGGGTTACATCACTAGTAAAATAGAGGAGAGGCGCAGCTCCGTTGCCACTGGACCCACGGGAAGTCTGTGTTTGCCCCGCCCCAGCCAAGGTTGTGCAACCACCCAAAGGACTTCCAGGCATTGGGGAGAGCAAGAGGTGAGTTAAGGTTCCGGCAGGCTGGGCAGCGAACGGATTCGAAAGTAGCATTTCCATTCCGTTCCGCAAGTCCATCCTTTGTAACCAAGGTAGTCCTCTTTGATCGGGATTGGGCGACCGGCTTTCCCCGGGTTTCCCCACCATTTGGCTCTCGGGCCCACCAGGTGAGGCTCGACGAAATTCCACATCAAGGACAAAGGATGCAGGAGGAAGTCCGTTGACTTCACGTGCTAGTTCGCTGATGGGTAGCCAACTGTCACTGACTAGGGTTTCCCAGGACAAGTGCAATAATGGTTGGCCATCGGATTCAGAGATTGCCCCATCACCTCTGAAGTAGATCAACAGTCTGTCTATGCTCGACGATCTTGCGCGAATCTCACCAATTGCGGACTTAAGGGCTGCGCGAGTCCCCGCCAAAGAGATGTTTGATTCCGGGAGCCCCGTCCCGATTAACCGCGATCGAAATTCCTGCAGGTCCTCATCAGCCCCCGCGTCTGACCCACCTCTAATCAGAATTGCAAAGCGATTAGGCTCCCGCCCGGAATCAGCGAAGATGTGAGTACTCCAGCGTTGTAGTATCAGGGGTGAGTCCCCACTCCGCTCGCGAACGGCATCGATAGCTATGGCGTTGTCTCCGTATCGCAACATAACGACTACTCGGAGGGGCACTGACGCCCCGCCTTTGGAAGGCTTGAGCGCAAGCACGATGGAGTCGTTCACAAGCAGTTGCCATGCGTCAACTCCTGAGACGTTTGCTAGAGACCCTTCTATCAAGAGAGCGCGGTCCATGACGGTCTCCGGCAACGAGCCCAGAAGCGTGCTCGGCTGATCGCTTTCGATTGCATGAGCGGCCGGAGCGCATACAAGCCAGGCAATTGCGCTTAGCACGATGATCGATCTAATGGACCCGATCGCTTTGGTCATAAGAACTCCTAGCCTGGATTTGGACGCTACATGGCAGAGGACCAAGCTGTGTCTGACTGTGGCCCGCGACCTCGGGCCTTTGATAGTCTCTGGGTGGGACACTACTCCGAGCAGCAAGCCTCAGGTTATCAATATTCGCTTTACCGAGTGAGTGCGCTGTGTCGAAGTCGATGGAGCAGGGGCCTGTTGCGGATGAAGGAGGTTGCTGCCCATTCAAAATGCCAGCCAATGTTGAATCCTTTGGCAACTGTCTCATGAGGTTCCACAAAAGCACAAAAGTGTATAGACCATGTCCGTCTTCAGCTTTCTCGTCGTCTGCCGGCGTAAAAATGAGGTCATTCCCGGACCATCGCTCGATGCCCTCCTCCGCTTCATGGTCGGAGGAGGCTGCGCTAAAATACTCCACCCGCTTATGGTTTGTTTCCTCCTGCTCTGGGATGTGCGTGAACGCCAGGAGGTCGCCACTACCCGTCCGTGAATCCACTACGTACGGGTCAACTACGCCTTTATGCAAAATATAAGCGACTTTGTAAGATCGCGTGGAGCTCGATTGTTGGGCCTGTATTCTCTGATCGGAGGCGTTGGAAGGCGGCGTCGAGCGGGACCCCCTGGAACTGCCGGAGAAACAACTATCTAGGATGACGACTTTATTCCCCGCGAACACATCCTCAATTCTGTTGAGAACTTCCTTGATGGGAAGAGACGTCCCGGGGAGATTGGCCGGGTCCGACACGCTGGTGCTCAGGTAATGGGTTGCGACAGCGGCGCTGGCACCAACAATGTCTTCGTTGGTTCCAACCAATCCGTGGCCGGAGAAATAAAAAATGAACCAGTCATTATTTGAACAAGAGAATTGTGTTGTCTGTGCCGTCTCTCGATCAATGGCATTGTTTATGTTCTCGGGCGTTGGCTGTGCCGAGGGGTTGTCACTGGTCCAGAGTGTTGCGTGCAATGCATCAGGGGGGAAGATTGCTCTGAGAAACGCGTCGAACGATTCGGCGTCTTCATCCGCATGAAGCAACTGGGGCAGTGAGCGATAACTGGAAACGCCCACAATGACCGCTGTTAGGCGCACATGGTCTTCAAGATGCATGACCTTAGAGGTACGAGTGAAGGGACCTCGGCCTTCGGCATAGACCGTCACTGTAACGGAGATATCGGCGGCGTTTTGATAGGGGAAATGAATGTACGACCCGTAAAGTAGGTTCTGTCGGGGATCTTGCTCGGTAAGAGGGAACTTGTCTGATTTGCTTCGAAATAGATCTACCGGTTCATCAAGTTGGCCATCCCGGGCGACCTGGAAAGTGAAATAATACCCAGGTTTTTCTCCGTTGGGGAACGGGAATAGGCCTACATGAAAATAAATACCGATCTCTCTCGAGCAATGATCAAGCATAAGAGGAGGATCGTCGAAACAGATCTGAACGGGGTTGTCTTTCGTAGCCTCGCAGGTCTGCGCAGTCTGACCGTGGACCCCTGAAGAGAAGAGGAAGACGCTAGTCAACACGGTGATCGGGATGGTCCCAGCGCTGAACACGGTTCTACCTCCCTATACGTACAGTCCGATTAAACTTCGCCTGCCGGGTTCAATTCACGTCTTAAAGGCCACACGCCGCCGGCGGAAGATGCTGATTGTCGCAGCGACTCTGCGCTTCCTTATGCGCCTCATCCGGTGATACAACGCTTTTTCCGGCCTTCGGCGCTGGCTCCGCACTGATCAAAAGCATAACGTAATCGTTTGGCACTCCATTGTAGGCGCTTGGGTCGGGGCACGACCCATCGGGCTTGCGCTTTGCCACTAACAGTTCGTACGTTGAACCGCTCGAGTATCGGAAACAGTACTGCTTCTCGGTGTCCGTCATTGGTACGAGCTCTTGCCCCTGAACTCCAACAGAACGCAGCACAGCAATGGCACCGGTCCGCTCGTAGCCAGCGCTTTCGCATGCTTTTATATCAGTCTGAGCTCCCTCATGGAACTGCAAGCCGATATGAGCGATCTGATCGGCGCTGTCGTTCGTTATCCCTGAATCGACCGCATTATTGGCGAATGTCAGGATCTTGCTTCCAATCTGGGTGTACGGGTTAGGGGGAATTGGCAGTTGGCTCAAGGCCTTGCCTGCAAGTTCCAGTACGTCCCCGAAGGAGGTCTTGCCTTTAGACTTGGCCATATTCATATAGAGATCCATTGCGCTGGTTAGAGTGTCGTTCTGCTTGAGCACGAAGCCCGAGGCGATTGCATATTCCAACGCAAGCGACACTCGGCCCCTTGGGTCCTCTTCCACAGACACCATGTCGACGGCCGGGACCGTCACGCTTGCTTGTTGAGTGCCCTGAGGAGTTGTTATCGTTCCCGCTACCTGCGAACGTACCAATACACCTGCGCGTTTATCTTCTGTGAACCATCCTTTCTTTTTCTCAACAAAGACTCGTCTGACAAAAAGCGTGACCTTTTCCGTTGTTGCGTCGATACAATGTGTCCCGGACGTATCGTCAACCCTGACAACGACCTGGCCAGTAGTGTTCTGGCAAAAGCCTGTGGTGGGCATGAGTCCAACCAGCAGTAAAAACCCACAGCATGACGACAACTTGCTTGTCGGTTTCATGGTGCACCTACCTAGGAGTGGAATCTCGTTCGTGTGTGCCCTTGTTAACAAAAAATTCCTGATATGTCAATAGCAAATTGCTACAGGTCGTCACTACGTGGGGGAGTCACCAGACGGGAAACTTACCAGGCACTAGCGCCACGACAGCCATCTCCGTTTTATGGACAAGAAGGCAACCAGACCCCGCGGAGCTTGGCTACCGAATCCTCCAGTCACAGCCGGTGTCGACACTCCTTTCCATGTGAATTCGGAGAGTAATTGAACCAGTACAATTTTGCCGGAAAGTGTTTTGCGACTGTTAGAGGCGCCTGATTGGCCTTGGCACTGCGTCCCTTGGCGGCGCAAGCTAATCGGAGATCTCTAATGCTCCATGGTTCGCCAGGCGCTGCCCGTCAGCAGGGTCCCTCAATTCGACCGTGCAGGTTCCCAGTCTGCCTCCACTGCCTGACCTTTGAGGCTAGGTCAACCCGAACCTCTCCCTTCTGTGCGCACCTTTACCGATCCAGTATGGGTCACCTAAAGAAAAAATCTGCCGAGTTGACCCGCGTCCACCGATGACCGTTGAGAAACAGCCCAAGTATCAAGGAAAGACGCTCATTTCCCCAGAGGTAGTGCAACGGGGGTCGAGTGACGTCCTTCTCATTGGCGCTGTTTACGAAAGCTGCCGAAGCTGTACCCCAGTATCTTAATGAGGAGGCCCCAGCCAAAACTCAGGTAACAGTCAATCCTGGAACAATCCAAGCTGATCTGAAGGCAAGGCATGGCGAATGTTCCTGTGCGAGGGCTTTCCCCACTGCACCGCCTCATCTGCTATGCCGAACATCAGAAGTTGCGTCACCACTGCCGGGATCGGCGCTACGGGTGGAATGATGACTTCGGGCAATTCCGAGACCCCGGGCTTAGCTTCGATTTCCGGCTCGCGGGTCTGTACAGGCCTGACTTGAAACACCTCCGCCTGCTTCTCCACGAGCCTTTTCCACACAGCATCCGCCGATTCGCCGATGCCCTTCTCCGTCACCAACTCCCTGGCCATCGCCATCAAGATGTCATCGCCTTCGTCGATCGCTTGAAGACCGTCGCTAGCAAACTTCCCCTCCATAGCCAGCGAGACCAACAGCTTCTTCCCCATCAGCCGCAGGCATGCTTCCTGCATGGTGCCGGCGTAAAAGAAGAATTTGACGTTGACGTTCGAGCTCTGTCCGATCCTCCACGAGCGCCGGCTGGCCTGCCGCAAAGTGTAAATGGAATATCCGGTCTCGTAGAAGAAAATGTCAGGAAAGGACCAGAGGTCTAGCCCCGTCTGAACCAGCCGCGGGTGCGCAATCACCACCTGCACGCCCGCCCGCAGTTGTCGCTCGTACCAGGACTCGCGTTGCTCCGGAGCAACTTCAGTCGTCAGCAGAGCTACTCGGATTCCCTCTTTCGCCAGGATGCTCTCCAGCCGGCGTGTCACGTCCCTTTTCTGGGTATATACCGCATAGACCTGTACCTTCCTCCCGCGCTCAAGCGAGGCTTTCACTTCTTCCACCAGCCGCCGCTCCTTGGCGTACACGAGGTTCTGATCCAGATCGCGAGTCTCTGCAATGAGGAACGGCTCGCGTCGTTGCGTTTCCGGATTGAATTCCCGTCCGATCAAGTCCCCGAAGCCAAAGGGCCGGTCGGGGTAAGCAAGGAGAGCATTCAATGCCACGCTGATCACCGACTGGTTGCCTCGATGCTCGCGGAGTGCCTTTTTGATGTCCTCTTCCAAGTCCTCGTGGGCTTTCTTCAGCGGCTGATCCATCTCGATGCTGACCACCTCCTCCTGGTAGGGAGGCAGAGCATCGGAAATGTCTTCCAGCGACACGAAGGCGCCAAGACTCATCAGGAAGCGGCCAAAGAGCAGCGGTGACGCTCCCGGCCGGTGGCGGAACCGAGTTGTAACCCGAGCTTCAGAGCAGGCGTTGTCGGCCGGCTCGATCACCGTGATCTTCTCCAGCAGGCCGTACGCTTCGGTGAAGGCTCGAACGCCAGCTTCCCCGTGCTCGAATCCCTCCTCCAGCATCCTGGAGGGCTCTAGACGAAAAAGGATGTTGAACAAGTCCAGCGCGTAACCGCCCAGCAGCGTGCCGGTGAGCACTGCGATGTGGCGGGCGCAGGAGGCTAACGTCCCAAGCGCGTTGCCCTGTGCCGTATCTCCTCCCTTCAGCTCGTGCACCTCATCGGCAATGGCGTAGTCGAAGAAGTTGTCCATGTAACGACCGATGAAGTCGACAGGCGCGAAGCGGCGAATCTTCTTGCCATCCGCCTGCCAAAGGGGGCTGTAGAGAGGCCGGCGGGCGTGATCGGTTGCCTCACCTTGACCTAGCATTTCACTGAGCTTCACCTTTTTGAAGTCCATCGCCAGGAGGCGCTCGCCTTCGGTGCCGAAATAGATAGGAGCCCCGCTATCAGGATTGACCACACTGCCCTGATAACGCCCGCAGCGGGCAACCTGGTAGGCATGCCGCCAAAAGTATCCGAGCTTGGCGCGGTCTCTCCCGACTACGAATACCGCCGGCGTATGGCAAATCGAGTCCCAACGGCTGCGGGCAGAGGGGCAAGTCTTACGCAGGCGCAATTCACTCAGGCTGGTCCTCAATCCCTCGCGCATGATGCGGCCGTTTCGTAGCTTCACTTCGTTCACCCCGTGATGGCTATTGGAGTTGGTTGCCGTCCGCAGGCCGTCGATGACGAAGACGCGGACGCGGGGGAGTGTGAGGAATGTTTCTCGACACCACTTCTCTACAAGCTGTGGCGGGACTATCGCAAGGCCGGTATAGGGTCGGCCCTCAGCGTGGGTGTGGACAGCGCCCAGGGAGACCAATGTCTTGCCTGTACCGCACTCTGCGATTACTGCTCCTGCACGGGCCTCCTGCCAGCGCCGGACCAAGCCCATGATGGCGAGAGTCTGAGCAGGATAAGGTTTCCGTAGGAGCTTGCTGATTATCGGTGAGGGTGGGTCGTCAATGGCGTGCAGGGGCCTGTGAGATTCGAGGATTCTCGATCCCAACTCCAGGGCCTGGTCGCGCAAGTACTGGGCTATGCTCTCGGGCACAGGCACAGTTTTCTCCTTTCGATGTAATTCCAATGATGTGGGCAGTTCCGGGGCTAGTTGTGGTTCGCTCGGATGAGTAATTCTTGGCGGGTCAGCCTTGGGTCGTCGAAGGGATGGCGGCTAAAGCGGCCTGGAGCATCGGTAGAGGGATTTCTGCCGTCTGCACATGAAAGCTGGCATGTTTCGGGATGGCCGTGAACGCAATGGAGTCTTCACGAGCGATCATTTCTTGGCACTCCACGGCGGCGATCCGAGTGGGCGGCAACTGGAAACTCTCAGGAACGGTGAATACTTCGTTATACGCGATCCGAAACCCATCGAGAATATCCACCAAGTTGAGACTGGCGGGTTCGGCTTCCTTTTCCGCGGCGAGATTCACCCAAGGGGAGAAATACTCCGCAAAGTAGGCCCAGTAATACGTCTCGTCGATATCCGGGTCGAGGCTCTTCTGCTCTCGGAGCATGGCGATCCTTTGCAGGGCCAGCGCTGCACGTTCAGGAGTCAGATCCACGAGCGCGAATTCGCATCCCCCATCGCAATACTCGTTGGTGCTTGAGACCTTCAAGACAATTTGCACGGTTGTGTGTCCTCCCACCCCGCCGGGATGGCGGGATTCCCTTCACTCGGCTCCTGATGGTTCCCCTCGTCCAGCTCGGTGTCCCCAACTGGGAAGAAACTGCAAGATAGATTCCAACCGACCGGTCCGTTGCCCTGGAGAAACCGGATGCGCTTCTGCCGCAGTGCCCTTCCAATCCACTTCAGGAACAACTTCTTCGTGCCGGTAACGAGCACGGGAGAGCATCCCACGCCAACCAGCGGTGTGATCGCCCCATGCCTGCTGAGTTCCTCGTCGAACCACCCGGCCCACTCTGGCACCACGGGCAAACCAAACCGCTGCGCGATGCGGTACAGCATGAACGTGGGGTCGTTGTCGCACAGGATGGTGCGCTTGCCTTCCGGGTCCATTCCTGGACGTGTCTTGGCCAGCTCTGCCGAGACAGCTACCAGGTGCCGGATAGGCTTGCGCCCCGCAATACTGATGGTCCCGCGAAAGCATTGGGCGCCTTCACCCAGGGTGGTGGTGAGCGGATCGATCCCTGCAGGTTCGACGGTGAAGTGGTCTTGATCGACGACGGCCGCCCAGATGGCGCCGACATCGGAGTCCCCACCCAAGACCGAGATAATGTGGGCCTTACAGGCCCCCTCGCTCTCGACCTCCCCAATGAACCGGTCCAATCGAAGGCGGATTTGCGTGGTGGTGTCCTTCATGCGCTTCGTGTATTCCAAAACCCCGAAGCGCTCGTGGGCATTCTTCATGATGGTTGTCCTCTTAGGATTCCTGGGATTTGGCTGCGAGGGGAGTCAATGTGGAGACGGGCAGGACTACTTCAGGATTGCGACCTGGCCGGTGCTGTAGACGACTGTCAACTCGTTTGAGAAGCGTTCTTTTTCCCTTACCGTGACCACACCCTGGTCGTCTTCTTCCTCGGTCTTGTCCACCACCTTTACGGCCTGCCAGAAGGCGACATGACGCTGATCGTCGCTTCCAAAGATACCGTTAAGGAGTCCTGAACAAGCCAGGAGGCCGACGTGGCCGGCATGCAAGGGTGTCAATGGCCTGCCAATCGCACTGACAGGCTCAGCGAAGAGGATTCGTGCAGCCTGTCGATAAGCCGACGACTTCGGAAGCAGGTCCTCGATTTCATCAAGTGGCAGCCCACGGTAGACGAGTTGTGCTGGTCCGCTTGCCGGCACCTCGTAGCGTGTATCAGGTTCGGAAGGCAGCTCGGGGATCTGCGATAGATTCCTTGCCAGGCTGGCGTAGTAAAGCCGTGCCCGGGTGATGTCGCTGTCAGTGAGGCGTTCTCTCTCGCGCCGACTGCGTCGCACTCCGAAGAGAACCACCTGCTTGTAGCGCACACACTCCGGAGCTTCGAGGCGGAAAACCCGGACATCGCAGAAGTGGGTGGCGAGAATCTGACTACATTCGGCCAGTCTGTCACCAGGGATGACGAACACCAGCACACCACCAGGTTTCAG
>Ga0187784_10003554_pt1 | contig 12601 bp, 11 predicted proteins | sample 1015_SJ02_MP15_2_FD_132964 | JGI IMG/M metagenome (GOLD analysis project Ga0187784, IMG submission 132964) | Tropical peat soil microbial communities from peatlands in Department of Meta, Colombia - 1015_SJ02_MP15_20_MG | ecosystem: Environmental > Terrestrial > Soil > Wetlands > Peat | place... | reverse complement strand
TCGGGCGGGATCTCGATGACGAATTGGGCCTCATTGGCGCGTATCATGCGATCTGCGTCGGCATCGTCGCGCGCCTCGCGCAAAATCGCGAAATAGTCCGTCGCGCGCAGGGCCGCCACGACGCTGCGCGCGAAGACGCCATCGTCATGGACGAGCAGCGCCGTCGGCAGATGCTTTGGGTCGGTGTTGATCGCATAGCCGAACAGCGTGAGCTGAATCAGCGGAATGCCGACAATCATCGCGAGCGTGCCGCGATCGCGCTTCAGCTGAAGAAACTCTTTGAGAAACATCGCGAGCGTGCGTTGCAGGGCGATGCGAAAGCCCTTGCGGCTCGCGGCGCTCATGCCGGCGCCCCGCCGGCCTGGATCATGAGGTCGATGAAGACGTCCTCGAGCGACGGCTCCCCCTTGGTCCAGTTTTGCGAGGCGCCGGAGGAGAAGTCGCGCGCGATCGCGTCGAGCCGGACGGGATCGCGTCCCGACACATGCAGCGCGAGGCCGAAAAGAGCGACCGTCTCGACGCCCTGCGTCGTCTCCAGGCGCTCGGCGAGCCCCGCGAGATCTGGGCCGGTGACGATGTAGGTCGCAAGACGCGAATTTGCGATGATCTCCCGCGTCGTTCCCGAGACCATGAGCCTCCCGCCGGCAATATACGCGATCTTGTGGCAGCGCTCGGCCTCGTCCATGTAATGCGTCGAGACCAGCACGGTCAGGCCGTGGCCGGCGAGCCGGTGGATCTCCTCCCAGAAATCCCGGCGGGCCTTGGGGTCGACGCCGGCGGTCGGCTCGTCGAGCAACAGCAGCGCTGGGTCCGGCAGCGTGCAGGCGCCAAGCGCCAGACGCTGCTTCCAGCCGCCTGAGAGCTCGCCCGCGAGCTGATGCGAGCGGTCTGCGAGCCCCAGGCGCTTTAGCGCCGCATCCGCCGCGCGCCGCGGCGCGGCGACGCCATAGATGCGGGCGACGAACTCCAGATTCTCGCGGATCGTCAGGTCGCTGTAGAGCGAGAATTTCTGGGTCATATAGCCGACGCGCGGCTTGATCTCGTCCTGCTGCGTCAGGATGTCGTAGCCAAGACAAGTCCCGCGCCCGGCGTTGGGCGTGAGCAGCCCGCACAGCATGCGGATCGTCGTCGTCTTGCCGCTGCCGTTCGGACCCAGGAAGCCGTAAATCGAGCCGCGTTCGACGCGCATCGAGAGATTGTCGACGACCTTCTTCGCGCCGAAGGATTTGGTCAGGCCCTCGACGTCAATCGCGACCTCGCTCATTTCGGCGCCTCCTCGAGGCGGATGCGCAGCGGCAGGCCGAGCGGCAGCTCGCGCGCGGCGCCCTCCATGCGCGCCTCGATCTTGAACACGAGCTTCTCGCGCTCCTGATCGCTGAAGATGACGGGCGGCGTGAACTCCTCGCGCCCCGCAATGTAGAAGATCCTCGCAGAGAGGTCCGCGGCGCAGCCGTCACAGAGGACTTTCACGCGCTGGCCGAGCCTGACCGCCTCGAGCCGCGCCTGCGGCACGTAGAAGCGCGCCTTGCGGTTCTCGGGCGGCAGGAGGCTCAGCACTGGCTGTCCTGCGTTGACGGACTCGCCCTTGCGAAAGAACACGTCCTGCACGACGCCCGAGGCCGGCGCCACATTGTTCTTCTGGCGCGCGATGCGGATATCGAGCTGGCTGAGCTGCGCCCGCGCCTGCCGCAGCGCGGCTTCGGCGCCTTCGATCTCCTGCGAGCGCCCGGTGAGCAGCGCCGCCTCGACTTGGCGTTTGGCCTCGGCGAGCGCCGCCTCGTCGCGCGAGAGCGCCATCTGCGCATTGTCGAGGGTCGCTTTGGCGATGTCGCGGACGGCGTACAGCGCCTTCTGGCGCTGGAAATTCTGCTGCGAGAGTTTCAGCTCCGCCTCGGCGCGCTCGACCGCCGCCTCCAGCACGGCGACCTGCTGCGGGCGGTTCAGCGCCGCCCGCAGATTTTCGAGCTGCGCCTCCATCTGCGCGATGCGCGCCGCCGCCTCGTTGCGCTGGGCGTCGAGCAGCGGCGTCTCCATCGAGAACAGCGGCGCGCCGGCTTGGACCGCATCGCCGACCTCGACGGAAAGGCTCGCGAGCCGCTCGCCCTCGATCGGCGCGATATAGAGCAGGTCGCCCTCGACATAGCCGAGGAAGGCGCCGCCGTCGCTCCCCCGATTGCGGAAGATCTCGAAGCCGACGAACAGCGCCAGGGCGAGCGCGATGACAATGGCGCGCTTCATGGCGAAGCGCTCCTGGGGCGGGCCGGGCCGCGCGCGCCGTGGCTTCGTCCCGAAAAACTACTTCCCATGGGGGGCGAGCTCATAGATCGCCGTCACGCTCGCCGTCGTCGCCGGCATCGCGCCATAGGGATTGATCACCGAAGCCGACACCGTGAGCAGCTTGCACTCTGCGTCGAAGGCCTTCGACAGCACCGCGCATTCCGCCCGCGCATTCTCGTAAAGCTTTATGCGCGCCGCCTCCGCGATCGCCTTCTGCTCGTCGGGCGTCGCATTGGGCGCGACGGGTGTCGTCGCCTGCAGCGACACCTGCACGCGCACCGCGCCCGCGGCCTGCGGCGGCAACGCGCCGGTCATCGGCGTCGCGACCTGCGCAAACGCGCCCGTAGCGGCCAGGGCGCTCACTGCGACAAGGAGCAAGCTCGTCTTCGCCGACATGAAGACCTCCACTGTAAGCCTCGCGGCCCTTCCCTCACCCCAGCCCTCTCCCCGCAAGCGGGAGAGGGAGTCGAGATCGAGCAGTTCGTCCGTTCAGGGACGACGCCTTAGCGTGTGATCTCCCAGGTCGTCGTTCCATCCTTATTGTCCATCACCGCAAATCCCTTGGCCACGAGTTCGTTGCGCAGACGGTCCGACTCGGCCCATTTCCTTGCGGCGCGCGCCGCGAGGCGCTCCTCGATGGTGCTCTTGGCGCTCTGCTCATCCGGCAACAAAATCGGCGTCTCGACGCCCTCGCCGCGGACCGAGAATCTTCCCGGCGCCACGTCGAAAACATAGACCTTGCGCTCTCCCAGTCCGAGCAGGCCGAGCGACGCCTTCATGGCCGCGGCGTCCCCTTCCGCATGCAGCCGGTGCAGCTCGGCGATCGCCTCGGTGGTGTTGAGGTCGTCGCACAGGGCTTCCATGAAAGCTGCTGACGGCTCCAAAACCTCCTGGCTCTGCGTGTAGAACTTCGCCCAGTCGTGCAGCGTCGCCTCCGCCTCTTCCAACGCCTTCACGGTGAAGTCCATCGGCTGCCGATAGTGCGTCTTGAGCAACGCGAGGCGCAGGGTGTCGCCCCGCCACTTGCGCCCCCCAAACTCCTGCGTATTGAGCAGCTCGTTGACCGTCACGAAATTCCCCAGGCTCTTGGACATCTTCTCGTGCTCGACCTGAAGGAATCCGTTATGCATCCAGTAATTGGCCATGGCCTCATGGCCGAAGGCGCAGCGTGTTTGCGCAATTTCGTTCTCGTGGTGCGGGAAGACGAGGTCGATCCCGCCGCCGTGGATATCGAAGATTTCGCCCAGATGATTCCAGCTCATAGCCGAGCACTCGATATGCCAGCCGGGGCGTCCGGGACCCCAGGGGCTTTCCCAGGAGGGCTCGCCCGGCTTCGACGGCTTCCACAGCACAAAGTCCATCTCGCTACGCTTATAGGGCGCGACCTCCACGCGCGCGCCGGCCAGCATCTCGTCGAGCGGACGGCGCGACAGCCGCCCATAGTCCGGCATCGACGGGACGTCGAAGAGCACGTGTCCGTCGGCGGCATAGGCGTGGCCCGAGGCCACGAGCCGCGCGATGATGGCGATCATGGCCTCGATATGCTCGGTCGCGCGCGGCTGCGCGTCGGGCGGGAGGCAGCCGAGCCCCGCGACGTCGGCCTGAAAGACCGCGTTCGTCTCCTCGGTCAACTCGCGGATCGATATGCCGCGCTCGGCGGCGCGGGCGTTGATCCTGTCGTCGACATCGGTGATGTTGCGAACATAACGCACATGCTCCTCGCCATAGACATGGCGGAGGAGGCGGTAGAGAACGTCGAAGATGACGAACGCACGGCCATTGCCGATATGGATGTAATCATAGACGGTCGGGCCGCAGACATAGAGGCGCACGTTGTCTGCGTCGATGGGCCGAAACGCCCCCTTGCTGCGCGTCAGCGTGTTGTATAGCCTGATCGTCATCGGGCCTTCCCTCGATCCAGGGCGTTGCGACGACTCAAGGCTTAATTAACCGAGCCGCGCTACACAAGTGTGAGACAAACCGCCCAGGTGAAAGGGCCAGCCGCCATGTTCATGCCGTTGAGCCGGTTCGAAGAGTCGCCGTGGATTCGCCTGCTCGCGCCGCTCGCCGCCGCTGCGGCGCTGGCGGCTGCGTTCCAGGGCGACGCACGCGCGGCCGAGTCGCCGGCGCCGGCGCAGTCCTCCGTTTATGTGCTCTCCGACTCGGAAGGCTACGGGCTCGTCGACTGCATCGCAGAAAAGCGCGAATGCGGCAAGATCGTCGCCGACAGCTGGTGCGAGGCCCATGGCCACGGCCCGGCGCTGTCCTATGGCGGCGCGGGCGACGTCACGGGCGCCGTCTCCGCGAAGTCGAGGCCGATCGCCGGCGCGGCGGTGGTGCGCTGCGCCGACTGACCCGCCGCCGCTATTTTATGAAGTCGGCGCATTTGGGCGCTTCGCTCCCGCCCCAGGGCTCGATCGGGAATGCGGAGGTCGAATTCTCCGGGCTGCCTTCGACGAGCTTGTCGGAATAGACCATGTAGACGAGCACGTTGCGCTTGGCGTCGCAGCCGCGCACGATCTGCATGCGCTTGAAGAACAGCGAACGTTTTTCGCTGAACACGCGATCGCCTTGCGAGGCCTTCTCCTTGAACTTGATCGGGCCATATTGCTTGCACGAGAGCGACACGTCGGACGTGTTCTCGGCCAGGCCCAACGCGCCGGATATGCCGCCTTTTTCATGCGCCGTGTAATAGCAGGCGACGCCGTCGACTATCGGGTCGTCGATCCCATAGGTGGCGAGCTTGTCGTTGGGCGTGAGCAGCTTGAAATCCGTCGACTGGCGAAAGATCAAGTCCGGGCCATCGGCGCGGGCGGGGCCTGCCGCGGCCAGAAGCGCAAACAAAGCGGCGACGCCAATTCTTCGCATGTGATGTCCTTTCCCTGCGAGAGGCGCCGACCGCGCTCGGCGCTACGCCCTGCGACGGGGCTTTGCGCCCCCCGCGCGACGACATATGGGGGATCTCGCGCCGCAGGGAAAGAGGGCCCGGCGGGGGCAGAGATGAGACGAGGAGCCCCGCGACTGCGAATCTCGCGAGGGCTAGGCGCGGGCTCGCTTCTTCCCCGCCGAGGCCTCGCGCGTCCTCGGCGAGGCCGCTCTCATGGAGGCGAAGTGCGCGCTCTCGGCGGCGGGCGCCGCAGTCGCATCCCGCGCGCGCAGCTCCTGCGCCACTTGCGCGGCAAGCTCCGCGAGATTGGTGCGTCCGCCGAAAAACCAGTCGATCTTCGCCCGGTTGGACCATCCGATTGCCGGATCGTCCGCCCATGCTTGCGCCGCGGCGCGAAGGCGCGCAACGGCTTCGGACGGCGAGAACGCCGGAAAGCTCCTGAGATTTTCGTGCAGGGCGCCGAGATCGCGGCTGCCGAAGCTGTTCGTGATCACCTGAACGCCCGCAGCCGCCATCTCCAACGGCGGGTAGCTCGGATGCGGCGAGAGCATCAGGGAAACCCCCAGCGCCGCGCATGAGGCGAGCTCGGCGTATTCGCCGATCGACAGCCGCCCCCGCACTTCGATGCGCGCGCAGGCGAGACGCCCATCCCTCTCGAAGTCCTCTCCGATCGCAATGAAGCGCCAGTCCCGCCAGAAATCCGGATCGGAGGTCACGGCGAGCTCCACCGCTGCGTCGAGGAAGCTCAGGCAGTTTCGCTCGGCGTGCGGACGCGCGTAGAGAAGGACGATCTTCTCCTTCGTCCGGCCGTGAACGATGCGCGCCGCGTATTCGGCGTTGATCGCCGGATTGAGGACGTAGCCGCTCTCGTAATAGCCGCTGCTCACGAAATGGTCGTGGAGCATCCGCGTGTTGAAGATCGGCAGCGTGCGCGCGGCTTGGCGATAGGTCGCCTCGGTCAGTCCCCATCTCGTCGACCAGGGATAGAAGCCGCACTCGAAATCCTGGATCAGATAGACCATTCCGCGCTTGCGCTTGCCGAACAAGCGATCCTGCTGATCGAGCAGATCGAAGGCGTTTCGCGCCGTCCACCACGCCGTCGCGACGAAGACGTCATCGTCGCGCACCACAAAGGGATGCCTGGCGCGAGCGCAGCCGTCGACGACGAGGTCGCGTCGCTCGACGTCGGCCTCGAGCAAGTCGGCCATGTCATAGCCCTGCGGCGGACTGTATTGATTGCTCGGCGTGGCGTCGGTCGCGATGAGCCGCGCGTCGAACTCGGCCCCGAGCGCGTTGCGTATCGCATGAAAAACGTCGAGCGCCGTGGCGACGCCGGCGTAGCCGACCTTGGTGTCGACGGTCGGGATCAGCAGATTGAGGCGCGGGCGCGCGACGCGCGAAGGCCGCGCCAGAAAGCGCAAGCACTCGGGCAAATGCGCGCGCAGCTCGCCGTGATCGCGGCGGCTCGGAAAAATGCGGTTCGCGGCGCGCGAGATGCGTTCGACGGGCGTCGCAGTCTTGGCGGACGGGCGTTTGCCGACCGCCCAGCCGTAACCGGCGGTCTCGACGAAGTAGAAGAATGACCGCTCGATCGCATGAGCGAGCGTTCCGTCAACCTGTCCGAGCTCCGGATCGAAGTGGTGAAGGCTGAGATCGAGGTCGAGGAGCGGCTCGAGCGCCTTGCTCTTGAACCAGAACATCGAGCCCGAGGGGAAATCCAGGATGTGTTCCCGCGTGATCTTCTCCTGGCGCATGCCAAGAAGCTTTTCGATCACATTGAAATTGCCGCCCCATTGAATGAGGCTCTTTATCGGCGCGAAATGCTCGGGCATGTATGCGCCGATCTTCTCATCCGACAACAGGCCAAGGATATTCTCGATCAGCGCCGTGCTGCCGAGGTTGCCCCGCAACAGATAGCGCCGCCATGCGGCGAACTCCTCCGCGTAGTGCGTCGATTTCTTGGTGTGAACATGCACGCCGTAGTCGACTTCGCGAATGCGGTCCGCGTAGCCGACGACGAAGGGCGCTATGTCGCGTCCGCGATTGGGAAAGACGCGAATCTCGAACGGATGCTTCGACTTCGCGCGGCAGATCTCCTCGATCGTCCGCGCCTTCACCGGCGCGTCGGTGCTCACATAGACCGCGCCATCGCCCGGAACATTCGCCGCTGCGTCGAGCAGCTCTTGCGTGAGCTCGGGGTAGAAGATGTGGGCGAAGACGCCGATCCTGGCCCGCCTCGACGCGCCGCTCTCGGGTCGCGGGTAGATGACGCGATCGTCAGGAACCTCGATCGTCGTGCGGAACGGCGGCAAGGGTCTCGGCGTCGTGTCCGGCGGCTCGCCCTGGCGGGGCGCGCAGCCGCTGCGGAACCCCTCGGTCACGTAATGCGTCAGCGGGTCCGTCCCCGCCGCAAGCGCGTTGGTTGCGCGATAATGATCCGCGTCGAAGAGCGGATGCGCCCTACGACCTTCGCGCTTGCCGCTCCGGAGATAATGCAGGAACGCGTCGACTCCCGCCGCGCGCACGTCCCCGGCGCATTGGTAGTAATATGGCTTCGAGAACATCGGATGGGGGTCGACGCCGGCTAGACGCGGGTTGATCAGATATTCGACGACGATGTTGCGCCTTAAGGCTTCGAGACCGACGAGCCGCGCGACCTGCCGCCTCACATAGTCCACGTCGAACAACGGATGCGGGCTGAGCTGATCGTCGTTTTCGAGCACGCGCTCCAGCAGCGTCCGCTCGGGCGGCGTGGGCAGCTGGCTGCGCACATGCGCCGGATCGAACATCGAGTGCGCGCGCAGGCCGGCCGCCTCGCCAACGCGGATGTAATGCGAGAGCGGGTCGACGCGTTCTTCGCGCGACGGATATTGCTCGCAGTAGAAGGATGTGTCGAAAAGCGGGTTGGGATTGTGCTGTCGCTGGCCCTTCGAAAGGTAATGATAGAAAGGATCGGCATAGCCCGCGAGCGAGCCGAGATAGGTTTTTGCGTACCAGTCGCTCCAGAACAGCGGATTGGGCCGCGCGCCCGACCGCCATCCCCGCGTGACGTAATGCGCGAGCGGCTCCGCCGCGCGCTCTTGCGCGAGATAGGTCTGCGCATACCAGCGCGCGTCGAACGCCGGATGCGGATTGCGGAACTCCGCGGCTCCATGACGAATGTAATGGGTCAGCGGATCGACTTGCGCCGCGCGTATGTCGGGATTGATCGCGAGATAATATTTGACGTCGAAATAGGGAGAGGGATTGAGTCCCGCCCGCCACCCATGCAGATAATAGTGATTGAGCGCGGCCTGCCGCCTGCTGAGCTTTCGCACTTCGGGAACGAGCTGCAGCTCGATATTCGCCTCCTGCGCGAGATAATAGTCAGGGTCGAAATAATTGTCATAGAGCGCGTAGTTCTCGATAGGCGGCGGGTCAGCCTGCCCAAGCTCGGTTGCTCGCGCCTTGCATGACGACGCCCCCGCCGCCTCGGCGCCCGACGCCAACATCCGTTCGGGAGCATCCGCCAATCCGCCTTGCGCCAATTTGAGCAGATAGTGCTCCAGCGGATTGGCCTTGGCGGCCAATCGGTTCGCCTCGCGATAGAGCTTCGGGTCGAAACCCTCGCATGGCTTGCGGCCTTCCCGATCGCCATACATGACGTAATGCTGCAGCGGCTCGATATCCGCGGCGCGCACGTCCTGATGCACGCTCATGTACCAGACGGGGTCGAAGCAGCGATTGGGACGCAAGCCCCGCCGCCAGCCTTGGGTGACGTAATGCGTCAGCGGATCCAGGTTCAGCGCGTCGAGCTCGGGCGCCTGCGACAGGTAAAAATCGACGTGGAAAAGCGGATGAGGATCCTTCCCGCTCCGCCAGCCCGTCGTCACGAAGTGGCGGAGGGGATTGACATCGGCCTCGGCGACCTCAGGATTTTGGCTCAGGTAATAGTCGATCGAAAACAGCGGATGCGGGGACCGGCGTGCGCGTGAACCCTCCCGCTCGTAATCGTCCATCGTGACGCTTTGCGGGTCGCCCCCCGGAGCCGATGCGGCGAACCAATCCTTGTGGAAGAGCGCGTCGCGCCAGCTCGTCTCGTTTGCAACATCCGATTCGGGCGCGGCGGGGGTGCTAGGCTCCACTCCTGTGCCCTCTCTCGGCTCTGCGCATGCGCGCGCGGCGGACGAAGGACGTCGATTTCTGGCTCGTTCCATCGTGCGAATCAGATTAACATTGTTTAAGAATCGCTTCAAGTTGACCTGCTGATTGTACAGGTGAAACATCACAATGTAGTTCGATGGTTCGCTGCTTGCGTCGGTCATGAAGCTCGACTCGGGCAACGACAATTTCTGTACGCAAGCAAGAGATGCGGGACTATGGGCCCTGCCGCTTTCCGCTACAACGCCTAAGCCGCCACCCCGCCGAGCGCCGTCTCGATCTGCCGCGACACCTCGTCGATCGGCGCCATGCCGTCGACCTGCTTCAGCTCGCCCTGCTCCGAATAATAGCAGGAGACCGGCGCGGTCTGCTTGCGATAGGCTTCGAGACGCGTCTTGAGGCTCTCGGGATTGTCGTCGGCGCGCACCGCGCCGCCCTTGGCCTTCGTCTCAAGCACGCGGTTCTCGACACGCTTGAGCAGCGCGGCCTCGTCGACGTCGAGCTCGATCACCGCGTCGAGCCCCAGGCCCTTCTTGGCGAGCAGCGCATCGAGCGCCTGCGCCTGCGCCACGGTGCGCGGGAAGCCGTCGAGGATGAAGCCGCCGCGCGCGTCCTCGGCGTCGATGCGCTGGTCGATGAGCTCGATCACGAGCGCGTCCGGCACGAGATTGCCGGCGTCCATGATCGCCTTCGCCTGGCGTCCGAGCACCGTGCCCGCGGCGACGGCCGCGCGCAGCATGTCCCCCGTCGAAAGCTGCACGATCCCGTGCCGCGCGACGAGTCTCGCCGCTTGCGTGCCCTTGCCGGCGCCCGGCGGCCCGAGCAGGATCAACCTCATCTGCCCCGCTTCCCGCGCAGCTTCGCCTTGCGGATGAGGCCTTCGTACTGGCCCGCCTGCAGATGGCCGTGGATCTGCGCCACCGTGTCCATCGTCACGCTGACGACGATGAGCAGCGACGTGCCGCCGAAATAGAACGGCAGGTTCGCATAGGAGAGCAGCATCTCAGGCAGCAGACAGATCACGGCGAGATAGGCGGCGCCGAACACGGTGATCCGCATGAGCACCGAGTCGATCTCCTTCGCCGTGCGCTCGCCGGGCCGGATGCCGAGCAGGAAGCCGCCGTGCTTCTTGAGATTGTCGGCGGTCTCCGTCGGATTGAAGACGATCGCCGTGTAGAAGAAGGCGAAGAACACGATCATGCCGACATAGGCGATCATGTAGAGCGGACGGCCATGGCTGAAATAGGCCGAGACCACCGCGAGCCAGTTGTCCGAGCCCTGCGTCTGATAGAAATTGACGATCGTCGTCGGCAGCAGCAGCAGCGAGGAGGCGAAGATCGGCGGAATGACGCCCGAGGTGTTGAGCTTCAGCGGCAGGAAGGACGTCTGCTCCTGATAGACGCGATTGCCGTGCTGGCGCTTGGGATAGGTGATCAGCAGACGCCGCTGCGCGCGCTCCATGAAGACGATGAAGGCGACAACGACGAAGCACATCACGATCACGCCGAGGATGATGCCTGTGGAGATGGCGCCCTGGCGTCCGAGCTCCAGCGTCGAGACGATCGCCGAGGGAATGGCGGCGACGATGCCGGCGAAGATGATGAGCGACGAGCCGTTGCCGATGCCGCGCGAGGTGATCTGCTCGCCGAGCCACATCAGGAACATCGTGCCGCCGACGAGCGTCACCACGGTGCTGATGCGGAAGAACCAGCCGGGATCGGTCACGACGCCTTGCTGGCCCTCGAGGCCGACGGCCATGCCATAAGCCTGGAAGGTCGCGAGCGCGACGGTCAGATAGCGCGTGTATTGATTGAGGATCTTGCGTCCCGCCTCGCCCTCTTTCTTGATCGACTCGAGAGAGGGAATGACGCTCGTCAGCAGCTGGATGATGATCGAGGCCGAAATATAGGGCATGATGTTCAGGGCGAAGATCGCGCGCCGCTGCACGGCGCCGCCCGCGAACATGTTGAAGAGCTCCAGCACGCCTTTGGCCTGCCCGAAGAAGCTGCGCGCGAAGGCCTCCGGGTCGATACCGGGCAGCGGGATATAGGTCCCGAGACGGTAGACGACGAGCGCCGCCAACGTGAACAGGATGCGCTGCTTGAGCTCTTCGGCCTTGCCGAAGGCGGAGAGATTGACGTTGGCCGCAAGCTGCTCGGCTGCCGATGCCATGCTGGGATCCTTTTTCTTCCCCGCCCGCCGCCATTCGCCGGCGCGTCTTTTTATCTAGGCTTATTTGAAGACGCGCGGGGAGGCAATTCGCCTGCGCCGCGCGCTCCGTGCAAACATAAGCGGCGCCACGCCAGACACAAGGGCTGGCGCCCAGTCCAGCTCACGCCTGCGCGCGTTGCGCCGCGAGCAGCCTGACCGAACCGCCGGCGCCTTCGATCGCGGCGATGGCCGACTTCGACGCCGCCGCGACCTCGAAGTCGAGCTTGGCGGTGATCGCGCCCTGGCCGAGGATCTTCACCCCGTCGCGCGGCTTGGCGAAGACGCCGGCTGCGACGAGCGACTCGTTCGTCACGGGATTCGCGGGGTCGATCTTGCCGGCTTCGACCGCCTGCTGGATCCGCCCGATGTTGATCTCGTTGTAGTCCGTCGGAAAAGGGTTGTGAAACCCGCGCTTCGGCAGGCGCCTGTGCAGCGGCATCTGGCCGCCCTCGAAGCCCTTGATCGAGACGCCGGTGCGGGCTTTCTGGCCCTTGACGCCGCGCCCGCCGGTCTTGCCCTTGCCCGAGCCGATGCCGCGCCCGACCCGCATGCGGTTCTTGGTCGCGCCCGGATTGTCGGAGAGTTCGTTGAGCTTCATCTGCCGGCCCTCACTTCTCTTCGACGATTTTGATGAGATGCGCCACCTTGGCGATCATGCCGCGCACGGCGGGCGTGTCCTCGAGCGTGCGACGGCGTCCGATGCGCGTCAGCCCGAGGCCGAGCAGCGTCTTGTGCTGCCGCGCCGGGCGGCCGATCGCGCTGCTGGTCTGCTCGACGGTGATCTTGCTGGTCATGTCCGAGCCTCCCCTCACGCGTCGACGGCTTCGGCGTCGGCGCCTTGTCGGCGCGCCTGCAGCGCCGAGACCTTGAGCGTGCGGCGCGCCGCGACCGCGCGCGGCGCGTCCTCGCGAGCGAGCGCGTCGAAGGTGGCGCGCACCATGTTGTATGGGTTTGACGAGCCCTGGCTTTTCGCCACCACGTCATGCACGCCGAGCGTCTCGAACACGGCGCGCATCGGGCCGCCGGCGATGATGCCGGTGCCGGGCGGCGCGGCGCGCAGCACGACGCGCCCGGCGCCGTGGCGCC
>Ga0187784_10003553_pt1 | contig 12602 bp, 18 predicted proteins | sample 1015_SJ02_MP15_2_FD_132964 | JGI IMG/M metagenome (GOLD analysis project Ga0187784, IMG submission 132964) | Tropical peat soil microbial communities from peatlands in Department of Meta, Colombia - 1015_SJ02_MP15_20_MG | ecosystem: Environmental > Terrestrial > Soil > Wetlands > Peat | place... | reverse complement strand
TCGCTTGTCGAGCACTTTCCAGTTGCCGAAATTTCTGGAACACCAGGGTAATCGCCTGTTGCACCTGACGATCCGGCGTCTTCTCAATGCGGCCGTCCTCGTTGCGAACAAACCCAACCAACACTTCCCACAACGCGAACCCGCGCTTCACTTTTTGCTCAAAAGCCTCGCGCGCGCGTTGTCGTAGCAGCCCGAGTTAAACTCCGCCATGGAACCCTTTAAGCCGAGCAACAAACGATCATTCAGCAGCCGCGGGTCATAGAGTCCATCCGTGTCGATCAGTAGTGTCTCCGTGAGTGCACACAGATCAACCAGATGATGCCAATCTCGATTGTTGCGCGCCAGTCGAGAAGCTTCCAGGGCGAACACCGCTCCGGCCAATCCCTGGCAGACCGCCGCCAAGAGGCGGCCGAACCCAGGGCGTTCTTGCATGCCACCACCGGACCGACCTAAGTCCTCATCAATCACAACTACCTTGCCGAAGCCCAACTGCTTCGCCCGCTCCGCCAACGAGTACTGTCGTTCTTTTCCCTCCAGATGATTCCTTACTTGATACGGCGTGGATTGCCGCACGTAGACGTAAGCTCCGCGCTCCAGATGAAGCTGCTTAATCTTCTCGCTCATCGGGCCTCCCTGCGCGTCCTTTCAGAACGCTGGCCAACATTTCCTGCCAAAGCTCGCGGCAACGTTTCCGCACCTCCTCGGGGAATATTGTCCAGAGCTCGTCGTCTTCGAAGTGAAGCTTGCGCTGCCGCGCGACCGGCTTCTCGTGGTTGTGCATCCTGTCCTCCTGCTGAGGATTCTGCACAACCATGCCTATCGCCCGCCACCATGGAATGCTGGGCAGCTATGAGGGTTCGCAACTCAATGAGTGCATCCAGCGAGATTCGTGGCCTCGCCTCTGTTCGCAGGCGCTCACATATTTCCGGGCTCAACATCCATTCCGGTATGGCCAACTGCCGACCGTCTGGCAATCTCACAATCACAATCGGAGCATCGCCACCTTGCCGCAGATACCGAATCCGTTCAACTTCTGCTCCGTGACATGGGTGATAGCGGTAGCAGATCTTGGCGGGATACAAACTATGAGCAGTACCAAAACACCTTAAGCAGGGAATGTGGGTGAATGCGCTTCGTGATGCCCGCGGCTTGGGCAGCCTGGCGACAAACTGTCGATGTCGCTGACCTGGAGACGGCAAAGTTCGGAGCGTCGCACGGCGGTGGAATACAGGGTCCATTCGGGCCTACCATCATTTTCAGTCACTTAGCGCACACGCTGAAATTCCCACGCAATTCTCCACCTGTGTTTTCCTACCGGTGTTCTCGCTTTCTTGGACCGTTCTGGCGTGGATTCTCTCATGTAATGTTTTCTACCCGCCTGAGACTATCTGAAATAGGGACGGTTGAGAGCACGAAGCGCAGAACTGAGCATCGTTTGAGCCGAGTGCATCCTCGATTCTTTCACTGCTGGAGCGTCCCTCAGGAGAAGGAAAATGACACCTCTAAATCAACTGAAGACCGTTGAATATGCGCTCGAACCAGTTGCGCCCGTCAGTGTTTCCCACCCCGTATCGGGCATGAGATCGCTTTTTGTTGGGCCGCGCGGTCTGCGATCTGGCTGGCGGTTGTTGATATTCATTGGATTACTGGCGGTTCTGTTTGGCGGAATCGCTCTGGTTCGCACCGGTGGGCCGCAAGGCCTTCGGGATGCCCAGAAGCATCTGAACAACATTACGGTGACGCCGTTCAAGTTGGGTGCCTCAGAAGCCATCGTCTTTGCGCTTTTGTGCATGTCTACCTTCGTCATGGGGAGGCTCGAGCATCGCAAATTCAGCGATTACGGTTTGCCCCCACGTCAGGCTTTGGGCAAGGATTTTTGGATCGGCTGCCTATCCGGCTTTCTCGCGATCAGCGGAACTCTGCTCGCGATGTTCCTGCTCCACGGATTCCGCATCGCCGGTTTCGCGCTCAATGGGAAGGCAATTCTCTATGCGCTCGCCGGATGGGCCATCGCCTTCCTCATGGTGGGATTATGCGAAGAATTCTTGAATCGCGGATACCTTCAGTACACTCTGGCCTGCGGAATCGGCTTCTGGCCAGCGGCGTTTGTGATGTCGGGGTTCTTCGCTTTCGGACATGCCTTCAATCCCCACGAGACTCTGGCGGGGTCGCTTCCGTTGTGCTATTCGGACTTCTGCTTTGCTTTTTCTTACGACGCAGCGGAAATCTCTGGTGTGCAGTCGGCTTTCATGCGGCCTATGACTGGGGACAGACATTGTTCGGGGTTGCTGATAGCGGTATCGCGCCCTACCACAATCTCTTCAACTGCGTATTTAGCGGGCCGCTTTGGCTCACGGGCGGCATCGTCGGCCCCGAGGCCAGTGTCTTAACCCCGATCGCGTTAGCCCTGGTAGCTCTGCTTTTCAGCCGATACTATCGTGAGAATCGCTATCCAATGCAGACAGCTCGCCCGGTGTAAGGCGCAGCTTTGTGATTAGCCGCGGTTTTTGTTAGGTCATGACCTATGAGCATTCGGTCAACAGATTCGTTCGCTAGCCGGGTAACGCTTGTGAAAGAAACGCGACGCGAGTTGGAACAGCAATTCGAGCGGATCCTCGGCGAGCATGGCGCAGCCATCTCGCGTCTGGCCTACAGCTACGAGACTGTGGCCGGCATCCGGGAAGAGCTGACGCAGGAGATCGCGCTCGCGATCTGGCAAGCATTGCCTCACTTTCGCGGTGAGTGTTCGGAGAGAACGTTCATTTTTCGGATTGCACACAACCGAGGGCTGACGCATGTGAGACGACGTCGCGCCCCGCAGCAGTCGCTGGACGAGTTAGAAGAGGCCGACGAACCGGTTGATACGCGTCCTCATTTAGATGAGCAGCTTGCAAAGACGAACCAACGGGAGCGACTTGTGTCGGCAGTTCAATCTTTGCCCATTGCTCAGAAGCAGATGATCGTGCTGATGCTCGAGAGTTTGTCGCATGCCGAGATCGGGGAAGTGTTGGGGATTACGGAAAACAACGTGGCAGTGCGGTTGACTCGGGCCAGAAAAGCCTTGAGGGAAACGATGGGGGTAACCTTATGACGAATAACCCAATGACGAATAAGGCGATGACGAATGATCGCGAACTTGATGCTTGGCGCGAACAGTGGAGTAGTGTCGCACGGCCATCCCCCGATTTCCGGCGCCAAGTCCAAAAAACAATCCATGCCCAACACCGCCGCTTCTGGCTCGGCAATCTGCTGGCCGCGGCGGCCTTGGTGGGGACGGTGATTCTCACTGTCTACCAGCTCAGCCATCAGGCGAGTAGGCTCGAAAAAGGCCGGGCAATCGGCGTGTTTGTTTTGCTGTTCGTCGCTGTCACATGTCGGCTATGGCTTATGCGCGGGACATGGCGTGCGGAAACACGGTCGATACGCGCTTTCGTGGAACTCTGGCGCCGAAGAGTGCTGGCCCAAATCCGGGGACTCCAAATCGGCACTTACATAGCAATCGGGTGGCTGGTGTTTTGCGCGATGCTTGCGGCGGCCAATTGGGCGGCCATCAGGCCCGAGGTCGTGGCCCATCCCACTGCGTACGTCGCAATGATGTTGAGCATTCTGCTTATGCTGCCAGTGATTTGGTTGGGGTTGATGTGGCTCCGCCGCCGCAAAGTTAGGGAACTGAATGAAGTGACAAGACTTCTGGAGGAAACGGAAACAATGAATGACTGCCAGGAAACTACTGGATGACGCTAACTACAAAGAAATTGACCCTGGCACCCTTGGGACGAGCTCGGCCGGAGCACTCGCACACAGTACATTCCACGTATATGAAGGCGAAGAACATGGGAAGGAGACTGAATCCAAACGGTTACGAAAAGGCCGGCGATTCGCTGTCCTTTTCCCCAGACCTCATCCCCGGCTCGTTATGAAGGTGCAAACGTGAACTCAATGGCACGTGTGTCATTCAATGCTGTCTCACCTCATGGGTTCACCCCACACCCCTCAAGGGGGAAAGTGTAACCTATGTGTCCGGTACGAAGTGTTACCTATGTCTCGGGCCGCTCAAGCAAGGGACCGGCTTTTCGCTTTTGCAATTTCCGTCTTCCAATTTCTATTTTCGGCTGCGTGGCTTCGGCGGGTCCGGAGCCGCTGATGGCGCGGACGAAGTCGGCGCGGCAGTATTTTCCGGCCCATCCCTGGCAGGCACTTTCGCAGCTTCCTTCACGATGGCTGCGGCGCGTTCCTTGCTGATATTGCACGCGGGATCGTAGATGCGGCATTGCGCCAGCGTGTACTTGCAGCCGCAATCGCAGGTCTCCGCGTTGAGTTTGTGTAACACGGCCATGCGCTGTTCTGGCGTCAATTTCGACGTATCCACTCCCGGCAGCATGGTCGCGCGGTCTGCGTGCTTCAGAAACACTTCACCGGTATCTTCAAAGGTTTCGACTCTCGCCGGAACGGGCATATCCAGCAGCGCGCGCGCCTCGATTTCATACAGCGCCGGATTGAACAGTCCCACATGCTTCTGAACCACTTTGTTGTCTTGATTAATGACGAACATCGTCGGCAGCGCGGCGATCCCTCCATAAGCGAAGCGCACCGAGACCGAGGCCGTTGCCACCGGATAGTTGATGCCCTGGCCTTTTACGAAGGCGCGCAGTTGCTCCTCGTCGTCGTCATCTACATCCATGCCGATAATCTGCAAACGGTCCTTATACGCCTCCTGAATTCGGATCAGGCTGGGGATTTCCGCGCGGCATGGCCCGCACCACGTGGCCCAGAAGTTGAGCAGCACCACTTTGCCTTTGTACGCTTCCAGGCTGAGCTCTTTTCCGTTCAGGTCTTTGGCCTTGAGGTCCGGCGCAGTATCGGGATCGCGCACGAAGCGGATGACCAGTTGCTGCTGTTGTTGTTGCTGTAGCTGCCCGCGGGATTCTAGCGGCATCAGCACCAGTGCCAATCCCGCCAGCGCGTACACCCGCAGCGCGATTTCCAGGCCTTTCCCGTGTTGGCGCATCCGGCTCATGGGCTCCCACTAGGAGAACATACTCGGGTTGTCATGCCAAGCACTGGGCGTGATTGGTGTTCGGTGGCTCGTGGGACCAAAGATACACATCGCGAGTGGTCAGCGGTTATCCATCACCGGACCGACCATAATGACGCGGTGCGCAACAATGGATCGGATTATCTGAGGACAGTGCTACACCTCCGAATCGCAGGAAACGCTAGCGTTCATAGTCACGAATGATCTTTACCAAAGTGAATCCCTGAAGGGTTTGGGAACATCCCAAGTGAACAGTGCTATGAACAGTAACGTGGGGAAATTGTTAGTCGTGGAGACCGATGACGACCTCAAAGACCACATCGCGTCACTGCTGAGGGATGCGGGTTACGACGTCTCGACCGACTACCGGGAAGGAATGAAGGCAGTTCTCGGCTTCGATCCTGACATAGTTGTCCTGGGCGGGGACCCGCCGCAGCAGGACTGCTGCGACCTTCTTTCCCAAATCAAGGGTTCCGAGCACACCCGGAACATTCGGGTTGTGATGGTATCTCCAGCAGGACCAGTCGAGCAAACTTGTGGGCTGGATCTCGGGGCCGATGACGTCTTGTCCTTACCGTTTGACCCACAGGAATTGCTTTCGCGCCCGCGCACGCAACTCAAAAATAAGCGCCTCGCGGATCAACTTCGAGCCGCCGATGCGAGTCGAACTGCTAGTCAACAGGTCATGGCGGCAGTGAAGGAGGAGCAGAAGATGCTTCGCCTTGGCGCCCTCGCGGTCGTTGCCCTCCTTGTGATCACGGGACTGATTTCTCTCTTTTTCCACCCTACTGAGAGTATTTCGTCTGCCGCTGATGTCGCGGTCCTGAAGGCAAACATTTCAGGGTTCGGAATCAAGCAAATCGCCCTTGAGGAATGCCGTCGAGCCGCGATCAGCGGCGGGCCTGTTGTGGTGTTGGGGTATCCTGCTCTTGACGCAATTCTGGCTCGGGCCGGCGCGGAAACGCTTCAGTCCATCGCGACCGCAACCAAGCGGGATCCGAAGCAGGTAGTGGAAGAACTCGCAGGCCGGAATCTGATCCGGCCGATCACAACCCAGGGACGCATCGACGATGTGTTGTCGAACAAGATTGTCCATGATGCGCAGACTGCTTCGGGCGGCTTTCGCTCCCCGGTAGTCGTCGTCAAACACCAGATGAGAAACTGGAGGCAAGCATGACGTTGACCTTAGTTGCGATTGGCATTGCGATGGCTTGTGTGATGGTCCTCGTCTCCGTGAAACGTGGCAGAAACCGAAATGAGTTGGAGCGACACAGCATTTCCGCGGAGCAGCTGGAATCGTTGATGGCTTCTGGTCAGAAGGTTCTTCTCTATGACGTTCGTCAGGCACTCGACCTTCTTGCGTATCCAGAGCTTATCCTTGGCGCACAGAGGATTCCGCCAGAAGAAGTGCTCAAAACTCCATCACCCCTCCCTCGAGATAAAAATATCGTCGTTTACTGTACTTGTCCGGGTGATAAGACCAGCCGGTCAGTTTTGCGTCGCGCACTAACGCTTGGGTTTACACGGATCCAGTTCCTCACCGGAGGTTTGGCGGCTTGGAAAGCGAAAGGGTATCCTGTGGAACCCTACCGCGAATCCTTTCGGCTTTCGATTCCGACTGTGGCTCCCCCTGCGGGATGATTGTTGGACCTCGTCCCGCCTCGATCTTTCAACGCGAGGGCCGCACTCTCTCTGCGATGTTGCTCCTGGGTGACTCGATGACCTGCGTCTTCGATCTCCAATGCAAAAAGGGCGAGTGGCTCGCGGTGCATATTGTCCTTGGTACCCGCTGTTGAAGTGATGTCTCGTGTGGACAGGTATATCTGATTCAACGGGGTTCGAAACTGCTCTGTTCAGTGGGTCTTCGCGCTGTCTGTCCGCGAAATGTGTGCCTATACTGATGGCAGCAGGGACCCGAATCGACTTATTTGCCGAATAAGGCGAACTGCTCAAGATTCGGAAAACAAACTACTACCATGGGAAGGGCGAGAGGATCTTTTCGAGAGAGAGCGTGAGAGCGATCCGGACTTTCATTATGGGACGATCGCGTTAGTGCTTGTGCGGAGCTGGCAAGGTAGTTGAATTGCCGAGACCTGTCAGAATCTATTCCCTGGTGGTGCCGCGCTACGAATGACCGCTCATGAATGCCTCAGGCGCCGAATCATGCCCAGTTCTCGGCACGGTACTCCCAACGAGTCAGGCGCCGAGCGAAATGATGAGGCCAAGCGAAAAGTACCTCTACTCGCCAACTCGGCGATGACGGCGCAGCGGACGGCCATCTTGGGTTGGCACCATAGCGTTCTTAGCGATGCGGCGCGATCATCTCGATAGATCCGCAGATAACCGGCCAAGAGCAAAGACCTTGCCCGAATTTGTTCGGCTTAGCGATGAACCAAACTCGTCGGGTCCAATTCGTATCCTTCATCTGCGACTGTTTTCGCGACCGCAGTCCGCAGTGTCTGCTCATCTGAACTCTCGGGCAGCGCAAAATGCCGCTGTATCACTTCCTCGCCAGCCACGATTCTAATGAGCCAGCTTGATTCATGCTTGTCCCATGAAAATTCCACGCGATCCGCCCGCATAGCCTTCCTCCTCTAGTTACTCAACCGATTCTAGTACAGGCAGCGTCGAGGCCGAAGGCGCGTATATGGTGCTTCGGTGTTTGCCGCTCGATCTTCACAGATGTGTTTCAGCAGCAGTAACACGGTTATCGCGTGTTAGTAGCCGGACGAGCGCCTTCATTTCTTCAGCTCTCGGGTCCAGTTCAACACCCCCTGCAAAGATGTCGAGCCCTTTTGGTCGGCGGCATTGCCGAAGGTCTACATGTTCCCCACGCACTCCTGGCCTGCGAGGGGAACAGATCGGTGCCAAGCATCGGGGCTGCTCACGCGCCTTTTCCCTTGACAGTATCGCTCTCGTCCTCTAGACACTTACCCTGGAAAATTGCTTCTCACTTTCTCAAGCGGGAGGAATCCATGGGCACACGCATCTCACGGCGAGGCTTCTTACGAGGAGCAGCGACGGCAATTCCTTTGGGGGGCATTGGCAACTCCACCACCGGGCCACTTCAGTTCGACGAGCATTCCGAAGCTCGTGCCGCTGCTACTGATCGCATCGTGGATATCCATGTCCACTTCGATGAGAACAACCCCCGTTTCGTTCGAGATCTGGTGACCGTTGCGGAGGGGATGAATCTAACCGCCTGTTTGCTGACGCCCTATTCTCATCGCGTGCAGGTGGCAGACGCGGCGAAGCAGTATCCGAAGCACATCGTTCCATTCGGCTCTGTCGACTTGGACGCTCCCGATGTGCTGCCCCAGGTAAGAGACTTTCACGCGCTGGGGTATCGCGGTCTGGGTGAACTCGAATTCGTAAAGAGGCCGTACATCGATGTCTCCTACATGCCGGTGTATGAACTCGCCAACCAATATGGCTGGATCGCGATGTTTCACACCGGCATTGTTCTGCGCCGCCGCGTCGATGAACCGGAGGACGTGGCTTCCTACCGAATGCGGGCGTTTCATCTGGAGGAGATTGCCCGCCGATTTCCAAAATTGACCGTGATCGGAGCTCATTGCGGCAATCCGGAATATGAGTGGGCTGCCGAGGTCGCGCGGTGGAATCCCAACCTTTTTTTCGACCTCAGTGGTTCCACTCTGACAAAGATGAGTGCCCGTCTCGGTGAATTCAAGAACATTTTCTGGTGGTCCGGCCAAGGGGAATGGAAAACGCACACACCTGCGAATGACCCCAGCGCGTTCATTAAGCTGGTATTCGGATCTGACTCGGGCCTGGGGGGGATCGCACAAGTAGTAAAGCAATATCGAGCGGTGTTCAAGGCCTGTGATGTACCCGCCACCACGCAACAGATGATCATGGGGGGAACACTGGCGAGCATACTTCGATTGTGACGAGTTAAGAAACCTGAAGCAGGCTACGATCCGTCGGTATGGGACCGAGTCCGGCGTAGTGGTGCAGCAGCCACCACTACTCATGGCGGGTGATCCGCACTGCAAGTTCACCTTTGGGCCCGACCGCGAGAGACGCAAATACCCGGAGCGGCTAAGAAGGGCGCCTTAACTGTCTTGGAACCGAGTCTTCCTTGACAACGATTCTATGTTTCTGCAATCATCGAAATATGCCGATAGCGCAACCCAAAAAGAACGCAGAACAGATAGCCAAATATGCCGATATGTTTTCGGCCATGGGCACAGAAGCAAGGCTTCGAATTATGCAGTTGCTGCTGTCGGCCCACCCCGATGGTTTGGTAGTCGGGGAGATTCAGGAAGAACTGGACATTCCCAACTCTACCCTTTCGCACCACCTAGACAAGCTGCGGATCGAAGACCTGGTGAACGTGAAGCGCGAGAGCACGTTTCTCCGCTATAGCGCAAACATTGATGCCCTTCAGGAAGTACTCCAGTTCTTGCATGCGGAGTGCTGCACGCGGAACAAGGCAGTGAAGCCGGAGCAGATCGTTCAGATTTGCAGATAGGTACGATATGAGCAGCCCGGAGATCAAGCAAGTTCTGAAGGAAAAGTATGGACTGGCGGCACTCAGAGTCGCCAGCGTCGGAAATTTTTGTTGCGCAGCCAGCCAGACGAGTGGCTGTGACCCTATAACTTCAAATCTTTACGACGCGGCGCAAGCCGGACAGATTCCCGAAGGGGCGCTGCTGGCCTCGTTAGGCTGCGGCAATCCGACCGCACTGGCTAAGCTCAATCCCGGCGAAACCGTACTGGATCTCGGATCTGGAGGCGGGATTGATGTCCTGCTCTCCGCCAGGCGAGTCGGCCCGACCGGGAGAGCTTACGGGCTGGATATGACCGACGAGATGTTGGCACTTGCGGAAGAGAACAAGCGTAAGTCCGGTATCACGAATGCGGAATTCTTGAAGGGCGAGATCGAACACATACCGCTGCCCGACAACTCCGTTGACGTGGTCATTTCCAACTGCGTCATCAATTTATCCACCGACAAGGATGCGGTTTTCAGGGAAGCCTTCCGCGTCCTCAATCCCGGTGGACGGTTCGCCGTCTCCGATGTCGTGACTCGCGGTGAGGTTCTGCCGGAGATTCGCAAGAACGTCCTGCTTTGGGTTGGTTGTGTAGCGGGAGCACTAGACAAGAACGAGTACCACCGAAAGCTCGCCGCTGCTGGATTTGAGCAAATAGAACTTGAACCAACCCGCGTTTACAAAGTTGAAGATGCCCGTGAGTTTCTCGCGGGGCAGAACATTGACATAGACGCAATCGCGCCGCAAGTGGAGGGCAAATTCATGAGCGCCTTCGTCCGCGCCGTGAAACCGAAAGGCAGTTGTGGGCCTGTGGGTTGCGACTGACAAACAGGGAAGATGAAGCCGCATTACAATGTTCTGTTTCTGTGCACGGGCAACTCCGCGCGGTCAATCATGGCCGAAGGGATCATGAACTTCAAAGGCCGACCACAGTTCTCGGCTTACAGTGCGGGGAGCCATCCATCAGGAAAAGTGCGTCCCGAGGCTTTGCAACAGCTTGAAGTTGCGCACATCCCGACGAACGGTTTGCGAAGCAAAAGCTGGGACGAGTTCTCGAAACCAGAAGCGCCAAAGCTAGATTTCGTGTTCACCGTCTGCGATAACGCAGCAAACGAGGTGTGCCCGATTTGGCCGGGTCAGCCCATGACGGCGCACTGGGGCGTTCCCGACCCCGCAGCGGTTAAAGGCACAGGGGAAGAAATACAAAAGGCTTTTCGGGATGCGTTCTTCTTGCTTGACCGAAGAGTCAGTCTTTTCCTCTGCCTTCCGCATGCCTCCATAGACAGGCTTTCACTCAAGCAGGAAATCGACAACATCGGTCGCCAATGAGATTCAGCCCTTACGCTCGTATAACGGCCGAATTCGTAGGAACGGCGTTTCTTCTCATGGCTGTCGTAGGCTCAGGAATAATGGGAGAGCGGCTCTCTGCCGGAAATGTAGCCATTGTTCTTCTAGCGAATACGATTGCAACAGGTGCAGCGCTGGTTGCGCTCATTCTCACCTTCGGACCTATTTCGGGTGCGCATTTCAATCCGGCGGTGACGCTGGCTGACGCTTCCCAAAAAGGAATTCCGTGGCGAGAAGTGCCTGGATACATCGTGGGCCAAAGCCTCGGGGCCTTCGTAGGCGTTGGTTGCGCTCATTTGATGTTCGGACTTCCACTCTATTCCGCATCGACCCACGCTCGCAGTGGTGCCGCGCAAATTTTCAGTGAATTCATCGCGACATTTGGCCTGTTGTCGGTTATATGGGGGTGTTCCCGACTGCGCTCGTCGCTTGTGCCGTTCGCAGTGGGTGCTTACATTACGGCTGCCTACTGGTTCACCGCATCAACATCTTTTGCGAATCCGGTTGTCGCTTTGGCACGAGCCGCAACTAATACGTTCAGCGGAATCCGGCCATCTGATGCTCCGGGTTTTGTCTTGGCGGAGCTGCTCGGCGCAGGCGCAGCAACGGTAGTCTTCATGTGGCTCGTCCCGGCCCTGCCCCAAGTGGCACCTGACGTTTTGGTGCCCCACGCCGCAAACGAAGCGGATGGCGTTTCCCTTCGCTAACGGAGCCTGCACTCTTCTGCAAGTGATGGTCGTGTACTCAGTTCACCAGCCCCGACTTCATAATGGCTTGCATCCCCTGATTTTGAGCTACCGGCTTGTCCTGGTTGATCGCGTGTGCATAAGGGCCCAGAGCTATACCGGGATCGGCAATGCCGCATCACGAGATTGAACCGTCTGCACGTCCGTCTTGGTCTGGGTGACCAGCCGTCCGGCTTTGCAACACGTCAGGCCGCAGCATTAATCTATCGCAGATCGGGAAGAGGAACGTTTTGCATAAGACAACCTGCCTGCTGGTTGCTTTTGTTGTGCTCTTGCTCCCGCGCCGCCCAGCGGAGATCCCTCCGTCTGCTGTGGTGGCCGAGGCGGAAGCTTTATATGCCGACCTCGCCGACTCTTATGGGGTTATTTCCACCATCGATTCCGGCCTGTTCGCCGCTTACGAGGGGAAGGGCCGCTTCGAGTGGGAGCGCGTCTATGGCGAAAAGCGCAAGCAATTGGTAGACAAGCTCGGCAGAATCCCGGCCTCCGCTCTCGCACCGCTCGATGCCCGCGCGCTCGATGTGATGAACCGTCACCTCCGCGATGATTTTCCGGAGCAGTTCCGGGATGAGAACGCGCCACCCGAACATTGCCGGGACGCGCAGCATCAAGACCTCTCAATGGCACCGCTCGAGGGCGCGCTGTCCGCCTGCTTCACCGAGTTGGGCAACAACATCGAATTCGAGGGCAAGCACGTCACTCGCGTCTCTGCCCTCGGCATGCTCGAAGAACTCAGCGAGGAGGAGCGGCGCAAGAAACTCTTCTACGCGTTGGAGCCTCTCTGGAATGCCACCAATGGCAAGAATGACGCTGCGAGCCCCTATCGCCGCCTGCTTCCGCTAGTCGTATCCGCAGAGGATGGACACGGCACCAGGATCGATTCCGCCGCGAAAACGATCGGCGTATCGTCTCAGGAAGTTGAGCACTGGCTGGAGCAGATTCTCGACACCTGGCGCC
>Ga0187784_10003552_pt1 | contig 12602 bp, 7 predicted proteins | sample 1015_SJ02_MP15_2_FD_132964 | JGI IMG/M metagenome (GOLD analysis project Ga0187784, IMG submission 132964) | Tropical peat soil microbial communities from peatlands in Department of Meta, Colombia - 1015_SJ02_MP15_20_MG | ecosystem: Environmental > Terrestrial > Soil > Wetlands > Peat | place... | reverse complement strand
TTCCGTAACGTGGACGGACCCTCAGAAATGTTGGAAAGTGAAGGAGCGCACCTCGACTCACGTATCTTAGTTGCTAACAGGCGCAAGCGTCAATGCGGGTACAGTGAGAATGCAGCGCGGCGGCTGAAAGCGGCCATGCGAGCGGGAAATGGAGGTGCAGCACGGTAGCGATCCATAAGGCGGGAACGAATTTGGGCAGCTTGATCAGCGCTTTGATCTTCTTTTCCACCGTCCTCGGCACCTTCTGCCTGGGAATCTTCGCCGCGTATGCCAGCGTAGTGGGAATTTTGCGCGCGCTGGCGCCTCGACCCCAGCCGGTCCCGCAACCGGTCCTGTCGCCAAACCAAGCCCGCGCCGCACACGCGAGTGGGGATTAAAGCATTTTCACAGTTACTGTAAGGTTCCCCAGATTTCTCATCCCGACCAAGCCGTTGGATCGGCTCTGCCGATCCGACGACGCGCGTGGAGGGACCTGCTGTTCTGAAACCCTCCACTAATCCATAAACCGCCTTAGCCCAAAGCCCTTAGCAAAATCTGCCGCGCGTTCTCCATTCGGGGTCGCTCAAGCGCAACCGGCGCCAGCGCAGCCGCAAATTCAGAAACCGGAGCGCGAAATCCCCCGCTCGCGCTCCGGTACCGTCGGCCAGGAGACCAGCCGCGGTAAGCCTTCCCGGCATGGCGACGGCCTGGGACAGTTCTCCACAAGCCTTTGCCAGTGACCCGGGTGGCCTCTAAAGCTGGGTAGTGGGCGGGTCAACGCCGCCCGCTATCCACAGTTGTTGCCTGCTACTGACCAGTACCGCTGAGCTGTACCACTTGCGTGCCCGCGGAGTCCGTAATATTCAGCGTCGCCGTGCGTTGCCCCGTGGTGGTTGGGGTGAACGTCACTTTGATCGTGCACTCAAAGCTGGCCTTGAGGCTCTTACCGCAATTGGACGTATCGCTGAAATCGCCGGGATCCGCACCCCCCAGCGTAATGCTGGTGATCTTCAGCGAGGAGGTCTGGTTGTCGGTAAGGAGCACCGTTTCCATCTTGTGGGAACCGACGTCAACCGTACCGAGGTTTAAGTTCAGCGGCGAGACGCTCACCGGCAGCGTGTTGTTGAACATCACCGTGACGAAGCTGACGTAGTCACCGATGGCATAATTGTCAGCATTCAGCACGCCGATATCCTGCGCGCCATCGCCGTTGAAATCGGCAACCACCGCGCCGCGGCTGGTCGCCCCGACGAAAAAGTCACCGATGCGGGTGAAGGTGCCGTCCCCATTGCCCTCGAGCAATGCGGGACCGAAGGAGTACGGGTCCTTCCCGTCTTCACTCAGCATGGGGATAAACGCGTCGAGCGTGCCATCGCTATTGAAGTCGGCAACTACGGGATAGAGGGGATAGTCGCTACCCGTGCAGTTGATGGAGCCGGGAGTAAACGTGCCGTCGCCGTTACCTTGGAAGAAAGCGTAAGCGGCACTGCCGGGCCAAGGACCCGAGCAACCGGCGTCTCCCTCGAGGGTGACAAGCAAATCCAGCTTGCCGTCATTGTTGAAGTCGCCAGATGCCAATGCGTAGGTATAAGCCGGGGCGGTGACGATGATCGGTGCCTGAAATGTGCCATTGCCATTGCCCAACAGGACATACACGTCACTTGTATTCCAGTAGGTTGCAACCGCGATGTCGGGCTTCCCGTCGCCGTTGAAATCCCCGAAGGCCAAAGAATTCAGATAAGGGCTGTACTGGGTGATGCTGGTGGTCACGATCGCCTTGCCGAACTTGCCGTTGCCCTTGTTGAGCAGCACGCTGATGGTGCCGTCTGAGTTCGAAATGACGATGTCCGGTTTGCCGTCGCCATTCACGTCCTGCAGAAACACGTCGTAGGACTGCGCCGTCGAACCGGTGGAGTAATAAACGGGGTTGTTGAACTTGCCGTTGCGCTTGCCAGTCAGGACCGCGACCTGGTTGTTCGGGCATCCGGAATTGCTGCTGTTATAGACGGTCGCTACGATATCGGCTTTGCCATCGCCGTTGACATCGCCGGTGGCGATCCACTCCGTCCACCCACCGCAACCGGTTGGGGCCACGGGTACGAAGGTTGGAGCCCCCAAGACCCCGTTCGAGCTTCCCAGCATGACTTCGAACCCGGGCTGGGTCAGATTGCTGCTGCGCGCCCCCGAGTACGCCACATCCGGATAGCCGTCGCCATTGAAATCGGCAGTGACCAGGTTGTAGCCCCAGCCGTTGTCATTCCACCCATAAGCTGCGTTGGTCTGGAAAGTCCCATCGCTACGGCCCAATACTACCTGGCCGTCCCAGCTTTGGCCTTCCAACGGTTTGAATATGTCGAGCACGCCGTCACCGTTGAAGTCGGCGAGGACAAGGTTGTCCGGAGCTTGCTCCCAGTATTGCACCGGGTAAACTGGCCCGGCGGTGAAGGTGCCGTTGCCCTTGCCATAGAATGTCCAGATTTCGCCGACGCTATCGGTAGCAACGAGGTCCAGTTTCTTGTCGCCATTGATGTCGGCCATAGACACCAGCCACGATGCAGACCCACCAGGCGCTTGGCCGACCGAGCCCTGAAGGGCGAATGTGCCGTTGCCCTGGTTCAGATAGAGGATCACATCACCGTAGCGATAAGACGAAATCACGATGTCGTTCTTTTGACCGGTTCGGACCTGGCCAATTGCGATGCCAATCTCGCTTGGGTTGCTGATTCCGTCGTCGTAATAAGCGGCGGTTCCGAAGGTGCCGTTCCCGTTGTTCAGCAGTACGACCATTCCGTTGCTCTGGGTCACCGCGATGTCGGGCTGGCCAGAGGTGCCGAGCTCACCCACGGCCATACCATAGGCGTTGACGTTGTTGGGGTGATTCGGGTCAGTGGTGGTGTACCAGGCGCCGGTCTGGAAGGTTCCGTCGCCATTGCCAAGATAGATGTACACGCACGAGTACCACGGATTCCCCGAGCCGCAGGTAGGAGAGAGCGCGGCCACGTCGAGCTTGCCGTCGCCGTTGAAATCGGCCACGTACAGGCTGTTGCTGCCTGGGTTGGCATAGGCGTTTGGTGCGGTATAGGTGTTGCTGTAGGTGAAGGTTCCGTTACCATTGCCCAGGAAAATGATGAGTTCGTTGTAATTCTCCGGGGCATAGGTACACCACACGGCGAGGTCCAAATTGCCGTCACCATTGAAGTCGCCCACCGCAATCGCGTAGGGCGAAGTCCACTGGGGAAAAGTAAAAGTATTTACGATAGGGGCCTGGAAGGTACCGTCACCGTTGCCGAGCGCCACGTCGATTTCCCAGACTCCGCCAGCTATGGAGACGATGTCAAGTTTGCCGTCCCCATTAAAGTCGCCCACGGCCGCGGCCTGGACGCCCAGAAGATCGCCAGAGTTGACAACACCGTTGATCTGAAACGTGGAGGGATAAGGGAAAAAAGCGGGTGGATGCTGTTGTGCCTGCGCCGGAGTCGCCATCCCGGCCAATAGAACCACGGCGGCGAGCGCCGCAAGCGCCCATGCAGCCGTGCTCGAACGCGTAATTTGCTTATATATAGAGTTCATTTTTATGTGTCCTGAGAGTCTATTTGCTTCCGGTTTTTCACCAAGGGATCCCGTCACCGGTCTCCGCGCCGACTCTCACACCGAAGCCAACCGCAGTCAATGGTCTGGAGATGACTTGTGTGTAACCTGTATGCGACGCGATAACCAACGTGTTTACAATAAGTTACAGAAGCTTGTTGTCTGGCCGCCCGGCTCACGGGAATGGCCCGAAAGTGCTGTTTTGCGGGAGTCGTAGCATGGTAGACTAAATCTTCCCCCCCAAGCGCCTCGTTTTATGGGTTCTGTTCACTTGTCCCCGGCAGTCATCCGCTTCGGCGCATTTGAGGCCGACCTCCGTGTCGGAGAATTGCGCAAGACCGGAGTCAAGGTTCGGATCCAGGAGCTGCCGTTTCATGCTCTGGCTTTGTTGTTGAGCCGTCCCGGAGAAGTCATTGGCCGGGAAGAGTTTCGGCAAGCGCTATGGCCGAGCGACGTCTTCGTAGACTTCGACCGCGGTATTAGCAGCGCCATCAAGCGCTTGCGCGACGCGCTCGGCGATTGCGCCGACAACCCGGTGTTCATCGAAACCGTTGAGCGCCGCGGCTACCGCTGGATTGCGCCCACGCACCCACCGGAGGCTCAGGCAGAAGCCGTTGCCCCACCCACTGTGGTAACTCCCGCAACACGCCCGCCGCGCGCTTACCTGCGCTGGAGCTTGCTCTCGGTTTTGCCAATCCTAGCCTTGCTTTTCGCGCTGTGGATCTTCCGCCCCAGTTATCGCTCCGCCAGAGCCGGCGCGAAACCGCAGCCGGTGACGTTTTCCAGCGCGGGCCCAATGCATCATGCCGCCAATCGGGAAGCGGAAGACTTCTATCTCAAAGGACGTTTCTTTTGGAACAAGCGCACGCCTGAGAGCCTCAAGCAGGCGGTTGACTCCTTTACCCAAGCCATCGTGCATGACCCCAACTACGCGGCCGCCTACGTCGGTCTGGCGGACTGTTACAATCTGCTGCGCGAGTACACCATGGTGCCTGCTGGCGAGGCCTACCCGCGCGCTTTCGCTGCGGCAAAGAAGGCGGTCGAGTTGGACCCGCAATCCTCCGAAGCGCACGCCTCGCTCGCCTTCGTTTCGTTCTACGGCATGTGGGATATTGGCACCGCCGACCAGGAGTTCCGGCGCGCCATCGAGCTGGATCCAAACAACTCCAAGGCGCACCACTGGTACGCAACCTATCTGGAAGTGGTTCGCCGCTACGACGAATCGCTTATCGAGATCGGCCGGGCGCAAGCGCTCGATCCGAATTCGCCCTCCATTTTGGCCGACAAGGGCCGCATCCTATGGATGGCCGGACAACGCGACCAGGCTTTGCGGCTACTCAAACAAGTCGAGGCCGCCGAGCCGGACTTTGTTTCCCCGCACCGCTACTTGAAGGCCGCTTATCTGGAAGCGGGCGACTACGCGAATTATCTATCCGAACTGAAGAAAGAGGCTCTTCTGCGTCAGGACGCTTCCGAGGTGGCCGTCGCGGAGGCGGCGGCAAAAGGCTTCGCGGCTGGCGGAGCCAGAAGGATGTTCACCCGCGAAGTGGAACAAGAGAAACGGTTCTACGATCTGGGCAAGTTTTCGCCTTACGAGATGGCTGAATGCTACTCGAAACTGGGAAACAGCCAGCAAGCACTCAAGTATCTGGCGCTGGCCTGCGACCGCCACGATGAGCAGGCTCCGTATCTGGCTGCCGACCCGGCCTTCAGCAACTTGCGCGACAACTCAGCGTTTCAACAGTTGATTGCGAGAATCGGCCTCCCTCCGGTGCACTGATCGCCTGACTGGCTGAAACACAGCGCCAGTCCTCTCTGGCCAGTTCGCTCACTCTCCGTCGCAACAGTCGGTTCTGTCGCGGGCTCCGGGGACCCTGATCCAAACAAAACAACACCGGTTGGGGTCTTTCGGTGCGTGTTTGCCTGTAGTCTTGCTTGCTGCTGCTATTGCTGTTGCTGTTGTCCGCCGGGAGGCGTCCCGCCAGGAGGGTACCCGCCTGGCATTCCCGGCTGCATTCCCGGGGGGAATCCCGGCCGGATGCCCGGCGGAAATCCGGGCTGAGCGCCCGGTTGATTCTGCTGCTGCTGCTGTTGCTGCTGTTGCAGCTCTTGCAGCATTTGTTGCGGCGTCTTTACCTGGTCAGGCTCTTGTCCCTCTACGGTAGTGGCCTCGCCGGACTGATCATCCGCCTGATCGTCAGCCTGGTCGTCAGCGTCGGAAGAATCGTCGTCCGCCTGAGCGTCCTCGGCGGTATCAGCCGCTTGCGGCTGATTTGCCGCATTAGGCACGGGCATCCCCGGTCTTCCCGGGAGCGGGCGACCCATGTTCGGATAACCAGGCGCCACATTGTTCCCCTGGTACGCGGCCGCGCTGGCGGTTTCGGCGGGGGCGGTTTCCGAGCTTACAGTCTTGGCAAACAGCATCACTCGACTAAGCGCTTGCGGGTCCGTTTCCGAACCCAGCAGAACGTAGTTGAAGTGCGAACCATACAGCAATGCGGCGAGCACGTCGCGAGCGGGACCGGGCCCAAAACTGCCGACCACCCGCTCGTTGCCCGTCCCTGGCATCTCGATCTCAGCCCCGGTCTGGGCGTGCACCGCCTTCAGAATCTCGCCCAGAGTGGAATTGCGCGCCAGGATGCTCAGTTGCCCACCCTGATACGTCACCTGCGGAGGAACAACGGGCATTTGCTCCAGGGTCTTCGGCGTGGCGGCTGGCTGGGGAACGCTGGGTGGCTGCTTGACGATCCGTTTTGCCGTGTTCTCTTCCGCCTGCGCGGTCGCCAGCAGGCAGCCAAACAGGGCAGCGACCATGAGCTTGAATTTCATGCTTCCCACCTAGTGTTGGAACGCCCGCCGCGGCCAATCTTGCAGCTTTCCGCCGCTTACCTAAATTCTACCACTCGACCATTCGGTCAGAGGGAGAAAATCAACAACCCTATCCCCCTCTGAACCAGCCGCTCAGCCTTCTGTTCCATTGCAGGCGCACGCCATCACTGCCGCGGGGCATAGTAGCCCTTGCGGGCGCGAACCTGTAATTCCTTTTTTACCGCGGTGATTTCAATCCGCCGGTACTGGCCATTGGCCTCAAAGTCGGCCGGGCGATAGGAAACCTCGTACTGGCTGCGCAGCTCATCTTCAATGGCGGCAAACGAGTGCTTGATGTCTTTCATCTTGAAGGGAAAAAATGCCCGCCCCCCGGTCGCGTCTGCCAACTGCTGCAACGCCCGGTCGCCGCGCAGCACCAGCCCGCTGTCATCGGTCGAAATCGCATACAGGATCACTTCCGCCCGCTGCGCCATTTCGATGGCTTGCGCCTGGCTGACTTCACTCTGGTTGTCTTCGCCATCACTCACTATGACGATCGCCCGGCGCACGGGATGCTCGCTTGCCAGCTTGGCCAGCTTCTGTTTGCAGGCGGCATAAATGGCGTCGTACAACGCGGTGCCTCCGCCGTTGTGCAGTTTCTGCACACCCGCCGCCAACAGCCCGGAGTCGTCAGTGTAGTCCTGGGTGAGTCGGGTTTCGCTGTTGAACCCCATCACGAATGCCTGATCGAACTTTGGCCGAATGGTGTTGCGCAGGAAGCCGATCGCGGCCTCCTGCTCGAAGTCAAAACGGCTGCGCACCGATCCGCTGGTGTCGATCAGCAGCCCCAGGTTCAGCGGCAAACCAGTTTGGCGCTGGAAGTGGGCAATCGACTGCGGCGGCTTGTGATCGTCCAGGATGTTGAAGTCGCCCTGGTTCAGGTCGCGCACAAACTTGCCGTGTTTGTCGGTAGCAATGAAGACCACGCGAACCTCATCGACCCGCTTCTTGATGGTGAGGACAGGATCAGAATCGACATCCGCAGAGTCGCCAGCGGAAAAGCCGGAAGCGGAGAGCGCAGGAGACGAGGAAAACGCGTGGGCCGGAGTCGGCAGGTTCGTCTGTGCTGCCGACCGCAATTGCGCCCCCACCACCGCCAGGACAAGCATGCTCAGCTTCGCGTATTTCATCCTTTTTTGGCCTGCTATTACAAGCCCCTGTAATCTATACTTAGATGCGCCTGTCGACCCGCAGGCCCAGCCAGATAAGGCCTTCGCTTAACAGACTTTAGCGGCTATCCGTTTAGCTGCCAAGTTACAAAAGCAGCACACGTTTGGTCATAAGCCACGGTTGGCGGATCCCCTCAATTTGATCTCCAGTACAGCTCTCCGACCCTGCCGGCCTGAGGATCGTCGACCGACTCCGCGTGCAGGTTGGGCCACGCCTCATGAATCGCGGATACAGCCGCCTCATACCCACCATCGCTGCTGCCCCCAAGCAGTAGGATGGCGTCAGGATTGACGATTCGCAAATCCTTCTGCAGCGATTCGCCCTGAGCAGCGCGCGGCAGTTCGGGGCTAAACGCCACCATCCGGCAAGCGGCAAAATAGCTGGCATAGATTCCAGCCTCCCAGCCCACTCCGTGCTCGGGACACGGCCCGGCGCCCAGAACCACCAGCCTTCTGCAACTGGGAATTGCCTGCAGTTTGCGCGCGGCGTCATAGCAACTGGATTGGTAATCCCGGCGCAGGCTGCGGAAAGGCGATGCGGGGTAGAGCAACAGGAAGATCGTGCTGGCCACAACCAACGCGGCGGAGACGGCGCGTCCTCGGGGAAACCGTTCAGGCAAGATGTCGCTTCCTCGTCGCGGCACGATAAAAGGCACTGCCACCGCCATGAGCAGCGGCACGACCGGGACTAGGTACCTTCCGTCAAACACCAGCATGCAGTATGCGATCACAAGGCTGGCTGCGCTGACGCACACAATTCCGGTGAACTTTGCTTGGGTTTGATCAGCCAAGCCGACTGCCAAGACAGCGAGAACAATTGCCAGTACACAGCCTGGCGTGATCAGGATGACAACCTCCTTGATGGCCCTGGGCAGATTCTGGCGTTCCTTCGCCATGATGAGCCGCAGGGTGCTTCCCCACCGCAACTTGGCGCCCCACAGCGGGGATGCGGGCGGCATTGTGTCCACCACCATGTCGGAATCGAAACTTCGGGAAGTGTCGCGCAGAACTGTTAACCGGCTGGAGCTGCGTTCCGCCTGTTGGCGCGCTTCTTGATTCAAGAGATTCCACTTTGATTGATATCCGGGAGTGAACACTCCATACCTGGCCTTCAACGTCAGGCCCCAGCCAAGCCAGACCAGCCACGGGATGGCGAGCGCAGCACCGGTGTGCAGCAGTATGCGCCGCACATTTCGCCGGCCCACCGTCAGGCAAGCCATCACCGTGGAAATCATGAGCCACGGGAACGCAATCGCTTTTGCCAGGAATGCCAGCCCGTGCAGCAAACCTAACGTCGCCCAATTTCTGGTCGAAGCACGCCGCAGGCAGCGGATCAGCAAGATAAAGTACAGCAGCACTAGGGCTGTGAGCAGAAAATCCGCCCCGATGAAATACACCGAGAACGCAACCACTCCACGGGCCAGCGTGAACCACAGCACGGCCAGTGCTGCCAGCAGCGAGGAGCGCCAAAGATGAAAGCTCAACATGTACAATAGCGGCAAACACGAGAGGAAGGTGGCAATCGTGATCACTCGCGCCAGCAGCGTGAAGTTGCTGGAAAGTCCGGACAATCCCGCGAGGCACCAAGAAAACAGCGGACTCCAGTAACCGTTCAACGAGCCGACAAATTCGCCGCGTGACAGGTGGCGGGCAATGCCGATATAGGAAATCGCATCATAGTTGATGTTGTGTGCGCTAAATCGCCAGAACCAGCCAATCTGAACGGCACAATTCAGGGCGGCCAGAAGCAGCAGTCCGCAGGCTGCCCAGGAGAGTTTGCCATGGCTGGCGGGTTCAGGCTTCTCGGGTTGGGTTGTGTTCTCTGCCACCGGCAACAGCATCTGTAGGGCCGAAATCTCAGAATTTTCCTAAGGCTTCCTGCTCAGGTGCGCGAGGAGACGAAGCCACATGCTGCGCAAGTAGTCGCCATCTCGCACGCGACGCAAAAGAAAGTATTCGTTCACTGGGCGATCGTCCTGCAACGCAGGAACCGCAGGCGCACGAGCAATTAAAGCTTCCACTGAAAGCTCTTGATCCAGAACGAATGCGAATTGTTGTTCTGGGTCAGAGGCCGGTCCCCACTCCAAGAGATCAGCGCGGGCGGCGGAGGGTAAGCGGCTGGCCAGCACCGCGGCGGAAACCGACGGCAGGGGAACTTCACTCGCCAGAAAATGATGCCCCCATCCCTCCATCGACCTGAATACCCGGACGTAGGGAAAGGACTCTTTCAGAGCCTTGGCGACAGAGGCCAGCATGGCGGGGTCTTTGCTACCAGTCGGAAACCATTGTTGAAGAATTCCCCCTCGGCGCAGATGCAGCTTGGCGATGGCATAAAACTCTTTGGAATAAAGAAGGCTGGACCCGGCGGCCTCGACCGGCGGGGGTGGGTCAATGGCAATGACGTCATATTGATCGGAAGATCGTTCCAGGAAAAAGCGGCCGTCATCAGCCACCAAGCGCGAAAAGGGAGAGGCCAGCAGCCGGCTGGCATCGGAGTGAAAATAAGGGAACACATCAATCACGCTCGGGACCAGTTCGACCGCCGTTGAATGTATACCCCAGGAGAGCGCCGAGCGATGGGTGGTACCCATCCCAAAGCAGATCACCAAGGCGTTGGTCGGCGGTCGTTGCAGGAATGCCAACGGCAGGTGGGCTATCATTTTCGTGATCGGCGTCAGTCCACTCATTCCGATTCCGTTCACCAGCAGTTGTTTCTCAGTTCTACCGGAACCGATGGCGGTCACCGTCGCTGTGCTGTCCCGACGAACCTCCCTGGGGGAAAACTGACTTTCGAAATCTCTTGAGCCGAAAACCACTGCCAGCGCCACCAGCCCGAGAACTGCTGTCCCCGGAATGCGTGTCTTCCGTCGCACATCATTTATGGCGGAAGTGCGGTATTCGCGACAGCTAGCCAGGATCCAGGGCAGGCCTAGCGCTAGAAGAGTAAGGCGCTCGCCGAGAAGAGGAAGCAGGAGAAAGCCGGAGGCCAATGGCCCGAGGACGCAGCCCGCAATGTTGACGGCATACAGTCTTCCGGCACGATCCGGATCTCCCAGGGAAACTCGATCCACCAGCATAGGCGTCAGATATCCAACGACGCACGAAAAAGGCAAGATGCTTAGCGCCCGCAGGGGATAAAGGATTGGCAGTCGTGGGTCGCAGGCTAGGAGGGGTAATGTCACCGAAACCGCAAACAGCGACAACCAGAAAGGACGTGGATCTGCGCCGCACCAGCCTCTGCGATAGAACACGGTGCCTACATACATTGCCGCTAGATACAGACCCAAGATGGTCGCAAACGCATATACGACGGTTCCTAACGCCGGGGTGAACAGCCGAATCCAGACTACCTCTGCGCCCAAACTCGTAAATCCGGTTCCAAATACGAGGTAGTGGAACCATGTCACGGTGGCCGGGGTCTTCCTTGCGCCTGCCAGCGGGTCCGCACCTCTTACCGTTTCCACATGCTTGGCGGCGTGCTTAAAGGAGAGTGCAAACGCAGAAAGGGCCAGGCAGAGGTTCAAAACTGCACCGACTCGCAACGTTGCCTGGAATCCCCATGCTTCGATCAACAGCAACGGCAGAGCTGCACCGGTGAGGGCGCCCAGAACGTTGGCCAGATACAGATAACTGAAAGAGCGAGTCGACTTCGCGGGAAACTGCCGCTGGATGGCACTCATTGCCAGAGGAAAGGTTGCGCCCATGCACGCGCACCACGGCACCAACGTGAGTCCGATCCAGGCCCCTGCAGCTAGGTAAAACCAGGCGGAGGGAAGAGCTGTGCTGGCAACATCCAATCTTTCCACGAGCCAGCGTCCCGCAGCCAACTCCCGAGGAACGAGAATGGCAGCCGTACCGATGAGCAACTCCGCCAGGGCATACAATCGTAGCGCTGGAAACCCAGAATGGCGGCCGCTCCTTTGGGTCAGGCGTCCGGCTGCCCATGAGCCAAAACCGAGTCCGATCATGAAGGCTGAAAGAACGATGGAAACGAATGCCGTGGTGACGGCAAATCGCGCCATCGCTAGCCGCAGCCATATGAGTTCATACAAAATGCTGCAGAAGCCGGAAACGAAAAAGAAGCCAAAATACCAGCGCATCCCACCTTTCTGGAGGAGGCGGGGGCGTTTTGGGACAACGTAGATTTCCGGCGGACTACTCTCAGCGACGGCCTGAAATTCTTGGGTGGCTAAATGGTTCATTCACTCTCCAGGCAAAGCTTCCCACGGTTGATTGAGCCGGATTGGACGACCCCTTCATGCTTGCGGAGATTGTAGCTTGCCTGGAACGCTCTCAACTCCGAATGCGCGCAATGTGGTATTAGCTTGTTAGATTCGATCTGGCGAGGTGATTGAGAACCCTATGACCAAGCGAAAGAGGTCGCGTACTCGCTGCGCCTGGGCGCAGGATGAGCTTTCTATCCGCTATCACGACACGGAATGGGGAGTGCCAACGCACGACGACCGCAAACTGTTCGAGTTTCTAATTCTCGAAGGCGCGCAGGCCGGACTCAGTTGGGACACGATTCTCAAGAAGCGCGAAAATTATCGCTCCGCGTTCGATGGGTTCGATCCGGAGAAGATTGCGCGCTACGGCCACAAGAAGCTGAACGCGCTGATGGGCGATCCGGGCATCATCCGCAACCGGCTGAAGATCGCTTCGGCGGTGAAGAACGCCCGGGCGTTTCTCCGCGTGCAGCGCCAATTCGGATCGTTCGACGCCTACATCTGGCAATTCGTGGGCGGCAAGCCGGTCCGCAACCGCTGGCGGTTACTCAAACAGGTGCCCGCGCGGACCCCGCAATCCGACGTCATGAGCAAAGACCTGAAGAAACGCGGCTTCAGCTTTGTGGGCAGCACCATCTGTTATGCATTCATGCAGGCTATGGGATTGGTCAACGACCACGTCATCGGCTGCTTCCGCCACGCCGAAGTGGCGCGGAAGGCGCGGGGCCGAGCTGGCATTGCGAGATAGATTTTATGGACCACCACCGCACCG
>Ga0187784_10003551_pt1 | contig 12603 bp, 12 predicted proteins | sample 1015_SJ02_MP15_2_FD_132964 | JGI IMG/M metagenome (GOLD analysis project Ga0187784, IMG submission 132964) | Tropical peat soil microbial communities from peatlands in Department of Meta, Colombia - 1015_SJ02_MP15_20_MG | ecosystem: Environmental > Terrestrial > Soil > Wetlands > Peat | place... | reverse complement strand
CGATTCTCGCCGACGTGTGCGAGGCGTTGATCGGCGCCGCCTATCTCGATGGCGGGTTCGCCGCCGCCTCCGGCCTCGTCGGCCGGCTGTGGCAGGCGCGGCTTGAGACCAAGGCGCCGCCGCTGCGCGATCCGAAGACCGTGCTGCAGGAATGGGCGCAGGCGCGCGGCCTGCCGACTCCGGCCTATCGCGAGATCGCGCGCTCCGGGCCGGACCACGACCCGCAATTTCGCGTCGCCGTGCAGCTGCCGAATTTTAATCCCGCCGAAGGCTCCGGCCGTTCGAAGCGCGCGGCCGAGCAGGCCGCTGCAGCCGCGATGATGGCGCGCGAGGGCGTCAAGCCCGAACGGGCCAATGGCTGAAGCGGCCGCACCGGCTGAACCGGCGGGCCCAGGCGACAGCACGACCCGCTGCGGCTTCGTGGCGCTGATCGGAGCGCCCAACGTCGGTAAATCGACGCTCATAAATGCGCTCGTCGGCACCAAGGTCTCGATCGTTACGCCCAAGGTGCAGACGACGCGCACGCTCATTCGCGGCATTGTGCTTGCCGGCGCCGCGCAGCTCATTTTCGTCGACACGCCGGGCATCTTCGCGCCGCGCCGCAGGCTCGATCTCGCCATGGTCGGCACCGCTTGGGGCAGCGCTCAGGACGCCGACATCGTTGCGCTCGTCATCGATTCGCGAGCCGGGATCAGGGACGATGATGAGGCGGTGCTGGGGCGTCTTGCCGAGATCCGAGCGCTGAAGGCGTTGGTGCTCAACAAGGTCGATCTCATCGCCAAGCCGGGACTGCTGGCGCTGACGCAGGCGCTCAACGCGCGCGGTTCCTTTGCGGCGACCTTCATGGTCTCGGCGCTGTCCGGCGACGGCGTGGCTGATCTTAAAGCCTGGTTCGCCGCCCAGGTGCCGCCGGGGCCGTGGCTTTACCCGGCGGATCAGATCACCGACGCGCCGCTGCGGCAGCTCGCCGCCGAGATTACCCGAGAGAAACTCTATCTGCGGCTGCACCAGGAGTTGCCCTATCAGTCGACGGTCGAGACCGAGGTCTGGAAGGAATTGCGCGACGGCTCGGTGCGCATCGAGCAGACGATCTATGTTGAACGCGAAAGCCAACGCAAGATCGTGCTCGGCAAAGGCGGCGCGACCATCAGGGCGATCGGCGCCGCCTCGCGCGCCGACATCGCCGCCGCGATCGAGCAGCCGGTTCATCTCTTCCTATTCGTCAAGGTCCGCGAAGGGTGGGGCGACGACCCCGAGCGCTACCGCGAGATGGGGCTGGAGTTTCCGAAAGAGTGATTTCGTCCGGGGGCGTCGGGCAGCTCCTTGCTTCGCTCGGCAGCGGAACAGCGCTACATACATCCCATGCAATGGATCGATGAAGGCATCGTGCTCGGCGTCAAGCGCCATGGCGAGACCAGTGTCATTCTTGAATTGATGACGCGGGAGCGCGGCCGCCATCTCGGTCTGGTGCGCGGCGGCGCCGGCACGCGGCTGCGGGGTGTGCTGCAGCCGGGAAATTCGCTGCGCGCCACCTGGCGGGCGCGGCTTGACGACCACCTCGGCAACTACGCGGTCGAGGGCCTCAATCTGCGCGCCGCCGGATTTCTCGGCGCCGCGCACGCGGTCCATGGCGTCACCCATCTCGCTGCCCTGTGCCGGCTCCTTGCCGAGCGCGAGCCGCATGCGCGCATCCATGCCGCGCTTGAAACAATCCTCGATGCGCTCGATGACCCGGCCGCGGTCGCGCCAATGGTCGCGCGTTTCGAACTCGCCTTTCTCGCCGAGCTCGGCTTCGGCCTCGATCTTTCCTCGTGCGCCGCGACCGGCGAGACCGCCGATCTCGTCTATGTCTCACCGCGCTCCGGCCGCGCGGTCTCGCGCGCAGCCGGCGAAGCGTACCGCGACAAGCTGATGCGGCTTCCCGATTTTTTGCGCGCCGAGGCGGCTCCGGCTTCGGCTGCCGATCTCGCCGATGCGTTGGCGCTGACCGGATTTTTCCTCGAGCGCCACGCCTTCGCGCCGCGCGGCCTTGTGCTGCCGGAAGCGCGCGCGCGCTTCGTTGCGGCGATCAGCCGCGCCACGTGATCCGGCGGGCTGCGGCAGGACTGCGCTTGGCGGGCAATCGCTTCTTGTTGAAGCGATTGCCCGCTCTGACTGTTAGCGAAGCATGATCTCTTCGGAAAATCGGTTTCGACCCCCCCGGATCGCGTCCGGGGGCAGGTTCTATTTCCGGACCCTGCTTAGTGCTCCCACCAGAACCATTCCGGATGCAGCCGCCGCCACTCGGCGTGGCGCTCCTGCATCCGGCCGAGGATCATGCCGAACTTGACGCAGGCCTTGCGGTCGCCGCGGTCACAGAGCTGATGGAAGCCCAATAGTTCGGCCTGGACGTCCGATTGCGCGCGCGCCGGAATGGGCGACGCAACCGTGCACGCGGCAACAACTGCCAAGGCGGCCGAGGTCGTCATCATTGATTTCAGAAGCATGGTCCGTTTCTCCTCGTGCAAGCGGAACCTCATCAATATGCGGACATCAACATGCTGCAATGAACTTAGTGTGGCACGAGCGCGGCGCTATTCGGTCGGAATGCGTAACGGCGGCTGCAGCTCGCATTCATCCCTTGTTCAGAAGCCGCAGGCGCGCTACCGATCCCCGGCATGAACAAGAAACTGATTCCCCCTGAGCCCGGCGCGGTGCAGGAGATCGCGCTGCGGGAGGCGCTGGAAGAGCGCTATCTTGCCTACGCGCTCTCGACCATCATGCACCGGGCGCTGCCTGACGCGCGCGACGGGCTCAAGCCCGTGCACCGGCGCATCCTGTATGGCATGCGGCTCCTCCGTCTCGATCCCGGCGCCGCACTGAAGAAGTCGGCGAAGATCGTCGGCGACGTGATGGGCAATTTCCATCCGCACGGCGACCAGGCGATCTACGATGCGCTGGTGCGGTTGGCGCAGGATTTTTCCTCGCGCTATCCGCTGGTCGACGGCCAGGGCAATTTCGGCAATATCGACGGCGATAACCCGGCGGCGATGCGTTACACCGAAGCGCGCCTGACCGCGGCCGCACAGCTTCTGCTCGATGGCATCGACGAGGATGCGGTTGATTTCCGCCCGAGCTATGACGGCGTGGCACAGGAGCCGGTGGTGCTGCCGGCGGCGTTGCCCAACCTCCTTGCCAACGGCTCGCAGGGCATTGCCGTCGGCATGGCGACCGCGATCCCGCCGCACAATGTCGCCGAATTGTGCGACGCCGCGCTCTATTTGATCGAGCAGCCGAAGGCGCGCAGCAAGACGCTCCTTAAATTCGTGCCCGGTCCCGATTTTCCAACCGGCGGGCTCATCGTCGATCCACCGGAGGTGATCGCCGAGGCTTACGCGACCGGCCGCGGCTCGTTCCGCCTGCGAGCGCGCTGGAAGACCGAAGATACCGGCCGCGGCACCTATCAGATCGTGGTCACCGAGATTCCCTGGCAGGTGCAGAAGATGCGGCTCGTCGAGCGCATCGCCGAATTGATCAACGAAAAGAAACTTCCGCTCGTCGCCGATATGCGTGATGAATCCGCGCAGGACGTGCGGCTCGTGTTCGAGCCGCGCTCGCGCAGCGTCGATCCAGCGCTGATGATGGAGAGCCTGTTCAAGCTCACCGAGCTCGAAAGCCGCGTGCCGCTCAACATGAACGTGCTGGTGCGCGGCCGGATTCCCAAGGTCGTCGGCCTCGCCGAGGCGCTGGGCGAATGGCTCGCACACCGGCGCGAGGTGCTGCTGCGCCGTTCACGCTACCGGCTCGGCCAGATCGAGCACCGCCTCGAGGTCCTCGGCGGCTATCTCGTCGCCTATCTCAACATCGACAAGGTCATCAAGATCATCCGCAACGAGGACGAGCCGAAGCCGGTTTTGATGAAGACCTTCAAGCTGTCCGACGTCCAGGCCGAGGCGATCCTGAATATGCGGCTGCGCAATCTGCGCCGGCTCGAAGAGATCGAAATCCGCACCGAGGACAAGGAGCTGCGCGCCGAGAAGAAATCGATCGAAGATCTGTTGCGCTCCGAGAAGGCGCAGTGGAAGACGATCGCCGGGCAGATCCGCGAGGTGCGCGACAAATACGGGCCGAAGACGCCGCTCGGCAAGCGCCGCACCGGCTTTGCCGAGGCTCCGGCGCATGACGAGGCGGCAATCGAGGAGGCTCTGGTCGAGCGCGAGCCGATCACCGTCGTGGTCTCGGATAAGGGCTGGATCCGGGCGCTGCGCGGCCAGGTCGCCGACCTCGCCGGCCTTGCCTTCAAGGCCGATGACGGGCTCAAGCTTGCGTTCTTCGCCGAGACCACGTCGAAGCTTCTCGTCTTCGCCACCAATGGGCGTTGCTACACCATCGAAGCGGCGAAGCTCCCCGGCGGCCGCGGCCATGGCGAGCCGATCCGGCTGTTCATCGACCTCGAGCAGGAGGCCGACCTCGTTTCGGTGTTCCGCCATCAGGGCGGACGCAAATTCATCGTCGCCAGCGCTCAGGGCAGAGGCTTCATCGTCGCGGAGGACGAGTGCCTCGCCAACACCCGCAAGGGCAAGCAGGTGCTCAATGTCAAGCCGCCCGACGAGGCGCATGCGATCGCGCCGGTCGAGGGCGAGCTTGCGGCGGCGATCGGCGAGAACCGCAAGATGCTGGTTTTCCCCCTCGAGCAGGTGCCGGAGATGGCGCGCGGCCGCGGCGTGCGGCTGCAGCGCCACAAGGACGGCGGCCTTTCCGACCTCAAGACCTTCGAGGTCGAGAAGGGCCTGACCTGGACCGATTCCGCCGGCCGCGTCTTCACGCTCTCGCTCAAGGAACTGGCCGACTGGCGCGGCAACCGCGCCGATGCCGGGCGGCTGGCGCCGAAGGGCTTTCCCAAGAACAACAAATTCGATAACCGGCCGGCCGCGAATGGAAAGGCGGCCGAGCAAAAAGGCGAGTAGGGCGCCTCACGCGACTTTCATCGCCGGCGCTACACGGTCTTCGAGGAAGCCGACGAGCCGGTCGCGAATGAGCCGCTCGGCTTCCGCCATGATCCGATCGATCAGCTCGGCGACGGTTGGAATGTCGTAGACGAGGCCCGCGACCATGCCGCAACTCCAGGCGCCGGCACCGGCGTCGCCCTCGATCATGATGCGCGGATAAAGCCCGCCGACGCGCTCGCGGATGTCGTCGATCGTCAGCGCCGCGCCCTTCTCGCGCTCGATCTGCACGATCTCCTCGACGCCCTTGTTGTTCAGCACCCGCTCGGTGTTGCGCAGGCTGCGCATAATCAGGCGGGTGTCGAGCTCGGAGGCGGCGACGATCGCCTTCTTGATGTTCTCGTGCACCGGCGCTTCCTTGGTAGCGATGAAGCGCGTGCCCATGTTCATGCCGTCGGCGCCGAGTGCGAGCGCCGCGACCAGGCTGCGCGCATCCGCCATGCCGCCCGAAGCGACGAACGGGATCTTCAGTTCGTCGGCCGCGCGCGGCAGGAGAATCATGTTTGGCACGTCGTCCTCGCCCGGATGCCCGCCGCATTCGAAGCCGTCGACGCTGACCGCGTCGCAGCCGATCCTTTCGGCCTTGAGCGAATGCCGCACCGACGTGCATTTATGGATGATCTTGATCCCGGCCGCCTTCAGCGCCGGCAGATATTGCTCCGGGCTTCGTCCGGCGGTCTCGACGATCTTGACGCCGCCTTCGATGATCGAGCGGATATATTCGGGGTAAGGCGGGGCGGTGAATGCCGGCAGGAAGGTGAGGTTCACGCCGAACGGCTTGTCGGTCATGTCGCGGCAGCGGGCGATTTCTCTCGCCAGCAATTCCGGCGTCTTCTGCGTCAATCCGGTGATGATGCCGAGACCGCCGGCATTGGAAACGGCCGCCGCCAGCTCGGCAAAGCCGACATAATGCATGCCGCCCTGGATGATCGGATGGCGGATGCCGAACATTTCGGTAATCGCAGTCTTCACGTGAACCTCCGGAGTTAAAGTCGGCGCGCGTCCGGTGCCGCCGCTTGATGGCGGTCATCTCCCGCGTCAAGGATTGACGATGCTGCTAGTCCACCCGCGCCCACCCGTCGGGCGTCAGGCGCTCCTGCGGGCGGAAGCGGCCCTTATAGTCCATCTTGCGCGAGCCGTTGACCCAGTAGCCGAGATAGACATAGGCGAGACCCATGCGCTGCGCCCGGGCGATGTGGTCGAGGACCATCAGCGTGCCGAGCGAACGCGCCGCCTCATCCGGCTCGAAGAACGAATAGACCATCGACAGCCCGTCGCCGAGCACGTCGGTCAAGGCGACGGCGAGGAGATCGCCGGCGTGGCGCCCGTGTCCGCGTCGCCGGTATTCGATGATCCGCGTCTCGATGTGGCTGTCCTCGACCATCATGGCGTAGTCCAGCACCGTCATGTCGGCCATGCCGCCGTCGCGGTGGCGCGAATCGAGGTAGCCGCGGAAGATCGCGTATTGCTCGGAGGTCGGCACCGCGATCTTCATCTCGCTTGTCATGTCGGCATTGCGGTTGGCGATGCGCCGCATGCTGCGTGTCGGGCGGAACTCCTTGGCGATAACGCGCACCGAGATGCAGCTGCGGCAGCCCTCGCAGGCCGGCCGGTAGGCGATCGACTGGCTGCGGCGAAATCCGCCTTGGGTGAGGATGTTGTTGAGTTCGCCCGCGCGTTCGCCGACGAGATGGGTGAACACCTTCCGCTCCTCCTTGCCGGTGAGATAGGGGCAGGGGGAGGGGGCGGTGAGGTAGAATTGCGGCGTATCGCGCGAGTGCTGGGTCACGGCGAACGGGCTACCCGACTATTCTGCAGCCGGATCAATCCCCGGCCGCCGCCTAGAATGCCCAAGAACGCGGTCGCGTCAAAGGCCAAATCTGCCGCCGCTTCCTACGCGTGCGCGCAGGGAATTGGCGCGTCCCGCATTGTTAATCAGCACCGCGCCGACCGCCATGTCGTGAAGAAGCCGCTTGCGCGCGTTGAAGAAGCCGACCAGCAGAATCAACGGCGTCAAAATGCTGACGCTGATCCAGTAGACGACGGCGTGCACGGCGCCGAGCACGAAATAGGCCGGCGCGCCGTACCAGGTGCGCATTTCGATCTCCACGACGCGCATGCCGAGCGTGGCCGACGCCGGGCCGCCCAGCGTGAAGCCGTAATAGAACAGCGCCCAGATCACCGACGCCGGCGATAACAGCCAGAACAACACCCAGCCTAGGCCGAAGGTGATCAGGCCGAAGACGAAAATGAAGACCGCCGCGGCGATGAGCGGCACGGCAATGATGATCACATCAATGACAAAGGCGACCATCCGGCGCGGCAGCACGCCTTCGAATAGCTCAGGCTGCGTCGCCGGGTCGTAGGCATGCGGCCGCACATCGATCCGATCGCCGGCGCTGCTCGGATCGGAATCGTGTCCGGATGTCGGTCCCGAATACATGGCGCATCAGCACGCGGCGATTCCGTCTCTCCGGATTGTAACGCGGCTGGAATCACGGAAAAGGCCGGCCGCGCTGTCCCATTCCGCGAGCCTCGATAGCAGGCAGGCTAATGCTGCTGCTCGGATTGCTGCTCTTGCGACGCCGGCTGCTGGAAGATACTGCGGATCCATTCCAGCGGGGTGGCGGTCGTATCGGCCTCGCTGGCGCCGGGTCGCGGCCGCGGCATCGGCACGCTCAGTTGCGCCATGGCCAAATCGCGGGGCCGGCGACGCGGCAGCGGGACCGGGCCGCTCAGCGGGGCCGCAGCGGGCAACGCGTCGGCCGCTGCATCCGTCGATGCGGCCGGCTGTTGTGCCGCCATGGCCGTGTTGTTTTGCGGCGTATCGAATGTCATCGGCGTCATGGTGTCGGCCTTCGGCGCGGCGTCGGCCGGCGGCGGCGCTGCAGCCGCCGCCGTCAGGTCAGCGACCTTGGGCGGCAGCGCGGCCGGGCTGGCATCCGCCGGAGGCTCGGCGAGGAGCGCCCCCTTGGCGGCGGCGGGCGAGCCATCGCGCGCGTCGGTTGCCGTTGCACGGGCTTCGACCATCGGGGCCGGGGATTGTGCCGGCGCGGCGGCCTGCAGCGCTGCGCCTGGTTTGCCGCTACTGTCCGGGACCGGCGGCGCCGCGGTCGAGGCGGTCGCCGTCATCTGCCGAAAGGTCGGCACCTTGGGCGGCGCGACATAGGTGCGCACGAATGCGGTGATGGTCCACAGGATCACCGGAATCGCGGTGATCACCGCGACGAGGATAATGATTCGCCGCAACAACGGCACATAGTACCGGAACTGGTCTTCGTCCTCACGCATCGTTTCCGCCTCGTACTTCGTCGCGCAGGCGGGGGCGGTCTGCACTTTTATTCGTAAGTTCAGTCGCACGCTTATGCGCCGCCCTTCTTTAATTGCTCTGCTATCCTCGCCGCGAAATAAGTCAGCACCCCGTCAGCGCCCGCGCGCTTGAAGGCGATCAGGCTCTCGGTGATGGCCTTGTCGCCGTCGAGCCAGCCATTGCCGGCGGCGGCCATAATCATCGCATATTCGCCGGAGACTTGGTAGGCAAAGGTGGGCATGCCGAAGGCTTCTTTGACCCGGTAGAGAACGTCCAGATAAGGCAGGCCCGGCTTGACCATGACCATGTCGGCGCCTTCGCCGATGTCGAGCTCGACCTCGCGCAGCGCCTCGTCCGAATTCGCCGGGTCCATCTGATAGGTGCGCTTGTCGCCGACCAGAGTGGCATTCGAGCCGACCGCATCGCGGAACGGCGCGTAAAACGCCGAGGCGTATTTGGCCGCGTAGGCCATGATCTGCACGCCGTCAAAGCCCGCGGCATCGAGTCCGGCGCGGATCGCGCCGACACGGCCGTCCATCATGTCGGACGGCGCGATGATGTCGCAGCCGGCTTCGGCCTGAATGAGCGCCTGGCGCACCAGCACCGCGACGGTCTCGTCGTTGAGGATGATGCCGTCGCGCAGCAGGCCATCATGGCCGTGGCTGGTATAGGGGTCGAGCGCCACGTCGCACAGGACGCCGATCTCCGGCACCCCCTGCTTGATGGCGCGGATCGCTCGGCAGACGAGATTGTCGGGGTTGAGCGCTTCCGAGCCGGTCTCGTCGCGCCATTTCGGGTCGGTGTAGGGGAAGAGCGCGATGCACGGGATCGCGAGCTTGGCCGCACGCTCGGCCGCGCGCACCGCCTCGTCGACCGAGAGCCGTTCGACGTCCGGCATCGATTCGACGCCGGCGCGGATCCTGGTCCCGTCGACCAGGAACAGCGGCCAGATCAGATCGTCGGCGGTGAGCACCACCTCGCGCACCATGCGCCGGGCCCATTCGGCGCGCCGGTTGCGGCGCGGGCGGACGGCAAGATCAAGCCGTTCGGTCGGCGCCTCCCGCTCGTGGGGCGATCGGGTCGGGGCGGGGACAAGGCGGCTGCGTTCGAGCGGGCGGCCGTATTTGATCGCCATAGGCGACTCCATGCTGAAGGCGGCTCTTTTTACCTGTTCCAGACTTGCGCCGCCACCGGCGTTGAACGGCGCACACAAGCCGCGGCGCCGGCGGCGCGGATTTGACTGCAGGAGCCTCGAATGCCAAAGCGCTCGGCCATGAGCGATCAAACGCGGCAGCGGCCCCGCCGGCCAGGCGACATGCTTGAACCGGTGCAGGCGGGCGGGAAAATTCAAGATTCCGTCGGCACTTGGACCCGGCATCTCGTCTTGTTTCTGCGCGCCATGGCCGTGCTCTGGCTGATCAAAGGCCTTTACCACTGGGCCGCCGTGTGCGGCGTCGGCGCCGACCCTGATAGCGGCTTCGAAGCGCATACGCTTGCCTGGCAGACCGCGACGGTGCTGTTCGCGGTCCTCGATCTCGTCGCCGCAGTCGGGCTGTGGCTGGCGGCGCCCTGGGGCGCGGTGGTCTGGCTCACCTCGGTCGTCTCTATGGCTGCGGTTGATCTCTTTTTTCCGCAGATTTACGGCGGCAGCATCTTCATGGCCGTCCTCGTGCTCGGGCTCCTCGCCATTTATCTCTCGCTCGCCATTTTTGCCGCGCGCGAGCGGCCGGCATGATCAGGGCGACGGGCAGGAAGGCGAAGCGCGCCGCCAGTTGTCAGCAGGGACGGAAAGGTCATGCCGCAGCTCAGCGCCATCGTGATCACCCGGGACGAGGCGGCGAATATCGGCGCTTGCCTCGATAGCCTCGCCTTCTGCGACGAGCGCATTGTGGTCGATAGCGGCTCGACGGACGCGACCGTGGAGATCGCCAGACACAAGGGCGCGCGGGTCGAGCTTCACCCGTGGCGCGGCTACGGCCCGCAAAAGAACTACGCGCTATCGCTGGCGACCGGCGATTGGGTGCTGTCGATCGATGCCGATGAGCAGGTGCCGCCCGCGCTCGCCGCCGCGATCAAAGGCGTCCTCTTAGACCGAGGCGTAGACGGCTGGGAATTTCCGCGTCTGTCGAGCTTCTGCGGTCGGCAGATGCGGCATTCCGGCTGGTATCCGAACTATGTGCTGCGGCTGTTTCGCCGCGGCAAGGCGAGCTTCGAGGACGTGATCGTGCATGAGAGCGTCGTCTGCACCGGGCCGGTGAAGCGGCTCAGCGAGCCGTTGATCCATCATCCGGTGCGGCGGCTGGAAGACGCGCTGTCGCGCATGGACCGCTATTCGACCGCGAGCGCGCAGGCTCTCGCCGCCTCCGGTCGCCGCGTGTCGTTTATGACCGGCATCGGCCACGGCCTGTTCTCGTTCCTGCGCACTTACCTGCTGCGCGCAGGCTTCCTCGACGGCGCCGAGGGCTTCTTGCTCGCTGTCGCCAACGCCGAGGGGAGCTACTATCGCTACATGAAGCTTTGGCTGGCGACGCGCGAGCGCAAGTAAAGGGCTAAGCCCGGGCCGGCCGGATCATCTGCACGAGCCGCTTGAACGAGGCCGAGGTGTGGTGGCGCAGCATGGCGATCTGCTGATTGCCCTGCGTGGTGAGCCAGTTGAACTGGATGACGCGCCGCTCGCCGGCGAATGGCTCGTGGCCGTGCCAGGAATTATCGCTGCGCTTGAACGCGAGCATTGTGCCGGCGACCGGCGGCACCTCGACGATGATGTCGTTGAGGTCGTGTGCCGAGCGCAGGAGACGAAGGCGCCCGCCGGTGTCCTTCCAGTTCTCGTTCATGTAGAGCAGCACGGTGATGATCTTGCTCTTCGAGTCGGTGTGGATTTTGCCGTCGCGCGGGTCGCAGCGGCCGCGCACCGTGGTGATCGTCGGCCGGCCCGAGAGGTCGAGGCCGAATTTCTCCTCGAACGCCTCGCGGAATTCGTCGCTCTCGAGCTCCTCGAGAAGCGCGCGGAACGCCGGGCCGAAGGTCACCTGATCGACCGGGAAGCTGCCGGGCGAGGTCAGCTGCGGATAGTCGGCATTGATCGCGGCGAGTTGCGCCTTGCCGATGAAGCCGTCAACGATCAGATGCGGAAAGGGCAGCGTCGCTAAAGGGGCTGCACGGAAGGCGTCAAGCCTCAGATAATTCGACATTTTCCCCTCATGTGCGTCGCAGCGCCGAGCCGGCAAATTAGCACCGGGCGGCCGCAGCGTAAATCAGCCGCCGCTCCACTGCTTCGCTGCCGCGGCAGCCGTGACGCCACGCGCCGGCCTTGCTATCAGGGACCGGGAGACAGGTATCAGGAATCAACTGCCGCTTCGCCTGATCCCTGATTGCTGATCCCTGATACCTGACCGCTGATCCTGGAGCGCGCATGAAGGACATCGTGGAGAAACTCGACGAGCGCCGCGCCTCGGCGCGCGGCGGCGGCGGCCCAAAGCGCGTCGAGGCGCAGCACCAGCGCGGCAAGCTCACCGCGCGCGAGCGTATCGAGCTCCTCATGGACCGCGCCTCGTTCGAGGAGTTCGACATGTTCGTCGAGCACCGCTCCAGCGATTTCGGCATGGAGAAATCGAAGATCGCCGGCGACGGCGTCGTCACCGGCTGGGGTACGGTCAATGGCCGCACCGTGTTCGTGTTCGCCAAGGACTTTACCGTGTTCGGCGGCTCGCTCTCGGAGACGCACGCGCAGAAGATCATCAAGATCCAGGACATGGCGATGCGGGCGCGGGCGCCGATCATCGGCCTGTTCGACGCCGGCGGCGCCCGCATCCAGGAAGGCGTGGCGGCGCTAGGCGGTTACGGCGAGGTGTTCAAGCGCAATGTCATCGCCTCCGGAGTCATCCCGCAGATCTCGGTGATCATGGGTCCGTGCGCCGGCGGCGACGTCTATTCGCCGGCGATGACCGATTTCATCTTCATGGTGCGCGACACGAGCTACATGTTCGTCACCGGCCCCGACGTGGTGAAGACGGTGACCAACGAGATCGTCACCGCCGAAGAGCTCGGCGGCGCCTCGGTCCACGCGACCAAATCCTCGATCGCCGACGGCGCCTATGACAACGACGTCGAGTGCCTGCTTCAGATGCGCCGGCTCCTCGACTTCCTGCCGGCGAATTTCTCCGCCGGCGTGCCAGAATGGCCGTCGTTCGACACCATCGACCGCGAGGAGCCGTCGCTCGATATGCTCGTTCCGGATAATCCCAACAAGCCCTACGACATCAAGGAGCTCATTCTCAAAGTCGCCGACGAGGGCGATTTCTTCGAGCT
>Ga0187784_10003550_pt1 | contig 12604 bp, 15 predicted proteins | sample 1015_SJ02_MP15_2_FD_132964 | JGI IMG/M metagenome (GOLD analysis project Ga0187784, IMG submission 132964) | Tropical peat soil microbial communities from peatlands in Department of Meta, Colombia - 1015_SJ02_MP15_20_MG | ecosystem: Environmental > Terrestrial > Soil > Wetlands > Peat | place... | reverse complement strand
CTCGGTCAGGGTGCGTCAGTTCACCGCGGCATCGCCGCGGAAGTGGTTGTTGAAGAATCCGTAGACAGTCGCGACGTTCTCCGTCAGCGCCCGAACGCGGGGAACCCAGGCGCTGAGTTCGGGGGCGGAGTAGGTGTAGTCGTACCACAGCGGGCTCCCGTGCCCGTGCCAGCGGATGTAGGCGAACGGGGCGGTGACTTCGAGGGCGATTGGGAGGTGGGGGCCGTCCACCGTCACGTAGGCGAGCCCGAACTCGCGCAGCAGGTTGACCGAATCGGGAACGAGCCAGGAGCGTTCCCGGAACTCGACCGCCACGGGGAGGTCGCGCGGCAGGGTCTCGTAGAACCGCCGCACCGTCGTCGGTTCGAACGGGAGGGAGGGCGGGAGTTGGAGGAGGGCCGCCGCGAACTTCCCGGCGTCCCGAATCGGCTTCAGGACCGCGAGGAAGTGGGCGAGTTCCTCCTCGGTGCGGACGAGCCGAAGGTCGTGGGTGATCGTCTGGGGGAACTTCGCGGCGAAGCGGAAGCCGGCGGGGGTCCGCTTCACCCAGGACGCGGCCACCGACGGGGGCGGGAGGCGGTAAAACGTCGAGTTCACCTCGACGATCGGGAAGAGTCCCGCGTAGTAGCGGAGCTTGTCGCTCGCGCCGCGTGGGGGGTACACCTTCCCCGCCCACTCCGGGTAATCCCAGCCGCTCGTCCCGAGGAGGATGTCGCTCATCCGGGCTCGTCCTGAGGTGAATGCCGTCCCGGCCGGTAAAGATTGCGCTCGAGAGGAACGGCCGTCCCGGACCAGGTATCTCCCCGTCGACCGCGACCGGCCGGGTCCCCGGCCCGTTCCCGTCGGGCGGGTTCGTCTGCTTTCGAGCGGATGTCGAACCGGACCCGCTGGCGGCGAGCCGGGAGGCGCCGGCGCAATCCTAATAGGCCGACTCGCCCGGGCGGGCGGAGAGGCGACCGATGGTCCAGGTCGACATCGACCTCGCCAAGTGTACGGGCTGCTCCCACTGCAAGGACGTCTGCCCGGTGAACGTCTTCGAACTCCGGCCGCGGGACCAGGTGCCGGACGTGGTCGACGACCCGGCGGTCGGCGCGAAGTTCCAGTTCCGGGGCGAAAAGTCGTTCGCGGTCAACGGGCCGGAGTGCATCGTCTGCGAAGCGTGTCTCTTCGAGTGCGAAGGGGAGTGCATCCTGATCACCGACGACGAGAACCACGTCCATTTCTCGGTCTACAAGTAGCGGCTCCCGATGCGCGTCCCCGCCCGTTTCTTCGGCTCCGTCGACGAACTCCACGCCTGGTTCGAGGAACACCACGCGGACACCCCCGAGCTGTGGATTGGGTTCTACAAGGCCCACACAGGTCGTACGGGCGTCATCTACCCGGAGGCTGTCGACGAAGCGCTCTGCTTCGGTTGGATCGACACCACCGTCCGGCGCATCGACGACAATCGATACGCGAACCGCTTCGTCCCCCGCCGCCCGGACAGCCAGTGGAGCGACACGAACCGTCAACGGTTTTCCGAGCTCGACCGAATGGGACGGGTCCACGAGGCCGGGCGTCGGGCGTTCGAACGCCGCACCTCGTCCGGACGACCCCAATTCACGAGCGGCGGGTCGTACCGGTTGAGCCCCGGGTTCGCGGCCCGCCTCCACCAGCTGCCCGCCGCCGACCGCTACTTCCGATCTCGGACCCTCGGCTATCGAAAGCGCGCGACGTTCTGGGTGATGAGCGCCGCGCGTCCCGAGACGCGCGAGCGGCGATTCTTGCTGCTCCTTAACGCGAGCGCTGCGGGCACCATCCCACCCACGCTCCTCTTGCCGGGAGAGGCCGCCCCCCGTCCGACGGCGGCACGCGCGGTGGGGAAGGCACGGGTCCGGTCGGGTCCGGCGCACCACCGTCAGCGCGCGTCCGGTAGCCGTTAAATACGACGGTACCCCGCCGACGCTGCCGTGCCCGAGACGACGAAAGAAAGGGGGCGCACCATCGTCGTGGGCGAGCGGGAGCTCGCCATCGGGTTCCGGCTAATCGGCCTCAAGGATGTGGTCGAGGTGACGCCGGAGAACTCGGTCGCCGAGTTCGATCGCGCGATGAACGGGGGCTACACACTCGTCATCGCGACGCAATCGATCCGAGCTCTGCTCTCGGAGACCCAGCGGTCGGCCGCGGATGCCTCCCTCCATCCCCTCGTCGTCTTCGTTCCGACTCCCACCGGAGAGTACGAGGTCGAGAGCGTCGAGGCGTTGGCGAAACGCATCCTAGGTGTCACCCTGTCGGTCGCGAGTTAGTCGATCATCGAGGAGAGGGAAGGAACAAGGCAGGAATCGTAGCGCGAGTGACGGGTCCGGTCGTCATCGCGGAGGGCCTGGTCGACGCGAAGATGTACGATGTCGTTCGCGTCGGCTCCCTGCGCCTCGTCGGAGAGATCATCCGTCTGGTCGAGGGGTCGGCGACCGTCCAAGTCTACGAGGACACGACCGGGATCCGTCCGGGCGATCCAGTCGAAAACACCGGACAGGCGCTTACCGTGGAACTCGGCCCAGGCCTCCTGAAATCAATCTATGATGGCATCCAACGCCCGCTCGACGTCGTCCGGAAGTCCGTCGGGGATTTCATCACACGGGGGACGCTCGCTCCGCCGCTCGACGAGAAGGCGGTCTGGGAGTTCACCGCGACCGCGAAGGTGGGGAGTGAAGTCACTTCCGGCTCCATCCTCGGAACGGTCCAAGAGACGGCGATTATCCTGCACAAGGTGATGGTGCCGCCCGGCTTTCGAGGGACCCTCACCGACCTCACGAGCGGAAAGTACACGATCCGCGACCGCATCGGGACGCTCAAGACAGCTGCGGGCGAGGTCCCGCTCACGCTGGCCCACAAGTGGGTCGTGCGGATTCCCCGTCCGGTCACACAAAAGCTTCCGCCGGAAATTCCTCTCGTGACCGGACAACGCGTCATCGATACGTTCTTCGGAGTGGCGAAGGGAGGAACGGCTTGCATTCCAGGACCCTTCGGGAGTGGGAAGACCGTTTGTCAGCAGCAGCTCGCGAAGTGGGCGGACTCGGATGTCGTCGTCTACGTCGGCTGCGGCGAACGCGGAAACGAGATGGCGGAAGTGCTCGCCACGTTCCCGAAGCTCCAAGATCCGAAGTCCGGTCGGCCGCTCATGGAACGGACCGTGCTCATCGCGAATACCTCGAACATGCCGGTCGCAGCGCGCGAGGCGAGCGTCTATACCGGTATCACGATCGCGGAGTACTACCGCGACATGGGTTACGACGTGGCGGTCATGGCCGATTCGACCAGCCGTTGGGCCGAGGCGATGCGCGAGATCTCGGGGCGGCTCGAGGAAATGCCGGGGGAGGAGGGGTATCCGGCCTACCTCGGCCGACGGGTCGCAGAATTCTACGAGCGATCCGGTCGCGTCATCACAGTATCCCCCGAAGGTCGCATGGGCTCCATCACGGTCGTCGGGGCCGTCTCCCCGCCGGGCGGGGACACCTCCGAGCCCGTCAGTCAAAACACGCTACGGATCGCTCGAGTATTCTGGGCGCTCGATGCGTCGCTCGCATCTCGCCGCCACTTCCCGTCCATCAACTGGCTTCAGAGCTACTCGCTCTACACACGGGACCTCGACCCCTGGTACGCGCAGCACCTGTCGAAGGAGTTCTCCGCGCTCCGGCAGAAGGCGTTCGAGACCCTACAGAAGGAGGCCGAGCTCCAGGAGATCGTTCAGCTGGTCGGGGTCGACGCGCTTCCGGAGCGCGAGAAGGCGGTGCTCGACGTCTCGCGCATGCTGCGCGAGGACTTCCTTCAGCAGAGCGCCTACGACGAGGTCGACACCTACACGTCCATCAAAAAACAATCCCTGATGTTGCGTCAGATTCTCAAGTTCGGGGACCTCGAGCAGGACGCGGTCGCGAAGGGCGTGAACGTGACCAAACTCCAGCAGCTGCCGGTCCGAACGAAACTCTCGCGGATGAAGTGGATCCCCGAGGGCGAGGCCGACAAGCAATTTTCGGAGCTCGACCGGGAGACCGAGCTCGCGGTCGGAGCGCTCACAGCGACGGGAGGTGCCTGATGGCCGCGAAGGGGTCCGTGACGACGACGAAACTCTCGACCGTTCCGGTCGATTACCGGACGATCGACCGGGTGGCGGGACCGCTCCTCTTCGTCCGGGACGTCTCGAACGCGGCGTACGGCGAGATCGTCGAGGTCCAGCTCCCCACCGGCGAGCGCCGCCAGGGCCAGGTGCTCGATTCGCGCAAGGGGCTCGCGATTGTCCAGGTGTTCGGCGCCACGATGGGGATCAACCTCGAGAAGACGAGCGTCAAGTTCCTCGGCGAGGTGGCGACCCTTCCGGTCTCGGACGAGATGCTCGGCCGGGTCTTCAACGGCCTCGGCGAGCCTCGGGACGGCGGCCCGCGGATCGTGAGCGAGACGCGGCTCGAGATTGTCGGGAGCGCGATGAACCCGTACTCCCGCGAGGAGCCGAGCGAGTTCATCCAGACCGGCATCTCCACCCTCGACGTCAACAACACCCTCGTTCGGGGCCAGAAGCTCCCGATCTTCTCGGGCTCGGGACTTCCGCACAACCAGATCGCCGCCCAGATCGTCCGCCAGGCGAAGCTCCGCGACTCCACCGAGGGGTTCGCCGTCGTCTTCGCCGCGATGGGGATCACGAGCGAGGAGGCGAACTACTTCCTCAAGGAGTTCGAGTCGACCGGGGCGCTCGAGCGCGCGGTCGTCTTCCTGAACCTCTCCTCCGACCCATCGATGGAGCGGGTCGTGACGCCGCGGATGGCGCTCACCGCGGCCGAGTTCCTCGCCTACGAGCGCGACCTCCACATCCTGGTCGTCCTCACGGACATGACGAACTACTGCGAGGCGCTGCGCGAGGTCTCCGCCGCGCGCGAGGAGGTCCCCGGCCGCCGCGGCTACCCCGGGTACCTCTATACCGACCTCGCGAGCATGTACGAGCGCGCCGGGAAGATTCACGGGCGCAAGGGGTCGATTACCCAGCTCCCGATCCTCACGATGCCGGCGGACGATGTCACGCATCCGATCCCGGACCTCACCGGGTACATCACCGAGGGCCAGGTCTACGTCAGCCGGGACCTCCAGCGCCGCGGGATCTACCCGCCCATCGACATCCTCCCGTCCCTCTCCCGTCTCATGGGCCAGGGGATCGGCAAGGGCCGGACGCGGGAGGACCACCGCGGGGTCTCCGACCAACTGTTCGCCGCCTACGCGACGGGGAAGGACCAGCGCGCGCTCTCCGCGATCGTCGGGGAGGAGGCGCTCACGCCGACCGACCGTCTCTACCTCAAGATGGCCGACCGCTTCGAGACCGAGTTCGTGAACCAGCGGCCGGACGAGGACCGCTCGATCGACGAGAGCCTCGCGCTCGCGTGGGACATCCTCGCCGACTTCCCCGACGCGGAGCTGAAGCGGATCCGGCCGGAGTTCATCGAGCAGTACCGTCCGAAGCGAGGGACGACCTCTTCCTAGGGTCCGAGCGTCGACGATGCCCGCCGAGACCGTCCGACCGACCCGCCTCGAGCTCCTGAGGACGCGCCGGCGGATCGTGGTCGCGAAGAAAGGGCTCAACCTGCTCAAACTGAAGCGCACGGCGTTGATCGTCGAGTTCTTTGCCCTCTCGCGCGAGGCGCTGAAGCTGCGCGGCGACCTCAAGGCCCGGGTCGAGCGGGGCTACGAGTCGATCCGGATGGCGGAGATGCTGGAGGGACCGACCCGCCTCGAATAAATCTCGATGCTCCTTCCCGACATCGCACCCGTCGCCGTGACGACGAAGAACGTCATGGGGGTACGGACGCCGCGGGTCGACCGGGGCGGTTTCGAGCCGGTGCCGACCGTGGACCTCCTCGACCTCCCCATCTCCGTCCAGGAGTCGGTGCGCCGGTTCCAGCGGATCTACCAGGTCGTGCTCGACATCGCCGAGAAGGAGAACGCGCTCCGCCGACTGCTCAAGGAGATCGAGAAGACGAAGCGCCGGGCGAGCGCGATCGAGAACGTGCTCATCCCGCGGCTCGACGGGATCGTGCGGTACATCAAGTTCCGATTCGACGAGATGGAGCGGGACTCGTTCAGCATGCTGAAGACGGTGAAGCGCAAGATGGAGCAGGAGGGCAGCAGTGCCAGCGCCGCCTGACGCGCACGCCGCATTGCGCCGGTTCTCCCTGGTCTGGGGGCTCAGCGTCGCGGTCAAGATCGCGGCGGTGGCCGTCCTTCTGTTTCTGATCCTGAAATTCTACGGGGGGTTCTAAGGTGACCATGGCCGTCCCAGCGACCGGCGGAGGGAGCGCGCCCGACTCGGTCGAGGCGCTGAAGCGAGTGAAGGCGACCGAGACGGAATGGGAGGCGCGACTCACCGCCACCCGTCGGGAGACCGACGCGGCGCTCGAAGCCCTCCGGACGGAGTCGGCGAACGCGGTGAAGGAAGCGCACGCCGAGATGGACAAGGAGCGGACCCGACGGGTCGCCGAGGCCCGGGCCGAGACGGCTTCACAGGCCGAGGCGATCCTCGCCGACGGGCGCGCGGCCGCCGCGAAGGCGCTCGAAGGCGAGGGGAGGCGGCCCGCCGACAAGAAGAACGAGATCCTGGACGCCGTCCTCGAAGAGTTCGGGAAGGAATAGACCGGAGAGCGACGAGTCGTGACGCTGCGACCGGTCCGAATGGTCAAGGTCGGCCTCCTCGGGCTCAAGGACGACGAGGAGCGGATCCTCACCGTCCTCCATGACCTCCGGGTCGCCCAGGTCGAGCCGCTCTCCCCGGCCGCGATGGCCGAGCTTGGGCCCGACCGAGGCCCCGAGGAGCTCCGCCGGGTGGGCGACGAGACGCTCCGGTTCCGGGGACTCCTGAGCGCTCTCCCGCGCGTGCACGCCGGCCCGCCCCATCGGTACGATTCGATCGCCGACATCCTCGCCGCCGCGAAGACCGTCCCGATCGATGACGAAGTCGGCGAGCTGAAGCGCGAGGACGACCGGCTCGTGACGGAGGAGAAGGCCGCCGCCGCGACGGCCCTCCTGCTCGAGCACATCTCGTTCTACCCGGATCGGCTCGAGCTCCTCCAGTCCCGAAATTTCCACACCTTCTACGGTGAAGCGACGCAGGAGAACTACGACGCCTTCGCTTCCGGCCTCCCGAAGGAAACGAACGTCCAGCTGCTGATGGGGCCCGCCGGTGAGTCCGTCCGGTTCCTCATCCTAATCCCCCCCGCCGGGTCCGAGACCCTCTCCCGCCTCTCGCAGGCCCGGGGGGTTCGCCTGACGCCGCTCCCGAACCTTGCGGGGACCGTCCCCGAGGAACTCGCCGCCCTCCGAAGCCGCTCCGGGGAACTCGCGGCGCGGCGGAAGGAGATCGCCGCCCGCCTCACCGCGATCAGCGAACGGTGGTACCCGCTCGTGAGCGCCCTCGCGGAGGCGCTCGAGATCGAGAACCGCAAGGCGGAGGTCGTGGCGAAGCTCGGGGCGACTCGCTCCGTGTTCGCCCTCGAGGCGTGGGTTCCCGAGCGGGATGTCGCTCGCCTGGAGACGGTCATCGACCGGGAGTGCGGCCAACGAACGTACTTCTATCGGGTCGCCACGACGGAGGAGCCGCCCACGATGATGTCGAACCCGCGCGGTGTCCGCCGGTTCGAGTTCTTCGTCCGGTTCTACTCGCTGCCGCAGGCGACCGAGTGGGACCCGACCCTCGTCTTCTCGATCGTCTTCCCGATCTTCTTCGGATTCATGCTGGGGGACTGGGGGTATGGCCTCGTCATCCTCCTGATCTCGCTCTGGATGATCGCCGGGTTCCCCGCGGCCCGATACCTCCCGAAGTTCGGGCGCAACTTCGTCAAGATGATCATGGGACCGAAGGGGATGCAGAACCTCGCGTACGCCCTCCTCCCGGGCTGCGCGATCGCCATCGGCCTCGGGCTCTACCAGGACGAGTTCTTCGGGTATCGGCTTCTGCACCAGCTGTTCGGCTACATGGGACCGGACCCGGCGTCGAAGGCGAACCTGCCGACCTACCTTCTGATCGCGGGGTTCATCGGCCTCGGCATGGTGATCCTCGGGTTCCTGTTCGGCGCGCTCAAGGAGTATCTCCACCACCACCCGCGGGGGGTGGTCGCGAAGAGCGGCGGGGTCCTCTTCGCCGTCGGGATCGCGTTCTTCGGGCTCGCGGTCCTCCACCGGGCGACGTCGGTCTCCGCACACCCGGTCCTCGTCGTCTGGTATGCTTTCATCGCCGCCGGTCTCGTCATGCTGCTCTTCGGCGAAGGGCTCCAGATGGGGATGATGGGGCTCATCGAGGTCGTGAGCCACATCCTCTCCTACACGCGGCTCGTCGGCATCCTGCTCGCGAGCGTCATCCTCGCGTTCGTCATCAACAGCATCGGGAGCGGCCTCGTGCTGGGCGGAACGGTCGTCGGGTTCATCGCCGGCCTCGTCATCATCGTCATGGGCCAGTCGTTCAACGTGATCATCGGCGTGTTCGAGCCCGGGATCCAAGGGGCGCGGCTGATCTTCGTCGAGTACTTCTCGAAGTTCTACACCGGGAACGGCAAGGTGTTCCGTCCGTTCGGCGCGCCGCGGACCCGCACCGTCTCCCCGGTCTCGCCCGACCCGGTGACGGCAGGGCCGATCGTTCAGTCGCCGTAGGGCGATATGCGCTCTCGGCAGCCCGTCCCCGTTCGTTAGAGACGGGGGGATACGAGCAGCGGGGCGAGGCGGTCGGCCGAGACCCCGTAGAGACGTCCGAACACGACCCGGCGGAGGTCGTTGCGCTCGACCTCGTTCCTCAAGAGGTAGGCGAAGATGATGCTGAGCGAGAGGGGGTACGTCCTCAGGCGCTTCAGGTCCGCGGCGACGCGGTCCCGCTCGACGGCCACCTCGTAGCCGGTGAGGCTGTCCGCGGTGGAGTACTCGTCCTGGCCCTCGGCGATCGACGGGAACCGGACCGACAGGCGGTCCGCGAGCTCGGGGACGGTACGGGCGGCGAAGAAGTCCGACCCTTGCGTGGACGCCAGCGTCCCGCCGTCCATCCAGCGGGAGAGGACCTCGTCGGCCGGAAGCGCCTGGTCCTTCCCCTTCAGGAGGAGGAGGGCGTTCCGGGCGTCGATCTCGCTCTGGACGAGGCTCCGCACCACCCACTCGTCCCCCTGGAAGAACCGGCTCTGCGCGAGGACGGTGCGGTAGTACTCCTTGTCGAGCGCGGTGACGATGGGGAAGATGTTGTGGGTGCGCTCGAACCCCTCGAGGAACGGGAGGATCGTCGCGCCGTAGCCGTGCTTCACGAGCGAGGTGACCATCGCCTCGAGCGTCGGCTGGCTCAGAAGGATTCGGAAGTCGTCCAGGTTCATCGCGCCCGCGTAGAGCCCCGCCGGGATCTCTCGGCTCGAGACCAGGTGGTCCTCCGTCTCCCGTAGGCCGAGTCCCTTCGCCTTCGCGGTGAGGATCATCTCGATGTTCTCGATGTCCCAGCGGCCGAGGTACGCCCCGACGACGCCCCGGCCGGAGAACGGGGCGGCCTCGAACGCGAGCCGGTTGCGGCGAACGAACGTCCGGTTGATCGCCATCTCCACGAGCGCCGCTCCGGAGTGGGTCGAGCGGACCCGCGCGACGTCGTCGGCGTACGGCGTGGTCTCGAGGACCTTCGCAAACTCGTTCGGGTCCTTCGTGGCCAGGAGCTGGGGGTAGACCTCCTTCGGGAGGAACGCGGGGAACTCGGGGTTCAGCCGACCGAGGGCGCTCGCGTACGGGGAGGCCGCCATGGTCGGTGGGGGCCTAGGCGAGGAGCTCTCGGACGCGGTCTTCGCGCAGTCGGAGGAGCTCGTCGAACGAGAGGTTCAACCGGCGACTTCCGTCGGGGGTCTCGGCGACCAGGCCGCCCAGTATTGGTTGGGGGGTCGGGTCGAAGCTTTTCCCGGCGACTCGGGCGAGGAGCGTCGCGTCCTCGCCCCGACCGAGGATCCGGACCTGTTTTCCGAGCGCGTCGGTGGCCGTGCTCACCATCCGTCGAAGCACGGCGGGGTACTGCGAGGAGCGGGTGTACTCCTGGAGCAGCGTGCGGGTCTCGGAGATCGCTCCCACGAGGCGCTTTTCGCGCGCTTCGTAGAGCAGCTTCCGTGACTGGAGCTTGGCGGCGGCGATTCGCTGGGTGCGCTCGTGGGCGATCTCGGCCTCGGTCGCCCGAGCGCTCTCCGAGCGGATCGACGCGAGCTCGCGGTCCCGCGCGGCGACGATCTTCGCCGTCTCGGCCTCGCGGTTCGCGGTGAGCGTGGCGAGGTCGGCCTCGCCGCGGCGGCGAATCTCCTCGACGAGGCTCTCTAAGCTCATGGGCGCGCGCTCGGGGACGCTCGCCTAAATGACCCCGAGGAGAAGGATGATCCCGAGCACGAATCCGATGATCCAGAGCGTTTCGGGAATCACAAAGAAGAACAGAACTTGGCCGAACTTTTCCGGCTTCTCGGCGATGATGCCCATGCCGGCGGCGCCGATCCCCGACTGCGCCATCCCCGTCCCGATCAGTCCGCCTGCGATGGCGATCCCTGCTGCGAGTACTGCGATGTCGCCGGTGACCATACCTCGACCCGGGCGGCCGAGCAGGGTAGGGTATATAACCCGGAACCTCAGGGCGCGAGCCCGCTCGCACCGGCGAGAATGTTACGTCTCCGTCGGGGGCGTTGGAACGGCCGCGGAAGGGGCCGCGTTCGCGGTCGCGGCCCGTGCGCGCGCCTTCGCGCGCACCTTCCGGACCAGGACGATCACGGCGACCCACGCCACCCAGCCGAACGCCCAGGCGGCGAGGCAGACCGGGCAGAGGGCGTGAATCTCGGCGACCTCGACGTAGAGGAAGTAGAGCGAGAACCCGACCCCCGCGGTCGTGATCAGGAGAAGGAGGTGGGGCCAGAGGAGCTCGCGCTTTCGCCGCTCCGCGATGGCCGCGACGGCGAGGATGACGACAAAGCCCGCGATCCCGATGAACCAATCCGGAATCCCGAGGGTCGTGGTCTTCCCGCTCGTCGCGACCGCGCCGCAGGAGACGTACGAATTGATCGTGCAGTACTTCTGGAGAGAGGCCTGGACCGTTTCGAGGTACGTGTAGATCGCCACAATCAGTCCGAGGCCGCCGGCGAGATAGACGACGGTCCGGACATCGCGCGTTCGCATGCGAATCCCTACACGATCTGGGCGAGGTCGGTCGCGACCGACGAGCGCGTGGACGGGCTCCAGTTACGGTAGTACGATTGCGCCGCGAGGTTCGACGGGGTCGCGCCGGCCGACTTCGCGAGGAACGCCATCATCCACCAGGCCTGTCCCTGGATGATCGTCCAGGGCGTTCCCGACTCCGTGAGGGTGGCGTTCTGCATCTCCTGGTACGTGAACGACTTGACGGCGTTCGGGTCGATGATCGTCCCCGAGCCGACGCCGCCCCCGTGCACATACTGGCCATTGATCACGACGAACGGGATGGCACTCCCCGAGTAGGCGCCCACGTACGCCGCCTCGACACAGTTCGAGGTGCCGGGGAAGTTTCCCTGGACGCCCGAGGTATCCTCGGTGACGATGAGCGTGATGTTCCCGGAGGTGACGCCGGCGTTCGCGAGGACGACCTCCGGTATGTTGTCCTCGGCGGAGTACATGAACGACGTTCCCGACACCGTCCCGAACCCCATGAGCGCTTTCCAGACCGCCCAGCTGCTCGCCGAACAGTACGGACACCACGTGGCGCCGTAGAAGTACAGCGTCGGGAGGCCGTTCTCGGTCCAGGGGGTGACGCTGAACGAGGTCCACCCGGGCGCCGGTGTTCCACTGCCCGAGGCGGCCGGCGGGAGGAACGGGCAGCCGAAGAACAGGCCCCCTCCCAGCGCGATCATGCCCGAGATGAGGAGGCCAAGAATCACCCCGGTCACCACGGTCGACCGGTAGACTTTCGACCAGCGGGTTCCGCTCGAGCGGAGCAGGCCGAACAAGAGGAGGAACGCGACGACCGCGAGCACGAGCGCGAGGTACGGGATCGCCGGCAGCACGAGGCCGACCGGGGATGGGATGAGATAGGCGAAGACGAACCACAGGGCGACCGCGGGAACGAAGAGGTAGCCGAGCCGTACCAGCGTCCATTTGCGCTCGGCCTTGTCACGCTCCTCCTTGCTCGGCGGCTTGACGGTCGGAGCGCTCTCTTTCCGGCGGGCCTGTCGGGAACGCTGGCGGTGGTAGAGGCCCCGCAACGCCCGGCCCGCATCCTGGACGGACGCATCGGGGTGGAACCCGACCTTCGGGTCGCTCGCGATCTTTTCCCAGCTCCAGCCGCGGGCGCGGAGCTCTTCGACCCGGTCCCAGTCCACCATCGGCCGACGGACTGGACCACTCCTTTTCCGCTTTTGCCTCGCTCAGAGGGCGCCGGCGGTGGGGGGCGCACCCCCCCATCGACCTTTTACCCGGGACAAGGTGCGGCTCGCGATGCGTCTCACCTTCCTCGGCACGGCGGGTTCGTGGCCGACCAAGGAGCGGTCGGCGAGCGCCATCGCCCTCGACATGGAGAAGGAGCTCATTCTGCTCGACTGTGGGGAGGGCACCCAGCGACAGTTCTTCCAGTCGTCCG
>Ga0187784_10003549_pt1 | contig 12609 bp, 11 predicted proteins | sample 1015_SJ02_MP15_2_FD_132964 | JGI IMG/M metagenome (GOLD analysis project Ga0187784, IMG submission 132964) | Tropical peat soil microbial communities from peatlands in Department of Meta, Colombia - 1015_SJ02_MP15_20_MG | ecosystem: Environmental > Terrestrial > Soil > Wetlands > Peat | place... | reverse complement strand
TCACGATCGCAGGAGTGCCGCTCGCCGGCGCCGCGGCGGCGAACTGGCGCGACCATGTCAGCTATGTCGTGCAGGACCCCTATCTGTTTCGCGACACCATCCGGCGCAATCTCAAGTGGGCGAGCCCGCAATCGAGCGAGAGCGAAATCTGGCAAGCTCTCGCGATCGCCGAAGCGGATGCGCTCGTCGCCGGCATGCCGGCCGGCCTCGATACCGTGCTCGGCGAACGCGGCACGCTGGTCTCCGGCGGCGAGCGGCAGCGGCTGTGCCTCGCCCGCGCGGTGCTGCGGCGGCCGTGGCTGTTCGTGCTCGACGAGGCGACCAGCGCCATCGATGTCGCGACCGAGCGCAAAATCCTTAAGCGGATCGCCGGGCTGTACCCTCGCCCCACCATTGTGATGATCGCCCACCGCGACGAGAGCCTGTCATATTGCGAGCGCATCCTGCGCTTCCAGGCGGGCCGACCCGTCGCAATCGAGGCGGCGCTCGCCATATAATGGCTGGAACTTTTGCATATTCTGAAACTTTTGCGTATTCCGATAGGAGCCGCCCATGAGTATGAAAACGCGCAGCGTCATTCGCGCCGGTCTCGTTGCGATGATGCTGGGCGGTCCGCTGTGGACCGCGCCATCTGCCGTCGCTCGCTCGACGTTCGACGGAACATGGAGCGTCTTGATCGTGACCGACAACGGCACTTGCGACCGCGCCTACCGCTATGCGCTCCACATCGACAACGGCAGGATCTCCTACGCCGACCCGTCTTTCAACGTTTCCGGACACGTCGACGCGCACGGCCATGTCAGCGTCAGCCTCAGCTACGGTGAGAAGCAGGCCAACGGCTCCGGCCGTCTCTCCGGCGATCGCGGTGAAGGCCGCTGGAGCGGCCGCTCGACGACGTCGCAATGCTCAGGGCACTGGGAAGCGGACCGCCGCGGGTGAATTTCGCCGCGGCCGATTGCGCTGCATCAATTCACGACGCCGCTAGAGCCAGATCCGTTCTGATTGAATCGGAGCTGGGCTCTAGCATTTTGCTTGAGCATGATCTTTTCGGACCTTCCTTCGCCCGCCGAAGCGGGCGTCGCGAAGGAACCGGTCGCCACCCCGGGATCAAGTCCAAGGGCAAGCTTTTCCGGATCATGCTCTAAGCCTTGGCAAAACGGACCAGCGAAAAATGGCCGAGCGGCGGCATCGGGCGCCGCTCGATCACGCGTACGCCGCCGTGGCGCGCCGCCCATCGCGCGAGCCGCTCCCAGCGGAATTCCGCCTGCCAGCCTAACCAGCGACCGAGCGGCGCGAACAAGCGTTCGTATACAGCGCGCAGGCCTTTCTCGGCGCCGAGATGATTGACCAGGACGATCTCGCCGCCGGGTCTGACGACGCGCGCGAATTCATCGAGCGTCGCCTCCGGGTCCGGCACGGCGGTGATGACATATTGCGCAATGACAACGTCGAAGGCCGCATCCCTAAAGCCGAGATGCTGTGCATCCATCACGGCAAGCCCCTCGACGTTGCTCAGCCGACGCGCCGCGACGCGCGCCTTGGCCTTGCGCAGCATCGGTACCGAGAGATCGACGCCGATCAAGCGGTTCGAGCGCGCATAATCGGGCAGCGACAGGCCGGTGCCGACGCCGACTTCAAGGATGCGGCCGCCGACGCGCTCGGCTGCTGCGATCGATGCCTTGCGTCCGCGTTCGAATACGGTGCCGAACACGAAATCGTAGATCGGCGCCCAGCGCGCATAGGCCTTGGCGATGCCGGCTTTGTCGAGTTCCTCCGCCATCGCAACGCTTCAGCGCGCAGCGGCCAATCGGGCGCTGTGGTTGCCGAGCGCGCGCTCCGCCGCCGCGGCGGCCATGGTGCCGGCGATGACGCCGCCGCCCAAGACGCGCGCCTGGCCGTCGATTGCATCGTAGAATACGCAGGCTTGGCCGGGCGATACGCCGTCCTCGCCGGCGATCAGCTCGACCTCGACAGCACCGCCCGGACCGGCGCGGAGCCAACCGGGCTGCGGCAACCGCGTCGAGCGAACTTTTACAAAGACTTCGGGACGCTGCCGCAACGCCGCATCGACCGTGCCGTCGCCGAGCCAATTGACGTCGCGCAGCCAAATGCGACTCGTGCGCAGCGCATCGCGCGGTCCGACCACGACGCGGCGCGAAGCAGCGTCGAGCCGCACGACGTAAAGCGGGGAGCCGGTGGCAATGCCGAGCCCACGCCGCTGGCCGACAGTGTAGTGGATGATGCCGTCATGACGGCCGAGCACGTGGCCGTCGAGGTCGACGATTTCGCCCGGCCCGGCGGCGCCCGGCCGCAGCCGTTCGATGATCGCCGCATAATGTCCGGTCGGCACGAAGCAGATGTCCTGACTGTCCTGCTTGTCGGCAACGGAAAGCCCGAACCGGCGCGCCAGCTCCCGCGTCTCCGCCTTGCTACGGTCGCCGAGCGGGAAGCGTAACAGATCGAGCTGCGCGCGCGTGGTGGCGAACAGGAAATAACTCTGGTCGCGCTCGGCTTCGCGCGCGCAATAAAGCGCGCGGCTGCCGTCCGGCAGCGCGCGGGAAGCGACGTAATGGCCGGTCGCCAACACGGCGGCGCCAAGTTCACGCGCGGTTTCAAGAAGGTCGCGGAATTTTATCGACTGGTTGCATTCCACGCACGGCACCGGCGTCTCGCCGGCCACATAGCTCTCGGCGAAGCGGTCGATCACCGCGGTCTTGAAGCGATCCTCGTAGTCGAGCACGTAATGCGGAATGCCGATGCGCTCGGCGACGGCGCGGGCGTCATGGATGTCGCGTCCGGCGCAACAGGCGCCCTTGCGGTGGATCGCGGCACCATGATCGTAAAGCTGCAGCGTGATGCCGACGACGTCGTAGCCGGCGTCGGCCAGCAAGGCCGCGGTCACCGAGGAATCGACGCCGCCCGACATGGCAACGACGACGCGTGTCGCCGACGGTCGGCCCTCGATATCGAGCAGGTTCAAAGCCATACGACCAGAAATCTCGGGTCAAAAGTCCTGCCGCCAGGTTCCCTCCCGGCAGCCGATCCTCTCATACTATAAGCGGCGCTTCCCCGCTCCGCCATGGTCGCCGCATGCTGCCGAAGCCGCCGCAGCGGACTTTGGCGCCAAGGCGGCAAAAATTGCCCGCTTCACACCAAGGTTGCCGATCGCGACTCCCGCCGAGGGCGCTTAACGCGTTGACTTTACATGATTTGCAGCGCGCGCCGCACTGGCCCGCCCATTGCAGGCAAGTAAGAGCTTTATATCGCTTCTTGGAGTCTTTCCAGTGCCGAGTGTGCCGAGTATAGCGTCGGACCCGCCCACCGCGGCTTCGCTCACGTCGTCGCCGCGCGTACCGGCGACCAGCCAGAACAACGCCTCGCAACCGTTCGCGGACCTGCTCGAAGCTAGCGCGTCCGCGCCGGCGCCGGCGAATACGAACGCCGCGGCCGCCAACACACCCGCCAATCCGCCGCCAGCCGCGCTACAGCAGCCGGCGAGCGGCTCCCCGGGCGACACCGGCAATTTCAACCCCCGTTCGACGACTGGTGCCGCCACGACCGCGAATGCCACGAAGCAGGCCGCAACCAGAACGGCCGGCAGGACCTCACGGGCCGCAACTTCAACCGCCGCAGACTCAAGCGCCGCAGTCTCAAACGCTGCAACCTCAAACGCTGCAGTATCAACCGCCGCAGCCTCAAGCGCCGCAGTCTCAAACGCCGCAACCTCAAACGCTACAGTCTCAAACGCCGCAACCTCAAACGCGACAGTCTCAACCGCCGCAGCCTCAAGCGCCGCAGTCTCAAACGCCGCAACCTCAAACGCTGCAGTCTCAAACGCCGCAACTTCAAGCCCGAACGCAAGAAGCCGCGCGACCTCGGCGGCAAACGCGATGCCAGCCTCAACCGCAACGGCAACCAACGGCGCGGACGCGGTCGCGGTGAACTACCGAAACAGCGCAGCCCAAAAGCTGGACGATCCCGGCAGCGACAATTCACAACTTACGGCAACCGCAGCGGCCGGAGCCGCCGCCGCGGCTGCGAATGTGCCGGACCTCACGGCGACACCGGGAGTGAAAAAGACAGCTGCGGGCGGTGCCGACGACGAGCAAGCCGATGCTGGCGGAACGGCCGTAAGCAACGCCGCTGCGGCGGCCAATCCATCGGCGCCGGTTGCAGCGGTCGTCGTCCTCAATACCGCCGTCGATGCCACGCCGGCCGCGGCCAATGCCTCGGCATCGAGCGCAGCGATCGGCGCACAATCCGGGGCGCGCGTACAAGCGGCCCTATTGCGCGGCGCCGGCCAAGACACACCAAGCGCACCGGGCGCGGCCGATATCGCGTGGGCAAAACCTGCGCCGGCGGCCGACACCGCCGCGGGCGCCGCCGCGACCAAATCCGGATCCTCCGACCCGGCAAACGGGCCCGTCGCCGGCACGCCGGCGCAACAACCGCCGCCGCGCGCGGACAGCGCCACACCGCCGCAGACCGACCCCAGTGCCCAAATCAGCATCCCAGCCGATGCGCAAGCACCACCCGATCTCGCCGCCGCCGCCGCCGCGGCGGCCGCAACGGCTGCGCCAGCCGAGAGTACCGGATCCACCAGCGCGCAGTCGGCAACCGGTGCGCTGAAGGCGGCCACTGCCGACCTGCAGAATTTCGCTCTCGCGCCAGCCAATGCCGTCACGCCCCAAGCCACGACGGCAACGCCCGGCACGCCGCCCGCCGCCGCCATTCCGGTTTCCGGACTTGCCGTCACCATTGCCGCACGCGCGCAGGCCGGCTCCAACCAGTTCGACATCAGGCTCGACCCGCCGGAACTCGGCCGCATCGATGTGCGCCTCGACGTCAACAGCGACGGCCAGGTGACCTCGCACGTCACCGTCGACCGTCCCGAGACGCTCACGCTGTTGCAAAGCCAGCAGCCGCAGCTCGAGCGCGCCCTCGAACAGGCCGGCTTGAAGACCGTCGATAACGGCCTGCAATTCTCGCTGCGCGATCAATCCTTCACCGGACAGAACAACAGCGGCGGCGGCGCGCAACAGAGCGCGCCGCAGCTCGTCATTCCCGACCCCGATCTGGCACCGGTCGAGACGAGGCCAATTTACTCCCGCGCCGCGCTCGGCGGCGGCATCGACATACGGGTGTGAACAGAATTGCTTGAGGACAAAACATGAGCACGACGACCACCACGCCGACGACGAGCGCCAACGCCACGACCAGTTCGACCTCGTCCACCGCTGCGAGCGCAGGCGTCGCCGGCTCGCAAGAGCTTGCCGGCAATTTCAACACCTTCCTGACGCTGCTTACCACGCAGTTGCAGAACCAGGACCCGCTCGATCCGCTCGACACCAATCAATTCACCCAGCAGCTGGTCGAGTTTGCCTCGGTCGAACAGCAGGTCAACATGAACGCGAACCTGCAAACCCTGATCTCATTGCAGCAGACTTCGGAAGCGACCTCGGCGATGCAATTCCTCGGCAGCAACGTCACCGTCAGCGGCACGACCGCGACGCTTGCGGCCAACTCTCCGGCCACTTGGTCCTTGAACTCGCCGTCGCCGGCGACCGCCACTGTCACGATCACGAGCTCGACCGGTCAGACCGCCTATAGCGGAACCGTGTCGCTGAACGCCGGCAGCCAAAGTTACAGCTGGAACGGCCAAGGCTCGAACGGCATCAGCTGGCCCGCCGGCCAGTACACGCTGTCGGTCGGCGCGACCGGCGCCAATGGTCAGCCGATCACCGTCTCCACGCAAGTCCAAGGCATCGTCAGCGGCGTCAATCTGAGCCAGAACCCGCCGCAGCTTACGGTGAACGGACAGAATTACCCCCTCAGCGCGATCCAATCGATCAACAGCAATAATCTCAGCAGTCTCGGCAATCTCAACACCAGTATCGGCAATCTCAACAGCAGTATCAGCAATCTCAGCCAGTATCTGTAGTGATTATGACGTATCGCCCCCTGTCGGGCTGCGGACCGGTTCGGCTCCCGCGACCGCGTATTGGCGCGCCGGCATGGCCCAATCGCGGCCCGACGCCCTTGCCGCCGCCGATTGCGGCCGATTGCGCACGCCGCTTAGGCAAATTTTAAGCCGCCATGCGTAAGGTCGGCGGCTGTGGAGTTGTCGAGTTAGTGAGAGTTGCTATGGCCGAACCCCATCGCCCGAGGGTCAAATACGTCATCGGGCCGGACGGTTCCCCTCTGACCATCGCCGATTTGCCGGCGCCGGGGACGAAGCGTTGGGTCATCCGCCGCAAAGCGGAAGTTGTCGCGGCTGTCCGCGGCGGACTGCTTTCGTTGGAAGAAGCGTGCAGCCGCTATACGCTGACCGTCGAGGAATTTCTTTCCTGGCAATATTCGATCGATCAGCACGGCCTTGCCGGGCTGCGCACGACCCGAATCCAGCAATATCGCCAGTAACGCGCGCTTGATCGGTCTTGCCGCCGGTATTGCCGAGTCGCTAGGCCGGCCGCGCGCGGCCGGCTAGCGATTCCATTTCCGTCATCGCGAGCGGTTTATTAACCGGGTGCTAACCATCCACCGGGCAAATCTTGCCGAGTGAGACGCAAATAGCGTCGCGCTGTCGGCGCAAGGCTTGGGGGAAGGCTCGGTGCAAGGTCTGGTCGAGTTCGCCAAAACGCTCGGCGCCGCGCGTATCGCCGCGATGGGTGCCGTCACGATCGCACTCATCGGCTTCTTCGCCTTTCTCATGCTGCGCGTGACCGCGCCGCAGATGACGCCGCTTTTCACCGACCTGTCGTTGGCGGATTCCGCCTCGATCGCCAAAGAGCTCGATCGCGAGGGCGTCTCCTACGAACTGCGCAATGACGGCAATATCATCATGGTGCCGAGCAACCGGGTCGCGCGGTTGCGCATGACGCTTGCCGAAAACGGCCTGCCCAAGGGCGGCGGCGTCGGCTACGAGATTTTCGACAAGTCGGACGCGTTGGGCACGACGAGCTTCGTGCAGAACATCAACAATCTGCGGGCGCTCGAAGGCGAGCTGGCGCGCACCATCCAGGCGCTCGACCGCGTCGAAGCCGCCCGGGTGCATCTGGTGATGCCCGAACGGCCGCTGTTCTCGCGCGACAAGATCGAACCGTCCGCGTCGATCGTGCTTAAGGTGCGCGGCACGCTCGAACCGGCGCAGGTGCGCGCCATCCGTCACCTCGTCGCCACCGCGGTCACCGGGCTGCGGCCGCAGCGTGTTTCGATCGTCGACGAACAGGGCCAGCTGCTGGCCGACGGCGCGACCGACGACGCGAGCGGCAGCGACATCGGCGGCGACGAGCGCCAGGCCGCGTTTGAGAAACACTTGCGCGAACAGATCGAGTCGATCGTGTCCTCGGTGGTCGGGCCCGGTCACTCACGCGTGCAAGTCAGCGCCGATTTCGACTTCAACCGCATCACCCAGACGTCCGATAAATTCGATCCCGACGGCCGCGTCGTCCGTTCCAGCCAAACCCGCGAGGAAAGCTCGGCGTCGGGCGACGGCAACAACAACCAGGTTACGGTCGGCAACGAGTTGCCTGGCGCCAACCAACGTCAACCGGCCGCCGCCGAGGCCACGGCGCGCGACCAAAGCCGGAAGTCGGAGGAAATCGTCAATTACGAAATCTCAAAAACCACCAAGACCGAAGTGATCGAAGGCGGCCGCGTCAATCGCATCTCGGTCGCCGTCCTGGTCGACGGCAGCTACGCCAAGAACGATAAGGGCGACGCGACCTATCAGCCGCGCAGCAAGGAGGAGCTCGACCAGATCGCGGCGCTGGTGCGCTCGGGGATCGGTTTCGACCAGAAGCGCGGCGACCACGTCGACGTCGTCAATCTGCGCTTCGCCGAGACTCCGGCCAACCCGATCAATGAGCCGACCGGCTGGCTGTCCGCGCTGCAATTCACCAAGGACGACATCATGCGCGCCATCGAAATGGTGTTGATGGGCGTGCTCGGGCTTGTCGTGCTGCTCTTGGTAGTGCAGCCGCTGGTGCGACGCATCATTTCCCCGGACGAGCGCGGGCTCGCAGCGTTGCCGCCGGGCGCCGCCGCGGGCGACGCCTTGCCGGGGACGACGCCTGCCGCCGCGATCGGCGCGGACGGCGTCGATCCGCTGAAGGCGGCGGAGCCGAGCCAGACCTCGAAGATGATCGACCTCGCCCAAGTGCAAGGCCAAGTGCACGCTCAATCGGTTCAGAGGGTTGGCGAAATCGCCGACAATAATCCGCAGGAAACCGTTTCCATCATCCGCGGATGGTTGCACGAGAACGCTGCCTGATCGAGCAACGCCATGGCTGCGACACAAAACAACAAGAACGCCAGCGAGGCCGCCCAAAGAGAGATCACCAGCGCGTTGGCGAGTCTTGCCAGCCATGCACCGGCGGTGACCCAAAAGCGCCAACTTAACGGGCCTGAGCGCGCTGCCGTGCTCATGCTCGCACTCGGCGAGCAGCATGGCGCTAAGGTCTGGAACATGCTCGACGACGACGAACTGCGTAAGATTTCGGTCGTGATGTCGACCATTGGCATGATCGAGGCCGGACTGGTCGAGAACTTGTTGCTTGAATTCGTCTCGCGCATGTCTGCTTCGGGCGCGATCCTGGGCAATTACGATGCGACGGAACGGCTGTTGCACCAGTATCTGCCGCCGGAGCGGGTCAGCAACATCATGGATGAAATCCGCGGTCCGGCCGGCCGCAATATGTGGGAGAAGCTTTCCAACGTGCAGGAAGAGGTGCTCGCCAATTATCTCAAGAACGAATATCCGCAGACCGTCGCCGTGGTGCTGTCGAAGATCGGACCGGAACATGCCGCGCGCGTGCTCGCCATTCTGCCGGGTGATCTGGCGCTCGATGTGGTGAACCGCATGCTGCGCATGGAAGCGGTGCAGAAAGAGGTGCTCGAGCGCGTCGAGCAGACGCTGCGGACCGAATTCATGTCAAACCTGTCGCAGACCCGCCGGCGCGACGCGCACGAGGTCATGGCCGAGATTTTCAACAATTTCGACCGGCAGACGGAAACGCGGTTCCTGACCGCGCTGGAAGAGGATAACCGCGAGAGCGCCGAGCGCATCAAGACGCTGATGTTCACTTTCGACGATCTGGCCAGGCTCGATCCCGCCTCGGCGCAAACGCTGATGCGCCACGTCGCTAAGGACAAGCTCGCGGTCGCGCTCAAGGGCGCGACCGACCCGGTGCGCCAGTTCTTCCTGTCCAACATGTCGGCGCGCGCCGCCAAGATGCTGCTGGACGACATGACGGCGATGGGTCCGGTGCGGCTGCGCGAGGTCGATGAAGCCCAGGGCTTGCTCGTCAACCTCGCCAAGGACCTCGCCGCCAAGGGCGAAATCGTGATCTCGAAGACTCGCGGCGAAGAAGAGCTGATCTATTGAGGCGCAATCTGTTGCGACGCATGGCATGAGCGCACCGACAAAATTCATGTTTGACGTCGACTTCGCCGGCGCTGCCGAGGGCAAGCCGGCCGAACCGACCGTCACGCTCGCCGAACACATGGTGAAGCTCGCCGAGGCGGAAACCGCCGCGCACCGGCGCGGCTATGCCGACGCGCAAGCCGACGCCGGCGTCGAGGCCGACCGCCGCATGGCCACGGCCCTCGAGCGCATCGCCGCCGGGCTTGTTGCGGCAAACGACGCGCTGCAAACGATCCAGACGCGGCTCGAATGCGAGGCGGTCGAGGTCGCCGTCGCGGTCGCGCGCAAGCTCGCGCCCGCCTTGATCGCGCGCGAGCCGTTCGCCGAAATTTCGGCGCTGGCGAGCGAGTGCTTTCAGCAGCTCATTTTCTCGCCGCATATCGCGGTGCGGGTCAACGACGCGCTCTATGCGGTGGCCAAGGAAAAGCTCGACGACATCGTGCGCGCGAAGAGTTTCGAGGGCCGGCTGGTGGTGCTCGCCGAACCGAGCGTCGCGCTCGGCGATTGCCGCATCGAATGGGCGGACGGCGGCATCAATCGCGACAGCGCCGCGACCGATGCGACGATCGGCGAAGCGGTTGCTGGCTATATCAGCGCGCGCCGCAACCTGGAGCCGGCGCACGAACCGCTGCGAACGTCGGCGCACGAAATGCTGAGGAGATATGACAATGAGTGAGGATAGCAAAATCGCGCTACCCAACCTCGAAGGCGGCGAGGCGCAAGTCGAAGCGCCGCTCGCGCCGGAGCCGGATGGACCGACCTCGCGGATCGCCTCCGATCTCGAAGCGGTGTTCGACGTGCCGGTACAGGTGTCGGCGGTGCTCGGCCGCGCCCGGATGGATATCGGCGACCTGCTTAAGCTCGGTCCCGGCACCGTGCTCGAGCTCGATCGCAAGGTCGGCGAGGCGATCGACATCTACGTCAACAACCGCCTGGTGGCGCGCGGCGAGGTCGTTCTCGTCGAGGAAAAGCTCGGCGTGACCATGACGGAAATCATCAAGGCGGAGCGAGCGTGACGCGTCGCAAGCGGCGCACTGGCGCCACCACAGCAAAAGGAACAAAACCATGCGACTCCTGATCGTCGGCGCGCTCAACGGCCAACTCACCACCGCGACCAAGCTCGCGATGGACAAGGGTGCAATGGTGACGCATGCCGCGGACGGCGCCCAGGCGCTCGCCGTGTTACGCTCGGGCCGCGGCGCCGACCTGTTGATGGTCGATGTCGCGATCAACATTCGCGATCTGGTCATGGGCCTCGAAGCCGAGCACATCCACGCGCCGATCGTCGCCTGCGGCACCGCGACCGATGCCCGCGCTGCGGTCGCGGCCATCCATGCCGGCGCCAAGGAATATATCCCGCTGCCGCCGGACGCCGAATTGATTGCGGCCGTGCTCGCCGCCGTCGCCGACGACCGGCGCGAACTGATCTACCGCGACGACGCCATGGCGCGCGTCGTCAAGCTGGCGCAGCAGGTCGCCAGCAGCGACGCCTCGGTGCTGATCACCGGCGATTCCGGCACCGGCAAGGAAGTGCTGGCGCGTCACGTGCATGCCCATTCGAACCGCGCCAGGAAGTCCTTCATCTGCGTCAACTGCGCGGCAATCCCGGAAACGCTTCTTGAATCGGAACTGTTCGGCCACGAGAAAGGCGCGTTCACCGGCGCGGTGGCGCGCCGGGTCGGCAAATTCGAGGAGGCCAACGGCGGCACGCTCTTGCTCGACGAGATTTCCGAGATCGACGTGCGGCTGCAGGCCAAGCTGCTGCGCGCCATCCAGGAGCGCGTCATCGACCGCGTCGGCGGCACCCGGCCGGTGCCGATCGACATCCGCATCATCGCGACCTCGAACCGCAATCTGGCCGAGGCGGTGCGCGACGGCAGCTTCCGCGAGGATCTGTTGTTCCGGCTCAACGTCGTGAATTTGAAAATCCCCCCGTTACGCGAACGGCCGGCCGACGTGATCGAACTGGCCGACTATTTCGTCAAGAAATACGCCGCGGCGAACGGCGTGCCGGCGCGGCCGCTGTCGCACGAATCGCGGCACACCCTGATGCTGAACTACTGGCCCGGCAATGTGCGCGAACTGGAAAACACCATGCACCGCGCCGTATTGATGGCGAGCGGCGAGGAGATCGGACCCGAGGCGATCCTCACTCCCGACGGCGTGCGGCTCGACCAGCAGAGGAGCGCGCCGGCGGTGGCGCACGCGGCGTTCGCCGCCGAGCAGGTGTCGCGGGGTCTGGTCGGCCGCACCGTCGCCGAAGTCGAACGCGATCTCATCCTGGAGACGCTCAAGCATTGTCTCGGCAACCGCACCCACGCCGCCAATGTGCTCGGCATCTCGATCCGCACGCTGCGCAACAAGCTCAACGAATATGCCGCCGATGGCGTGCCGGTGCCGCCGCCGGGCGGCGGCGAGCCCCGCGCCGCGGCGTAGCGGGCGCCGATCCGCGCCCCGGGATACGCAAGCAAAATCACTCCGCGGCGCGGCGCGCGGCGACGATCTGGTCGGCGGTGCGGCCAGTGAGTTCGGCCATGTGATCGAACTTGAACGTGAAGGTGCCCGAGCCGGCCGTCGCCGAGCGGATTTCGATGATCAGATCGCCGATCTCCGCTTCCGGCATTTTGGCGCGGACCACGTCCCAGCCGTCCCAGCCCTCGCGGGTATCGAAGCCGAGGATTTGGCCGCGCCGGCCCGCCATCAGCGCGTTGATCTTCGCGGTGGCCTCGGACGGGCAGACGATCTCGACCAGATGGATCGGCTCGAGCAGCACCGGCTGGCACTGCGGCAGCGCTTCGGCGATGCCGAGCCGACCCGCCATGCGGAATGCCATGTCGGAGGAATCGACGGTGTGATAGGAACCGTCGACCAGCGCCACGGTGAGGTCGACCACCGGAAAGCCGAGCGGGCCGTGCTGGAGCGCGTCAATGACGCCTTCCTCGACCGAAGGAATGTAGTTGCGCGGCACCACGCCGCCGGTGATTTTATCCTCGAAGGAGAAGCCGGAACCGCGCGGCATCGGCTTGATGTCGAGCACGACGTCGCCGTATTGGCCGTGACCGCCCGACTGCTTCTTGTGACGGCCGCGCTGCACGGCGCCTTTGCGGATGGTCTCGCGGTAGCCGACGCTCGGCTGCCGCCGCTCGATGGCGACGCCGTAGCGGTCGCTCAATCGCTCGGTGGCG
>Ga0187784_10003548_pt1 | contig 12609 bp, 10 predicted proteins | sample 1015_SJ02_MP15_2_FD_132964 | JGI IMG/M metagenome (GOLD analysis project Ga0187784, IMG submission 132964) | Tropical peat soil microbial communities from peatlands in Department of Meta, Colombia - 1015_SJ02_MP15_20_MG | ecosystem: Environmental > Terrestrial > Soil > Wetlands > Peat | place... | reverse complement strand
GACGGCTTGAGGAAGATAGCCCAGCTTCTTATACTCCATGACCGACTGTGCCCCATGTCGTTTAGAAAGCTTTTTCTTATCCGGACCGAGGATCATCGGGACATGGCCGAATTGGGGGATGGGGTAACCCAGGGCTTGGTAAATCTGAATTTGGCGGGGGGTGTTGTTCAGATGGTCGTTTCCTCGGATGACATGCGTGATTCCCATGGTGGCATCATCCACGACCACCGAAAAATTATAAGTAGGGAGCCCGTCACTTCTCAGGATGATCAGGTCATCCAATTCCGTATTGTCAAATTCAACATGACCTTGAATCAGATCCTCCACCGCTGTCTTCCCTTCATCCGGGGAGAGGAAGCGGATGGCAGAGGGCCTTCCGGGAGGAAAGGATTTTCGATTCAGACAAGTTCGATCGTACTTGGGCTTGATCCCGGCCATCAGGGCAGCTTCCCGCTTTACCTCCAATTCCTCCGGCGTACAGTAACATCGGTAAGCCTTCCCCTCTTTCAAGAGTTTCTCTGCGGCCTCCTGATAGGATGAAATTCGTTGGGTCTGATAAAATGGCCCCTCATCCCAATCCATCCTCAGCCAAGTCATGGCATCCAAGATCACTTGGATTGATTCCTGGGTGGACCGCGCCGCATCGGTGTCCTCAATACGAAGGATGAAGACCCCTTTTTCATGGCGCGCCAGGAGCCAATTGAACAACGCGGTTCGTGCTCCTCCAATATGGAGGTCGCCCGTCGGGCTGGGTGCAAATCGTGTCCTCACCCGTGTCATGATTTCCTTAACCCTCACCAGGTTAAAAAGATTCGAGGATTCATGGGTTTCAGGGTTTGAAGGTGGAAAGTTGAAGGTGGAGTGTGGTTTGACCACTTTCCACCCTCTATTTTCTACTTTCTTATCCTCGACTCCCTGACCCCTTAAATCCTGCAGTTTTGCCTTATAAAAAAATCCCCCTCGGCCCCCTTTCATCAAGCGGGGTGGGGGGATGATGTTGCCCGTTCAAGGATTTAAATGAGATCCTCAATTGCCTTAAGCGCCTCGTCCAGTTTTTCTGAATCGGTCCCTCCTGCCTGCGCAAAATCAGGGCGACCGCCTCCGGTCCCTCCAATACGAAGGGCAACCTTTTTTATCAACTCATTGGCGTTGAAACGGTGGGTGAGGTCCGAAGTCACTCCCATGACCAAGGAAACCTTATCCTGGCTCTGACCTCCGAGAAGAATGATGCCCGACCCAATCTTTCCCTTCAACTGGTCCACAAACTCTCTCATTCGCCTGGCGTCCTTCCCGTCCACCTTGGCCGATAAGAGTTTTACGCCTCTGATCTCTTTGACAAAAGGAAGAAGGTTCGAGAGCTCCTGATGGGACACCTTATCCTGAAAAGAAGAAAGCTCCCTTTCCAATTCTCTCTGCCTCTCAAGCAACCGCTCTATCTTTGAGGAAAGTCCGCCGGGAACAGACTTGAGAGAGGAAGCGATCTCCCAGAGTTCCCTCTCCTCTTCCTTAACGAATCGGTAGGCCCCTTCCCCGGTCAGGGCCTCGATCCTTCTCACCCCTGCGGCGACCCCCGATTCGCTCACAATTTTAAAAAGGCCAATGTCGCCCGTCCTCGAACTGTGGGTTCCTCCGCAGAGTTCCACACTGAAATCCGAGACCGTCACCACCCTGACTTTCTCACCGTACTTTTCTCCAAACAGAGCCATCGCTCCCGTTTGGAGAGCTTCTTCCACATTCATGATTTTCGTCTCTAATCTTAAGTTCTCTCGAATCTTCTGATTGACCAATGCCTCCACAAGCTCGATCTCTTCCTCTTTCATTGAAGTGAAATGCGTAAAGTCGAACCTCAACCGCTCGGGTGAAACGAGGGAGCCTGCTTGATGGACATGGTCTCCTAAAACTTCTCTCAACACGGCCTGAAGAAGATGGGTGCCTGTATGGTTCAGGGTAATCGCTTTTCGGCGTTCCTGGTCCACCCGAAGAACGGCCGATATCCCTTCTTTCACCCTTCCTCTCTTTACCTTCGCCTGATGGATGATCAACTCCTCCATAGGCTTGAGGGTATTCTCCACTTCCAAAGAGAATTCTTCATGAAAGATCACGCCTCGATCCCCTACCTGGCCGCCTGCTTCTCCGTAAAAAGGGGTCTTCTCCGTGACGACTTCGATCTCATCCCCTTCTACTGCAAAGGGGACGATTTCATCCCCTTTGATCAATCTCAGGACCCTTGATTCAGACTGGGTTTCTTCGTATCCTAAAAATGTCGTCCTCGTCCCTTCGTTCGCCAACCGTCGGTAGATCTCCTTTGTCTTTCCTTCACCGATCCCCTGCCACGCCTGCTTGCTCTTCTGCTTCTGTTCCTCCATCTGGGCCCTGAAGCCAGATTCGTCAAAACCCATCCCTCTCTCCTCAAGGATTTCCGCAGTCAGGTCGAGAGGGAATCCGAATGTGTCATAAAGCCTGAAGGCTATCTCTCCGGAGAGAATCGCTTTGCCTTCCTTCTCAAGTTTTTCCAACTCCTCTCGCAGAATTTTCAGCCCTGAATCGAGGGTCTCAGAAAAACGCTCTTCCTCATTTTGGATGACCTTGGAAATGAAGGCTTCCGTCTCCCGTAGCTCCGGATAAGCCCCTTTCATCAGATCCGCCACTTTGGAAACAGTCCGATAGAGAAAAGGACCATCCATTCCGAGCATCCTTCCATGGCGCATTGCCCTTCTCATGATCCGGCGAAGGACGTATCCTCGGCCTTCGTTGGAAGGAAGAACGCCATCGCTGATCAGAAAGGTAGTTGCCCGGCTGTGATCAGCGATCACTCGAAGGGAGGTATCGGTTCGGCCATCCTGTCCGTAAGAAACATGGCCGATCCGCTCGATCTCTTTAAAGAGCGGGGTAAAAAGATCGGTCTCGTAGTTGCTTTTCACTCCTTGAAGGACGGCAGAAATCCTTTCCAGGCCCATGCCGGTATCGATACAGGGTTTGGCCAGAGGCTGGAGCTTACCCTCTGAATCACGATTGAATTGCATGAAAACGAGGTTCCAGAGCTCCAGGAATCGGTCGCAATCGCATCCCACGCGACAGTCGGGGCGGCCGCAACCGACGTCCTCGCCTTGATCAATCACGATCTCCGAACAAGGGCCGCAGGGCCCTGTCTCACCCATCGCCCAGAAATTGTCTTTTTCCCCTAACCGGACAATTCGATCTCCCGGAACCCCAACTGCTCTCCAGAGGCGAAAGGCTTCATCATCGTCTAAATAGATGGTGATCCACATCTTCTTCGCAGGTAACCCCCATTGGCGCATGAGGAGATCCCATCCCATTTGAATCGCCTCTTTCTTGAAATAGTCCCCAAAGGAGAAGTTCCCTAACATCTCAAAGAAGGTGTGGTGCCGGGCCGTTTTTCCAACGATCTCTAAATCATTATGCTTTCCGCCGGCACGAACACACTTTTGGGACGTCGCGGCCCGTTTATAGTCCCGGGTCTCTTCGCCTAAAAAAACACTTTTGAATTGGACCATTCCGGCATTGGTGAAAAGCAGGGTGGGATCGTTTTGGGGAATCAATGAGGAGCTTCGAACAATCCGGTGTCCCCTCTCCTCAAAGTAATTGAGAAAGGCCCTTCGAATCTCGTCAGAGGTCATTGTTTAAAACCTGTTCCCCTTCGGCCATCCGTTTTTGAATCCAAGGGCCTCGCGACCTTCGACTTCTTCTCTTCCTCTTTAACCATCTCCTTCTCTTTCTCCAGCATCTCGAAATCTTCCCAACCGGCGTCGCTCGCGGCGAGAATTCCCTTTACCCTCAGAGCAAAGTCATCCGGATTGGTGCAGTGTTTGAGGGCTTCATCATAAGTCACCAACCTTTCCTTCATTAAATACATCAGTGACTGATCGAAGGATTGCATTCCGTAGCTGGTGGACCCTCGGGCGATGGCGTCATTAATCTCATTGGTCTTATCCTTCTCCACGATGCACTCCCTCACCCTTGCTGTGGAGACCAGGACTTCCACCGCAGGGACTCTTCCCATTCCATCCACCCTGGGCACCAACCTTTGGGAGATCACACCTTTTAGAACACCCGAGAGCTGAAGCCTCACCTGTTTTTGATGATACGGGGGAAAGACGGAGATGATTCGAGTGATCGTCTCCGTGGCGTTTAATGTGTGGAGCGTCGACAGGACCAAATGCCCTGTCTCCGCAGCGGTCAAGGCTGTTTCGATCGTCTCAAAATCCCTCATCTCCCCCACCAAGATCACATCCGGGTCCTGCCGGAGGGCCACTCTTAAGGCACTGGAAAACGTGCTGGTGTCTGAGCCGATCTCCCTCTGATCCACGATCGATTTCTTGTCTTCGTGGATAAATTCAATGGGATCTTCAATAGTGATGATGTGGCAATTTCGTTCATTGTTGATGATATCAATCATCGCGGCAAGGGTCGTGGACTTTCCGCTTCCGGTTGTCCCTGTCACGAGAATGAGACCCCTCTGCTCAAGAGAAATGCTTCTGAGCACAGTAGGGAGATGGAGCTCCTGCAAGCCCTTGATCTGATAAGGCACGATGCGAAGGGCAATCCTGAGCTTTCCTCTCTGCTGGAAGACATTGACTCTAAATCGCCCCATGCCGTAGACCTCATAACCCATATCCACTTCGCGATTCTTGATAAACCGCTCCTTCTGCCAATCGTTCATCAGACCGAAAGCCATCTTCGACAAATCATTATGATCGAAGGGTTTCGACTGGTTCCAGGGTCTCAGGGTTCCGTTCACCCTGAAGATCGGGGGAGCCCCTTCCTTGATATGAACGTCAGAGGCTTCCTGGGAAAGGGCTTCCAAAAGGATCTGATTCAAATCCATCTTCTACTCCTTTCTGATCTCATCCTATCGATCCCGCTTTGGCAATGCGAAAGTTTTCAAGGAGTTCTTTCTCCATCTGGTCCAGGACCTTCGGATTCTCTTTTAGGAACTGCTTTGCGTTCTCCCTCCCCTGACCGATGCGTTGGCCGCTGTAGGTATACCAGGTTCCGCTCTTCTCAACGATATTCTTTTCCGCAGCCAGGTCGAGGACATCTCCCTCCCTTGAAATACCCTCTCCGTGAATCAGGTCGAACTCTACCTCTTTGAACGGAGGGGCCACCTTATTCTTCACCACACGAACCCTTGTGCGACTCCCGATCACGTCCTGGCCCTGCTTGATGGAAGCAATTCGTCGAATGTCGAGCCGGACGGAGGAGTAAAACTTGAGGGCATTGCCTCCGGTGGTCGTCTCCGGATTTCCGAACATGATCCCGATTTTCATTCGAATCTGGTTGACGAAGACCACGATCGTATTCGACTTGCTAATCGTGGCCGTCAATTTTCTCAGGGCCTGAGACATCAGCCTGGCCTGAAGCCCCATATGGGCGTCGCCCATATCTCCTTCAATCTCCGCTTTGGGAACCAGGGCGGCGACTGAGTCGACGACGATCACATCCACGGCGCCACTCCGAACCAGAATCTCTGTAATCTCCAATGCCTGTTCTCCGGTGTCGGGCTGGGAGATGAGAAGATCGTCGATTTTAACACCCAACTTCTTTGCATACTGAACATCCAAGGCATGTTCTGCATCAATGAATGCAGCAACCCCTCCCTTCTTCTGCGCTTCCGAAACGACATGGAGTGCTAAGGTCGTCTTGCCCGAGGCCTCGGGGCCGAAAATCTCCACCACCCGTCCTTTTGGCAATCCTCCAACCCCTAGGGCAAGATCTAAGGAGAGGGAACCTGTGGAGATGATGGGAATCTCTCCGAGCACTGCATCCGCACCCAATTTCATGATGGCGCCTTTCCCGTACTGCCTTTCGATCTGGGTGACGGCTAATTCCACAGCCTTGCCTTTACTCGAATCTACCTTCGTCTCGGCTTTCGTTTCCCCTTTTGTCATCGAATCCCCCTCTCCCGCGTAAGCGGGGCAAATTCCGGGCTCCAAATTACAAATCCCAAATAAATTCCAAATTTTAATACCGAACGGCCGAACGGTTTTCTCTTTCGCATTTTGAATTTCCGTCATTGGGAACTATTTGTCATTTGGTGCTTGGGATTTGGTGCTTATTCTTCATCTCCCTCCTAATTTCATCTCTTTCAAGGGTGTATAAATCGGACCCAAAGGTTTCAAGTCGCTTTTGAATAAGACCACCCTCTCCACTTGAAGATCTCCAAACTCCTCCTCTTTATGTTTCTCTATCCTTTCCACCAAATCTCCTTTTCCCCCGGTCGATCTCACCCTTCCCAGGGTTAGGTGAGGGTGGAAGGAACGATCTTCAGGTTGAAATCCAATCTTTTCTAATTGGGTCTCTATCTGTTTCTGAAGCGAGGTGAGGGCTTCCCCCTCCTCCACCAATCCCATCCAGATCACCCTCGGGTTTTTCAATTGGGGGAAGGCCCCTACGCCTCGAACCTTGAGAGAAAATCGTGAGGTGCCCTGGATGGGCTTTTCAATTGATCTGAAGATGGTATCAATCCTCGCCTCTTCAACGTTTCCAAAAAATTTGAGCGTGAGGTGGATCTTTTCAGGACTCACCCACCGCACATCTGCATGACCTAACCTTAAATCTGCCTGAACCTCCTCGATCTTTGTGAGGATCGGTTTCGGAAGCTCAATGGCCAGAAAGGATCGGATCAATCAAGAACCCTTTCCTAATTCCCCGACTGCCCCCTTTGGCAAAGAAAGTCGGGGGGGGATTATTCATGGTCGATGGTAACACAATTTCAGAAAAAGTGAAATAGAAAAGCGGTCAAAAAAAGGGCCTGTCGCACTATGGAGACAGGCCCTTTCCTCTTCAAAAATCAATCTCTTACTTCCAATAGCGATCGTTCATAAGCCGTTCTTCAATATCGATTTTATAGAACGCTTGAAGGGGCATGAATGCCTCTCTATCCTTGCCGTAAACCTCTTTCAGGGCACTTCGAACGACCTCGACCCCTTTGGGCGTCATCTTTCCCAGAGGCGGACGGAATGGTCCAGAGGGCAATCCAAGACCTCTCATCATCGTCTTGATCGCCAAAGGATTTCTAAATTTACACGGGACCTCAAATCCTTCATAAGATTCAATGGTATTGACTGTCACCACCTTGAAGAGAGGATCCAAAATATTCTTCATCCGATTGGCCCTCTCCGTATTTCCATCCCTTATCGCTTTGACCATCTCGCCCACGGGACCTGGAAGGATATTCGATACGACTGAAATCACACCTGAAGCACGAATGTCATTCCGTATCATCATCTCAAAGGTTTTGTCATCGTCGCCGGAAAGAATATCAAAGTCTTCCCCACACAGGCTTCTGGTCTTAGCCATCCGCTCGAGGTCCGCCGTTGCCTCTTTCACGGACCTCACATTCTTAAACTTGCGATGAAGAATGGCCAGGTCCTCCACCTCCAACTTCGTCCCTGTCCTTCCGGGAATGACATATGGCACCACGAACGCCTTCCGGAATGTCTTGGCTATCACTTCATAATATTGCGTTCTCATCTCAAGGGAGGAGGGCCCATTGTAATAACAGTCTACCAGCAGCACTCCCTGGGCCCCTACTTCAACGGCATGTTTTGATCCCCTCATCGCCTCCCTGGTTGAATTTGACCCCGTGCCTGCAACAACAAAGACTTTATCTTTTGCTAGCTTAACGGTCTTCGTAATCACACGGTCATGCTCCCTCCAGTCCAGCGTTGGAGATTCCCCTGTTGTTCCGGTGGGGACAAGATTCGCCCCATTCTCAATCTGAAATTGAACATTCTTCTCCAGGCCGTCAAAATCGACCTCGCCCTTCCGATTAAACGGGGTCGCCATAGCTGTCCAACAACCCTCAAACCTCTCAAGTTTCATCAAAGCCTCCTCCTCTCGTAGCGCCCGTATTTACTGGGGGCGAAGTAATCATCGACGGTAAATATCGACGATTCTTCTATTATGAAGGAAATGTGTAAAATTTCAAGAAGAAAAGATTCACAAACTCATTTTTTTCCTGACACCTGTATAAAAATACAGTATAAGGGATTTAACTCGAACTTTTTGATGTCTGACCATGGTGACGAAACAATCTGTATTAACAAAACGCCAAACAGAAATCTTAGGTTTTATCAAAACCCATATTCAATATTCGGGCTTTCCTCCCACGATCTCTGAAATTCAAGGACAATTCTCCTTTAAATCCCCGAATGCTGTTCAGGAGCACTTAAAGGCCCTCGTGCAGAAAGGTCATATTCGGCGGACCCCAAATCAGTGGAGAGGATTGGAGCTTGTGGTCTCCAACAAGAACGGGGAGGAAACTGCCAAATATTCCACAGTTTCGGTCCCGATGATTGGCCGGGTTACCGCAGGACTTCCCATATTGGCTGAAGAGAATTTCGAAGGGACGATTTCCGTAGATCGCTCCCTCGTTGGCCGGGCCACGAGACTCTTTGCGCTTCACGTGCGTGGCAATAGCATGATAAAGGCTGGCATCTATGACGGAGATATTGCCATTGCCCAACAGCAATCCGTTGTAGATCATGGAGACATTGTTATCGCTTTACTGGGCGACGAACCCACGGTAAAAAGGCTTTATCGCAAGAACAAGATTATCCTTTTGCGCCCGGAAAACGATACAATGCAGCCTATAAAGGTTAGCGAAGGAAGCGACCTGAAAATCTTGGGCAAAGTCATTGCGACATTGCACCGTATAGGAAACCAGAGAGCGGCCTAATATGCAGAATTTGAATCTTCAGCAGGCATCTCTTCCTCAGTCTCAGATAGGCGACCAGAGAACCTACACCTCTCCTCAGACTTTTGAGGGATTGGCGTCCTCTTTGGTTGAGCAGAGACAGATGCTAGAGATAAAATATGCGCGGCTCTTGCAAGAAAAACCTGACTACCGCAAGCTGGTGACCTATGTTCCTAACAAGAAATTGCCAGTGTACAATTGGTTCAAATATAAAGAAGGGTTTTCGCAGCAGCTTGTCTCTAAACTTCTTCTCGATTGGAAAATATCTAAGGATGAAATCATTCTCGATCCCTTTGCTGGATGCGGCACAACTTTGCTAGCCTCCAAAGAGTTTGGTTACAAGGCTGTGGGACTAGATATTCTTCCCGTTGCCGTCTTCGTTGCAAAGGTAAAACTCCAGGATTGGCCCGACCTCAGTTCACTTCACGATGCCATCGAATCGCTTTTGGATAAGAAATATAAGCAATCAACTTTATCCTTCCCCAAAATTGGTATTATTGATAAAGCATTTCCCAAAAAAGTTCAGGATGAGATCTTGTTCTACAAAGAGTGCATCTCAGAATTTGAAAAGCCCGTACAAGATTTTTTAATGCTCGGTTTGATTAGCATCCTCGAACAGGTTAGCTATACTTCCAAAGATGGCCAATTCTTGAGGTTGGTAGATAGGAATATTCCTCCTGTCAAGAAGACTCTAAGAAGTCAACTAATCGAAATGCTTGACGACCTTTACCACCAGCAACAGGTTTTGTTTAAGGGTGGCAAAGCCAAAGTTGAAATCCTACAAGGCGATGCGAGAGAAGCAGACCTTCCTAAAAAATACTGGGGAAAGATCGGGGCTGTCATTACCTCGCCACCTTATTTGAACCGGTACGATTATTCCCGTACCTATTCTCTTGAGTTATGCACGCTCTTCGTCGATCAGTTCTCCGATCTGAGAAATATCAGACATAGCCTCTTGAGGTCTCATATAGAATCACGGGAGCATGAGGGAAAAGAAATAAGCCTGCCTGCTTTGAATGAAATTTTGAAAAACCTAAAAACGAAAGACCTGAACAACGATCGCATTCCGATCATGATTAGAGGTTATTTTGAAGATATGAACCTAGTCATCAAACAGCTGGCACATTATTTGAGACCGGGTGGCCTTATCGCTCTTGTTGTAGCAAATGCCCGCTTTGAAGGGGAGCTCGTTCCAACCGATCTGATCCTGTCCGAATTGGCCGAGCTTCATGGCTTCAAGACTGAAGGCGTATGGGTAACCCGCTACAAAGGGAACAGTTCGCAGCAGATGGGCCGTTACGGACGTATTCCAGTAAGAGAAAGCATCGTTTTCTGGAGAAAACCTAATTGAGCCCAACCCGAAAGAGAAAATCTCAAAGCTCTTCCCTCACCGATGCCCTTCTTAAATCGTATATTGCAAGGGCAAAGCTCTTCTATTCAGTCTTGTAGAAGAAGAATATTCCCAACCTTTTTGAAAGAGTAAAACAGTTAGCCACAAACAAATTGACATGGAACCTTTCGAACCTTGGGATTCTGGATCAAGCCTTTTCGATTGTCAACAAAGCCTCTATTGAGCCAGCCCATATCTTTTGCAATCCCTCTGTAATTGAACAAGAGCCTGATCTCCTGGGATATTACCGAAACTTGGCTGCTTTATCTCAGAAGGGGTTGAGTCAAATTCTTTCAGGACGAGTTCATAAGTCCGGTAAAGAAGATAGCCGCGAGAGGTTACGAGCAACTGTCCGGATATTGAACCAGATTATCTCAAGTGTGATTATCGATGCCAAAGGGTTCTCTTTATCGCTTGCACAAAATACCATTCTGAGTGAGATGGGAACAGAGATTCAGGGAACGTGGGTGAATATCATCGGACAGGGGGCTGCCAAGGCGGTTGAAGGAATTATCCATGACTATGCCCAGGCAGGAGGGTTCATTTCTTCGACCGAAAAGAAAGAGGTGTCTGTCTCAGGCAAAAAGCGGAAGCAAATTCATCTGGTTTTAACCAACGACTGGCGCATCGTTTTCTCAGCAGAGCCCGACGTTGCCATCAAAGATCCAAAAGGTCGGCTCCAGGTCGCTATCGAAATTAAAGGGAGCATGGACAAGGCAGGCGCACAAACGCGCTTAGGAGAAGCAAAGAAATCTTTCGCTAAAGCGAAGGCAGAAAATGCCCACTGCAGCACCATTTATCTTGCCAGTTGTTTCACGGACGCTGTTCTCTCCCAATTGAAGACAGAGCGCGAAGTCGATCTTCACTTTAACTTGATCGAAATCCTCGCAGACAAAGCCAAAAAGATACAATTCCTGAAAGAGCTATTCCATTACCAGATCAGAATTGAATAGTTGCCAAAACTTATGAACCGTCCTGGTTTGAACTTTCAAGACCTGGCATCGTATCTTTTTTTAAGATTGGAAGACGTTCTCTCAAGGAAACCAATAAATAGAGGGCAGTGGTGATGATTCCCAGTAATATAGCAAGAGACCACATCCTCAAGGCGATTAGGGAAATAGATGGTCAGGGCGTTCCGCGGGGCAGAAGCTCAAGAAAATTCCTTCTTGTGTTCAAGGGCAAGGAATACCCTCCGAAATAATCGGCCTTCTGGATAGATAATAGTGGAGCGCTTAATCTTTTTTCCCAGGGGCATGGTTCGGAGAACCCACCTAAGTCGCTAAATAACTTGGGCCGAGTGAGGATCTGAAGGATTTTAAGTTATATCTTGCAATCTGACGCTTCGTCGGAGTTACTGCGAAGGTGGTAGAATATCCGGGCGATGGAAAATGGAAATCGTTATTTTCAGGCCTTAATGCCTGCTTTTTCAAGCAGTATTTCATGAAAAAACTGAAGGGCCTTCTCAGTGGCTTTTTCTTTGATCTCTCTTCGGTTCCCCTTTAAGTTTAATTTCTTGACCCAAACCTTTCTTCCTTTGGCCAATCCAATAAAGACTCTCCCTACCGGACTCCTCTTTGTACCACCTGTTGGTCCTGCCACACCCGCGGTGGATAATCCGAAAGTCGTATCGAACGTTTTTCGGACTCCCTGAGCCATTTTCTTCGCCACCTGGGGACTCACAGCCCCGTACTTCTTTATATAATCCAGTGGAATCCCTAAATGCTCTGCTTTCGATTCGTTGCTGTAGGTCACCATTCCTCCCTCAAAGTAGTCCGAGCTTCCTGATACATCTGTGATACGATCGCAAACCAGTCCTCCGGTGCAGGATTCTGCAATGGCAAGGGTCCATCCCCTTTTTCTCAAGAGATCTCCGATGGCCTTCTCTAGGGGATTCCGCATTATTTTCACCCCCCCGAACCATGTGAGGTTCTGAGCATTGCCTTGCACCACATGGGGTGCAGGGCTCATCCTATCCCTCTCCCTCCAGGGGAGAGGGCGAAGTAGAAAATGATTCGAATAATAATATTCGAGTAGACTCCTGCGATCGCATCGTCCAAGACGACTCCGTATCCTCCCTTCAATCTTTTTTCCAAACGGCGGATGGGAAAGGGTTTGAGAATATCGAAAAACCTAAAGAGAAAAAAACCCATGATGATAAAGCGCAGCGTTTTGGGGACCCAGAGCATGGTGATGAGAAAACCGATGATCTCATCGATGACGATCCGCTGGTCATCTTTTTTCCCTAAGAACCTCTCGGCATTGTCTGAAATCCAAACGGAGAGGAAGAAAAAAACGATCAGAGTAATCTCATAGAGGGGTGAAGGAATTTTCGAAAGAAAGTAATAGATGGGGATCGCGATCAGGGTTCCCAGAGTCCCTGGGGCGACGGGAGAGTAACCGACCCCGAAGCCAGTTGCAAAAAAGAGGAAGAACTTCTTCAAAATGAGTACCTAACAACCTTGAGCAGGGTGGGCGCCCTCTAAAATCCCAAATCACAAAT
>Ga0187784_10003547_pt1 | contig 12610 bp, 9 predicted proteins | sample 1015_SJ02_MP15_2_FD_132964 | JGI IMG/M metagenome (GOLD analysis project Ga0187784, IMG submission 132964) | Tropical peat soil microbial communities from peatlands in Department of Meta, Colombia - 1015_SJ02_MP15_20_MG | ecosystem: Environmental > Terrestrial > Soil > Wetlands > Peat | place... | reverse complement strand
TGCGCTTGCCTTTTTCCTCAATTCCTCAAAGACGTTATTGCTTTTCTCTTTATCCCAAAAACTTACGAAATTTTCGTAGTATTTTTTTCTTTTCTCTTTAATTTTATCGATGAACTTGAGAAGGTCTTGATTGCCCTCGGCGGTTGTTTTTTCGTTTTCTTGGAATGTCGCGGTTTCTTTTTCGATCTCGTTTATGAATTTTGGAACAAGTTCGATCCATACGTCGCAGTCGTGCATTTCCCCAAGCATGTCTTGAAAATTTTTCATCATTTCTATCTCTTCCACAAATTCTTCTTGGTAAAGCGGCGCAAACGTTTCCATGGTATATCGAAGCCATTTTGCTCGAATTCGCATTTCATGGTGTTTGAGGATTTCGTTTTCCTTATGGACGCAGTTTTCCATGGCGAGGAAATCGTCGAGTTTTGGCGATATCTTCCAGAAGGCTTTTTCGCGAACGGCGAACAAGTCAAAGGAGGCACTTGCTGTTTCCCTGATAATTTGTTCGCAGTAATAGGACATCTGCTGCAGAACCCTTGACTCTTTAAGCTCTTGTAGTCCATTACTTATGTTCGATTGCATGTTTCTTCTTTGGTCAATGTGGCACTCGAGCAGAACCCCAATTCCCGTTTTCGGCTCGGTAGGTTGAAGCTGTTTGATGTAGTCATTTATGACGGAGATCTGAACATCCAAGTCTCTTGCGGCGCCGAGGAACTTGGTTACTTTCTTGATTTCATTTAGCCATTTTTTGTAACGTTTTTTTGGAAAACATTCTCTAAAAAGAGGCATAGCGGCTCTTACTCTGCGCGAAGTAACTCGCATTTTATGCACGTACTCTATGTCCTCGTTTTTTTCAACCCCCTCTATCTGAGCTTCCATCGTAGGAAGAAGTTTCGCGAGGGCTTCAGCCCCGAAACGGCAGTAGCAATATTCTGTCGTGGAGCTGTTAGGGTCAAAGCGAATGCTCATTTAAAGACCTCGATGTGATAAACAAAGCTTGCGCGTTTTTTATCTCTTTCATCCGGCATAACTCTTTCGTAAACGGTGTCTGAAAGTGCTATATAGTTGCTCATTCCACTACATTGGAAATAGTTAAATCTCTCATAATGGTTCTTAGTGAATTATGAATTCTAAAACTTTAATCGAAACAGGATTCGCCGAATGGTTCCCTCTGAAAACGCTAACACACTCAAAGTTGCCTTCAGACAAAGGTAGCGTCATCGTAATAGTGGATCAGGAACTCTCAGGAAAACCTGAATCTGACATTCTATACATAGGACGCACAAAAAAACCCGTCAAAAGAATACTGGGCGGATATTTGGCAGGATACGGAGGAAAAAACACTAAAAAGATCAACCAGATGCTTTTCGCGGAAGGCTATATAGAAAAGGCTGCCATAAGCTGGATGCAAACCGACAAACCAAGAATTATGCAAGAAGAATTACTCGCCAAATTCAAAGAAGAACACGGTGAGCTCCCAATATGGAACACCAAAAAGAAAATCAACGTTAAGCCCAAAGTAACTCCAGCTTTTAAGCACAAGAAAGCTCCGGCTTTAAAGACCAAGGCCGCCACACTAAAAGCCACAGCCGCCTCGGTAGCAAAGCCCAGTCCCAAGCCAAAAATCGCTTCAACTAAAAAACTAGCAGCAAGGGCAGAAATGCCACCCAAAATGGAACAGTCAAGCAAAGAAGAACCTGCTCCTGCAACGCCGGAAAAGGCAAAGACCTCAGATACCGAAATGAAAACTTAAAATAAAGATCACGGCTGACTTCTTCTTTCCTTTTTTCTTTTGATTAGTGAATCTCTTGTTTCAATAACAGGTTTTCCGAGTAAGCCACCATATTTCGTTGTTGGTTACCCAACGCATGGCAATTTGGCGATTTTTTTTGGGTTGGTTATCTTAAATGTACAGCTCTTTGATTGAGAGGGCAGATATTATTAGGCAGCATAACCTATTCTCAATGAGGTTGTTTTATATGTCGATGGATTCCGAGGATTTCAAAGTGCCGCCCGGCAAAAAGACCAGTTTGAAAGATTTTGATTCGGGTTGGGTTCCGAAATGGGCTAAGAAAAAGGAAGAGGAAGAGGGCAAAAAAGCAGTAAAAGAACAGGCATTAGATATGCTTGAAGCGAATAGGCAGAAACTGATTGAAATGCAGGAGTTGCTTTGGGCAAGCAGCACCTATTCTATGCTGATAATTCTTCAAGGGATGGACGCGGCTGGAAAAGATAGTGCAATTCGTCATGTTATGTCTGGGGTTAACCCTCAGGGCTGCCAAGTTACTGGTTTCAAAACTCCATCTGAAGAGGAACTGAATCATGATTTTCTATGGCGTAACTCGAAAGCTCTTCCAGAAAGGGGAAGCATCGGCATTTTCAATCGTTCATACTATGAAGATGTGCTCATCGTTAAGGTTCGTCCAGAGGTTTTAGAAAAAACCAAGCTGCCACCTGAGGTAGAGGGAAAGCAGTTCTGGTCTCAACGGTATGAGGACATAAACATGTTTGAACGGCACTTAGTTCGGAACGGCATGGTGATTTTGAAATTTTTTCTCCATGTCTCAAAGAATCAGCAGAAACAGAGGCTGCTTAAACGTCTCGATGACCCTGATAAAAATTGGAAATTTTCATTGACAGACCTTTCAGAACGATCAAAATGGGCTGATTACATGGACGCATACGAAGAAATGCTTAACCAGACAAACACTGAATGGGCGCCCTGGTATGTTATACCCGCAGATAAGAAATGGGTAACCCATGGAACGATCTCTGAGATTATAGTCTCCCAAATTAAAAAGCTGGATTTGAAATATCCCGTTTTAAGCAAAGAACAACACGAAGCCTTGGAAAAAGCAAAAACTGAACTGGAAAAAGAATAAACACACAAAACCGAAAAAAGTGAAAAATAGCGCTTGAAGGATGCGGCTTTACTGTATATTTTGTGTAACGGTGCATTTAGCATACAGTTGTTTCTCAAAAGCTTCATAGAACGCTTGCCGATTTTGGATAATGCTCCATTCTTCAAGGCTGCAGTCTGAGTCGGAATAAAATGATAGCAGCACTTGGTCTTTATTGACTTTGATGAATTCTGCATTCTTAACAAGTCCACAGTGGCTTCGGTCAAGCTTTTCTGCAAATCGGAGAAATGTTGAAAGAATTGCAATGGTTTCATTGGTTTTTTCGTCTAATCCCGTGATTTTCAATGCTTTTTTGGAAGGTAACTTTTTCCTGTGGAAACGTGCTATGTTAGCCATTATTTGGGTTTCTCTCGGGTCGAAACCAAGAAGCTCGGCGTTGCTAATGATATAGTGGGAATGAAGTTGATGGTCATTGAATGAAAGAAAATCGCCTACATCATGCAGCATTGCTGCATGCTTCAATAGTTCTCTCTCTGTCTCACCCAAATTGTGCAGCCCAATTTGTTTTGCGCTATCGAAAAGCTGCAACGCCAAAGAAGCCACAGTTTCCGAATGTTTCTCATCGAAGTTGCAAGATCTGCCTAAATGCAAAACGCTCCTGTTTCTCATCGGTGACTTTTGTAGCTCTCTAAAACCCTCGAAATTCGCCAGATATTCAACAAGCAGACCATCTCGCAGTTCTCTATGGGTAATGCAGATTTCTTCCAAACCAAACTCTTCCATGATCGCTTCAATTATAGCTGCACCAGCGATTAAGATATCAGCTCGATAGGGATTGATGGCTGGTAGTTTTTTTCTTTCTTCAAGAGGAAGCGAGTACAGAATCGGCGCTAACTTTTTGAGGTTCTTTCTTGATAGAGTGAGAAAACCACCATTGCCGTTTTTCTTGAAAAGCTTGTTTGCTATTTCTGCCAAGTTTATGACTGTGCCTGATGATCCCCACGCACGCCTGACGCCGTACTCGAGGACCCTCGCTTTGGCTGCTTGAACCTTCTTGCAAGCGTAATTTTTTATCTCTTTGTACACATCGCTTTCAATGGGTCCAGTCCAGCCTTCGCCGATGAATTGAGTTGTTAACCTGATTGCTCCCAACTTTAGACTGTTCGCGTAGAAACATTCATGCTGGTTCCCAATGGCAATTTCGGTGCTGCCCCCTCCTAAATCTAAGAAAATAGCCTTTTCTTCCCTGATATCTATTCCGCTTGAAACGCCTAGCCAAATCAGGCGGGCTTCTTCTTGTCCCGAAATTACGTGTACGCTGAGTCCTGTTTCTACAAGAAGTTTTTGAAGAAATTCGTTTTGGTTTAGCGCTTCTCGAATAGCCGAAGTTCCCACGGCTATTATTTCAGTTGCGCCGTAAGTTTTTGCGAGGTCAGCGAATTTTCCGCAGACAAAAATGGCGCGTTCCATTGCGTCTGGTCGCAGAATATTGTCCATGAATTCTTGCTCGCCAAGCCTGATAACTTCTTTTTCTTGGCTGACGATAGTGTAGGAGAAATTTGGGTTTATTCTCACCACTAAAAGTCGCACGGCATTTGTGCCTATGTCGACGAATCCAATTACGTGCCCAGCAGTTTTTAATATCGCTTCCATACCAGCACCATTTCTCTATTGAAGACACTTTCAAACAAATCCTTCTTCTTATTAAAAGCCTGCTCTTCAAGTATCGATTCAGTTTCCGACACATAATCCACGGATACTGTTTCTGTTTCAACTTTGATATTTAATCTTTTTACAATTGACTGGTGCGTATAATCTAGACTATCGGCTAAGCGGAGAATACTGGCCAAAACCTTTACTTTGTGGATGGTGACGCTGTCCAGAGTTGTAAGATTGTAATGTTTCGGTTTGGGCAAACCTTTGCGGTGGTATCGGGCTATGCTTGCCACAATTCTTCTTTCCTTAGATGTGAGTGGCAGTCGCGTGTCGTTGAGGATGAGCTTGGCTGATTCTTTATTGTGACCTTTTCTGTTTTTTGATAAGCCTATATCATGCAGAATTGCGGCGCATTCAAGCCAGCATCGTTCCCGCTCGCTCAACTGATGCAAATTGATTAAACCATCAAAGAAGTCTAAAGCAAGTCGAGTAACCTGCGTGAAATGTTCAGTATCCTGCCAGTAGGTTTTCGAAATCTCCTGGGAGACATCTGAAATTTCTTTGCAGTTTTGAACCATGTCGTCTTTCTTGGTTTCATCTTCCCCCACAGTAATATCGAGAGATACGCCGCGAAGAAGCATCTGAGCAAAACTTTCAGGCAAACCTTTTTTTCTAAGAGCGTCCGCAACAGCTTTAACATCATAGTCTAGCCGAATCAATTCAACATTGAAGGGGTTAAAGCCTAAGATTGCATAAGCTGCCTGAGGATTTCCGTCGCCAGGTCTTCCCACACTTCCAGGGTTGATGAAACTGAATCCGTTTGCTTGTCTCCAGAATTGATCATGTGAATGTCCAACGATTATCACCTGAGCTTTTGCAGCCTCAGCAAGAGCTTTTAGCTGCTGAACTGGCGTGTCATGGTAAATATGCTCTTCGATCGACTGGGGACTTCCATGTGTTACAAACAGTTTTTTGCCTGCAACCTTAAGCCTAAGTTCAGTCGGTAAGGAATGAAGATAACCTGCGCATGACTTTGCTAGCTCTTTTCTGGTAAACTCCAGAGCAATTTTTTTTTCGCCTTTAGCTTTGGACTTGCCCTCGATAACTTCTAAGTCATAGTTTCCTGCGATGCTTAAAACATTTTTTTCGCATAACATCTCTATTACTTCATTCGGATAGGGACCGAACCCTATCGAGTCACCGGCATTGAGAAAAATCTCTACACATCGTCGTTCAGCATCTTCGAACACTTTTTCTAGCGCTTGCAGGTTGGCATGAACATCAGACAAAACAGCAATTTTAACGTCGGGATTTTCTAGTAGTTGTTTTGTTTTTGCTTTAGTCACGGTTAATCTAGCGTTGATTGTCTTTCTAAGTTTAACAAAAAAACCATTGCTTTTATTTTTATTCCAAAAGCCAACGAATTGGCTATAGTGGCTTCTTCGTTGATCTTTAATATAAGCTAAAAACTTGAAAAGTGCCTTCTCAAATTTTGTGATATCTCCTTTTTTGTTTTCTTTTGATTTTATTTTATTTTTTGCTTTGTCGATGAATTTAGGTATATAATCTTCCCAAACAACGCAATCATGCATTTTTCCCAGTACATCTTGAAAAGCTGTTATTGTTTCGATCTCTTTTGCGAGTTTGTTCTTGTAGAGTGGAGCGAAGACTTCCATGGTGTAGCGGAGTTTCTTGGCGTTTATTCTCATCTGGTGGTGCTTTAGCTTTTTATTTTCCAAGTAAACGTATTTTTCCATCGATAGGAAATCGTCCAGTCTAAATGATATGTGCCGAGAAGCTTTTTCAAGCACCTGATTAGAATCAAAAGTGACGCTTGAATGTTCAGAAATGGTTTGTTCGCAAAACCTTCGAATATCCTGCAAAATGTCTGAGGCTTCTAGTTTCTCCAATCCGCTAACAACGGATGATTGAATGCTTTTTCTGCGATCTGCATGATCCTTAAGCAATGCTTCTAAACTTGCTTTTTCAGTTAGTGACGTTATTTTTCTATTATACTGCTCTATGAAGGCAATTTGAACATCAAGGTCTCTTGCGTTGGCAAGTAGCCGCGTGACCTTCTTTAATTGACTTACCCATTCTTTGAATTCTTTTTCTGGAAAGCAGGACCTGAAAAGGGGCAGCGCAGCTCTGAGTCTGCGTGAGGTAACACGCATTTTATGAACATATTCAATGTCATCGCTTTTCATCACACCCTCAATTTGGCCTTCAAAAACTGGGAGAAGTTTCAGGAGTGTCTCCGAGCCGAATTTGCAGTAGCTTGTGTCACTTTGGCCTGTTTGAGAATTAATTGGAGCGTTCATTCCAGATGCCTCTGTGCTGAATGAGCCACGCTTGAGAGTTGATGACTTTTTCGCCTTCTTTAGGTGTTACTCTCTCGTATGTTCCATCCGGCAGTAATCTTCTCGCTTTAACGTTGTCGTTAAGGTGGATTTTAAGCATGTATTCGAGTATGGCGCGGCGGAGCCGGGGGTCAGGCACTGACATTAGTACTTCAATTCTTTCATTGAGGTTCCTGAACATCATGTCTGAGCTGCCTACAAGCACTTCTTCTTCGGCATCATCATGGAAGTAATAGATTCGGGCATGTTCAAGGAAGCGCCCCACTATAGATATAACCGAAATGTTGTCGCTTATTCCTTTTATTCCCGGTCTCAAGCAGCATAATCCTCGGACGTTGAGGTCAATCTTGATTCCGGCCATCGATGCCCTATATAGGGCTTGAATAACTTCAGTTTCTTCTAAATTGTTAAGTTTGAAAGCCAAGTAGCCTTTGCCTGTTTTTTGGTGAAAACTTATTTCCCTGTCAATTCTGGCGAGAATTTCGCTCTTCAGAGATTTAGGTGCAACAAGAAGATGTTTAAATTCTTTCTCTTGAAGCCCGTTTATTATTATGTTGAAAAGATCTTCAAGTTCAGCTCCCACTTCAGGGTTTGCAGTTAGATATCCTATGTCGCCGTAAATTTTCGCTGTAACGGCGTTATAGTTTCCTGACCCGATGTGCGAGTATCTTACTAGTTTATCTCCTTCTTTTTTGACAATTAAGCAGAGTTTTGCATGAACCTTAAAATTGGGAAAATTATAAACCGTATTTATTCCACCTTGCCTAAGTTTTGAAACGAGCATGATGTTGTTTTCTTCATCAAATTTAGCTTTCAATTCAACTATTGCAGTTACCTTTTTGCCTTTCTCTGCAGCCTCTATCAACGCGCCAATAACCGGCGAGTTATGATCCATACGGTACATCGTTATGCAGATTTCTAATACATCGCTATCTTTAGCGGCTTCTCTTAGCAGATCAACAATTACTTCAAAGCCGTCGTAAGGGTGATACAGAACGAAGTCTTGTTTGTCGATGGTTGCAAACATATCCTTTTCAGGGGTCAAAAGTGGCGAAATGCACGGAAGAAAACTTTTATCTTTAAGTTCCGGACGGTTTATTTTAAGCATCTGCCAAAGGTCTACTAACCCCAGTGGCCCATCAAATTCGTAGATTAAATAATCCTGCAAGCCTAAGGCTACAGCTATTCCTTCTTTAATGACTGCCGGCACTTTCCTTTCGAATTCTAGCCTGCTTGGGAACCCAGCCTTTCTAGTCGATAGGCTCGCCTTTACAGAGTTGAGGAAGTCTGCTGACTCATCCATTAGAATGTTTATTTCTCCATTTCGTGTAAGTCTAAACTGGTACGCCGCCAGGTTTTTTTCATCTGGGAAAATGAGGTCTAAATTATTCACCATTAAATCTTCAACAAAAACAAAGTTATACTCTATTTCTTGGCTGTAAACGCTTTTTGGGATCCTTATCAGCCTTCCAAAATCTTCGGTCGGGACATCAACTAAGCAGTAAAAATCTTGCTTAGCAAAGCCCGACACATACAGTGTGACGTGAAGATTCTCAATCGCCGCGGCGGCATCGAGGCCTTCCTTATGAATTTTGACTAACGGGAGAATTGACTGCTGGAAGAAGTCACGAAGGTTTTTTTTGTCTTTATCTCCTAATTGGTTAAATTTCCAAATGAAAATTTTTTCTTTCGCTAGAGCAGGGAGAAGTTCGTTTCGCCAGCAAGAGGCATGCTTTTCGATTAGGGGCAGTATTTCTTTTCTTGTAGCTCCAATCTGCTCGATGGCTGTCATACCATCCATAGATTTTTCGTTAGATCCTGCCTTTACTTTTTTCATGAGCCTTGGGATTCGCGTCATAAAGAATTCATCAAGGTTGCTCCCGCAGATGGCGATGAATTTTACCCTCTCTAGCGAGGGATGCCACAGGTCTAGTGCTTCCTCAAGGACGCGTGTGTTAAATCTAATCCAGCTGAGTTCCCTGTTAATGAAGTAGGCTGGGTTATCTAGTAGTTTTTTCTGGCTCAAAGCATCGCTTAATTCTAAATCAAGAGTATTTGAAGCTGATAAGTGCATTCACCTGTTATATTATAATTTGTTTCAGCGTGGACAAATTATCTTGAGCTATAAAATGTTGTTTGTGACTTATCAAGAGATCTGTAGGAAAAGATCATTCCTCGCCGGAGCTGAGTTATTTACGTTCAGCGTTCGCGCTTCCTTGACAAATCATTAGATTCGGCGCATTTTGATTTGTGAACTGCGAAAGTCTCATATTCGAATAAGGGGACATTTTTGTGCATATCGCGATACCTTTGTTTCAATGGAAAAGAAGTTGCCATTAAAGACTCCGAAAATAGAATCTATAGTTATAAATAGACTATATAGTTAAAGTAATGAGCCACATTTAACAAAGAAAATTTTTAAACGCCCATTTAGCCTTTTTTGAAGGAATAATAACGGATTAATTCTTCAGTTGACCATGGCATACACTCTTCGGCTTTGAAACCTAAAAGAGCCGCATACTTGTGTATTAAATCAGTGTTTTCAGCTTCTATTTCCATAAACTCAGGAATATACTCGTAATCGCCGACGTAGCAGTCAATGTCAAAACGCGTATGGTCTATCGTGTAACTGACCCTGTGCTTTTTCATGCTTTCAGTTATTGATAGACCTATGCTCTCCAAAATTTTCTTCATCGTTTCCATGTTTGAAACTTCAACGGAATATTCTTCCGCCAGTTTGGCTGTTTCTGTAATATGAACTTTTTTGTAAGTTAATTCGATTTTGTCTTGTTCTTTTCTTAAACGTAATACGTCTTTTGCTTTAACTATTGAGGCATCTTTGAAGTCAAAAAACATAGTTTGGATTTCGCCGTCGAAAACTCTTTTGGCGCCTAAGCCTGTGAGAGTTTCCACTATCTTTTTTCTGTTGACTTCTAAAATTTTGACTTCTATTTCTTTCATAAAGTTAAGAGAGCATTTGAGAGTTAAAAGCTTGTTCTACTTCAAGCGATTGAGATAATTCTTGAAAATATGATAGATTTGTAAAACTGATAATTAGGGTGTTTTCTATTTCTTTACGAATTGTAGATTTTATTCTAACGTTGCTTGTTTTCTTAATAACTTGATGATGGCTCCGAAAGCCGAAATTTCATCCTCGCTGATTTCATAGTGCTCCTAATGCGGCATCTACCTAGAAAAGGTAGCTCTGGACGGTTTCGGTGAGATGAGTTTAATATGTTAAGCAAATCTTGAGAACAGTGGAAATTAAGAGAAGCGTTATATCTGAAATCCGGTCAATAGAGTAAAGTAGTGATGACGGTGGAAGAAAAAAGTTACGATTGGTTTGAGCAGCGCAGGAGAACCCATGGATTAGAACTGGCTCATGACCAAATAACAAAGGCTTTTGATACTGTGACATGGCTACACAAAGCAGCCAAAAGCTTTTCAGAAAAAAACTTCAAAGAAGCACAAATCTACATTAATAATTTATATAAAACTGAGGAAGGCGTTGACGCGCTTCGAACAGAAGTCTTCATGGAGTTATCTAAAGGTGCTGCTCTCGTGGCAGATTATCGTGAAGACCTTTTACACCTTGTTAAGCGGTTAGATACGCTCGCCGACCACACGAAAGATGCGGCAAGATGCCTTGAAATGCTCTCTGGGGCTGAAATCCCGCAGGAACTATGCGATAAAACCGTTTTTATGACTGGAGAACTTGTGGAAACAGCTCATACATTAAGAAACAGCATAGAAAAAATCTCATCAAACCCAACGATGGCTATTAAAGAAGCGAAACAAGTCGATGAAATAGAACACGCAATAGACGTGGAATATCTTAAAACTAAAGGCTTATTCGTGAAATACGGCGCGAACATGAACTGTGGTGCCATGGTAATATTCGATGACCTAATAGAATTCATTGAGCAAGCAGCAGACATGTGTGCCGATACTGCAGACTATATCATGATTCTCTCAAGCAGAGAATAAAAAATCTCTTCATTTCTTTAATATTTTTGTCTTATGTTGTGCAGTCATTGCTTATTGTGCTTCCAAGAAAAACAGGTAAAATCAGTTTGATGAAAATTTAGACTGAAATTTCCTCGGTCAAGCCAGCTTTAGGATAAGTGAAGAGATGAGCCTTTTCAATGGGGTAGTTTATTGTCACTTCTTCGCCAATTTCGACCCATTTTTCTGCTAAAGAAGGTCTGTTTATTATCATGCGATCTCCGTTTTCAAGCCTTATTTCGTAACGAACCATAGTTCCTTCAAATGTAACCTTTTCAATTTTTCCAAGTAACCCATTTTCGGTTGTGTCATGTCCTTTGTTCATTTCGCAGGCCTCAGGTCTTATTGCTAAAACTACTCTTTCGTCTTGCGTTATGCCTGGGTTTATAGCTTTAACCCTTAATCCATCCCGTAACTCTACTTCAGAATATCCATTTGCCTCGGTAATGTAGCCTTCTAAAAAGTTGGTTTCGCCAATAAAGTGTGAAACAAACAAGCTGTTCGGATGCATGTAAAGCTCCTGCGGCGTTCCAATCTGCACTATTTTCCCTTTCTTCATAACCGCAATCCTATCGGAGATCGACATTGCTTCTCCCTGATCATGTGTAACATGAATAGCAGTTAATTTGAGGTCTTTTGCCATCCTTCTGATTTCATAACGAATTTCGTTTCTTACTTTAGCATCCAGCTGACCAAGAGGTTCATCTAAAAGCAAAGTTTTGGCGCCTGCAGCCAACGCACGAGCTACAGCTATTCTTTGCATCATGCCGCCGCTCAGTTCGTTTGGGTAAGCATCTAAGCGTTCATCAAGTTTTACCAGTTCAAGAACTTCATGCCCAATAGTGTCAGCTTCTTTAGCATCGTAGTTTTTAACCTTTGGACCATAAAGAACGTTGCCCCAAGCTGTCATATGTGGAAACAAAGCGAAAGTTTGGAAAACAAAACCAATGTCTCTATCTTCAGGAGGAACCTTGTCAACGCGTTTATCGCCTATGTAGATTTCACCGCAATCAGGCTCAATTAATCCCGCTATAAGCCTCAGCAACGTTGTTTTTCCACATCCGCTTGGCCCAAGCAGAGAGAAGTATTCTTTGTCTTGTATAATTAAACTAACATCGTCTAACGCGTATACTTTTCCATATTTTTTGGTTACATTTACGATTCTAACATCTGGCATAAGTTGACTCTTCTTTAGAAAGGGTTTTATTACTTTTATCCATTACCATTCTAACTTTTTCCTTTTCGAGTCAAAAGCCTCAGAACCAGTAGTATTATGAAGCTTAGCAGTATTAAGAAACCGCATGCCAAACCAACTGTTAGCGAGTCAACTCCTAAGATTGGTGCCGAAACACCTCTAAGTGAATTAACCCAGTTAACAATTAATACCGGCGCCGTCTGCAGATTTGTTACAGCTAAGGTTGCGCCTGTCTCGCTTAAACTTCTTGTAAAAACGATTATAGCGCCAGAAAGAATAGAGTATTTTGTAAGCGGAAGCACAATCGACCTAAAAAGCGTCAAAGGTTTTGCGCCTAAAGTTTTGGCGGCTTCCTCCATGTCAATACTTATTCTCTCCATCGCAGCCGACATTGACCTGACAAAGTACGGGTAAGTAATTGCCAAATGTGCAAAAACCAAAAGCAGAAACTCTGGTATGCCGGTTCCTTGCCAGAAAAACTTAAGTGAAACACCTAGGGCAATGGACGGCACAATTATGGGAACATTAATAAGGTT
>Ga0187784_10003546_pt1 | contig 12613 bp, 10 predicted proteins | sample 1015_SJ02_MP15_2_FD_132964 | JGI IMG/M metagenome (GOLD analysis project Ga0187784, IMG submission 132964) | Tropical peat soil microbial communities from peatlands in Department of Meta, Colombia - 1015_SJ02_MP15_20_MG | ecosystem: Environmental > Terrestrial > Soil > Wetlands > Peat | place... | reverse complement strand
GAATATGGCGAGGCAGATGGCAACTGCAATAGGGTTCCTAATCTTGACCGTAAGCCAGAGAGGGAAGAGGAAGGCGAGAAACCTAAGCAGCGATATGTGCGACGGGACTGTGAGTAAGAGAACGATGAACACAACCATAGTGTAGGCCCAAAGGCGCACATCAATCTTCCACACCATCACTGCTAGGAAAGCGAACAGCGCTACCGACGCAATGATAGCCGGGTCCAAACCGGCGGTCGGGATGCCGTGAGTTAACTGCGAGAGGATCGTTGGACCAGTCCCAAATTGGACCCAGTAAGCGCGTAGAATTTCTTCTCGTCCGTCAATGATGCTAGAAAATCACCAGTAGTGGCGTAACAGAACATCCCCCACGCGAAGACGAATGTCGTAGGAATCGCCAGATACGCTAATCGTCGCCAACACTTCTTCCTCACTATATCCAAGAACACTGGAAGAACAACGGCGAACCCGTAGATTCTACTTACACTCGCCAGACCAGCCAACAGTGCTGAGAAAACAAGTTTCTCTCGCCTGTACAGGTACCAAGCCGCGATCGAGGTGAACACTGCCTCAGAATAGCCTAAGGTAGTGAAGACACTAATGTATGGGAACGTGGCCATCAAAAGAGTCGCGTAAGCTGCTTCCAGCGGATCCATGTACAGTTGCGCGAGAAGTTGAAAAACTACGATTGCCGCGAGGGCGAAAGATTGAGTGACGATGAAAGCGCCGAACCAGTAATTCCCGATGAGTGATCCTACAACCCAAATGAACACGGGATAGGCGGGGAGGAAGACGTAAACCGGATAAGCATAGCCCTTCATCGCAATCAGGGGAAATTGGAAACTATCCCCACCATTGAACAGGAACAGCCAGCGCCAACCCGCCGGGATAAGACTCGGGTTAGCCTCCATCCAAGCGAAATGGAACGCAGCTTGCTGCGTAACCATCAGCGAATAGAACCAGAAAGCTCCAACTACTCGAATCGCAATAGCCAGAAGCACGGGAAAGAGTTGCAGGCGGTTTCGTTCAATCGCGTCCGTAAAGTGATGCAGCCCGTTACGAAGCATTCTCAGCGGCCGGAGAGAAGAATGAAATGTGCGAGATTATAATGATTTGAATCAAGCACCACTATAGACACAAGAAACAGGTGTGCTACTCTTCGAGAGTGACCTTGAGGTTACGCCCTATTTTCAGTTCATGCCATTCTTGGCGCTAATTTGAACCGGCCCCAGTTTTGGGTCTTCAGCAATGACGGCAGCGATTTTCATTGATTCGCAATGGTTTACTATTAAGGCGGAGGTTTCCAGTCGCGAGAGCGTAATTGGGAGGAGACCGAGGGAGAACTCGATGAGTACGTTTGTTTTGGTCCACGGGTCGTGGCATGGGGGATGGTGCTGGAAGAAGCTAACTCCAGGCCTTGCTACACTTGGACATGACTATAGAACCCCGTCACTATCAGGGATGGGAGAACATTATCACACGGCCTCGCCGAACATAGATCTCAGCACGCACACACTGGATATTGCCAACTTCCTAGAGTTTGAAGACCTCAGAGACGTCATCCTACTGGGACACAGTTACGGTGGAATGGTGATTACCGGGCGTAGCCGAACAAAGCAACCGCGTCGCTAAGTTGGTCTACTTAGACGCTATAGTGCCAGAGCACGGGGAAAGCGCCTTCTCGTTGATTGATGGCTTGGAGGAGGAATTCAGTGCGAAAGCGGACGCCAACAGTATGGTTCCCCCTTGGCCTCCGGAGAGATACGGAGTCACAGACCCAGCGGATATTGGCTGGATGAAACCACGCCTAACACCATTACCCATCCTTACGCATCGAGAGAAACTCAATGCCCCGAAGGCGAAAGCAAAAGGGCTCCCAAGGTACATTATCCACGCAATTCAGCTTAGGAGGACAGTTTGCGGAGAAGATACACCGTGACGGGGCCATCGTATTCGAGTTGAACTCAGGGCATGACGCTATGATCATAGAGCCAAAGAAGCTGGCCTCTATTCTGGACACAATCACCTCGTCCTGAAACCTCATGAGGAGCTCAACAGGCTTCATATTTTTCCATGAATCAAGAACCGCTGCTACTCTTGGTTGCTCGATAGTACTTTAGCGCGAGCAATGTGTCTGGTGTGAAGATTTCGGGTTTAGATTCAACCAGTCTTTCGAATTCTCTTTGAGATATGTACCTGCCTTCTTCAGCCTCGTCGCTTAACGCTATTTCTGATGTTGAGTGGCCTTCAAAGACGGTTATGAATTCCCACTCCCTCTTATCATCGATCTTCCACTTCGGGGTCATGAACTTGCCTCGCTCTGTCAACTTGCAATTGATTCCCAATTCTTCCTTGATCTCTCTCTTTGCGGCTTGTAGGTAGGTCTCGCCGGATGAAACGTGACCTGCGACGGAGGCGCACCAATGTCCTGGGTAGAAGAAGACATCTCGGGACCTCTTCTGCAGGTATACCTCCCCTGCGGGTTGGTCAAGAATACGACTATGGCTCTACGAAGGAGACTTTTGTCGAAGCATTCCCGGCGCGGGCGCCTGCCGATGACAGTATCGCGTTCGTCAACGATGTCCAAGTATTCAGCCAAGTCGCTCCTTCAACTCGTCTCTCATCAGCCAGGACGCCAGATGTCTGTGACCGGCCTATGAAAAATTCATCTGAACGCTTCACGTCATGCGTTTCGTTGAGCCACAGCACCTTCTTTGTTCTTTCGTATCTTACTTCGAGGTTCTCTTTGACCTATCCCTACAACGTAGATGAGGTTGGATGTTCAAACAAGCCGTGGGACCGGGCACTAAATGTGATGCGTGTATGCAACAATTGACCATACACTGCGTAATCTTCGTCCCCCCTAACTAGGAAACCGACTGCAACCGACTTTAGGTTTCGCGGGCGAGGAGAAAAGATGCGTAAGTTCACTTCCCTGAGGAGGTTCCTGCGAAACAAGAAAGCCATCAGTGGACTCGAAACAGCCATCGTACTAATCGCGTTCGTTATCATTGCTTCAGCTTTCGCTTACGCAGTGATGAGCATGGGTTTCCTAGCGACACAGAAAAGTCAGCAAGTAGTGTTAGGCGGACTGCAAGCCGCTTCTTCGGCACTCGTGATTGACGGGCCTGTCTACGGATACGCAGGCACGATGTCCGGCTCAAATGCGCAACTGGCAACCATAATCTTCTGGTTAACCACTGCTCAAGGAGGCGTAGATATGAGCCCTACAAAAACAACAATCAGTCTCCAGAATCCGCGAGGCTTGTGGTCCAACATTTACTTCTGCTCAGACGGAACCGATGACGCAATAACCAATGCCAATTGCCCTGGCGTGTCAAGTGACGACGTGGCCTCCAGCCAAGCACAGTACACCTACGCTAACGGTGAATACTTCTACGCCGGCCTTGGCGCAACAACTCTGTACTGGGAAGTGGGCTCAGGCATGCTACTCACGGCGAACGGTAAGGTCCAAGTCACCATAGACCTATCAAAGATTGGCGTCAGCGCCACCCAACCCTCAGGCCCGGGAGCAGACACAAGTAATTTCGGTGAGCCATCCGGGTTAGTGAATAAGGATGAGGAGTTCACAATCATAATCAAGCCACAGACCGGGGCAGTACTTGAAATTGACAGAGTTGCCCCCGGCGAAATTGCGACAATAAACAACCTAAACTGAACCTGAAAGAAGTTCCGGCCCATTCGAGGTGCGACGAGCCTGATTCCATCCTCAGCTCCGATGTACGCACCACATACGTGGTCGCCGTACGCGTTCTCGTCCGTCAGTTGAGGGTAATTGCGGCGAATTCCTGCCGAGTACCATAGGTTGGCTCCATATGCGAGAAACATCAAACCGATGCCTCTCCTTTTCATTTCTTCTTGGGCTCGACTCATGTGGCTTTCGTAATCTAATAGAATCGACGAAGACTCTGCGCCCAATACTATTCAAGATTAACGTCGAATCCTTAGCATAGCAACGTCGGGCCGTTCGTGCGTAACCCAAGGATCCGAATTAGGACATGCACAATTCAGAGGGTCAGGCTAAAATATCCAGGTTAATCCAACTAAATTCCTGATGGATTATGGCGAAAATATTCGCCGCTGAACAATCGTACTACTTCGCAGCACCCGTCGAGCGAGTCTTCCGAGGATTGACAGACCCAAAGATGCTTGTGAAGTGGTTCCTATCGAAGGCAAAGGTGGAGGCGAAAAAGAACGGAAACTACACTTTCGACTGGATGGGAGGATATCATATGACGGGTAAAGTGAAGCGGTATGAGGCAACGAAGAGTGTCTCCTACTCATGGTCGGACAGACTCAAGAATGGACAACTTGCAAAAACCACGGTCTCATTCAGGGTTTCCAAGAAAGGACGTGGAACCTTGCTGAAGCTACGACATATGGGTTTCAAGGATCCCGAGCACTTCGCGGAGTGCTCTTCACGTTGGGCATACTACCTAACCAACATGAAATCAGTCTTGGACCACCACGTGGACCTACGATCGAAATACGATTTCTAAACCAAACTCCCTCTGTGTGCGCCCATAGTGACCGGCCAGCAACGCCAAAGAGCCGTTGGAACTGCTCGAGCACAAGTTACAATTAAAGTAGTGTTAGGTTGGAAAAGCCAAGTTCGTAAAAGTCTTAAAAGCGTCTAGCGTTCCCAAGTCCCGATGTTGTCGTCGATGCGAAAATAATCTTGTTCGTAGACCCAATGATGCAAGACGAAAATAGGGCGACATAGCACGTCTCGTTTGAGTGTGGCACGCGTTTCTGAATCGTACTACGTGTAGCGTGAATTGGAGTACGCGTTGTTTACGGAAGTTTCTCTTGTACGATTCGTCCATCGAAGTTATAGGAAACTACATGCCGTAGTTAATTGATGTTGAAATTTGACCCAAAGGTTCGCGAAAACGCGTAACTACGCCGAGATTGCCGTAGCATTAATCGCAGCAATGAGAGCGGCCGAAATGGCAGTTACCTCGCCGGCGAAAAGACAGCCTCAAAAGCGTCGTTTCCGTACCCTGCCGGCCAAAGGCCCGTCCTCGCCGTCTCGACTCCGAATCTGAAACGTCATTCGCGGAGGTTGCGTGCCACAGCAACACAAGAAAATCCTGTGCCCAGAGTAACGGTTCAAATTGCGAGGCCCGATAATGGTTGCTTTCTCAACGATGCGGGCAACCTGGCCAACAGCAAGGCCGACGCATCCCGCCGTTTAGCTTTGAAAGTGCCTTGCCGATTCTAATATCCCTCGTTTCCGACTTCTTGCCCGAGGTAACCCAGCAGATCCATTCATTGCGCGCAAGAGGCGTAATGTCCTCCCAAAGTTCTAGTGCTTCCGGATTAGAGGCGAGGGCCTTTCGTAAATCCGCTGGCATTTTGTGTACCGTGCCAGCGGAAATTCTTACATTCTTTGTAAGTTGATTCATAGTTAATCGAACAACCTCCACTTGCGATATATGGCCATAACCCCGCTCCCACTAGAGTCGTTGCAAATGTCGCCAACTGTTGGGTTGGGTGAAATATGAAAAGTTCTGATGGGATTTTTGCAGCAAAGTAAACAATCAGTAAATATGCTGCCCATTTCTTCATTCAGTTCTATCGGGATCGGGATCATCAATAAACCTGTTCATCCGCGGGTCGTGAATAACGCTGGCGTGGCTCGAACTTCGCTTGTTCGCGTTAAACGTTCGTGTGGAAAGGCTTACTTCCTAAGCCCTCGGACCTAGGGTTTGATGTGGGTTTGGTTCGAGAAGAAGTCCACGACGGGAAGACCCTGTGGGTTTGTGATTGCGGATTAGGCTATGAGGATAGTCTCATCGCGTTCGCGTGTGAGGATTACAGGCGGACGCATGGAGTCGACTCGGAGGACATAACCAAACGCGCCATCTACAATCCAATCAAATCACGTACACGTCGTTTCCACACCATAGAGTCGTGAGACTGAGCTACTGAACTTCGTTGGTTCTCGAAACTTGGTCGAGGCTCCAGCAAATCAGATCCACCGGTCCGATTGTTTAGGCAGTAGATTGAGTAGGTGGCTCCCGTGTTAGAGAGATACGAGTTCGTGACCTGTTACCTCGCTTCCGAGACTTTGGTAACATTAGGCATAACCAAAACATTTGCCAAACAATCAGGGAAACATGTGACCCCCCTTGGATTTACTGGATACGATCAGACTCCTCTTAGCTGTAGGCGTTACAGTCTATGCGTTCTTGACCTACCATAGAGTCAAAGGCGGTACGGTCGGGAAACCATACGCAATCCTTACCGCATGTGGTTTCGTAGGTATTTGCGCCTCCGCTGCAGATTTCTTGGGTTCGGATATAGCGCACGATTTGCTGGGAATAATTTTCTATCTATTACTTTTCGTCGGTTTCATGTTCCTGTACAAATCCGACGAACTAACACAAAGCCTAGATAGGCTCCGAATATTGATGAATGCACTTCCCGCATTCATAAGTTACATTGATCCTGAGCAGAGATACTTATTCACCAACAAACTCTACACAATATTTTTCGGACAAGAAATAAGTCAACTCCGAGGGGCTCATGTCAGAGAAGTCCTAGGGGATCAAGCATACCAGAAGACCCGCCCCCATATAGAAGCAGCCCTGAGAGGAGAACGACAATCCTACGAATACGAACTACCACACGGAAAAGAAATACGCCACATTAAGGCCGCGTACGTTCCAGACATGGAAGAGGGTAACGTCAAGGGAATCTTTGCTCTTGAAGTCGACATCACAGAACAAATGCAAGCCGAGAACGCACTACGCAACAGCGAAGAACGCTATCGCCGCCTCTTTGAAAACAGCCCCATATCGTTGTGGGAAGAAGATTATTCCGAGATTAAGAAATATCTTGATCGTCTGCGGAGTGAAGGGATCAAGGATCTTCGTAAACACTTCATCGAACACCCTGAAGACCTTACCAAGTGTGCCAGCGTGGCGAAGATTCTTGATGTGAATAGGGCTACACTGGTACTTTATGGCGCGAAATCAGTGGAGGAATTGCGCGGTGAGCTAAGCAAGATTTTCACTCCTGGATCCCAGGATAATTTCATAGACGAACTAATCGCCTTGAGCGAGGGCAGGGCACGATTTGCAGGCGAATTCGATAATCGGACGTTAAGAGGCGAGATAAAGCATGTCAGCTTAATCTCAACCGTGATCCCAGGGTACGAAGATACCTTTGGGAAGGTTCTGATCTCCATAATTGATCTTACTGAACGCAAGCGGATGGAGGAAAAACTTGCCAAGGCTGAAAGGCTCTCCGCCATCGGAGAGACGGCAGCGATGGTTGGGCATGATCTTCGCAGTCCGCTTCAAGGAATCAATAGTGCCACGTACCTGCTCAGAGATCAATCGTTGACAAAAAACGCGCGCGACGAGCTGCTGCAACTGATCGATGAAAACGTCGCGCGTTCTAACCGAATTATCGCAGACCTGTTGGATTATTCAGGAGAACTCCATCTAGCACTGTCAGAGACTACTCCAAGAGAAATCGCGAGGAGTGGATTAGTAGCCGTCAAGATCCCAGACACAATCCGAGTCCAAGACCAATGCCAAGAACAACCTAAGCTCTTAGTCGATCTGGATAGAATGAAGCGCGTCTTCATCAACCTAATCCAAAACGCAGTGGACGCAATGCCCACCGGAGGCATCCTTGCCATAAGGAGCAAGGAATCGAACTGTTGCGTCGAAATAACCGTCTCCGATACTGGAACGGGTTTGGCGAAGGAAATTCAGGAGAACCTCTGGAGACCTCTGCAAACTACCAAAGCAAAGGGAATAGGGCTCGGACTACCAATCTGCAAACGCTTCGTAGACGCGCATGACGGAGAGATAACGGTCGAAACCAAACAGAACGAAGGAACAACCTTCACCATACGACTACCAATCAAGACGGCAGGAACATTTCGAATAGATGAACTTCCAATCATTACCCGATAGAACTCAACACAGTGGGATTGGACAGTAGTCGTTCGCCGCCAGTGTACGTGGTTCTAGCGGTGCGCACATACACTTGCGACGACGAAAGGGTTGATCATCTGCGATGTAGACTGCGCTTAGTCACGTCAGGAGTTCAGACGCGATCAGATGAAGCGTTGACCGGGCGTGATTTACCTGAGCTGATTCGACAACGCCAAGGGGAATTGCAGAGCAGTCGATGCGGCGTTATGCCTGAGGTACAAACGTAAGCCAACTCAAACAATATGAAGTAATGACTTGGCAATTTCAGCATAGAAACATCTTCGTTTGGTAACATTTGTTGATTACCAAGCTTTTTCTCCTAATCATACGCCCTAAGGATCTAGGCTTCCACCTTGATACCCGCAGAAGATAGGGTCCCGGGCATGGAAGAAGAAGGAAGATTCAAAGAGCATCGAAGTGCTGCGACTTGCGCTCCTATAATGTCAGAGATTATTGGTACGTGGAGCGTTCGTTCCTTGTCTAATTCATTCATTCAAAATCCAAAACGGAAACTACAGTTTGACTAAATTGTGGTTTTCGGTTGCTACTTTCGGGAGGCATCTTTTCGCTCTCGCGTGTTTGCCGATAGTGGCGCGCGTACGCACACCAAAACGACGCCTGAAGTGACGAGTTAAATTCCGACGCCCGCACCGAGAGATATACCGGCATCAGAAACTGGGACTAACGAACGGCTGATCCATATCTATTGCGATTGTTTAGCTATCAGTTGGGCATCTTCGGGGCTTGCGCCTTCATGAATCATGGCCCGTAGAGCTTGAACCATCTTTGCGGGGTTGTTCGCTTGGAATACGTTTCTCCCGAAAAAAACTCCACGAGCTCCTGCTTCTATGGAATCTGACACGGTGCGAAAAACGTCGAAGGGCGTAGTCATTCTTGGACCGCCCGCAATCATGACCGGTATGGGTGACGCCTCTATGATCTGGGTAAAACTGTCTTTATCTCCCGTGTAGTCTGTCTTGATTAGATCAGCACCAATTTCGCCTGCCATTCTCACCGGCGCCAGAACATTATCTAGATCATGCGCATGGTCCCTAAGCAGTTTGCCGCGTGCCATCGCTTCCACAACCAAAGGAATGCCAAGTTCGTCACATTCTCCAGCCAGCTTCCCCACATTCGCAATATTAGCTGTCTCAACAGAACTGTCTTCGTACCCCGAGAAAAGATACGCCACCACTCCATCAGCGCCATACCTCAGTGCGTCAATGGCTTTACATATCGACACGTAAGCTTCCGAACGCACCTCTGGTTTGAATAGGTTAGTCCAATCGACTCGCATCAAAACTGTTGGTGCATCCCTACCTAACAGAAGGTCGTGGCAAGCTTGAATCTGACCGGGAGTTAGTAGGAGGCCGTCAGGCTTAGCGGGAATGATCGCTGTCAGTGTCCTTCGTAGGTTCTCTATGCCTTTGATTGGTCCCAGCGGGAGCCCATGATCTAATGGTACAATTAGACCTCTCCCATCTGAGCTCAATATTCTACTTAACCGACTATCCTTTCCGATATGCCTGCACATGGCCAAGATTCACGGGGTGCACATCGTGAAATTTCGTAATGATTAAAATTACTAATGAAAACCGGAACTTTTCAGCAAACATCAGGCGGTGAACTGCTGAGATTTGTTCGATAGATGATCCGTCTTGTGGTAGTCCGGGGTTCTTTATTCGGGTGGGATGGTCTTTATGAGTAGCCCTAGGTCCAAGCCTTCCTTCTTTAATCTGTAAGCTTTCGCGATGTAGTAGATAGCGAACCCTAGGATGAAGACGCCGGCGACCATTGAGTATGAAGCTACATCTAGAGGTCCCATTACCGAATTTGTCAGGGCGTAGTATGAGCCGTATAGGCTGGCGATGAGGGCGATTATACCTAGGATGCTTATCAGCGGCACTCCTGCCAGTTTGGTTTTGACCATCGAGGGACTCGCCTCGAAGATTTCCTTTCGCTTGAAGGGGAAGACTATTGCTGCGACCGATACTATTGCGTAAACGAGAAGGACCATTGCGGCGGTATTCAGGAAGTAGTTGAAGATTCCTGTAAACGTGGCGACGCATAAACCTATGATTCCTATGACTCCAACGACGATGCCAGCCCATGTCGGGGCTTGGAATCGTTCGCTCACGTTGGACAGGGCGCGTGGCATCACTCGGTCGAAGGACCATGCAAAGAGTATCCTGGTTGCGCAGAGCGCAGTTGCGAGATTAGCTGCGGTCCATGCCGCGATGTAGCTCAATAACAGAATCCAGATCACAACGGGGTTATTGCTTAGGAGAGGGGTTATGAATGATAGCCAAGGATAGCTTGGTACTGTATACTTGTTAGGATAGTTCGTGGCAAGCCAGTTTACCGCTGAAGCCCAGTCTCTGCCAGTCATTGCCCATGACAGCTCACCAACAACCCAGTAGAAGAGCCATAGGAATATGACGCCCACCACAATGCCGACGATCATACTCTTGGATGCACGCTTGATCTCGCCGCCCACATATGAGGGCCATATGAACCCGTTGTATATCCACCCCGCGAACGCCAACGCTGAAAAGCTCGCATACAAGCTCGGTGTTGACGAAGTCCACCCCAAGCTTTTGGCCGTGGTAAGGATCTGATCATAGGTTTGATACTGACCCATCTTCGAGTTCCATATTGAGATAAAAGCGTCTCTCGGAGTCACGAGCAGTAGGCCTAGCGTTATCACAGCTCCGAGTATTGAGAGCCCCATGAAGACCCAGGTAATCTTAGTAGCGGTCGTCACGCGCGTCATGACAACCGCGACGGTGAGAATTATTATGACGGTCCCGATGACAAACGTGTTCATTGGAGCCGATACAGCCGTAGCAAGAGCGAGTAGAGAGGCACTGTTGAATAGAACTCCCGCAACGGAAAAGACGGGCGATATCGACGTGCTTACCATGTACATTACGTCTATACCCAAAATAAGGAAGAAAACCATCCCTACAACGAAACTCGACATGAAACCGATGTCAGGTCGCAAAAGTCGGCTCGTGTAAATGTAGTCTCCTCCCGACCTCGGCATGGCCGCACCCAAGAAACCATATACTAGGGCGACGGGGATCACCATCACGAGACCAAAAGTCACTATCCAGAAAGGCGAACTCCCAGGGAACGTGAGGTCAGGCCATGAGAACAACCACAGGAAGTTCATTTGCAAGCTTGCTCCGGAAACCGCAATCATAAACACGTCCCACACGCTTAGCCCTCTTATGATGCCGGTCGCATCCCTGACGAACGCCACGCTCTTGGCCAAACCATATCCCTCTAACGCGGACCCTTACGCGGGGTAAATCGCACCCATCACGGATATTAGCTTTTGGCGCTGGGCCTCAATCGTCGTTACGGCTAGAGCGCCAACATAGCCGCACACGTATGACAAACTTCTTCCATCACATTTCTGTTAGCCGATTTCAAGGCATGTCATCTTGTAATGGCATCTCTTGCGTACTCCACATCCTGCCCATCAGGTGTGATGGTGGTGCCCACACAAAATTACGGTATGAACGATCGGTCGGAATTGGGATGCCCGCGCCAGAAGATACCACACGGGAGTCCATGCGCACCGCGGACTAGCCAGCCTAAACCAACATCGGCAAAATATGTCTCATAAAGTCACGCACATCGATACCGCCACGTTGCGCATGAGCTGGGGAGGTTACTATTGTAAACGTGAGGCTCTGTCCTGGAAAATCTGGGATCAACTTCTATTTCTTAGAGGCCTCAAGCTCACTGAGAGATCCTCAGCTACAGAAAGAATGTGCTTAGATGTATTCACGGGGGCTCCTTTGAATGCTCTGACGCGAAACGTATTTTGGATTTCACCTTCTATCTCCTCAGTTCTCAGCTCGAAGACTCCGTCGGCGCTTGCCATTACCGATGTATACAATGTGTCAGAATGAACCCCGCGGACAAATCCGTCGATTACAATCCTTCCCTTTGCAACGAACCTAGAAATCCACGTCCGATAGAACTTGAGAAAACTCTTTTCATCAGTCGCTTCCACAACATCGGAAACGCTTTCGAAAAGCCTAACGGTGCCGGGCGACCACAGGTCGAGAGATTTATTGGAAATGAGGCTGATGTCCGCTATGTTGAGCGATGGGAAATAGTATTTCTCGGCGGATTGCCTGCCGGTCTTGAAGGTGAATGCGTCAGAAAGAACCAACCTCTCATCGGCCTCGAACGGCCCGGGATCAAAACCATATCTGAGAAAACTATCGCGAACAACTGGCAGTTGCCTTGAGGTCGAAATGTATAGAACCTCGGTCCCCTTTCGAAGCATTCCGGCCACGATATTCAAGATAAGCATCGACCATTGCGAGTCCGCGTCAATTAGAAATACGAGAACCTGTCCCGCCTTCACGGGGCGGTTGAGCAGCTGTCCTATGACGGGCAATTCAACCTGAACAGTACCTGCCGAATCGCTGGGCAAAAATCGTTCAACCCGGCGCCATGCCCGCTATAATCGTGCTTCCCCTAGCTCCATCAACCCGCAATTCACTTTGATGTACTGCTCATACTGATTTGGTTTAGGCGGCCATCCCTCCGTCATGTATTGGAGGAAATCTTCCCTACTCTTCGTCTGCAACGCGGGATTCATTCGACGCTCAACG
>Ga0187784_10003545_pt1 | contig 12614 bp, 13 predicted proteins | sample 1015_SJ02_MP15_2_FD_132964 | JGI IMG/M metagenome (GOLD analysis project Ga0187784, IMG submission 132964) | Tropical peat soil microbial communities from peatlands in Department of Meta, Colombia - 1015_SJ02_MP15_20_MG | ecosystem: Environmental > Terrestrial > Soil > Wetlands > Peat | place... | reverse complement strand
TCGACCGAACCGCCTCCACCCACCACCACTCCGGCTCCCTCGCCCGCACCCTCCGCGCCGCCCGCGCCGCCCGCGCCGCCCGCGCCGCCCGCGCCGCCCGCACCGCCCGCACCGCCCGCACCGCCTGGTGCCGTGCCGAGCGAATCATGAGCGCGCGCAAGCTCGTGCTCGTCGACGGCTCTTCGTATCTCTACCGCGCCTTTCATGCCCTGCCGCCGCTCACGAGCTCCAAGGGCGAGCCGACCGGTGCGGTCCTCGGCGTGCTCAACATGCTGAACAAGCTGATCAAGGACGAATCACCGGAGCGCATCGCCGTGGTATTCGACGCCTCCGGTCGCACGTTTCGCGACGAGCTCTTCGAGGAGTACAAGGCCCATCGCACCCCCATGCCCGACGATCTGCGATCGCAACTGCCGCTGCTCCTGGAGGCCGTGGAGGCCTTGGGGCTGCCGCTGTTGCGCGTTGCCGGGGTCGAGGCGGACGACGTCATCGGCACCCTCGCGCTACAGGCGGCGCAGGCCGGATTCGACGTGCTGATCTCGACCGGCGACAAGGACATGGCGCAGCTCGTGGGAGAGCACATTACCTTGGTGAACACCATGAGCAATACCCGGCTCGATCGCGCCGGGGTCAAGGCGAAGTTCGACGTATTTCCCGAACAGATCATCGACTACCTCGCCCTCGTCGGCGATAGCTCCGATAACATTCCGGGCATCACCGGCGTGGGCCCGAAGACTGCGGCGAAGTGGCTCAACCAGTATCAGACGCTCGATGCGCTCATCGCACATGCCGGCGAGATCTCGGGCAAGGTCGGCGAGAATCTGCGCGGCGAGATACGCGCGCTCGAGCTGTCGCGCAAGCTCGCGACCATCGATACCAAGGTCGCGCTCGAGGTGATGCCGGAGCAGCTCGCTGCCGGCGCGCCCGATGTCGGGCGGCTCCGCGAGCTGTATTCGCGCCTGGAATTGCGGGCCTTGCTCAAATCGCTCGAGGCATCGCCCCCCGCAACGGCGTCCGTCACGGTTGCCGCGCAGCCGGCCGGCCCGCTATCCTCCGGGGCGATCACCGTCACGCCGTCGGATCTGGCGGCGAGCGCGGCGCCGAAGCGCGCCGAGCCTCGTCGCTATGTAAGCGTGCTCACCTTGCAGGACCTGCACTCGCTGCGAGACAGGCTCGCCGCCGCCTCTCTCGTCTCCCTGGCTACCCTCACGGATAACCTCGATTACATGCATGCGAAGCTCGTCGGCCTCTCCTTTGCGGTCTCTCCGGGAGAGGCGGCCTACGTTCCCATCGCGCACGATTACCCGGGGGCGCCCCGACAGCTCGCGCGCGACGAGGTGCTCGGCATCCTGCAGCCGCTCCTCGAGGACGCGTCGGTCGCAAAGCTCGGGCACCACCTGAAATTCGATACGCACATCCTGGCAAATCTCGGCGTCACGCTGCGCGGGCAGCGCCACGATTCGATGCTCGAGTCGTACGTGCTCGACAGTGTCGCGACGCGCCACGACGTCGATGCCATTGCGCGCAAATACTTGGGGCTCGACCGCATCGCATTCGAGGAGGTCGTCGGCAAGGGTGCGCGGCAGATCGCCTTCAGCCAGGTCGACCTGGATCGCGCGACGCAGTACGCGGCGGAGGAGGCGGACCTGACGCTGCGCCTGCACCGCGCGATCTGGCCGCGAATCGAGGCAGCGCCGCGCCTGAAGAGTCTCTACGAGACCATCGAGCAGCCGCTCATGCCGGTCCTCTATCGCATGGAGCGCGGCGGCGTCTTGGTCGATCGAGCGCTGCTCAAGACACAGAGCTCGGAGCTCGCGGCACGGATGCTCGAGCTCCAGGCGCAGGCCTACACGGCCGCGGGCGGCACCTTCAACCTCGATTCCCCCAAGCAGCTGCAGGAGATTTTGTTCGGGAAGCTGGGGCTGCCGGTCACTCGCAAGACATCGACCGGGCAGCCCTCGACCGCCGAGGACGTGCTCGAGGAGCTTGCCGCCGCCTACGAGCTGCCCAAGATCATCCTCGAGTATCGAGGAGTCGCCAAGCTCAAGTCCACCTACACCGATAAGCTCCCCGAGCAGATCAACGAGCGCACCGGACGCATTCACACGAGCTATCAACAGGCGGTCGCGGCGACCGGGCGATTGTCCTCATCGGATCCGAATCTGCAAAACATTCCGATTCGTACGCGCGAGGGGCGGCGCATCCGCCAGGCGTTCATCGCTCCCGCGGGTCATTCGCTGGTCGCGGCGGACTATTCGCAAATCGAGCTGCGCATCATGGCGCATCTATCCGGCGACGAGGGTCTGCGAAGCGCCTTTGCCGAGGACCGCGACGTGCACCAGGCGACTGCCGCCGAGGTGTTCGGAGTTGCGCCGGCTGCGGTGAGTGCCGATCAGCGCCGCTCCGCCAAGGCGATCAATTTCGGTCTGATCTACGGGATGTCCGCCTTCGGCCTCGCCCGTCAGCTGGGCATCTCTCGAGGCGACGCACAGCGCTACGTCGACCTTTATTTCGAGCGCTATCCGGGCGTCAAGCGCTACATGGATGAGACGCGCAGCCAGGCACGCGAGCTCGGATACGTCGAGACGGTTTTTGGCCGGCGGCTGTATCTGCCCGACATCCGATCGCGCAATCAGGCCTTGCGCCAGTACGCGGAGCGCAGCGCGATCAACGCGCCCATGCAGGGAACGGCCGCAGACATCATCAAGCGTGCGATGATCGAGGTCGACGCTTGGTTGCAGCAGTCGGGTACGCCGGCGCGGCTCATCATGCAGGTGCACGATGAGCTCGTGCTGGAGGTGGCGCAGGAGGCGATCGAGAGCACTGCCCGGCAGCTGCGCGAGCACATGGCCCAGGCGGCGGAACTCTCGGTCCCGCTCAGGGTCGATGTGGGGATCGGCCGAAACTGGGATGAGGCTCACTGAGCCCGGGAGCAGCGAGCTGGCCCCCCGGGATCTCGGCTTGCGCGGCGAACGGAACGTGAAGCTCGAGTAGTGTCAAGTAAACGCAGGTTTTCATTATCTTTCGCTGCGTTCTGAGGCACCGCGGGACCGGTGACAAACCGGTGACAAATATTGTTTCGGCCGGCCTGGAACTTTCGGCGGCTGTCCCCATCTAATCCCATGAGCGTGTAATACGCTCCCCGCTCCTCTCCCTGAGCGGGTAAGACCCGGTTTGTCATCCCCATGCCGGGTTGGTCTGCCTCGGTGGCTGCCATAAGCGTCCACCGAGGCTTTTTTTTGCGCTTCGCTTTGCAGCGTTTTGCGTGCTTTGCGCTGGCAACGGCCGGCCTTCTCAGGCGCCCGGCCTTGTCCGCTCGCTCGCGAGCCAGCGATCCATCACGGCGCGGGCCTCCTCGACGCCTTGCCCGGTGTGCGCCGAGAACAGTTGCGCCGTTACCCCCCTCGCGCTCCACGCGGCACCGGTTTCGCGAAGGACCCGCGCGGCCTCGCCTCGGTTGAGCTTGTCCGACTTGGTGAGAAGGATGTGCGCAGCAATCCCGCGCGCGAGGACCCATTCGATCATCGCGGCATCCTGCGTGCCGACCCCACGACGGCCGTCGACGATGAGCAACAGCCCGACGAGGGACTCGCGAGTGTTGAAATAATGCTCCATCAGCGCGCGCCAGCGCCCGCGCAGCTCATCGGGAACCTTGGCGAACCCGTATCCCGGTAGGTCGACGAGGCGCCGTTGCGGAGCTAGCTCGAAAAAATTGATGAGCTGGGTGCGCCCCGGAGTGCGGCTTACGCGAGCGAGCCCGGCACGCTCGGTGAGCCTGTTGATCGCGCTCGACTTGCCCGCGTTCGAGCGGCCTGCAAAGGCGATCTCGCGCCCGGTGTCGGGGATGAGTTGCCGCGCCTCTGCAGCGCTCGTGATGAATCTGACATGGGGGTAGGCAGGCATGCGAGGGAGCTTGGGGTCATGCGTGGGCGCTCGGGATTTGCGCGTAGTGTACAATTCGCTCGGCCTGCGGGTCTCTCGAGGGGTGGGGTCAGGATCGATATGACGAGGTTTTGGATCCTCGCTGCGGCAATCTGCAGCGCGATCACGAGCCATGCGGCAACGGCGCCGGTGGGCAGCAAGGAATCAGGGGCGGCCAAGGCCGTCGTTTGCCAGGCCTGTCACGGCGCGAACGGCAATAGCACGAATCCCGAGTGGCCGAGCCTCGCCAGCCTCGGTGCCGATTACATCGCCGAGCAGTTGCAAAACTTCAAGGACGGCAAACGCGCGAATCCCATCATGGCGCCGATGGCCGCTCCCTTGAGCGCTCAGGACATGGCAGACCTTGCTGCCTATTTCGACAGCCTGCCCAATACGGGCCTGGAGGCGGATCCCTCGCTCCGGCAGGCCGGCGAGAAACTCTACCGGGGAGGCGACAAGGCTCGCGGTATTCCCGCCTGCACGGCCTGTCATGGGCCGACCGGTCGAGGCAATGAGCCGGCGAAGTTTCCGGCGCTGCGCGGCGAGCAATCGGTCTACACCGCGAGGCAGCTGGATAACTATGCGACCGGCGCCCGCCCACCCGGGCCGGGCGGCATCATGCCGGCCATCGCCAAGCGTCTGACAGCCGAGGACATTCGCAACGTCTCCTCGTATGTCCAGGGACTGCGCTGAGATGCGCCGTGCGCTCTTGCTCGCACTCGCGCTGGCCCTGACGGCCTGCGGCCGACAACAGGCCGCGCCGCCGGCGGCAGCCAATCGCCCGGCGGCGACGGCTCCGGCCCGCCTCAATCCGTCGAGTCCCGCTCGAACGGCCCCTTCGCCGGCCACCACCTCCCCGACTCGCCCGAACGCCGACGGCTCGGAAACCGTCGAGGAGACGACCGGGGACTCAGGCGCCCACAATGCGCTGTTGGCGGCAGTCGCCTCGACCGTGGCCGTGGCGACGTCCCCGGCAGCCGCGGAACCGCTTTCCGGTCCGACGCTCTGGCAAAGCGGCGTCCATTACACGCCGGTCGTGCCGGCACAGCCGACCTCGGCCCCGCCCGGCCAAGTCGAGGTGCTGGAGTTCTTCTGGTATGCCTGCCCGCACTGTAATGCGATCGACCCGTTGGTCGAGACCTGGAGAAAGAGCAAGCCGGCCTACGTGAGCTTTGCGCGCGTGCCGGTCACCTGGAGCGACGGACATCGAGCGCTCGCGCGCCTCTACTACACGCTCGACAGCTTGGGAAAGCTCGATGCTCTTCACACTGAGGTGTTCAAGGAGATCCAGGTGAACGGAGATCCCTTGGTCGCGCGCGACCCGACCAATGAGGCGGAAACCGAGCGCTTGCAACTCGCGTTCGCAAAGAAAAACGGCATCTCCGAGGCCGATTTCAAGCAGGCCTATCACTCGTTCACGGTGGATGAGGACCTGCTGAACGCCGACCAAGCGGTGCTGCGCTACCGCGTCGACGGCGTCCCCACGTTCGTGGTGAACGGCAAGTACCTTGCCGACGTACGCTCCGCGGGAAGTCCCGAGCACCTGATCACGCTGATCGGCGATCTCGCTGCCCAGGAGCACAAGCACTAGAGAGGGGACTCGCCATCGCTGCGCTCAAGCCCATGGTCACGCACTCGGGAGGCTGCCATTGCGGGCGGGTGCGCTTCGAGGTGCTCGCTCCTGCTGAGCTCGAGGTCGCGGATTGCAATTGCTCGATCTGCTCGAAGTCCGGCTACCTGCATTTGATCGTGCGCGCGGAGCGCTTCACGTTGCTCCGCGGCCGCGACGCCCTCTGCACCTACTCATTCAACACGCACGTCGCCCAGCATCACTTCTGCAGTCATTGCGGGATCAAGTCCTTCTACGTTCCGCGCTCGCACCCCGACGGCATCAGCGTGAACGCGCGCTGCATCGATAGCCCGACGATCGAGTCGATGAGGATCATCCCGTTCAATGGAGTCGACTGGGAGAACGCCCGCGCGGCATGGTCCGACGCGCCGCTCTGAGCGAATCGCACATCGAGCCGACATAATCAAGTCGATGTCGCACCTTATGTTGATGGCGCACCGCGGGGGGCGGCGCTAGAGCGCAAATGTGTGATACGCATCACGCGGCCCTGTTCCCCAATTGATGGATCCTGGGCGTGATCGATCGGATGTGCCGCGTAGTATTAACCCGCATGCCGGAATACTGCTCAACGACAGACGTGCCCGAGGCCGGGGCCCGAAGAGGACTCGGCTCGACCTGCGATCGCCTCCTCTCGACGCTCGCGCTCCTCGCGGTCGTGTCCGCGGGTGATGCGCTCGCGGGGGAGGAAGGCGCGACGAAGACCCATTCGAGCGAGCTGCGCCCGTTCGGATCGTTCGCGGCGCCGCTCTCCGCGCCGAGCTTGACCGTGCCCTCGTTCGCCGCCTCGAGCCTCACCGAACCCGCGGTGCCGAGCTTCGCCGATCCCTCGCTCTTCGGACGGTCGCTCTCTGCGCCCATTCTCTCCGAGCCGCTTTACCCGGCGGCGCTCCTGTCCGCGCCCTCCACCTACCCGCTACCGCAGCTGCCGGACACCAAGACCTTTTCGAGCACGGAGTTTCGGCCTCGGGGCCGATCGGTTCTCGAGGATGATCTGCATCTTGGGGTCGAGGACGGCCTGATGCACGACACCGACCTTTGGCAGCAGCTGGCGGAATATCGCAACCGCGATCGAGTTCGGCTGTTGACGCTGTGGAACTCGGGACTAGGCACGGTGTCGCTGCAGGCAGGCCACAAGGGCGATCCCTCGCTGCAATGGACCAGCCACCTCATGAGTCGAGGCGCCACCCACGGCCTCCTCGACCGCTGGCTCCCCGTCTCGAGATTGAGCGATGGCGGCTCGCATGCCGTCACGCACGGCGCTGCATCCTCACCCGGTAAAACGGCCAATCTGCTCGGCGCAGCGCACGCCGTGAGCTCCGCGACGCCTTAGCTGGTCCGCAAGCGAGCTGGTAGCCGGGAAACCGAGATCACGGGCACGAATGCCTGCGGCGATGTCCCGCGCGCTCATGCCTTCGACGTCGATGAGGTGCGCGAACACGGACCTTCCGGGTGCGAGCGCGCCTGGCGGGATTCGAACCCACGACCTTCGGCTTCGGAGGCCGACACTCTATCCAGCTGAGCTACAGGCGCGTAAGTGAAATCATTTTACGCTACGGGGCCGCGATACTACCCGCCGTCCCTCGCCCGCGTCCAGCGTGCGGGCGACGGACGGCCCGCGTGCAGATAGACTCCTTCGAGGGTGATCATGAGATGCCCTGATCGTCGAAGAAATCGACTTCTCCGGTCTCGAGCGAGTATTCGGCGCCGACGACCAGCAACCCGTCGTTGCGGATCAAGTGCTCGATGATCTGCGACCCGCGCCGCAAACGCCTGACCGAGGCCCTGATGTTGGCGCGAACTGCTGCATCCACCAGAGCGTCCGGATCGTGCTCGAGCTCCGTCGCCAACAGGCCCTCGACCGAGGGGCGCACCAGGTCCACGATCGAGCGTAAATTCCGGGACTGATTATCCCTTGGCCGCTGCAACTGCTCCAGGGTCGTTTGAATGGCGCCGCAGCGCGAGTGGCCGAGCACCACCACGAGCCGGGTCCCGAACTTCTCCGCGGCAAACTCGACGCTGCCGATCTGCGAGGGCGCGACGATATTGCCGGCGACACGGATCACGAAGAGATCTCCGAGACCCTGATCGAATACGATCTCGACCGGAACACGGGAATCCGAGCAGCCGAGAATCGCCGCGAACGGCTCCTGGCCGGCGGCGAGCTCGATGCGGCGGGCACGGCTCGGATGACGGTTGCGCATATCCGCGACAAAGCGGTGATTTCCCTCGCGCAGCAGCGCGAGCGCCTCACGCGCCTTGAGCAAGGGATTTCCCCGCCCGTTACCCGCGGCGACTTCTCGCGCCGGAGTATCCGAGCAGACGCGCGGGCAAGAGCAGTATCGCGGCGACCAGCGCGAACGCGGCCTCGACGGCGATCGCCACCAGACGCAACGGTAGCGACAGCAGCCACAGCAGCGGCCACAGCACGATGATCGCGAGCGCGAGCGGCCAGCAGAGCGCGAGCAACAGGCACCATGCGACGATCAGCAACAGGATTTTCATTGGAGACCGTCTCCGGCTGAGGACCGAGTCCCTCGCGAGGTCGGCGCCGCGCTCATGCCGAGCGCGCCTTGGACCTGAGCAGCTCGCGGCGCTCGAGGCTTGCCTTCGACCAGATCTCGGCGGCCTTGTAGTACTCGGCCACCGCAGGAGTACCCGCCGGGAGCACGACCCACGGCTGCTTCGATGAGGTGAAGATATGGATGTTGGGCGGCCACCGATCGGGCGCATCGAGGGTTCCGACGCGCACGAAGCGGATGAGATCGCCCGCACCCGCGTAGTTGCTCCACAAAGCGATGCGGCACCTGGGGCATCTCGAGATCTTTTGTCCCCTGCCGCTCAAGCTGGGAGTCACGACGACGTCGCCCTCGCCTTGCAAGACCTCGACGCGATCGGCTTCGATCATGGCATTCAAGGCGAATGCGCTACCGGTCTCGCGCTGGCACCAGCGACAATGGCAGCAATGCACGATGAGGGGCTCCCCGCTCATACGGTAGCGCACGAACCGGCAGGTGCATCCACCCTCGGCATGACCCATCTCGCTGCTCATCGGCGTATTTTATGCGATTTGCGCGCGCTCATGCGATCTCGAGCCGCTGCGGCATGCGGCCCGCCTGCGGCGTGGCTTATCATGAGCCGGGCGCAGAAACCATGACCCGCGACGAACGCTCACTTCGCTGTCATCCCGACTCGCAGGCACCGGCGCGCGGCCAGCGCGCGCCCGGCCTCAAGCTCGCGCTCCTGGGCGTTGCCAGCGCAAGCATCGAGTGGTACGACTTCCTGCTCTACGCCGTCGCCTCGGCGTTGGTGTTTCCTCGCGTGTTCTTCCCGCCGACGTTGCCGCCCTTGGTCGCGCTCATTGCCTCGTTCAGCACCTTCGCCGTCGGCTTCGTCGCCCGCCCCATCGGCGGGGTGCTGTTCGGACATATGGGAGACAAGCGCGGGCGCAAGCGCGCGCTCTCGCTCGCACTCATCATCATGGGCGCGGCCACCACGATCATCGGTTTGCTGCCCTCCTACGAATCCTCGGGTGCGTTCTCGCCGCTGGTTCTCGTGGCGATGCGGTTCCTGCAAGGGCTCGCGGTCGGAGGTCAATGGGGCGGCGCCATCCTGCTCGCCACGGAGAGCGCCCCCGAGTCGAGCCGCGGCTGGTACGGGAGCCTGGTTCAGGCGGGCGTGCCGATCGGCGTGCTGCTCGCGAACCTCGCGTTGCTCGCCGTCAATGCCCTCACCTCGCCCGCTGCGTTCATCGCGTACGGCTGGCGGATTCCATTCCTGCTGAGCATCGCGCTCGTGGGTTTCGGGGTGTATCTCGAGTACCGAGTCGAGGATACGGCTGCCTTTCGCCGGCTGACGCCGACGGCGGCGGCGGGAGCCTCGCGAGCAGAGCCCGGCGATGCCTCGAGTCTCGAGACGCAGATGCAAGGGGCGAGCCGCTCACCGGTCGTCGAAGCGCTGCGTCGCTATCCCGGGCGGATCCTCATCGCCGCCGGAGCCTACATCTCGACCCCTCTCACGTTCTACCTGCTGGTGACGTATGTGATCGCGTACGCGACGGGCTCGCAGCATCTCGCACGAGGCACCGTCCTCGCCGCCCAGCTGATCGCGAGCGCCGCGATCATCCCCGTCACCTTTCTGGCCGGAAGGCTCTCGGATCGTTACGGGCGGCGGCCGCTGTTCATGGCGGGCGTCGCGCTCTCGGGATTGTGGGCATTCGCGCTGTTTCCGCTCGTCGATACGCGCTCGTTCGCGGGCCTCACGGTTGCGCTGCTCGCGGGAAGCACCTGGACCTCGCTCTCCTACGGTCCTTTGGCGGCCATGTTCACGGAGCTATTCGACACGCGTCTACGCTACTCGGCCGCCTCCCTCGCCTACCAGATCGGGACCCTGTTCGGCGCCGCCTTGGGGCCGATCATCGCGACCCTTCTGTACGAGAAGTACCGCAGCAACGTGCCGGTCTCCATCTACATGGCGAGCGTGTGCGCGCTATCGCTCAGCATCGCGCGCATGCTCGAGGAAACGCGCCGCGCCGCGGTCACGACCCGCCTGCAGGATCGGCTCGAGCACTGATCCGGCTCAGGGATGCTTAGCGCTCTGCCTCTCCCGGCGAGGAGCCCCCGAGCTTGGCTTCGATGTCCTTGAGTCGTTGCTCCATCGCCGCGAGGGCGGCCTCGGTACGCGCGAGGAGCGCCGCTTGCACATCGAACTCGGTGCGGCTCACGAGGTCGAGCTTGGCCAGTTGCGCCTGCAGCACCGCCTTGAAATTGCTCTCCAGATCTCGTCGCAGGCTCCGCAGGGACGGAGGCACCGCATCCGCAAGGCGTCGAGCGAGATCATCCAGACCACTCGAGCTCATGAAACTCATCGCCATCCTCCTCGACATGTCGCACTACGATAACGCACGCACCGACGCCCTACGCGCTAAACCGATGCACTTCCCGCCCAGGCGCCGCGCAAGCCGTTGATCTCTCGCTGCTCGCCTCTGGCATGGAAGCTGCATCGGCCTGCATGCAATAGTACGCGCAAGCCGTACCCGAGACTCGTGTGATAACGCTCGCGTGCGGGGATAAATGCATGAAGCTGATCACGGCAGTCATCAAGCCGTTCAAGGTGGACGAGGTACGCCAAGCGGTGGCGGACATCGGAATTCAGGGCGTGACGGTGACCGAGGTTCACGGCTACGGGCGCCAGCACGGTCACACCGAGTTCTACCGGGGGGCCGAATATAGCGTCGATTTCTTGCCCAAAGCCAAGATCGAGCTCGCGGTGGATGATTCGATTGCGGAACAGGTGATGGAGGCAGTTTGTAACGTAGCGAGGACAGGTAAGACAGGCGACGGCAAAATTTGGGTGCTGGAGCTCGAGCAGGCGCTGCGTGTGCGCACCGGCGAAACCGGGCCGGATGCGATTTAGCACTAGGCGTCTTGGGTCGATTTAGGAGCATCTCGCGCCGGCAAGCCAGCCAACTCCCCCGTCGGCGCGATATCCCACCGGCGCGGGTCCATTCCCGCGCCGATTTTTGTTGCGCGCGTGTCTCAGGGATCTCGTGGAAGAATCCAGGCCTCCATGCTGTGCCGCAGCAAATTTCGTAGCTTTTCGCGCTGTTAGACTGCATGCTTGCTCGATAGGAGTCAGCCCATCATGAAAATGGTCGTTGCCATCATAAAGCCGTTCAAGCTCGACGATGTGAGGTCGGCCTTGGCGGAAGTGGGGATACAGGGCATTACCGTGACAGAGGTCAAGGGCTTTGGCCGTCAAAAGGGTCACACTGAGCTCTACCGTGGGGCAGAATATGTGGTGGACTTTTTGCCCAAAGTGAAGCTCGAGTTGGCCGTGGACGACGAGCAGGTCGATCGGGTGGTCGAGGCGATCATCGACACCGCCCGGACGGGCAAGATCGGCGACGGCAAGATTTTTGTATCTGATCTGGGTCAGGCGGTACGTATCCGAACGGGAGAGTCCGGGTCGCGTGCCCTTTGACGAGAGCGAGGGTCTTTGCGATGAAGCGCGTTCTGTTGTGCACCGTGTTGATGACCTGGTCGGCGTTGGCCTTCGCGGTCGTCTACAAGTGGGTGGACGCCGAGGGGAAGGTGCAGTACGGCGATCGTCCGCCCGACGGTGTGCATGCCGAAGTCGTGGAGCTGCTCGGAACGCACACCAGCCGAAACACCAACCCGGCACCCACCGCGAGGGCGACTGCGCCTAGCGATCAGGCGACGCGCGATGCCAAGAAGGCGGTGGACTCCGATGTCGCGCAGACGCGCGACAAGCAGTGCGCCGAGGCACAGGAGCGCTACAAGAAGCTCATCGAGGGCCGCCGGCTATACAAGACCGGCGACAATGGGGAGCGGCAGTATTTGACTTCCGAAGAGATCGATTCCGAGCGGCTCAACGCAAAACGCGATATCGACGCGATTTGCAACAGCGCCACGTGAGACTCGGCGCGCGACCTTGAGCCTCGCGGCACCCTAGTGTCCTGAATCGGAAATTCGCCGGCATTCGAACGCCGCGGCGACGTGCGGGCTTTGCCGCGCGTGTCGCAAAGCCTTAAGGTATGCGCTGCTGCGGGTTCGGCGCTTGCGCTCGGGGGATTTTCGCATATGCAAACGGGCTTTGTCGGATTGGGCGCGATGGGCACGCACATGGCGCGAAACCTCCATCGCGCGGGACTCCTGAGCGGAGTGTGGAACCGCACGGCCGAGAAGGCGGCGACACTCGCCGCCGAGCTCAAGTGCCACGCCTTCGCCAATCTCGCCGAGCTCGCGACCAACTCCGAGGCCGTGGTGATCTGCGTGTCGGCGGACGAGGATTTGCGTGCGGTCGTCGCGGGTCTCGAGGCGGGATTGGGCCCGCGTATGATCGTGATCGACTGCTCCACGGTGGGATCGCTGACGGCCCGGGACATGCACGCTCGGCTTGGCGAGCTCGGGGTGGGATTTCTCGATTGTCCGGTGAGCGGCGGCGTGGAAGGAGCGCGCGCCGCTACCTTGGCGATCATGGTGGGCGGCGAGGAGGCTGACTTCGAGCGCGCGCTGCCCATCCTCGAGAAGCTCGGCAGCACGGT